>Ga0307300_10000294_pt1 | contig 12412 bp, 8 predicted proteins | sample ER_DNA_181_FD_194492 | JGI IMG/M metagenome (GOLD analysis project Ga0307300, IMG submission 194492) | Bulk soil microbial communities from the East River watershed near Crested Butte, Colorado, United States - ER_DNA_181 | ecosystem: Environmental > Terrestrial > Soil > Floodplain | place: USA... | reverse complement strand
TTCTTGTCCTTACCTTTGTCGACGTAGGCGCGATCGCCTTCTTTGTGACCTCCGCAATCGATCAACTTGTCGGCGGCTTCGTCAAGAGCATCGATTTTGTCTTTGCCGCGCCGACCGAGCATCGTGTCTTCGCCGCCGCGCCCTAGCAGGAGATTCGAGGTTTTGCTCCCCTTGAACACGTCCCCGTTCGGAGAACCCTCGAGAATGGCGATGTTGGAGAGTTTCTCGTACCGGCCTTCGCCGCAGCTGCCACCGGTCTTGCCGCCGGCCTGGCCGAGATGTTCAGCTTCGAGATCGGCGACCACGCCCGTTTTGTGTTCGAGGAAGTGGAATTGCGCATTGTCCCCTTCGGCCTTGCCACCGCCTTCGCGATCTCCGTAGACGGCGTCGCCCGGACGGCAGATCGTTCCGGAGATGAGGAGGTCTCCGCCTGGACCCCCTTCCAGCACGTTGGTGCCCTGGCTCGTGAGGATGGCGTCGTCACCGGCGCCTCCCCGCAAGTGCTCGACACCGTTCCGTTGAGTCAGCCCGTCCACCAACATGTCTTCGATGGCGCCGCCCTGGAGATTGTCTTTGCCCGGCCCGCCCAGAAGCTGGAAGTTGCCCGTCTGGGCCGCCTTCTCGCCATTGATTTCCAAGCCGTCGATACCCGCGCCACCGGAGAGAGACACGATGCCGAGCTTGCTTTTGCCTAGCGAGCAGTTGATCGTGCCACCGGACTTCTTACATGGTGCAGCCGCGACATATTTGCCGGCTTCTTCGGCGATGACGAACTGGACCGAGTTGTTTTTGACCTGCGCGGTGACGGCGTCCCGTTTTTCGCCGCCGACTAGGTACACGCTCGAGTCCGCGCCCGTATAACTGAAACCGGCTTCCGGCGTCGTGCGTTCTTCGAATTTCATCGTTTTCGTTTCGCCCGGCGAAACGACGTAGTCCAGTTTGTCCTGCGTCACCGAATCCGACCCGCCATTCTTTTCTATCCAATCCGCAGCCGGCCCCCCGTCGATTTTGTCGTCACCCGTGGTGCCCTTGATGTAGTCGGCGAAGGGTGAGCCGACGACGCGCTCGGGCGTGTCCTTCAAGATGGACTTCTGGCCGCCCTGTTGCGGCGATCCGTCGAACTCGGTGCCGGCTTCCAAATCGACCCAGACGCCGGGTTCCTTGCCGGGAAAGGCTCCAAAGTTCGAGTTCGGCGGATTCTGAGCGAAGCCGGGCGAAACCGCGTCAGGGAAGCTGAAGGTGTCTTCGTCGGGACCTCCGACGAAGATGTTTTTCGGTCCCTGACCGCCGCGAAGGAGGTCATTGCCGGTGTCTCCTCTCATGCCGTCGGCACCGGCGCCGCCGTCGAGGATGTCGTTTTCGTCGCCGCCGTGAAGATGATCGTCACCGACGCCGCCATAGACGACGTCGTTTCCGTCGCCGCCGTAGAGCGTGTCGTTGCTATGGCGACCTCTGATCAGATCGTTCCCCGGCCCGCCTTTGATGACGTCGCCGCCAGCGGAGCCGAGGATGATGTCGTCGCCTATCCCCCCGGTGACCACGTGGTCACCGCCGCCACCGACGATGATCAGGTCGTCGCAATGGCTCCCGGGGACCTTTTTTTTGCTGCTCTTTATTTCTTTGCGGCCGGTGGTCGGACAGGTTGAGGTTTTGTCTTCGTTTTTTTCGACCTTTTTGGAGGGCGAGTTGTTCACTTTGACGCTCTTCGTCGTCGCCCGCCCAAAGGCGTCGATTCCTTCCACGTCGATCTGATGAGCTCCGCTTCCCTGGGCGGGCGTCAGCTGGATGGTTTTGCTCACCGCCTGCGGACAGACGCTTTGGTTGCATCGCGACTGGGCCGTCGCGATGACCGCGCCATCCACCTTTACGCGAACCAGGGCCACTCCCGAGCGCTTCGCCGAGGGCGATGCCGATTCCCCGTCCTTCGCCTGCACGCTGAGCGTCAGGCCAGGCACTTCGGGTTCGGTCGCCGACCCACCGACGATCGGTTCGGCGGGAGCCGAGGTATCGACAATGAAATCCCTCCTGGCGGGAGTCGGATCGAGCACTCCGCCAGAGCTCGCTCTGACTTCGAAGCGATGTTCGCCCTGGGTCAGGCCCGTGAATTCCTTGGACGTCCCACAGGCGCTGAAGGGCGCGCTGTCGAGGCTGCACTGGAAGGTCGAGGTTTTATTCGCCGAATAGGTGAAAGTGGCTTTCGTCTGTTCGATCGCTCCACTAGGCCCGGATTCGATCGTCGTCTGGGGTCCCGTCGTAAGGACGTTGAAGGTCCTGCTCGCCGGGGTGCCGTCAGAGTTTCCAGCAGTATCGACAGCCTTCACCTGGAAGGTGTGGCTCCCCGCCGCCAGCGCACTCGAGGGCACGTGGCTGGCGCCGGGTCCCGAACAGGCCGCGAACGCCGATGAGTCGTAGCGGCAGAGGAAGGTGGCTCCGGCCTCGCCGGTTGAGAAGCTGAAGCGGGGGCTCGTATCGTCGGTCGTCCCTTCTGGCCCGCCCGTGATGGTCGTGTCGGGAGCCATCGTATCGACCGTGAATTCGCGCGTATCGGTCGTTTCGGTTTCTGCGGCATCTACCGCTCGGACGATGAAGACGTACGAGCCGTCAGCGAGCGCGGGGGTGACGGTATGGCTCGTACTCGAGGTGCAGGATCCATAGGTCGGTTCCTGTTCTTCGCTCGCGGTGACGGCTTCGACCGCGCAGCTGACGGTGCCGCCGGAAGCTTCGAATCCAAAGCTCGGCGTCGAGGCGCTGGTCGGGCCTTCGGGACCGGATTTGATCGTCACCGTCGGCGGCGTCCGGTCGACGCTGAAGCTGGTCGAGGCGGGAGTGGAGTCGATGTTGCCAGCGAGATCGATCGCGCGCACCGCAAAGCTGTGTGCGCCTTCCGCGAGGGGTGCCGATACCGCGAATTCTTCGTCCCCGCAGATCGCAAAGGCGGCGGAGTCGAGGCTGCATTCGAAGCGGGCGGTTTCCGGGTCGGTTGGTGAGCTGTATCCGAATTCGGGTTCTTCGATTGCCACCAGGCCCGAGGGCCCGAATTCGAGCACGGTGTCCGGCGGGGTGGCGTCTACGGTGAAGCTGCGGGAGGCCGGCGTCGGGTCGGCGATTCCGGCGCCGTTGGTCGCCGCGACGCTGAACGTGTGGTCGCCGTCGGCGAGTTTCGGCGTCGTGTAGCCGGTGCTGGGGCAGCTGAAGGAGGCGCCGCCGTCGATGCTGCACTGGAAGGTCGAGCCTCCCTGCGTCGAGTGGTAGGTGAAGGTCGGGGTCGCGTTTTTGGTCAGCCCTTCCGGCCCCGAGTCGATGATCGTGTTCGGGGCTTCGAGGACGAATGCAGCGCTCGCGGTGCGCGGGTGGTTCAGCTGGTCGAAGGCGGTTATTTCGACGGTGTGCGTGCCCGCCGACAGGCCTTTCAGCGCCTGCGAGTAGGTGAAGTTGAGCGTGAAGGGACAGCCTGAGGTCGTGCAGGTGTTCGTCCGCGTTTCCTTCAGGACTTTGTCGACGTAGACCTTCACTTCCTTCATGCCTGAGCGGGCGTTGCCCGAGACCCCGTCCACGGCTTCGACTTTGGCGTTCAGGGTCGTCGCGGTCAGGGTGTTGGTGACGGTCGTCGTCGGCGCCGTGCCGTCGACCTTGGTCGCCCGCGTCCAGCTCGAGTAGTTGGCGACCGGGTCGTGCGTGGAGATCGTCAGCGTCTTTTCGCCTTCCACGTACGAAGGCGCGACCGACCAGGTCGTCGAGGTGGGACAGCGGCTGCCGCTGGCGCCGTTGCAGCCGAGCGAGCGGACGCTCGTCGTGCCGCCGTCGTTGATGGTGATTTCTTGGACTCCGAGCCCGTTGTCGGAGACGCCGATCGAAGCGCTGCCGGCGGCGGTCGGGTCGAACCAGGTCCCGGCCGCCGGGACGCCCGTGACCGAGGTGATCGACGGCGCGTAGGGGTCGGATTCCTGGATGCTGTAGCCGCCGACGAAGAGTTCGTGGTTGCAGCCGATCTTAGACCACCCGTAAGTACCGATCCCGATCATCGCCTGCCGCGTGTCGTAGCCGCCGACCCAGCCCGATTCCCATTTCGCGTTGGAGCTGTCGCCGAACCAGAAGTTGCCGAAGTGACCTTCGAAAGACTGTTTGACGGTGTTGTAGATGCCGACGTAGCCGTGCGGATTTTCGGTGTTGCAGCCGTTGGCGAGGAAGTAGATGGAAGAGAAGGTGGCGGCGGCGATGTAGGTCGTCTGGTTGACCGCGCCGTAGACCCAGTTGGCGCTGCTCCATTCCGGGTATTCCGTGCCACCCCAGGAGAAGGCGTCGAGGCTGCCGGGCACCCGTTGCATGTAATAGCTGCCGTAGTTGCCCGGCCCGAGCAGCCATTCGTTGAAGTTCGTCGTGTTGTTGACGAAGTTCGGGTCGACCAGGATCGGATAGGCGAAATCGGAGCCGCGGTGGGGGACGCTGAGGACGAGCGAGCTGCCTTTCGCGTCCATCGCCACCGGGACGGACGCGCCTTGGGCGTCGCTGGCCGTCGGGGGCATCACTTCCGCCACCACGTCACCGTCAGCGGAGACGACTTCGGCCCCGCTTCCTTTCTCGGAGGGCCGCAGCTGCGTGCCTTCGGGGAGGGAGAGGTCGAAGCGAAGCTCCTCCGGGCTCTCCGGTGAACGCAGCTGCGAGTAGACCTCGACGCCCGCCCCCCGCGGCGCGACCAGGGTGTCGGTGTCCACCCCGGTATCCGCGTAGAAGAGGTTCATCTCGCCGAGCGGGGTGGCGGGCTGGTCGGCGGTGGCGGGAAGCTCGATGTCGATCCCGCCCTCGAGCCTGATCGGGTCCGCGGCCGAGCCGGGAAGCACGACCTCTTCGAGAGGGTTGGCCGGCACGAACCCCTGGCCGGACTGCTCCAGGCTCAGGTCGACCGGCTCGTTCCCTTCGCCGCCGAGATCGCTTACGACAGGGGTCGACGAGCTGAGGATGGCCTTGGTTCCGTCGGGACCCTCGACCAGCGCGGAGGTGGTCCCGAGCGTCTTCTGCACGTCGAGAGTGCTGAGGATCCGGCCCGGATCTCCATTCAGGCCGTCGAGCGTCTCGGCGAAGGCGTCGGTCAGAAGCTCCTTGGCTTCGCCGGCCGAGAGGTCGACGTACGCCGTCTCGGACTCCTCGCGCTGCTGTTCGGCCTGAGGGCTCTCGAGCCATTCCGCGAGTTCGCGTTCTTCTTTTTCGATCGGCGCAAGTTCGGCTGGAGTCGGCGCAGGGGCGGCGTCGGCAGGCCGCGGCTCCAGCGCGTCCCCCTCTGCCCCAAGCGCAACCGGCACCGCCACCACCACGAGGCTGAGGAAGACCGCAAAGGCTAGGAGCCAACCCCGACGATCCAGCGATCGGGTACTTCCGCTGGGCATGCCTGCCCGCTGCCGACGAATCCCCACCGCTGAACCTCCACTTAGGACTGGACGAGAGAACTTACGCCGTAACTTGATGGTTGATCAGCCGCAGCGCAATACTCGAAACTAGAGGTTTAAGACAAAAGAATCCTTACGTAAATGATTGTGGGAGGTTCGAGGGCCCTTTGGGCAGGCAAAGCGAACGCATCCAGCGCTCGGAGGGATGACGTGGCGCTCGCTCGAGGCGGCGGGTTGCTCGTCCTGTCCCGTCCACTGAAAACCGCGCTCGGGGGTGAAGCGCGAGTCCGAGGCGGGCGCAAGAACCGGGGCGACCGGCTGATGCAGCAGGTTTCGCGGCGTTTGGCCGCCAAGCTCGATGGGAGCTTCGCCTCCCGTGCCATGCCTCCGGCTGTGCCTGCAGCGCGGGGGCGCTTTGCGATTCGGCGGCGTACGTAGGGGGATCGGCGGCCCCATTTCAAGGGCTGGCTCGACCTCTCTCAGACCTCGTGTTGCCCCAGGCGTTGCCCCAGGGGCTAATTTTGCGACCTGTTGTCTACGTCACCTGAAAACGCGAAAACCCGCATTTGCGGGGCTTTTTTCTATAGCGGGGGCAGGATTCGAACCTGCGACCTTCGGGTTATGAGATTGAGATCTGGGGTCGGCTGGACTACGTGGAGCTAGGGTTCAAGCCGATTTCGCGAGATCGAACTACGTGGAGATCGGCTGGAATCTGTGGGGCATGTTGCCCCATTCGTTGCCCCAGTAGATGGCGACCGCGAAACGTAAAATCCTCACGATGGCCAAGGATCCCTGGAAAGACCCCGATCCTCAGCCCGGCGACTTCGACGCCGAGGTCGACCAGGCTCAGATCGAGATCCACGAGGGCAATCCCCACGCAGAGCCGTCGATCCTCGTCAGCCGTTCGACGGAGATGCGGGCCTTGCTGCGTCACGCCCGCCCCCATGGGGGCAATGCCGCCGAGCAGGTGAAGCAGACGCGGCCTCGCGGCACGCGCGACTGAGACTCACAGCCTCCTGTCGGGTCAGGCGAGCTCATCCGGCGTGACGACGAATCCCAGCCGATCCGTGCCTCTACGTAATCTGCTGTCGAGGGTGACGAGGCGACAGCCTTCGGCCCTCGCAAGCGCTACGTATTCGGCGTCGTAGGTCTTCGCCCAGCCAAATTCCTCGGCCACCTCCCACGCCGCGGTGACGAGGCCATTCGCGCGGTGCTCGCCGATCGACAGCTTGCCGGACAGGAAGCGCTGCAGCGCAAGCTCTGCGAGAGCGTTCGAGATTTCGCCGCGGAAGGCCATCTCATGAAGGGCCGAGGGAACCTCGCTCCAAAGGAGGGGCGGGGCGATCAGCTGGCCATCGCGGTCCAGGTCGGCGCCCGCCTGCTCACCGATCCTGTCGAGCGAAAGCTCGACCACCAAGCTCGCATCTACGACCAGCACGCTCAGTGCGCTTCGCGGGAGCGCCGAACCGCAGCGGCGACGTTGGGCATCGGCTCGCCGGTCAGCGTCTCCCCCCACCCCGCCGGCAGCGGCACCATCTCCGCCTCCTCACCAGGCCCGGTGGAAACGACAATGCGCGCACGCGCAGCCTCGGCCTCATCTAGGTCGAGGATCTCGCGCAGCAGCTTCTCCTTCGCGGTCACAGGTCAAGCGTAGCGGCCACACGGGCGTCGACCAAGACGGTTTATATCGAGCGCGCGGCCGGACATTCGGCCCGCGGCGTCCGTCCTCAGACGGCGCCCCTACCTCCGCGCTACTCCTCGACGGGGATGACTGGCCGGGTGCTGCGCTCCCGCTACTCGCGCAAAGCGGTAGTGAACGGAGGCATCCGTTCGGTGCGCGCTTCGGTGTGAGATAGCTTGGCTTCATGCCGGTGCCCGAAACGCACGAGGGCGGCCATCCGGAGCCGTCGAAGCGCAACTATTTTCTGAAGACGGACGGTTCCGGCACGGGGACCATCGACAATCCAGCTCAAGGTGCGATCGGAGTCGTCCTCAGGGACCCCGATGGTCAGCTAATTGAAGAGATCTCCAAACCGATCGGCCCCGCCATCAACACCGTTGCGGAGTATCGGGCTCTCATCGAAGGACTCAAGCTCGCCCGCAGTCGCGGAATTCAACGCATCCGGGTGTTCCTTGACTCGGAGCTTGTGGTCGACCAAGTAAACGGCTGCGCGAAGGTTGGCCAGGAGCACATCAGACCCTGGCACGCGAAAGCGTGCTCCCTGCTCCAGGAGTTTCCCAACATCAGGATTTCGTGGATTCCGCGAAGATGGAATGCCGAAGCGGACGCACTTGCAACCAAAGCTCTTCCTGGTCGCTGAGCGCAGCGGTGCACACGGGCCTGTCTTGACTTCCGCTTCCGCGTGACAGCGGAAGCGCAATGACCCCCCGGCGGCCACGGAAGAAACCTGGCCGACCGAGGCGGAGCCAGCGCCTTGTCGCGGTACCCTGATTCGCAAGGTCGCACGAGGGGCGGGGAGCACGGATTCGGGCGGGAAGCCCAATGACTGTCGGATTCCTACAAGGACGGTCCGATTATGAGATTGAGCCGCTGGCTCGGCTGGACTACGTGGAGCTAGGTTTCAAGCCGAATTCGCCAATCGAACTACGTGGTGATCGGCTGGAATCTGTGAAGCATGTTGCCCCATTCGTTGCCCCATCTGGGTGTCACATGCATATCGAATCACAGACAAAAGATTTCTCCATCAATCAGAACTTGACTCTGCATATAAGCTCGACTTAGTTGCCTTCCGCACGCCATGAGCGGCTGCAGGCGACGCCCACATAACCGACGAGCCTTCGCGACCGTGCAGGCTCACTGGAGGAATTTGACATGACGCCCAAAACCGCGTCTAAGGCTGCCTCGAACAGGCAGACCCTCAGCACTGACCAGTTGTCTTTCGATCGGAGCAACGAGCCGAATGCGGACGTTCTCCTTCCCTCTCTCCGCGCCTCTGGCTACTCGCTGGAAACCGCGACGGCGGACATCTTCGACAACTCGATCGATGGCGAAGCGTCGGAGGTCGGGGTGAACCTTGCGTATGACAAGAGGTCCGAAGAGTGGGAGCTCGAGATCGCCGATAACGGAATCGGCATGGATGAGCCTGTGCTCGATCAGATGATGCGCCTCGGAAGCCGGTCCGACCATGACCTCGACCGCGACCTCGGGGCCTTCGGCCTCGGCTCGGATACGGCTGCGCTCGGGATCGGCAGGAATAAGCACGTCATCACGAGCCCCGAGCCCGGGGTCTACCTCTCCGCGATGTGGGACCTTGACGTGATCGTCGAGCAGCGCAAATTCGTGAAGCACCTCGACGTCGCTACGGAGGAGGAGATCGAGCTCTTCGAGGCCGCCTTCGAGCGATCCGGATTCGAAATCCCCGATACCGGAACCGTTGTTCGTATCACTAGATGCGACAGAGTAAGCCGCAAGGACTTGAACTCAGCGAAAGGGGCCGTGAGCAAGTACCTCGGGCAGGTTTACCGCCGCTTTCTCGTTCCGAATGGCGGCTTGGTGGCCCACGTTAACGGGGAATCGGTCGTACCGACTGACCCGATGATGCGGGACCATCCCGAGACTCTGATCCTCGCTGACGAGCAGGCAGAGTTCAGCTGGAAAGACGAAGACGGCAAACACACCGACACGATCGGCGTCTTGGTAGTCCACCTGCCGGATCTCGGAGGCAAAGAGGCCAATGACGAGGCTGGCATCAAACCGGCGACCTCCGGGTTCTACATCCTTCGGAACGGGCGCGAGATCGTTGCCCATACGACGCTCCGACAGTTCACGCAACACGCTGAGTTCGCTCGATTCCGTTGCGAGATAACGGTGCCGGCGACGATGGACTCGCAGCTGGGCGTCACGTTCCTGAAGTCCTCGGTTGACGTGAAGCCGACCCAGGCATGGAGCCACAAAATCGAGCAACTGACGGCCCCCTACCGCCGCCAGTCGCGGAAGATGCACCTCAAATCGCGGAAGGACGCCCCAGAGCAGGTGCCGCACGACGAGGCGGCGAAGCAGATCAAGTCTCGGTCGCCGTTCCTCCGCAAGCCGAAAGCAGAGATCGAGAAACGTGGCCCGCGAAAGAAACCGGACCCGAAAAGCAAGAAGGCAAAGGACTCGGAGAAGGCGCGGAGCCCGCGAGACCGGACCCAAAACGCCCTCGCTGACCAGGCCTCGTTCGAGGCGAAGGCGCTCGGCCCCACCGCACCCTTCTACGAGGGGACCCTGATCGGCCGACATATCCTCGTCACCTACAACTCCGACCACCCCGCGTACCAGCGGCTGATTCTCGATAACCGCGATAATCGCGGGCAGATCACCGGAATCGACTTTCTAGTCTGGTCCATCGTCGCCGCCGAGTTGCGAAATCACGACGACAGCAGCGCCCGGTTCATGGAAGCAATGCGGGAGGACGCGTCGTTCAACCTCCGACAGCTGCTCACCGCGTGAGAAGCCGAGAGGGCGGCGGTCCGAGGACGGCCGCCGCCCTAGCTGCCAGCCAGTGCGGCCTGGATCTTCGCGACCACCGCCGGCAGGTCGCCCTTCACCTCGAAATCCCAAACCCGCACGACCTTCCAGCCAAGCCCATCGAGCTCGGCATCCACGAGCCGGTCGCGCTCGACGTTACGAGCGATCTTCTCATCCCAATACGAGCCCGACCGACCAGGCCGATGCCGCGATGGGTGGCCGTGCCAGAAAGCGCCGTCTACGAAGACGGCCACCTTCCGCCGCGGCCATGCGATGTCTGGCGTCCCCGCCGCCTTCCGGTAGTGGCAGCGCCAGCCCCGCACGCCCGCCGCGTATAGGGCTTTCCTCAGGACCACCTCCGGGCCAGTGTTCTTGCCCTTGACGGCGGCCATAATTCGGCTCCGCTGCTCCGGCGTCCGGGTGTCGGTCACGCGGCTCAGAATAAAGCGGAAGGCGCTGCCTTTATGACTACACTGGCCTCGTCTGGCGCATTGGCGTCGTCTCTGCACAATACGCTCCATCGTCGCGATGGGACGCCGAGGAACCAAGACGCCGCCTCAACGCCGCCCGGTGGCGATCGACCTTTTTTCGGGAGCGGGCGGGTTGTCCTTGGGCGCCGAACGTGCAGGATTCGATGTGCTTGCGGCGCTTGAGTACGACCCGATTCACGCCGCTGCGCACGCTTACAACTTCCCCCAGACGGAGATCGTCTGCGCAAATGCAAAGGAGGTCTCCGGCGAAGAAATCCGCAAGGCGATCAAGGCCGGTTGGAAACTCCACAATCGGAGCGGCAGGTGGAACGGCACCGTGGACGCGATATTCGGCGGGCCGCCGTGTCAGGGATTCTCGGTCGGCGGCGTCGGGGAGGCGACCGACGACCGGAATGAGATGGTTTTCGAGTTCGCCCGTTTCGTCGGAGAACTTAAGCCGCGCTACTTCGTCATGGAGAACGTCCCTGGCCTACAGGGCTACCCCGATCACGAACCGGATGCAAAGATTGGCGAGAGACTGCTAGATCGGCTTATTTGGCAACTAGAGTTTGTTGGCTACGAGGTCGCTCGGCCCGTCGTCCTCAACGCTGCCTTTTATGGCGTCCCCCAGGACCGGCGAAGGCTGTTCCTAGTCGGAGCACTGCCCGGCGAAGCCCTGCCTGCGGCTCCTGCGCCCAAAGTGCGGCCCGTCCCGAAGCGGGTCGATGACAAACCGCGAAAGGGTTTCGCTGGCCACAAAGATGCCGACGAATCGCTGCCTATGGGTCCCACGGTTAGCGACGCGATCAGGGATCTTCCCAACGCTGACTAGCATGACGGACTCTGGAAGGCGGATGCATTGCGCCTCGATGAGAGTCAACTTGATCGCGCCGACGAGAAGGCCAGCACCTTCGCCCGCGCTCTCCGCGGCCTATGTATCAGCCTGGATGACTTCTCCCACCCGCGGGAATGGGACCGCGCCGAGCTCACCGCTTCGATGAGAACCGCTCACCGCCTCAAGCCTCGTCAGCGCATGAATAAGACGGCCCCCGGCGAGTTCGAGTCAAAAAGTCGCCTCTACCGACTAGATGAGAAGGGCTTGTGTCCCACTTTGCGCGCAGGATCAGGCTACGACCGAGGCTCTTACACGGCGCCCCGCCCGATACACCCACGCCTCCCGCGCGTCATCACCGTCAGGGAGGCGGCGCGCCTCCACTCCTTCCCGGACTGGTTTCGCTTTCACCCGACGAAGTGGCACGGATTCCGGCAGGTCGGGAACGCATTGCCGCCCTATCTCGGACAAGCAGTTGCGGCAGAGATTATTAACGCCATGGGCGCTAACGCTGTCCGACCGTCCGATCTAATCCCGCTTGGGGACGACACACTCCTTGGAGCGGGCATGCTCGAGGCGGCGGATCACTTCGACGCCAACAAGAACTCGATTCCGGGTAACCATCTGCGCGCCCGGAAAGATGAAATAGAGAGCCGAGCTGCCTAAAGGGCAGCGCTGAGCCCACCTTAGAACTTGGATCGACCTGCCACAGACCTTTGTACCCAAGGTCGATTTGCACCCTTCTGGTCTTGTACTTGACCTCGGAGCTTCGCAAATCGCTCGCGAATAGGCCGCTGAACAGTCCAACCCTGGCCAACTGCGAGGCTAGATGACAGCGTCTACGTAGACGGGCATCTGGCGGTAGAGCAGCGAGTAAGCTTTGGCGTCGTCCGGACTGATGCTTCCTGGAGGATGGTCGATATCGCCCTCGGGCAATAGTCGATCCAACGCCAATCGCTCGCGGTAAGTCAACTTCGGCACAGCTATGTCGAAGGGGTCGTCGCCATCCCGCACAAACGGGAGATTGTCGAAGCCGCAGGAGTCCTCGATCTGCCCTGCTTCATCGTCTCGGTAGAGCAGCCACGCCACCGTCAGCATGTCTGCCCCATCCCTGTAAGTGAAATGGGCCAGCTGGCGTTGCGCGATTCCGTCCCGTATCGCGCGAGTGGTCACTGCCTCATCAACGGCCCGCTGCATGTATCTGTAGTTGAGTTCTCTCAACTTGACTTTCCCGAGATCCTCATCCGTCTTAACAATC
>Ga0307300_10000287_pt1 | contig 12587 bp, 14 predicted proteins | sample ER_DNA_181_FD_194492 | JGI IMG/M metagenome (GOLD analysis project Ga0307300, IMG submission 194492) | Bulk soil microbial communities from the East River watershed near Crested Butte, Colorado, United States - ER_DNA_181 | ecosystem: Environmental > Terrestrial > Soil > Floodplain | place... | reverse complement strand
TCATCGCCTATCGTCATCGGATGGCCTCTGAGAAGCCCGAGAAGATCCGCCTCGGTGGGATGGCGCTCCGCAACGGGCTGCTGATCCACGGGCCGACCCATTGGGCGGCCGCGGTCCGCGACCGCGACGGCGGGATCGAAGTCGCCTCCGAGCGCAAGCCAGAGCTGGCGCCGGGACTGGTGGCGAAGCTGCCGGGCCTGCGCGGGCCGATCAAACTCGCCGAGGCGATGCTGGTGCTGCCGCTGGTGCGGCGGCGGATGCCGGCGGCGCGACTGCCCTTCGAGGACCGTCGGGTCCTGGCCGCGGTGGCGGCGACGCTGGCCGCGACCTCCCTGCTGCGCAAGCGGGCGCCCGCCAGTGCCCTGCGCGAGGGGATCGTGCAGGCGATCGGGGCGGTACCAGCGCTGGTGGCGCTGAGCGACCGCGACCTCGCCGCCTACCACGGCGCGGAGCACAAGACGATCGCCGCCTACGAGCGCGACCGCGTCGACGACGTCGCCTCGGTCCCAAAAGAGCACGACCGCTGCGGCTCCAACCTGATCGTGCCGATGATGCTGCTCTCGGCCGGCGGCACCCTCCTGCTCGAGCGGCTGGTCGAGAAGCCGAGCAACGCCGCTCGCGCCGGGGTCGGTCTCGGCGGCGCCTCCCTGGCGGTCGAGATGTTCGCCTGGAGCGACCGCCATCACGGCGATGCCTTGGCTGAGGCCTTCCATACTCCGGGCCGGGAAATCCAGCGACACTGGGCGACCAAGGAGCCGACGCCGGAGCAGCTCGAGGTAGCGGTGGCAGCCCTGGAGGAGATCCTCCGGGCCGAGGCCGCATAGACTTCGCGCCCTTGTTCGGAAGGATCGACCACATCGGAGTCGCCGTCGAGGAGATCGACGCCGCGCTCGCCCTCTACGGGGACAGCTTCGAGATGGAGCTCGCCCACCGCGAGACGGTCGAGTCGCAGGGGGTCGAGGCGGTCCTGCTCGACGTCGGCGAGGGCCACGTCGAGCTGCTGGCGCCGCTCGGCCCCGAGACCCCCGTCGGGAAATATCTGGCCAAGAACGGCCCCGGCCTGCACCACGTCGCCTACGCGGTCGAGGACATCGACGCGGCGCTGAAGAAGATCGCCGCCGCCGGCATCCAGCTGATCGACTCCGAGCCGCGGGCCGGCATCCGCGACAGCCGCGTCGCCTTCCTCCACCCCCGCTCGACCGGCGGGGTCCTGACCGAGATCGTCGAACCCGCGGGAGGGCACTGATGGCAGACGCGCAGCGAGTCGAGATCGGCTTCGAGGGCGGCCAGGTGATCTCCACCCGGCTCGGCGAGGCGGACCTGAAGGACCTCCGCGCCCGGCTCGAGCAAGGGGGCTGGTACGACCTCCACACCGAGGAGGGGACGATCGCCCTCTACCTCGGCAAGGTCCAGTTCCTCCGGGTCGACTCCGGCGAGCACAAGGTCGGCTTCGGTCTCGGCGCGTAGCCCGATGCGCCCGCGCCGCTTGCTCGGCGCGGCGGCCGCGGCCACCCTGGCGGCGGCGCTCTGGTGGCGGAAGAACCCTTCGGCCTGCCCCTACGGCCAGCGCTTCTGGGTCGAAGCGCCGCACCCGATCATCAGCCGCGAGCGCCTGCGCTCGGTCCTGCGCCCGCAGCCGAGCGAGCGCCTGCTCGAGATCGGCGTCGGCACCGGCTACTACAGCCTCGACCTCGCCGAGTGGGTGGCGCCGGCGGGGACGCTGGAGCTGTTTGACCTCCAGCAGGAGTTCCTCGATCACGTGATGCGGGCGGCCTCCGAGCGCGGGCTGACCAACCTCGTGCCGACCCGGGGCGACGCGACCCAGCTTCCCTACGAGGACGCCTCGATCGACGCGGTCGTCCTCACCGCCGTCCTCGGCGAGATCCCCGACACGGCCGCCGCCCTGCGCGAGATCCGGCGGGTGCTGAAGCCGAGCGGCCGGCTGGTCGTCGGCGAGCTCTTCGGCGACCCCCACTTCACCACCCGCGCCAGCCTCGAGCGGATGGGGGCGGCCGCCGGCCTCGGGCTCGCCGAGCGCTCCGGCAACTGGTTCGGCTACTTCGCCCGGCTAACGCCGCAGTAGCGAGCGCACCCGCTCGGTCCGCAGCGCCGTCCGCGCCGCATTCCCACCCGGTCCGCCGTGGAGGCCGCCGCCGGGGTGGGCGGAGGAGGAGGCGAGGTAGAGGCCCTTGACCGGCGTGGTTGGCCGGCCGAGGCCGGGGTAGGGGCGGAAGATCGCCTGCTGGTAGAGCTGGGCGGTGCCGCCGTTGATCGCGCCGCCGACCAGGTTGCGGTTGTGGTGCTCGAGGTAGAGCGGGGTCTGGACGTGGCGCTTGACGATCAGCTGGCGGAAGCCGGGCGCCAGGCGCTCGACCTCCTCCTCCATCCTGTCTGCGAAGCGCTCGCCCTCCTCCTCGCGGCTCCAGTCGCCGCCCAGCTCGCCGCCGGCGTCGGCGCGCGGGCTCTGCGGGACGTGGGTGTAGGCCCAGGCGGTCTCGGTTCCCTCCGGCGAGCGCGAAGGGTCGACCATCGAGTACTGGCCGAGGACGAGGAAGGGGCGGTCGGGGATCTCGCTCGCCGCCAGCTGGGTCGTCGCCTGCGTCAGCCCGTTCATCCCTTCGGCGACGTGGACCGTGCTGGCGCGGCGGGCGTCGGCGGCGCTCCAGGGGATCGGCTCGCGCAAGGCCCAGTTGACCTTGAAGGTCGAGTTGTCGTACTGGTAGTTGCGCAGATCCTCGCGCACCCGCTCGGGGACCACCTCGCTCGGCAGCATCTTCAGGAACAGGGCCGGCGCGCCGCAGTCGGCGAGGATGGCTCGCCGTGCCTCAAACCGCCGCCCGTCGGCGGCGACGGCGGCGTGCGCGCGCCGGCCCCGCACCTCTATTCGCTCGATCGGGGTCTCGCAGATCACTTCGCCGCCGCGCTCGCGAAGCCGCTGCACCAGCGCCCGGGTGATTTCGCCGGCACCGCCCTCCGGTACCGGGTAGCCGTGCTGCTGCCCCAGCCCGCAGAGAACCCAGCCGAACATGCCGCCGCCGGCGCTCTCCGGCGTCAGGTCGGCGTGGAGTGCATTGCCGGCGATCAGCCAGCCGCCGCCCTCTCCCTTGAAGTTCTCCTCCGCCATCCGCCGCGCCGGCAGCAGCGAGAAGCGGGCGAAGTCGGCGAGGCCGCGGGGGCCGAGGGCGGCCAGCATCCCCGCCGCCGGGCGGATCGGGGGCAGCGGCGTCAGCAGCGACCCGACCAGATGCGGACCGGCGCGGCGCCAGAGATCGAAGAGCCGCCGCCAGGCCTCGCCGTCCCCCGGCGCGAAGGCGTCGAGCGAAGAGCAGGTCTCGTCGAGGTCCATCGAGAGCAGGGCGCAGCGGCCATCGGGGTGGGGGTGGGCGACGACCCCCTTGGCGCTGAGCCAGTTGACCCCGTAGCGCTCCAGCTCCAGCGGAGCGATGTGGCGGGAGGCGAGGGTGAGGGGGTAGAAGGCGCTGTAGAGGTCGTGGACGAAGCCGGGCTCGGTCACTTCGCCGCTGCGGACGGCGCCACCCGGTTCCGGCTGCTCCTCGCAGACGACCATCTTCCAGCCGCGGTCGGCGAGGTGGTTGGCTGCGATCAGTCCGTTGGGGCCGGCGCCGATGACGACGGCGTCTGCGGAGTTCACCCTCGTCCGACTACCCGCAGCATCCCGTCCCAAGCTCCGAGCGCTTTGACGGCGATGCTCGGGCGGCCGCCGAAGCCGCCCTCGCGCTCGCCGGCGCCCTTGCCGCCGCGCAGCGCCCCCTCGCCGGCGGTGTGCTCGAGCCGCGCCAGCGCCTGCATCGCCCGCTTCGCGACGCCACCGAAGTAGGAGTAGAAGAGGACCTGGGCGCGGGCGAGCCCGCCGGCCGTCAGCTCGTCCCGCGGGTGGCGGATGACGCCGATGACCGCTTCGGCGACCGACTCCGGGGAGTAGACGGAGGGGAAGGGCGGTTCGGGCGGCAGCAGGCCGGTTGAGCTTTCGAGGTTGCTCCACAGCGGCGTGTCCACCGCCCCTGGGTTGACCAGCGACAGCGTCACCGAGGAGCCGCTCTCCTCCAGCTCGATCCGGACCGTGTCGAGGAAGCCCACGAGCCCGTGCTTGGAGGTGGTATAGGCGGCCATCCCCGGCAGCGGCATCCGGGCGGCGATCGAGCCGACGCAGACGATCGCGCCGCGCGAGGGCTCGAGGTGGGGGAGCGCGGCGCGGACCGTGTCGACGGTGCCGCCGAGGACGGTCTCGATCGTCGCGTCGAAGTCGTCGGGATCCGTCTCGGTGAAGCGGCCGAAGGAGAGGCTCGCGGCCGAGGTGACGAGGACGTCGAGCCCGCCGAGCTCGGCCGCGGCCCGATCCACAGCCGCCGTCAATGCCTCGCGGTCGGTGACGTCGGCGCGGACGGTGATCGCCTCGCCCCCGGCCTCGGCCAGGTTGCGCTTCGCCGCCGCCAGGCCGATCTCGTTGCGGGCGAGGATCGCCACTCGCGCGCCCTCCCGCACCAGCCCTTCGGCGACGGAGAGGCCGATGCCGCTGCTGCCGCCGGTGACCAGGACCCGCTGTCCGGCCAGCTCGCGCTCGTGCACCGGATCTCCCTCCGGCACCCCCTCGACCAGGCGCTTCAGCCGTGCCAGCGCCTCGGCGTTGCGGACGCGCAGGAGGGTGTCGGCGACGGGGTTGCCGACGACCAGCGAGGTCATCCGGTCGCCCGGCACCTCCTCCATCCTCACCTCGGTGCCGCCGGCGCTCTCCCGCAGCTCGAGCTCGATCGTTGCCGTCCCCAGCGGCCGCGCCTTCGCCTTCAAGACGATCCGGTTGGGCGGGTCGAGCTCCAGCACCTCGGTGTAGTCCTGGACTCCGACCGGCCAGGAGCCGACCTTGTGGTGGAAGCGCGACCCGACGGCCGGGAACTCCTCGTCGGAGTCGCGGATCCCGGCGGCGCCGACGACCCACCGCGGGTAGCAGTCCGGGTCGGAAAGGGCCGCGAAGACCTCCTCGGGCGAGGCGTGGATGTGGACCCGGTTAGTCGCCATCGTCGTCCTCCGCCAGCGCCATCACGCCCTCCTCGGCGCCGTCGCCGTCGCGGAAGAAGTCCCAGAGCTCGACCCGGTTTCCCGCCGGGTCGAAGAAGTAGGCGGAGCGGTCGCCGCCCTCGTGCTCGATCGGCCCCTCGACCTCGACCCCGCGCTCGCGCAGCCCGGCGCTGAGGGCGTCGAGCCGGTCGTGGTCGACGGAGAGGGCGAAGTGGACGTGGCGGCCGCCGCGGTCGGAGTACTCCTTCTCCCCGGGGGGCCAGATCCCGAGGCGGCAGCGCTCGCCCGCGGCAAGCCAGACCCGATCGCCTTCCTCCAGGATCTGCTCCAGGCCGAGCCGGCGGTAGAAGGCGGAAAGTCGCCCGACGTCGTCGGTCTCGAGGACCAGCTCACAGATTCCGGCAACGGTCATGTTCCCCGTCTTCCCCTTCATCCTCAGTTCAAGCCTCCGCGGAGTGACGAAAGCAGCCGGGCGGTGATCGAGCCGGAGAGGCGGAGCTGGTTCTCGGGCCGCGGGGGCGCCAGCGCCTCGAGGTAGGCGCGTGCCCGCTCCGCCAGCTCAGGGACGATCGGCGCCGCGAGGGCCGTGGCCGTCTCGGCCGCTTCCCGCACCACCGCCGGCTCAACGCTCAGCAACAGCTCGAACTCCCGCTGGGGATCACCGGGATGGGGCCGCCCCGGCGGCTCCCAGGCGATCATGCAGGCGCCGTGCTCCGGCGCCGCACAGACCATGGCCCACTCCCGCGAGACGGGGTGTGAGCGGGTGATCGGCAACTCCGCCGGCGCCCTCGCCGGTTGCCGCAACCGCTCGAAATCAGCGAAGACGAAGGCGGCCTCGGCGCCGCGGCTGAGCTCGCGCCAGCGCGGCTCGCTGCGGCGGTAGAAGCGCTCGCGCTGGAAGCATCCGATCAGCAGCGCCCGCTCGGCCCGGGCGGCGCTCTCCTCCTCGATCGCGCGAGCGAGCGGGACCAGGTGTTCCTTGCGAACGGTCATCGGCTGCAGGTCAGGACGGCGCTCGCGCAGGCGGGCGAACAGCGAAGGGACGCCCGTGGCCGCCACTCGGGCCCGCTCGATCGCCACCGGCAGGGCGATCCCCCGCTCGCGCTCGGCGACGACGCGGAGCAGCCGTTCCACTTCCTCGGCGCCGTAGCGGCGGTGCCCGCTCGGCTCCCGCTGCGGCTGTGGGAAGCCGTAGCGGCGCTCCCAAGCGCGGAGGGTCGCCTCGCCGAGGCCGGTGGCCTTGACGACGTCGCCGATGCTGAGTCGAGGTTCTTCTTCAAGTCTGGACACGAGATACAGGTTTATCTATACAGCGGATGGGCTACCCGGGGAGAGACAGAGACCAAACACGGAGGAGGACAGCCATGTCCACGATCGAGGAGTCGATAGAGGTCAACGCGCCGCTGCGCAGCGTTTACGACAAGTGGACGCAGTTCGAGGACTTCCCGCTTTTCATGGAGGGGGTCGAAGAGATCCGCCAGGTTGACGACACCCACCTGCACTGGGTCGCCGAGTTCGGTGGCTCGCGCCACGAGTGGGACGCCGAGATCACCGAGCAGAAGCCCGACGAGCGGGTCGCCTGGCGCAACACCGACGGCAAGGAGAACGCCGGCGTGGTCACCTTCCACCGCATCGACGACTCCACCACCCGGGTGATGGTCCAGATGGACTTCGTGCCCGAGGGGATCAAGGAGCGGATCGGGGATGCGCTGGGAGCGGCGGACCGCCGGGTCCACGGCGACCTCGAGCGGTTCAAGGAGCTGGTCGAGAAGAACGGCGGCGGCGACGGCTGGCGCGGTGAAGTGAAGCGGCCCGACGAGGTCTAAAAACGCGGCTTGCGGCCGCAAACAGGCCCGCGTCGCGCCTACTGCGCGGCGCGGGCGATGTAGACGCCCTTGGTGTGGGCGTCCTCGTCCAGCGGCTGCTTCGGGATCGCGTCATGGTGGTGGCCGTAGACATCGAGGCACTCGAGACCGGCGACCGCCATCGCCGCCCGCACCTCGTCCTCGGAAAAGTGCCGCTCGCGGTGCAGCTCCGGCGGGATCGCCGGGCCGGCGGAATCGTCTAGCGGCTCGACCTCGAAACTCGCCTCGGCGATCGTCCCGGGTGGCGCCTCGGGATCGGCCAGGCCCTTCCAGATCAGCCGCCTGCCGTCGCGCTCGACCACGGCTTCTTCGGCGAAGAAGTTGCGGTAGGCCTCCATCGTGTTGACATCGAACATCAGCAGCCCGCCGGGGCCGAGGTTGCGCCGCATCCCGGTCAGCGCCCGCTCCAGTTCCTCGGTGCTGAGCAGGTAGTTGACGGCGTCGTCGAGGCAGAAGACGAGGTCGAACTCGCCGAAGACCGGCAGCTCCCTCATGTCAGCCACCGAGAGCTTCGCCCGCTCGCCGACCTTTTCGCGGGCGATCGCGACCATCTTCGGCGAGATGTCGCAGGCGGTCACCTCCCATCCCTTCTCCAGCAGGGGGAGGAAGCTCTTGCCGGTCCCGCAGGCGACGTCGAGGAGGCGGCGGCCGGGGATCCCGTGCTGCTCCAGCTTCGGCAGCAGCTGCCCCAGCCAGAGGTCGTAGTCGTGGTGGGCCGTGAACTCGTCGTAGACCGGCGCGATCGCCTCGTAGGCGACCTCGGCCCAGCGCGGCAGCTCTTCCCCCTCGTCCCTGGCCACGATCAAAAGACCTGCCCAAGTTCAGAACAGTTTCCGTCGCCAGGCTGGCAATTTCCCGCACTGCTTATGTAGGTTCGTTCAATCAGCACTCCGATAGGGCATCGCCGCGGGAACGACGATGGCTGGGAGTGGGGTGAGGCACAGAGGGTCTGTCTTCGAATGGCCTACCGCTACGCGAGCGATCCGGGCGAGGCCGAGGACATAGCTCAGGATGCCCTGCTCCGGGCCTGGCGTCGGCGCTCGACCCTGCGCGATCCCGGCCGCCGCAACTACTGGTTGGCGACGATCGTCCGCAACGAGGCCTTTCGCCAGCACGCCCGGGTCCGCCCCGATCCGACAGCGACGATCGAGCTCCGCGAGGGGGCCGAGGACGAGGCGGTGCTGGCGGCGGTCGAGCTCGCCGACCTGCACGCGGCGCTGGAGCGGCTGAGCGAACGCGACCGCCGGCTGCTGGAGATGAAATACGAGGAGGACCTGACCCAGGCGACCATCGCCACGCGCCTCGGCATCCCCGAAGGCACGGTGAAGGTGCGGCTGCACCGGGCCCGCAACAAGCTGCGCCTGCTGTACGCGGGGGCGAGCGCTCCGGGCTGAAGTTCGGACCGCTGTACAACGTCGGCGCGGGCCCCGCGGGCGAAGATCCATCCATGGAGACGGCAGCGCGGCAGATCGTCGCCTTCGGCGGCGGCGGCTTCTCGATGGAGTCGGGCAACCCGCTGCTCGATGACTACGTCCTTGGGCTGACCGGGGCGGAGCGGCCGCGGGTCTGCTTCCTCCCCTCCGCGAGCGGCGACGCCGACCACTACATCGTCCGCTTCTACCGCGCCTTCTCCGCCCACCGCTGCGAGCCCACCCACGTCTCCCTGTTCCGCCGCGAGCAGGGGCCGGCGGACCTACGCCGCCACCTGCTCTCACAGGACCTGATCTACGTCGGCGGCGGCAGCGTCGTCAGCCTGCTTGGGGTCTGGCGCGCCCACGGGATCGACTCGATCCTGCGCGAGGCGTGGGAATCGGGCGTCGTCCTCTGCGGCCTCTCGGCCGGGTCGCTGTGCTGGTTCGCCGAGGCGGTGAGCGGCTTCCACGGGGAGCCGAAGCGGCTCCGCGGTCTCGGCCTGCTGCCCTTCAGCAACTGCGTCCACTACGACCGCGGCTCCGGACGCGGCGAGGCCTACCACCGTTTTCTGCGGGAAGGGATGTGCGGCGGCTACGCCGCCGAGGACGGGGCCGCGTTGCATTTCCGCGGGGAGGAACTGAGCCGGGTCGTCGCCTCCAGGCCGCAGGCGCGCGGCTACCGGCTCGACGTCGCCGGAACCCGGGTGGTAGAGATGCGGATCGCGACCACCTACCTCGGCGATCGCGGCGCGCCCGCGGAGGCTCCCCTGCCGGAGGCGCTCTCGACCGCCCCGGCGGCTTGATGGCCCCCGAGCTCGGCGTGGCTGCGGCGACGCCGGTGCGGCGGATCCTCGCCCTCGGGGGGCACGAGTTCAGCTCGCGTCCGGCGGACCGGGCGGTCTGCGAGCTGCTGCTGCGCCTGGCCGCCGAGCGCGGCGGCGAACGGCCGCGGATCTGCATCCTCCCGACCGCCAGCGGCGACACCTCCGAGCAGATCGCCAGCTTCTACTCGGCCTTCGGCGAGCGACCCTGCGAGCCCTCCGACGTCTCCCTCTTCCGGCTGGGCCGCCGGCCGCTCGAGCTGCGCGACCACCTGCTCTCCCAGGACCTGATCTACGTCGGCGGCGGCAGCATGGTCAACCTGCTCGCGGTCTGGGAGGCGCATGACATCGCCTCGATCCTCAGCCTCGCCTGGCGGCAGGGCGTCGTCCTCGCGGGCCAGAGCGCCGGGGCGATGTGCTGGTTCGAGGCCGGGATCACCAAGTCCTCCGGCAGGCCGCTTCCCGCCGCCGGCCTCGGGCTTCTGAGCGGCAGCCTCTGCGTCCACTACAACAACGAACCGGAGCGCCGCACCGCCTACCTCGACGCCGTCGGCGACGGCATGCCGAGTGGCTACGGGCTCGACGACTACGCCGGGCTGCTCTGGGAGGGCGAAGGCACCCCCTCGGCGGTGACCGCTCGCCGCGGCGCCCGCGCCTACCGGATCAGCGGCCGGCGAGAGGAGGTGACCGAGTCGCCGCTCCCAGCCCGGTTCCTGCCCGCCCCCGCGCCGGCAGCCCTGCGCGAGGACATCGCCGAGTTCCGGCGGATCAAGACGATGCGCCGTCGGGCAGGCTGGCTGGCCTGACGGAAAAATTTGTACTGATTACGTACCCAAAGGAGTATGCTGTGCATGTTGCGCGGGTGGAAATCTAGCCGCGCGAAAACTTAGCGAAGCGGGTTTTGCAGGACTTTCAAAGATTTTATAAGTCGAATAGGGCTGTGGAAGTGTGGACGCAATGTGTGATCCTTGAAGGTTTGACCGGAGCGGCAAATGATGCCCGTGCAGATTTGTCCGCGTCAGACTCAATCTCCCCGCTCACCACGCAGCGGATAGGAAGCCCGTGAAACGCGCCGGGGCAACTGCGCTTTCCCTCCTGGCGGCGCCGCTGAACGTCCACCTTCTGCAGGCGCTGGAGGACGGCCCCCTGCCCCTGATCGATCTGCGCCGTGCCGTGGGCTCGCCCCCCCAGAGCACGATGCGGGTCTACTCGCGAACATTGGTGGAGCTCGGAACCCTGGAACGGCAGCGGCAGGCCGCGTTCCCCGGGACGGTCGAATACGTCAGCACCGAGTCGGGCCGGGCGCTGCTGGCGATCGGCCAGATCCTCGAGCGCTGGCTGCAGGAAGCCCCGGTCGGGCCGATCACCCTCGGCACCACCGCCAGCAAGAGCGCGACCAAGGCGCTGGTCGAGGGCTGGTCGACGAACATCGTCCGGGCGCTCGCTGCGAAACCTCTCTCGCTGACCGATCTCAACCGGCTGATCCCGCGGATCAGCTACCCGTCCCTCGAGCGGCGCCTCGGAGCGTTGCGCCTGGCCGACCTGGTGGAACCGTATCCGGGCGAGGGTCGCGGCACGCCGTACCGGGCGACGCCCTGGTTACGGCGGGCGATCGTCCCGCTCGCAGCCGGCGCCTGGTGGGAGCGGCGCTACCTGGCCGACCCGCCGCAGCTCGGTCGCCTCGACGTCGAGGCGGCGTTCCTGTTGGCGATCCCGCTGATCGAGCTTCCCGAGGAGGTGAGCGGCAAGTGCCGCCTCGCCGTCGAAATCCAAGGGGGCTCCTCTCCCGTCTTCGCCGGGGTGCTGATCACCGTCGAGGAGGGAAAGGTCGTCTCCTGCTCCTCGCGGCTGGAGGGTGAAGCGGAGGGCTGGGCCTCGGGCAGCGCTTCGAGCTGGATGCGGCGGATGAACGGCCAGGAGGCCGACCTCGAAATCGGCGGCGACGCCGACCTCGTGCGCGAGGTCGTCGATGCGATCCGCAAGAGCGCCTTAGCCGTCAGATCGTAGATTCGCGCATCTCCAGAGTTACGCACGCGATTCTATGTCCCTCGCGATTTGCAGGGAAATTTGAGTTGGGCCAAAGGCTATTAGTGCTGAGTCGGGCCTCTGAGAGCGGATCGAGTTGAAGACGCGCCGCGGGACCTTCACTCTCCCCCGTGGGTACAAAGAAACGGTGGACCGAGAGACCACCTTTTCTCCTTGGAGAAAGACATCCACGCGTTGGATGTCTTTCTTTTTTCAGGGGAGCTTCCAGCGGAACCCGATCCCCTCGACGGCCGGCTCCAGCGGGCTGCTCGGGAGCCCTGGCCTAGTCGCCTGCCGGGGATCGTTGTACCCGCCGGGGGCGACGTCGTTGGGGGTGTCGGGGTGGAAGATCGAGGCGAGGTACTGGATCTGTCCGCGGCCCTGCCCGAGCTCGGTCTGCCCGCCGCCGTAGGCACCGATCCCCCGCTCCTCGCAGTAGTCGTAGGCAGCGAAGAGGTTGCGGATCGGGCCGAAGCGCGAGGGCTTGACGTTGACCGTCTTCGGCGGCGACCAGGGCATCGCCTCGATGTCGGCGATCGAGTGGATCGGCGCGTCCCAGGTCACCCGCTCGGAGACCGGGTCGAGCAGCGGTTTCGTCTCCGCGGTCACGTCGGGATCCTCGAGCCAGGCCTCGGGGAAGGTCTCGATCAGCTTCGAGTAGAGCTCGGGGTCAGTCTCGACGTCGACCGGGGTGCCTTTGTAGAAGCCCTTGAGGTCGAGCGAGTCGACGGCGCCGGTCTCGGCCAGCGCCGCGATCAGCTCGTCGTCCCAGTCGTTTGCCGGGTCGAGCTTGAAGCGCAGCGTCGGGTAGGCGGCGAGACGTTCGCGCAGCGGCTCGATCGAGGAGCGCGCTCCCTCTTCGAAGGGAGCCAGGCGCATCGAGTTGACGAAGTTCAGCGGCTTCGGCTCGCGCCCCAGCGCCGCCGCCAGGTTCGTCCCCGCCTGGCGCAGCGCCAGGTCGAGCGCCGCCGACTCGAAGGCCCAGCGGCGGTAGTCCCGCGAGACGTCCTCCCGCACCGGCTCCCCCGCCGGAAAGAGGTCGATCCCGTCGAGCCGATCGGAGAACTCGGCAAAGGTGAAGCTCCCGGCCAGCCCCTCCGGCGGGCCGTGATCCTGCTGGGCAATGTGGTCGACGGCGTCATAGACCACGTCCTCCCCGACCCCCTCATGCCCACCGCCCCGCAATCTGACGATCGTCGTCAGCCGTTCCATCGCGCCCCAGTCGAGGCTCAGCCCCTCGAACTCACAACTCTCAATAAGAAGCGGCAGGTCCGCGATCGCATCGAAGCTAGACACGCTTGGAGCCTCTACAAAGCCACCCGAAGAGTTTTCAACTCCCGATCCGACCCACCGCGGACATAGCCGCCGTGGTCGAGGCTTTCGCGGATGAAGTCAAGGGTCTCCTCGGTCAGCCGCTCCCCCGGGAGGAC
>Ga0307300_10000279_pt1 | contig 12793 bp, 11 predicted proteins | sample ER_DNA_181_FD_194492 | JGI IMG/M metagenome (GOLD analysis project Ga0307300, IMG submission 194492) | Bulk soil microbial communities from the East River watershed near Crested Butte, Colorado, United States - ER_DNA_181 | ecosystem: Environmental > Terrestrial > Soil > Floodplain | place... | reverse complement strand
GCCCGTGAGCGCTCCGGAGACAACAGCCAAAGCCCTCGGACACGCAGCATCAACTCCGAGCGTGCGATCTCGGTCAGTGGTGAGTCGGGCCAGGTCGTAGCCGGTCCGTGGTTGTGTGGCGAGCAGCCCAAGATCGCGTACCCCAAGGTGCTCATCAACGCAGCATATGAGACTCGGACCGACGCCTGGATGGCGCTGAATTGCAGACGGGGTTTGTGCAGGCTGGCGGACGGGTATGCCAAGTTTATGAGCAACATCACACTGATCCTCGTGATCGTCGTTGCCGTCGTCGTTATCGCCGCGATTGTCGTGGTCGGCTATCAGATGGCACGGCGCAGGCGGACCGAGCGGCTCCGTGAGCAGTACGGACCGGAGTATGACCGTGCCCTTGACCAGACCGAGAGCCAACGCGCGGCGGAATCTGAGCTGCAGGACCGCGCCAAACGGCACGAAGAGCTGGAATTGCGCAGCCTTGACTCCTCTGAGCGCGCAGACTTCGAACGGCGTTGGACAGACGTGCAGGGCCAGTTCGTGGACGACCCGAGCACCGCGGTGCGCAATGCAGACAGCCTGGTGGTGGACGTGATGTCCGCCCGTGGCTACCCAGTCGATGACTTCGATCAACGGGCCGATGACCTGTCGGTGCGCCACGCCGAAGTCACCCAGCGCTACCGGGAGGCACGCCGGATCGCCCAGGCGAATGAGGACGGCAAGGTGGACACCGAGGACCTGCGGCAGGCGGTCACGTCGTATCGGGCTCTGGTCATGGCCCTGCTCGCAGGCGATGGTGATCACAACCAGCGGGGCGACGTCCAACGCGAGCAGGACGAGACCGGACGCGAACAGGACGAGACCCGGCGCGGGCCGGACGAGACCGAACGCGCCCAGGACGACGAGAGCCTACGCGAGCAGGACGACACCCGACGCGAGCAGCACAACGCACAGATGACGGAACGGGAGACCCAGGCATGAGCAACACGGACGCAACAACAGCGGATGGCCGCATGACCGATCCCACCCAAACTGGAGAAGCCGCCGATAGTGCGGCCGAGCGGTTGGGCGGGCCAAGCGAGCGGGAGCAAAGGCGCGACATGGCGAGCGACGAGGAGACTGGCGCCCGGCGGCAAGCGGACATGGCCGGCGAGACCGAGACCGAGACTCGTCGTCAACCCGGCACTCGTGATCAGGCCCAGACTCGTGATCAGGCCGACGCTGGTCGTCAATCCGACACCGGCGCGGAACAGCGCGCAACCTTGATCGCAGCCGATCGAGCAGAGAGCTACAACAATCGCTGGAATGAGCTGAAGAGCGATTTCGTCGACGAACCAAGCAGGGCCGTACGAGGGGCGAACGAGCTGGTCGGCGAGGTGCTCGACGAGCTGGAGGAGCTATTCCGCAGCCAGCGCGCCGACCTTGAACAAGGCCTAGACAGTGAACAGACGACTACGGAGGATCTGCGGCAGGCGCTCGGACGCTATCGCTCCTTCTTCGATCGCCTGCTCTCGTTCTGAGCGCAGCGAGCTACGCGTCCCGAGCCGGCGACTATGAGCTGGCTCGGGGTTTGCGTGTGGTGGGTTTGGGCTTAAGGCCTCTCGCGTAGTCGTAACTCTTGGCCAGGTAGGGAGCCAGCTTCTGGGTGTGGGCCAGGAGCTCCGATGGCACCGCGACGTATTCCTTCATGACAGTGCCGTGCGCCTCGTATAAGCCTGTGCCGAAGGTCCTCATAAAGGCTTCCCGGTCGGCGGCTCCCAGACGGATGCCGAGCACGCCATCGGCAGACAGGATTGTGAACATGTTGCCGTTGATCGAGGTGTACGGGCTGGACTTGCCCTTTCGCTCGATGTCTGAATGCGTCGCGATCAACGCCTCGTACATCGCGACCTCGTGCTCGGGCGGCGGTGCAGGACTCATACTCACCCCAGTCCTCGGACCATCTCGGCGGTAACCTACCAACCTTCCGCACGATGCCGGCTTTCACAGGATCGTTTCCGCGGCCGTGATGGGAAACGCACCCAGCTCACCCGCTTTCAGCGGTCGTCTTCACGGCTGTGGTGGGAAACGTACGCGGTTGACCAGCCGGCTGCGGTATGGCGACCCCGGGCTGGCATGCATTCCCAGTGCACGGGGACAATGGAACGAACTGGCGTGACGCCCATTGGCTTCCGGAAGGATGCAGCGATGCGGATGGTATGGAGAGGCACCATCTCCTTCGGATTGGTGACGATTCCGGTCCGGTTGTACGTAGCGACCGAGAGTAAAAACGTGCCGTCCCATCAAATCCACATCAGTGATGGCGGCCGGGTGCAATACAAACGGGTCTGTTCGATCGACGGCGCTGAGGTGCCGTACGAGGAGATCGGCCGGGGCTACGAGTCAGCAACGGGCGAGCTCGTCGTGCTCAGCGACGTCGATCTCGCCATGCTGCCGGCCAAGACGTCACGATCGATCGAGGTCATCTCGTTCCTGCCGGTGGCTGCCGTCGATCCCATTTACCTTGACCGCAGCTATTACGTGGAGCCCGAGCCGCAGGGCGCCAAGGCGTACCGGCTGCTACGCGACGCTTTGCGCAAGCAGGGTCGCGTAGCCGTCGCCAAGGTGACGCTCCGCCAACGCGAGATCGTTGCGGTGTTGCGAGTGCACGATGACGTGCTGGTCCTTGCCACCATGCTGTGGCCCGACGAGGTTCGGGAGCCCCGGTTCGGTTTCCAAGCAAGCGAGGACGAGTGGTCGACGCCGCGCGAAGAGCTTGCGATGGCCGAGGCGCTGATCGACTCCTTGTCGGATGAGCAATTGGACCCCGGCAGGTACCGCGACGTGCATCGGGAGACGTTGACCGCGCTGATCGATGCAAAGGCAAGCGGGCAGACCGTCACCGAGGACCGCGAGCCCGGAGCCCCGCCGCTCGACCTCTTGAACGCGCTACGAGCAAGCATCGAGGCGGCCAAGCAACGCCGATCAACGGGAAACGGCGCACGTCGCCGCCCGGCTTCGGGTCCGACTGGGCCTACCGGCGCCGGGAAGAGGAGGCAGAAGAAACCGACGGAGAAGCTCGCAGAGAAGCCCAAGGAGGACTCGGCCGAGACCGTACGCGGTGCCAGCCCGCCAAAGAAACGCGGCTAACACCGTGTCAAAGAAAGCTCCGCGACACACCGGACCCAATGCTGCGTTTGGGACGTGCCCGGTGGTAGTAACGCGGCATGAGCAGTTGTCCTGAATGCGGCCTGGACTCGTTGGAGCTTGGCGACTCCGACCTTGAGCCCATCTACCTTGATCACTGCCACGGAACGCTGATCGTGCACCGTGACCACTCTGTCGAATGCACAGATCAAAGCTGCGAGCTTTCAGACCTGCTGCGGCACGCATTTGTCGTCGATTGTTTCGCTTTGGGCGGATGCTGTACGGATCAGGAGACATTGGACTTCTCAGCGGCGTCCTAGCCCGATTTGCGCCGTCGGCCCACTGCCACGTTAGATTTTCCGGGGATGACTGTGCAGATGATTGGACGCGAGCTGGACGAGATCGTCCGGGAGCTCTACGTGCTTCCTCCGAATGACTTCGTCGCTGCTCGGAATGAGTTGGTACGACAAGCAAGGGCAGCCGGAAGCCGAGACATAGCCGATCGGCTGCAGCGCCTGCGCCGCCCCACGCGTAGCGCCTGGCTGATAAACCTCCTCGCCCGGGACACTGCCGCAATGCAGCGCTTGTCGGCATTAGGCCGGCAGCTGCGCGATGCCCAGACAGGGCTGACTCGCACTGAGTTGCGCAGCCTCGCTGAGCAACGCCGGCAGTTGATCGCCGAGCTAATCGATCGGGCCCGGGCCCACGCAGCCCACGCTGGCCTGCCGCTGACTCCCACCGTGTTGTCGGAGGTCGAGGCGACACTGCAGGCAGCCCTTGTTGATCTTGCCGGTGCGTTGACCATTCGTAACGGCCGGCTGGTGCGGCCACTCGCGCACATTGGCTTCGGCCCACGGCCACGTGCCTCAGTCCGACGGATCGCGGCGAGTGCTGAACAGCGGCCCACTGAGGCACCGGTCGATGCAGTGCCTGAGTCGGGGCGGGCTCCCGTGGAGGATGAGTTGGCAGCCCGGCGGCGACGTAACTCGGCGGGTCACTGGACCATTGAAGTTCTCCAGGGCCAGGACGGCGGCTCTACCGCGCCGGAGCTATCAGCTGCCCCAGGAGCCGAGGAGAAGCAGGGTCCAGCGACTGACACGGAACCGCAAACTCTGCGTGATCTACGCCTGGCAGAAGAGGACCTTGCCGGCGCCGAAGCTGCGCACTGGCAATCGGAGTTCGAGCTCGCTGACGCCGAAGCGGCCGTGGAGTCGGCCGACGACATGCTGAGCACTCTTGACACCAGGCGGATAGAAGCTCGGCGGGACAAGGTCACCGCTCAGCGGCATCTCGCCGAGGCCCAGGCGCAGCAACGGCAGGCTGTGAATGCCCTTGCGGACGCCCGCCAGCGGCTCGACGCGGCTCGCCGGTTGGCTGGCGAGGACAAGTAATTCCTGGGCTGTTCTGCCGACTCACGACCGTCGTCAGGAGATCTGAGATCGGCCGCTGACCTGACTGCCTCGGCTCTGCTGGTTGTCGAAACGGCCGGTCACGGTGACGCAGCAACGGTTCTCGCCGCGTTCGAGGCTGGCCTGGAGTAGATCAGGTGCAACGGTGTCAGCGAATCCGGTGAGCAGGGAATGGTTCAGCTGGCAGATGAGATCAGTGTGGTCCGCCGCGAGGGCCTTGAACGGACAGTTAGCCAGGGTGACGGTGTTCTCCGTGCGGCGCGGCTCGTAGGCATGTTCAGTGAGGACTCGGACCACGATGTCGAGCGCCGCATCGGCTGAGGACGGATGATCACGTGCGGTGGCGGCGATAGCTGCCCCATAGACGGCCGCGGTGTCGTTGACAACCTCAGAGATCGGTGCGCCCGTCCGTGCCGACTCGGCAATGGCATCGGCCATCACGCGAGCAGCGAGTTCGTAGTCTCGGGCCGGCAACGTAATGGCGAACTCTTTCGTACCCCGGCGGTAGCGCTTGGCGGGTCGCCCGGCTCCGGGTCCGGTGCGTCCGGTCAGCCGGACGTAATCGGCCTCGAGTAGTCCCTCCGCCTCGAGCCGGTCGAGGTGAAACTTCGCCTTGTGGCGTGCCACGCCAACCGCCTGCGCAGCCTGGTCTCGGCTGACGGGCTGATCCTGGGAACAGACGAATCGGTACAAGCGACGGCGTACGGAATCAGCCAGCACGCCGATCCCACTAACGTTCCGATCAAAGTTCCGCAACACACGCCTTCTCTAACGGATAGATGTCTTGACGGTAGACGACCCTGGGTCTAACGTCTAGTTCAGTATCTGATAGAGAACAGCGTCGCCGGAAGAGGACCGCTCAATGTCGATTGCCGCTTTGATCACCTGGATTATCACCGCCGGGGTCGGGCTGTTCATGCTGACCCGCTGGGCAACGCGCGGAGGTATGCGCAAGGCGGAGGGAGCAGGGACTCACTTCCCTCCAGCCCGAGTGTTCACGCATTTTGGACTGGCCGCTGCTGGACTGATTCTGTGGATCGTTTACCTCGTCACCGACAACACGCTGCTGGCCTGGATCGCGTTCGCAGATCTCGTGCTGATTGGCCTGCTGGGCGGATTGCTCGTCAGGATATGGGCGAAGGACGGCCGCGCCGCTATGGCCGGCGCCCCGGCCGAAGTTGATCTTGCCGAGCAGCACATTCCGCGCCCACCAGTTGTGCTGCATGGCATCTTCGCCGTCAGCACCGTCGTCCTGGTGCTCTTGACTGCACTCGGTGTCGGACCCGGAAGCTGACTGCTTGCCGATTCTCACCGCGCACCTAAGACGAAGACGGTTGCATCGCCGGTGTCCAGCGCGACATGGAACTCCGATGAGCGCCGCAAGGCACTCTCGATAGATTGCAGGGATCCCGCCGGCATCGGGCCCTGCGCATCGACTTCGATCTCCTGCGAACGCGTGATCAGTACATAGCTGTCGGCATAGCGGGGGTCACCCAGCCAGTCCGACAGCACCCCGGCTGGGTCGGCAATCACTGCCTCCCAGGACCCCTGCGGCTCTCGATCGATGGGCACGTAGCTGAAATTCTCATAGTTCCGGAACTGCGACGGGTAATTCCTGCTGCCCTCCACCAACAACGAACCAGGCTTGGCATTCTCGCTGACCCAGGCCGCTGCCTGCACTTCGCCCGGCGTGAAGTAGTTCTGCCGCTCTTTCCCGTAATAGCCGAGCAAGAAGCCAGGCAAAAACAGCACCGTGAGTATCGCCACACCAGCCAGCATTTCTCTCGGCGCCTGCCGGTCACCCTGTGGAACGATGGCCGTTGCGGCATTGAATGCGATAAAGGGAGCAGCGAACAGCATCACCCGAAACAGAATTTCGCCGTCGAATCCGGTGATCACGAGCAGCGCGCCGGGCAGGAGCATGAGAATGAGTGCGGTCCACTGCACTGTGTGATTTCGCCAGCTTCGCCAGACGCCGACAAGCGCAACGATGACCGCCAGCGCCACGACGCTTCGCCCACCCCAGACAACAAGGCCTTGGGCGAGGTTTCCCACCGTCGCTCTTTGCAGCGTCTCGTCGGCGTTCTGCAATGGTTTCCCGAAGGTCTCGAGCAGGTCAGAGACCGCCGGCACCGCGTACGAGCGGGCGAAGGTGAGCGCCCATGCCACCGGCACCACGCACGCGATGACAGGCAGGTACCAGCCGCGTGTTCGCCGCAGGACGACAAGCCCTGTCACCGCGACGAAGAGCATGATCGGGGTGAGCTGATGACTCACCGCGATTGCGCTCGCCAACACGATAAACAGCGTCAAGCGGGCCCATCCAGTAACCCCACGGATGAGCAGGCCGATGCATGCCAGATACAAAACATAGGCCATCGCTTGCGGTGAGAAATAGTCCTGGCCCACCCAGTTGATCAAGAAGAAGAACCACAGGCTCAGCCAGATCAGTCGCTTATCCTCAGTTAATCCGCGGAGCACAAATCTCAAGACAACGAGGTTGATCAGGTTGAATACGAACGGTGCCCAGGAAGCGATGGTCAGCAGGTCTTGGCGGCCGACAAAAGAAGTCAGCAGCGCACTGCCAGCGAAAAATCCCGGCCAATTGTGATAGACATTCGAGACGTTGATGGTGGGGTCGACGGCCCCATGCCGCAGGATGTAGTCAACAATGCCGACGTGCTTCCAGGCCCAGGCATACCGGACAGTGCCATAGAGAACGGCGGGGGTGGCGTGTATCAGCGCCACAAATGTCACCAGCTGAAGAGCCAAGAAGCGTTCTCGCACGTCTCGGTAAAGGCCGACGATGAGACCGGCCGCCAACAACAGCAGGGCCAGCACGTTGGTCGGACCGAGGAGAGACACCAGCCCGAGGCTGTTCATGCTGCGCGGGTCGACTCCGGCTAATCCGGCCGTCCACAGCGCGATCGACGCGACGGGAAGGACGACGAGCAACCAGTCTGAGTTCAGTATCGCCAGATAGGCAGGTTGCTTGTCTCGTACGGCAGTAGCCGCCTGACCTGACGTGGCTGTACTCATCGCGCCCCATCAAAGATGTGGGGCGCAATCCCGGACCTCACCAGTTTCAGGACCGGTTTGACATTGCGAGCCAGCCAGAGGGGCCCCACACGGTTCCTACTCGCCCGCTGTAATTCGTCCGTCACGTGCCACAGCCAGGTGAGCAGCACGAGGTGCGCGGTTGACAGCTGCTGATTTCTCCAGGTGCCGACGAGCGCATCGATCTCGGCCTGAAGGGTGTTCGGTGACAGTAATGCACGTCGCATCGCCATACCGAGATCGCCCGCTTGCGAGCTGAGCCACAGATGGATGAGGTCACACTCCGGAAGGCCGACAGGTCGGGCGTTCTCCCAGTCGATGATGCCGGTCACGGTGACAGTCCCGCCCGCTCGCTCCCGCAGGACGTTGCCGAGCCAGTAATCACCGTGGACGTACGACGTGGTGACGCGCTCCCCCAGTAATGCGCCGTACAGGGCCTCACGGAGTCGGTGCAGGCCAAGCTCCTCGCCCATGAGCGTCTCACTGTTGATGAGCCGCCCGCGCAATGCCGATGCTCGCAGCGTCCGCCGCAATTGCTGAATCGGATCGTCGACCCAGTCGCTCAACAGGGCTTCGTCCACTGTGGCCGGCGTGCTGGTCATCTGGTGCAGCACTGAGACGGCATCTGCGGCGGCGGCAAGATCGGCAGCTGCCGGTGGGCGGTTGCCGTCGACCACCCCAGGCAGTCTGCTCTCCAGTACGACGGTGTAGCTGTGCAGATCGCCACGCCGGAGTGGCCGCGGCACCCGATGCAGCAGTCCGGACGGACCGAGACGGGCGTGGAGCTCCGAGATCACCTCCGCATGCCGATCCAAACCGCGCGAGGCCGCCGAAGTCGTGGCGATCTTGAGGACAGCCGGCTCTTCCCGGCTCGGCAGGGACACGATGAGCGAATCGCTGTCCGAGGTCAGCAGTCGACAGTCCGTGCTGTCAGCGGGCAGACCGACTGCCACCAGCGCGGAAGGCACCAGCCGCTGCGCCAGTTGCCGGTTGCGGAATCGCCGAATGTGCCAGACCAGCCGGCCTGCCACATCGATCGGTCGCCCAAGAGTCGTGCTGCCGACTTCCACGCCGGTGCGTCGAGTCAGGACGAGAACCAAGGCGACCGTCGATTGGGTGATCAGCCAGGCCAGGCCGACTCCGGTAAGTCCCCATCGGTCGATGGTGAGGGCTGTGCCGCCGAATACCCCAATCGCCTGCGCCGCGTAGACCGCGAGGATCATCCGGTTGTCGCGGCGAATCCGGGCCGCACCGAGGGAGATCCCGATCACGACCTGAGGAATTGCCGATACGAGAAGTAGCCGGAGCAGGACAGTTGCGTTGCTGGCGTACTCAGGACCCAGCAGGCCAAGCCCGAGCGGCGCGAGGAGAACGCCAACAAAGGCCACGGGGATGACGAGCAGGGCCGCATGGCGCAGAGCGTCACTCGCCAGGCTCACCGCCCGCTCCGGGTAGCGCGCCGCCTCAGCGACGAAGGCGCTGCCCACGTTGCTCGTGACGAGATAAAGCGCGTAGCCAATGGTGAACGACATGAAGTAGTATGCGCTCGCCGCGGCGCCGGCCTCCTGCAGCACCACAAGGGTCAGCAACTCGGTGGTGGCCAGCCAGAGCAGGGTCGAAGAATGGTCGGCGAGAGCAAACCTGACAAGAGGAGCGATCCGGAGGTTGTCAACCGGCTGGACCGCCTCGCGGCGCGGACTGCTGATCCACAAGACGAAGACCATGACGACCACCACCAGGGGAGCGGCTGGCAGCGCGTACGCGGCCAACAGCGCGTACGCCCCGCCGGACACCAGGGCCGGCAGCAGAGCGATCTTGATCCCGGAGAAGATCCCATTGGTGACCGGCACCCAGCTGGCGCGTCGCAGCCCAATCAGAACGTGATCTTGTAGGACGAAGACAACCCACACGGTGGTCGCCGCGACGAAGGCGAAGGCCATGAAGCGGTCCTGACGCAAGAAGCCCAACTCGCTCGCCCACCAGGGCTGCCCGGCGATGAAGATGACAGCGGCGAATATAGCCGCCGACGCGCACAGCAGGTAGCACATCACGATGAGACGCCGAGCGGAAGCACCGGCCGGCGCCAGGAAGCGGATCAGTGAGTTACGCAGCCCGAGAGTGGAAAGTGTCGCGAGGAAGGTCATCGCCGATGTCAGCGCCGTACCGATTCCCACCGCCTCGGTAGGCAGCAATCGTGCCGCAAGCAGCCAGAAGACGATGCCAAGAGCCGACGTCAAACCCGTGCCCGCAACGAGCGCGTATGCGCTGCGCCGCATGGGATCCCGAAGATGAGTCCCGAGGCTCGTGGCGATTCCTGTTGTCGCCATCTCAGCTCGCCTTGGTAACGCGTACCCGGTCAATCTCGAATGTTGCAGGGAACTCGGTTGTCTCGTCTGGCGGCCCGGGGTAAGCCCCACCCACGGCCAGATTCACGACCAGGTACATCGGCTCATCTGGCACTTGGCTGCCGGTCAGATTCCAGACCTGCTTGCCGTCCACAAACCAGGTCAAATGCTCTGGTTCCCAGTCCAGTCGAATGGTGTGCCAGCCGTCAGCCAGGGTTGAACCGCTCAACCGGTACTTTTTGGATGGACTATCTGCTTCGCTCTCGTCTTTCGGGTGCAGGTGCATGAGCGCCTGACTGGGATCCTGACCAATCGCTTCTAGGATGTCGATCTCAGGCCTCGACTCGCGGCTGACGGGCAACATCCAAACGGCAGGCCAGAGCCCACGACTAGCCGGCACTCGAAGGTGGACCTCGACGGTCCCGTAAGTCCAGGAGACCTTTCCCTCATCATCATCCGAATTGGCAGGGCCCGTCGTCACCATGCCCGAGGCGTACTCGTAGTCCTCACCGTCGGAGCCGCGGTTGGGAATTCGATCAGCGGTCAGCCGTAGCGCGCCGTCCGAAACTGACACTTGTTCCGGGCGATACCACTCCAGCTCATCATTCGACGAAATGGTGCATCCGTCGTCGCCCCACCAGTGACAGGTGTTCCAGACACTGGTGTCGAGCGTGGCGCCATCGAAAGACTCGTCAAGCACAACGGTCTTCGGCGCTCGGAATGACCCTTCATGCGGAAGTATCGCCGCGAACCCGCTTCGCCACATGTCAAAAACCACAAGGGACGCGACGACGGCGAGCACGACCAAGCCCACCGCCAGAGTTAGTCGAAGGCGGCGACGTCGACCAGGCTGCGAGGGCGGCGCGGCAGCCGGTCCATCCATGGCTCGCCTGGCCCCTACGGCTGACCTGCGATGTTGCTTGCCCAGACCATAGCTAGACATCTCGGAACCCTAGCGCCTGCTTGGTGAGCGACCGCACGCCTTGGTCAATGCGGGTGTAAGGCAATCGCTCAAGCTTGATTTCGGCGTAGTCAAATGGTTGAGCTCCAAATTTTTCCTTGTATCGCGCTAGTGACGTGGACTCGCCCGATTCACCCATATGAAACGCGGTACACCCGTGCTCGCAAGCCAGCAGCAGCGTGGTCCATTGCGCCAGATCACCGGCCCTGGTCGTCCCGACCCGCTCAATGTCCATGGCACCCCTTGTGTAGTGCGCCGTCTGACCTAGCAGGGTGATGGACCCATATGCTGGGCGGTTATCTACATAGGCCATGGTGATCACAAAGGCCTTGCCCAGTGACTCCGACATCGTCCGCAGTTTGATGAGCGGGTCCCGCCGGCGAGCCCGCCAACGGGCCAACGCTCGCGGTTCGTGCTGCTTGTCGGCCCATCGGTCTACCGAGAGCAAGTACAGCCCGAAGTACTGATCCAGCAGCTCTCCGCTGCGATCCACCTCGATACGCACCCCGGACCGTTCAGCAACTCTGACCCCCTGCCGGGCCGAACCGTGCATCCGCCTCAGCACCGCGTCTGCACCGCCGCTCAAGTCGATCACGTGAGCTCGTCTCTTGACCAAGGTCAGGGACTCGTTCGTAGCCATGGACCAGTCGCGAAAGGACCTCGGATCAGGCCTGATGCTGATGCGATGGCTACCTGTTGCCCGCAGGTCAGTCAGCACGGCTCGGACGATCGCCGGATCAGCTCCACGTCCGACCAGACCGCCCATGCCCCAGCCCGGCGGGTAGGACAGAAGGTATCCCCCGATTCCAGCGACACCCGTACGCCGGACCAGCGGCAACACGAATCGGCGGCCGTCGGCGTAGGAATACATCCGGCTGGCATCGGCGTAGCTACCCACCTGGCACAGTGCATCTAGCCACTCCGGCGCGTGCTCCGGCAGCGCCGCCGAATCGTCGGCGAGCACTGAGCGCCAGGCGGCGCGGGGGGCGGGCGTGATCACATGCATCAGGCCGCCTCCCCGCCGCGCTGCCGGTGCTGCCACCGACGCACGTGCCGCCAGCCGCGGGTCCGCCATCTCTCCCGCTGCCGCGCGCGAGCCAGGCCTTCTCCGGCTAACACCTGATCGATCTTCGCGTCGTCGAAACTGGCCTTCATGGTCACTCTTGCAAGCGCGAATCGGTCGTCATCCGGGTGGCTCAACGCATCTTTGACGGCGCTAGCCGAGGAGTAGCCGGCATCCACCACCATCTGGCGGACCTGACGGTCGTGGTAACCGTGGGGGTAGGCAAATGAGTCCACGGACTGCCCCAGAATCTGCTCCAAGACGTCTTTGCACTGCCAGATCTCTTGCGCGGCCTGATGCGGGGGCAAGCAGTCGAGTTGCGGGTGGCTCATGCTATGGGCACCGACCTCACAACCTTGGGCCGCAAGACTGAGAAGTTGTTGTCGGTCAAGCATTGCCATCTGCCCCGCTTGCAGCGGAGCCAGCCAGTTGCTTCGGCCGCCGATAGCCCCAGCTGTCATATACAACGTCGCATTCATGCCACGTTGCTGCAGCTCCGGCCACGCGTTAGCAGCAAAGTCAGCGAAGCCGTCGTCGACGCTGATCACCGCCGTTCGCTCCGGCAGCGGCTGACTAGCTGTAACACGCTCCACCATCTGACCAATGGTCAGCGTGTGGAACTCCGACGCGAGCAGCCGGTCCAAATGCGCAGCAAACTGCGAGCGGGACACAGTGAACGTGCCGAAATCACCAGTGGGCGTGTCGCTCACTGAGTGATATAGCAAGATCGGAATTGCCGACTTCATGCTGTTCGATGCAACCGACGAGTGTGCCGGCGGCTCCGCAGAAACCGCACCGGACCGGACGCCAGCCCTCGCCACTGCAGACGACTGAGCTCTTC
>Ga0307300_10000276_pt1 | contig 12853 bp, 14 predicted proteins | sample ER_DNA_181_FD_194492 | JGI IMG/M metagenome (GOLD analysis project Ga0307300, IMG submission 194492) | Bulk soil microbial communities from the East River watershed near Crested Butte, Colorado, United States - ER_DNA_181 | ecosystem: Environmental > Terrestrial > Soil > Floodplain | place... | reverse complement strand
GCCCTGGTCACCAACGCTGCCGGCAACTTCCTCGGCTTCGGCGTGGTCGTTCCGCTGTATGCGGTGGCCATCCTTACCACCCGCGCGCTGCCGCGGTGGATCGGATGGCTTGGCCTGCTCGTCGGTGATCTCGAGCATCTCCAACATCGGCTTCATCGGCTTCTTCGTGTTCATGCTGAGCATGGGCATTGCCCTGCTCCGGCGCCGCTCACAACCCGACGAAGCAACCCAGGCATCAGCACAAGCACCGAGCTGACCAAAGGCCGCATAGATCCTCTTCGAGACTCCTAGGCACTTGGCGCTGGATGTCAGGGCAGCAGCACAGTGTCGGGGGTTTACCAGCTGATCCCGGTGGTCGGGCTCGTCATGCTGGCGTGGATGCGGCGGTTCGGAGTGTTTCGCGCCACGCAACCTCTCAGGTCCGCGCAAACGCAGCTCCGCGTTACACGTGCTTGCCAGCTCTTTTGAGTATTTCCAACGACGTCAGGCCTGGGGTGGCAGGATGCCTGGGCAATGGGTCGATGTTGGCGCGAGGAGGCTCATTGATGGAACGGCTTTGGATCCGAGAGGTCAGACGCGCCGCCCGGCGCGCAAGTGCTCCATTTGCTCGGCAGGTCGCTTTGGGTTGCGGCGCGGCCGCGGTCGGAACGATGGTCGCGTCCGTTCTGCCCCTGAAGTGGGATGGCGTGGCGGCGCCGGCCGTGTGGGCCGCTTTGTGCACGGTAGCCGGATACGTCGTCATCTGGACCGGACTCTTCATTGGTCACTTGTGGAGGTATCGCTCTAGCGGATTTCGGGACGGCGACTGGCTTGCGCGACACGATGATTCCGATCCGGGCGGTGCTCTTTTCCTGGAGCTTGTTCGTAGGTCAGGCGGCAGCCCGAATCCCGGAGTTGACCTGGAGCTATGCGTCAAGAGTCGTGGCAACTGGGAGGTCGTCGATGACGATGAAGTGGTGTTGCTGCCCGATAAGGTGATTCGTTGCCGCTTCGATCTCAACCACGAGGTGTTCCCGAGTGGCTTCTATGACGTCCGCTGGTTCCGAGCCGACGACCGAGGCAAGCTCGTTGAAATCACCCGCGAGCGGTTCCAATTGCGGAATCACGCCATCGGCCGCCGGACAGGATCTGTATCGCGGAGCAATCCAAGATTGGCTCCCAAAGCGCTGCCCATCAGGGAGGACGAGATCATGCCGCGGAGGTTGGCTCCCAAAGCGCTGCCCATCAGGGAGGACGAGATCATGCCGCGGAGGTTGGCTCCCGAAGCGGTGGCCAGCGGGGACGAGATCAGTCCACGCAGAGCGGTAGAGGCCCGCTAGCGTTCGGGCGGTGAGCTGGCGCGCCGGGTTACACCGGGTTACCTCGATACGCCGGCCCCAGGTGGCCCACCGTTAGGACTGCGGTGCAGAAGAACCAGTGTGGCGACCAGTCCCAGGTATAGCCACACCCGAACGGTCCCCTAGATGTCGCGCCATATCGCAGACTTGCGGATCTCGAACTCGGCGGCGCTGATCGCGCCGCTGTCGCGCAGTGCGCGGAGTTCGGCCAATAGCCGGAGTGGGTCGCGGTCTGGCAGGGGTTCGCCGCGGAGAGTTGCTCGGGCGTCATCGGCGAGCAAGTCAGTGAGAGAGGACTATGGCTCCCGACCGGTCGGAAAGTTGCAGCTTGGTGATGATGTTGGATACGTGGTTACGTACCGTCTTGGGGCTCACCCCCAAGCGCCTCGGACCCCAGCGTTGTCCCGACCCCGCGGCCAACAACCCCAGGACCTCGGTCTCACGCTTGGTGAGCTCGGGAAAAGGCGATGAAGTCGCCGCGCGGCCGAAGTGCTGAAGCATGCGCGCCGCGATCCCCGCACCGAAGAGTGCCTCACCACGAGCGAGTGCCCGAACGTCCGCGACGATCTCGTCCGTCCGGCGCCTTCAGGGGTGTGGCTGAACGCCCCTGCACGGAGCGCGGCCAGCACGCTTTAGTCGTCGTCGTACATCGTGTGAACCAGGGCGCGACCTGGTCAGCGAAAGGCTTCCGAGCCCTTTGTCGAGGCCTACTCGGAGAAGGAGAGTGGGATGTGGATCACTGTGGCCGCCAGCGGTCGGGCGCGGCACGCATAGCCCCGGCGGTGTAGATCCGAGCGGCGCGCCCCGCCGGATGACGAGATTTTTGGGTCAAGACCTGGGTTGAACCCGGCGGGGGCAGGCCAAACAATACGACCGATCGGTGCTCCCTGTGGCGCGTTCCACATATACAGATCAAAGCGCCCCGCCGGTTTCATATCGGGTATTTCCGGTGCACACGTCCGGCGGGGGCAGGCAAACAGTACTGATGCCGAAGCCCGCCGCGTGCAACATCCCGGAACTGTTCACGTGCGCGAAACCTCCGCGACACTCTCGCAACACAACAAGCCGAGGGATGCTGGCTTCCGGGCCACGGCGTGGGAGCCAGAGCTGCGCAGCGATAAACAAGGCACTAAGGCCAAGACCTGGTTCGGGATCGTACGCAACAATCGGGAGCACTTGATCTAGAGCTTTCCGTCAAGGAGCACTCCCTTGTAGATGCCCGACTGGCTGCCGGGTGCGCGTGGCCGCCGATAACGCTGCTCAGCGATCATCGAAACGCGTACGGTGACTCCTGCTATCGATGGGTGAGCGTGAGCGAGTTTCGTGATCACTGGGCAGACACCCAGGCCGAATGGTCCCACGCCGGCGCCTGGCTGACCTCATGCGTGCTGCCTCCCTCTGTCGTGTGGCCACTGCCGTTACCGGGCAGACAAGTGACGCCCTCGCCTTCTCAAGCGGGGGGCGTGGCCTCTGGTTGTTTTATCCGATTTGTCCGTGAATATGACTCGACCATTCGGCGGGAGCGTGCGGAGGCCCAGGTGACATGGGCCTCCAGCGGGCCCTGCCGTCCGTCCTGTCGCCACAGTGCGGCAAAGCTGAGGGCGAGGTACGCCAGAACGAGGAACAGTTGGATGGGATTGTCCTCTAGGAACGAGGTCTCCAGCACGATGACGTGGGCGGTGTAGAGGGTGAGCGTCATGGCCCCCGCCGCAGCGAGCGGGCCCAGCGACCTGCGGGCGAGCCGGGAACGGGTGATCAGGAGCGATAACCCCAGCCACGCCATCGCTATCCCGAGATCGTGCACCATCCTGAACGGAGTGGTGGTGTACGGGGCCCGCTCGACTAGCCACCACCACGACGAAACGTTGTCGGGCTCCCACAAGATGATGTTCTGTGCGGCCTGCGGGGACACCTTCACTGGGGCCGCGGCTCTTAGCTGCTGGAGGCCTCCGAACTGGAACAAGATGAGGGTCGATAGGAGCCACGAGCCGGCGGCGAGGACGGCACCCCCCACCGTGAGGCGTACCGCCACCAGTTTGTTGGATAGGTCGAGTCGCCCGATCACCATCCCGACACAGATGAACGCCAGATAGGCCACGATCGGATAGCTCCCGGTGACCAGCAGCGGGCTGAGCAGTTCGACGGGGTGGATGAGTGCCGCGAGGGTTGGCTCATTGTCTGGAAGATTCGTGTTGAAGCTGGCGAGCACGACTAGCGGAGCCAGAAGGACCAATCCGATGCTGATCCCGATCAGGACGGGCGAGCTGCGGCGGAGCAGCGGGATCGCCAGCAAGAACATCACGCCGTAATAGGGCAGTATCACGTTGATGTCGGGATCGAGGGCGGAGTTCACAGTCAACCCGATCAATGTGATGATCAGCGCCCTGGTGGTGAGTGCTGCGGCGTCTGGCAGCAGGGACCCGGTGCGGCTGCGCTTGGTGATGAAGGTGAGGCTGACGCCGGCAAGCAGGACGAAGGTCGCCAAGGCGTGACCGGCCATCACCTGATGGGTCTTGCTGGGCGTGTCATCGCGGTGCAGCGTGTCGAAGATATGCACAGCGATCATCCCCAGCAGCGCCAGGCCGCGAGCCACATCGACACCGATCACCCGGGCGCTGCTGCCGCCGCCCGCTGGGGCCAAGGCTGACGGCCCATTAGGTTCGAGGATGGTCCCCGCCTCACGGCTTGGGCCAGATACGACGCTGATGCAAATTTCCTTTTGCTGGATTGGCTGAGCGGGCGTGGGTGTGGATGTAGCTCCGAGTGCTGGTCAACTCCACGGCGGTGGGGAGCGAAGACGCTGCCATATGGTCCGTGGCAGCGTAAGCAGTGAACGCCGCTGGTGTCAGGCTTTCGGCCTCTTCTCGGCGTCTTCTTAGAGTGACGATGCGGGCGGCCGAGACGTCGCGTGGGCCGTGCGAAGCCCCACAGTTGATCAAGTGTTAGAAGCTGTTGATCTTCGTCCCGCGGGCGGCTCACAGCCATGACTTGTCGCTGTCATTAGAGCCGATCCGGCTGAGACTCGTGACCGTGGCGCGGTGGACGTTGAGCGTGCAGCTGATCTGTACCCAGAGGGTTGGACGCTCCCGCAGATCGGCGCGGAGCTGGGCGCTCATTGGAGCACGGTCAGCCATCAGCTCGATCGCGCCGGCGTCACGATGCGTCGTGGCGGTCCTCCGGCCCATCCAGCCTCCGCAGAGCAGATCCTGGAGTTGCGTGACCAAGGCCTGACCTGGACTGAGGTTGGCAGAACAGGCGGGAATGACTGTTTCGGGTGCATGGAGCCGCTACCGAAGGGCCTGCCGCCAAAGCCCCTGCGGCTGGGCCGATGGCAGGAAATTCTCGCCGAGGGCGCCGGACCAAACCTTGCTATCGGCGTCCGTGCAGCCGTCGCCGATCGGCCACGCGACGAGCAGGCTCCACAGTCTTGCTGCCGCGGGTCACGTGTCTGACAGTTGGAAAAGCCCAAGCAAATTCAAGCCAAGCGAGTACTCGGCTGCCAAAGGCGAAGGGGCGGAACAGGCTCAGGTAACACGGCCAGTGATTACGACATTCTGCAAATAGCGGGTGGTATCCCCTGCACTATGTAGGCATGAGAGCGGGGATGCTGCTTGTCGGTCGTTATCGGTTGGTTCGGCCCGTCGGGGCTGGCGGAATGGGTGACGTCTGGGCGGCACACGACATGGTGCTCGGCAGGGAGGTGGCGCTCAAGGCCCAAGAACTTGGGGCTTATGGTGACCACGCCAGGTTGGAGCGCTTTCAACGGGAGGCTCAGAGTGCTGCCGGGCTGCAGCACCCCAATGTCGTAACGATCTTTGACAGCGGCGCTGAGGGGGAAACGGCGTTCCTGGTCATGGAGCTGCTGCCGGGCCCGACTATTGAGGCCTATGTGGCCGAGCGCGGTCCCTTGCCTGAGCAGGAGGTAATCGCGCTGACCAAAGGGGTTGCTGCGGGGCTGGCTGCAGCTCATGCGGCCGGAGTGGTACACCGGGACATCAAGCCCGCGAACCTGATGTTCGACGCGCGGGGCACACTCAAGATTGTCGACTTCGGGATCGCCCATCTGGCACAGACGGCCGCCACCCGGCTGACGGCCACCAACACCGTGATTGGAAGCGCCTCCTACCTTGCACCTGAGCAGGCGCAGGGCCGTCGGGCCGACGAGCGCAGTGACCTGTATGCGCTGGGTTGCGTCATGACCACGATGTTGACGGGGCGGCCCCCTTTTGAGGGTGAGCATCCGTGGGCGGTGATGCATCAACATGTCAGCGTTGCACCGCCGCGAATCGGAGATCGACGTCCCGGCGTCTGCCCCGCCGTTGAGGCGCTGGTTGCTCAGATGCTAAGCAAGGGGCCGCAAGACCGGCCTAGGTCGGCTTTGGCAGTCCTTGACCGCCTCAGGGATCTTGAACTCGGCACGTTGGACGCGAGGTCAGCAATATCAGCCTCGACCACTGCGGTGTTGGGTCAGGCCACCTTGACTTTGCCGGTTGTTGACCCGGCCGAGATCACGGCGCCTGTGGCGGCTTATCGGCGGCCGCCCGGTCGAACCAGATGGGTCCTCGGCGGTGTTGCCGCGCTCGCCGTTGGTGCGGTTGTTCTCATCGCGATCGCGCCCACAGCCGCTGATCGTCCAGCGAACGACTCAGCCGAACGGCGCAGTGTTGCTCCGATCTCGACAGCGCACAGCCCTGAGCCGACACCCGACACCTCGAAGATGCGAACCAGAGCGGCGCCCACTGCCGTGAGGCCTCAGCAGGCCGTGTCCGACCTGCGGGCCGTGGTCAGCGCGGCCTCGAGCAGTGGCCAAATCGAGGAGCAGGATGAGGCCGAGGAGCTCAGCGAGCTGGTCGATGAGCTAGCCGAGCACCTCGCCCAGGACGGCGTTGAAGACTCCGACGAGCACGTGAAAGAGATAAATAAATACCTGCATGAGCTGTCCAAGGAGGGCGAACTCACACAAGATGGCATGCTGCGCATCGCCGATACCTTGCAGACGGTCCAAGAAGCCATAGCGGAAGGCTGACTGATCACGCCGAGGTGAACAATGTCCCCGACGAGCCCCATCTTCGACGGTGATAATCAGGCGTTGATCAACAAGCAGGGTAAGAGTCTCTCGCAGATGCCCTCACAGAGCTTCACCGGCTTGAGCGCCGCATTAATCGACGGATCCGACGCGATCAAAGACGCCTGGAAGTCCCCTCCAGCTGGCTCGTACGCGAACGACATGCCTAGTCGCCACGGTTAGAACTCGATGATGCTCCGCGCCGCGCTGCTGCACACGTGCCTAGCCGAGTCCGCCGGCGACGCTCGGCACTACCACCGCATTGGTTGGCCGCTCGCGTAAGTCGACACCAAACCGGCGTAGATCTGGCTCAATGACGACTTCGCCGAACTCCAAGTCCACCGGTTTCAACGGCCAGCCGGCCGCGCTCCGTGCGCTGCTCTGCTGGATCCCCGAGTTCGATGCTCCAATTCTATCAAACATGTGTTCGATAGCAAGCCGTTTCCCCAACAAAATAAGGAAAAGTTGCGTCTGGAACTGCACCTTGCCCCCAACCCCACCCTGGACAACCCCTCCCCAACATTCCCCCGGCTCACTTGCCACACTCGCCAAGCCGGAAGCAGGTCTTGATCAGAGAGTCGTATGATCAACATCAGAAAGGTGGATTGATCAAGAACCTCTGATCTTGGAACCATCCGCGCCAGATCATCCCAAGTCCGGCCCCGCTCATCGCCGACCGACAACCAGCCGCAGTAGCCTAACGACGTGCGAGGCACGTCGATGAGGTCGGCCGCACGGCGTACCGAGGCCAGCGAGGAACAGGCCGAACGGATGCGCACCAGGGTCCGCCTGCTAGTGCAGCTGACCACCCGGCACGGTCGCTACCGGCGTGGGCTGGTCCAGGCCGCCAAGAGCCTTGCGCCGGAGGAGGCCGCAGTGCTTGCGGATCTCGAAGCGCACGGGCTCGACGTCAATCAGCTGCGCGACGTGCTGTGCGGCGGGCATGTCCTCGTCGACAATCCGGACCTGTACGAACGCTGGCGGTTTCCGAAGGTGACCCGCCAGCGGCTGTCGAGTCACCATCGCACGGTGGACAAGGTGACCTATCCCGATCTGGGCATGCACGGTCCGCTGGTGCGCGAGAAGTTGCACGGACGGACCGCGACCGGCACCTGGGTGCAGCTTGAGAAGACCCCGGCGGCGTTCGGTGCGGGGCACCGGCTGCCGTCGTGGAATGACGTGCTGCACCTGGTGGACTACGTCGTCTACCGCGTAACCAAACGCAACGTCGGGCCATGGGGACTCTCCGCCGTCACCGAGCGGCGGCCGATGTACCTCTCGCCCCAATTGAGGACGTCAGTGCCGCTGCCGCAGGGTACGGCGCGCGCGTTGACCGCGACCCTCGCCCGGCTCGACACCGAAGATCAGGTCATCCCCGCGACGCCAGGCATGACGAACTCTGATCTCGTACGCCGTTTCCTGGGGCCATTGCGAAAGGATCCTTTGGTCGACCTGATACCAGGACCGGGGCGAGGGCGAGGTCGAGGGCTATTCGGCAACTCTCAGGTGTGGGTCACCGAGACTGGAGCGGCTACCGCTCGCCGGCTGCTCTCAGCCGGTGGCCAGTCGGGCGGCTGGACACTGCCCCACGTGGTGGCCGCGCGACCGATCGAGGTAACGGTGGGTGACCGACGCCTGCGCTTAGCGGGTCGAGTTCCGGCCAGCGCCGAAAGGCGTCATGACTGAGACACAGTCGGACGTCGGCGTCCCGTCGGGCCTGATTGAAGCGGTGCTCCATCTGGTCAGCACCGGACCCGTGCCACTCGGCGGCTACAGCCTCGCCGAGATGGTCGCCGTCGATGCCGTCGTCGACTTCCTTGACGAGATGCCGTCCGAAGAGGAGGTCGGTGAGGCCGTACGGTCACTGGCCGCGCGGCAGCTCTTGGTGGCCCTGCCGGAGACGGAACGCCTGCAGGTGCGCGGCGACCTGGGCATTGCCGTGGTGTTCCAGCAACGCGCGCGGTCCGTGATCGATGCGCGTGTGACCGGCACCGAACCGGGTCAGCCATGGCGGACCCTGCTGCTCCCGCAGCCGGAGGGCGTGGCTCTCGAGGTGCTGATCGACGCGCTCGGCGTGCATGAGCTCTCACTCCGACAGATCGACGAGGCGCTTCGCCGGCTGCGCGAGCGGCTGCCGGACGGTGATCCGGAGCGCGAGCCTGCCGAGCCCGACGAGGTGCTCGCCGCCGCGAAGCGGAGCGCGTTGGTGACCGTGACGCAGTACTCCGCCTCGGGCAGCGCAGAGATCGGGGAGCTGAGCGCCGACATCGTGCTCGCCGAAGGACGCGGCGGCCTGTACGTTTTCGCCCGCGACCCGGCAGATCCCGAGCGGTTGGTCTCGCAAGGACTCGATGAGGGCGAGGTGATCGAGCTCATCCGAAGCCTGGCAGCACCCGACGTCGACGGCGGCGAGGACACACACTCGAGCGCCGAGCCGTCCGGGCGTATCGCCAAGGCCCGCGCCAGCATCATGAGACGCCTACGCCGCAGAAGCCCTGCCGACTTGTCAGATTCTCAGCAGGCTATAGCCCGCTGAGAATCTGACAAGTCGACGTAGAGGGCTAACGGGTCAGGTGACTGCGGACAGTCCTGCGGCAACGGCGAATCCGAGTACGGCTGCGAGCCCGGTCTTCTCACCGGCCTTGGCGGTGGCTTCGGGGATCATCGACCCGACAAGCATGACCAGCAACGCTCCTGCGGCGAACCCATCCACGGCTCCTTCGAATCGTTCCGCCAGCACTCGAGACACGGCGTACCCGCCCACCGTCGACAACGCGCAGACTACGGCCACCGCGACCCACAAGAAGATGATCACTCGAGGACGGACCCCGCCAGTTTTCATGTCGATCGAGGAACCGATCGACTCTGGCAGGTTGGACACGAAGATCGCCACCAGTAGTGCCACGCTGACACCCTGGCCCTGGGCCAAGCCGATCCCCAGTACCGCCTGTTCCGGAATGCCGTCGAGCAAGGCACCCAGGGCGAGCGGCAGTCCGGCCGCTCCGCCGCCGAGCCGACGGCCTAGCCGCTCAACCCAACGGTCGGCGAAGAAGAAGGCCAATGCTCCCGCCGCGATCCCTACGGCCAGCGCCAGCGGCCCGCCCAGACGGAACCCTTCCTCGGTGAGCTCGAAGGAGATGCTCGAGATCAACGCGCCCGCCCCGAACCCGAGTACCACCCCGATCAGGCTGTCATGCCACTGTCGCGCCAGACCGAGGAGAGCGCCCAGCACCAGCGAGGACGCGGCAATGGCTCCCCAGAGCAGTGCGGCACTCACGTAGCCCAGCCCTTCATGCGTGGACGACTGCGGCTATTTGTGTATCATCCCGTCGCGCCTGTCACAGTATGGCCCCATCATCCAGGCCGCCACCGTCCGAGTGTACGTTGAAGCAACCGGTTGGTCATCAACCTGCGCGCGTGTAGCGTTGTTGCTGCTGGGAACACAGCCGTCCTCGGGCTGGAGATCGCCGTACGCGTTGACCGCTTCTCCATGATGGCTTCTTGCGCCGAGTTAGTAACCGGGAAATGCCGCACCCTCAGGCTCGGCCATGACCCAAATAGAGAGACCTCCAGCTCTCCTCCGATCCGGTACTAAGACTGACGAGATCGGCAGCGAGGCACTCACGCGTCTGTTCGAGGCGTTCATTAGGTGCAAGACGACCCTCGACGACCTCTCCAATCGGGCGGCCGAGCTCGGCGAGGACCTCAGTGCTCCGGTCATCGCGTGATATCTGACCGGAAAGTCCTTCATTTCAGCTCAGGAGCACAATGTCCTTGCCGCTGCTATCAACGCTCGCCTCACCGAGCTGTCACTGCCTGCAGTGGCTCCTTACACAAGGCCGAGAGGGATCTAGCTCAGCTGTGTAGCAGGTCGGCTGCTGGGGCGAGCTCCACATCGCTCACGGCCGACTGGGTTGTCGTAAAGATCTTGATCGACTGGGCCTGCAGAGTGTCCGGTTCGAGCACGGTGAGTATGTGGTGCCCCGGTGGCGGGAGTCGCAGCTGGTAGCGGCCCTCCGCGTCGCTCCTGGTAGCGGCTATGAACTCCCCGGTGCGGGCACTGAGCGTTACGAGCGCGCCGGTCACGGCTAATCCACGACGCAGTACCCGGCCGGTGAGCATGAGCGGCTCCTTCAGCTGGATGAGGTGATGGGTGCTTGCGTCGGCAAAGTCAACTACTTCGGAACGCGGCGTCCAGCCGTCGGCGTTGACGATCAATAGATACCGCCCCAGGCCTGGCAGTGCCAGCGAGAAGGCTCCGTTGTTGTCGGCTCGGCTCCAATCCAACGGCTCGCCGGAGAGCCTGAGCGCGGTCACGACGGCATGCCCAATCGGCTGTCCGGCGCCTTGCACCACGCGGCCATGAGCAACGATCTCAGCGTTCTCACCGGCCTGTATGACTGCCTCTGGGCCGCCGGCCAGCACCTCTGCCTCAGCGATGGGTACGCGCACCCGTTTGGGGACCAACCATGCAACGCCGCAGCAGATCAGCGAGGCGACAGCAGCGAGCCAAAACACATCCTGGAACGCGGCCAAGGCCGGAACCTGCTGCCCCGCAACAGTCACCGTCACCAGAGAGAGGAGCGCGGCGATGACTGCACTGGCCGTCGATGTGCCGAGCGCCCGAAGTAGCGCGTTCAGCCCGTTCGCTGAGGCGGTTTCGGTGATCGGCACGTTGGCCATGATCAGGCTCGGCATCGCGGCGTACGCAACTGCCGACCCTATGCCGACCACTGTGGAGCCGATGATCACCGCAAACACCGTGTCGCCGTAGAAGACCCGGGCTAGGTACGCGACGGCCATGATCGCACCCCCGGTAATCAACGTGACCCTGCCGCCGAGGCGGTTGATCATGGTTCCGGACACTGGCGAGAAGGCCACCATGGCCAGGCCCGAGGGGACCATCGCCAGGCCGGCGGCGACCGCGGTGAGCCCAAACCCGCTTGCTTCGACCGGTTGCTGCAGCTGCTGGGTGCTGATCAACATGTTGGCCATCAGGGCGAAGCCGACCAAGATCGAAGCGATGTTGGTCAACAGAATGGGGCGGCGCGCCGACGTACGTAGATCAACCAGCGGCTGGCTGACCTTGAGCGAATAGGGGACCCAGAACGCCAGGACGACGGCAGTCACCACCAGCAGCAGGATGGTTTGTTCGCTTTTCCAGCCCCAGCTGCCGCCTTTGGAGATCACCAGGAGCAGAGCGGTCAGGGCGATCGACAGCAGAATCGCGCCAAGAAGATCGAACCGGCCTCGGCTCTTCACATCCGACTCCGAGACCACGAGCAGTACGGCGACACCGATCGCGACTCCGACGCCCGCGGACAGCCAGAAGACCGACTGCCAGCCGAACTGGTCGAAGAGGATGCCGCCGAGCGGCAGGCCGAGGGCGCCGCCAATACCCAGCGTCGCGCTCATCAGGGCAATCGCCGATCCGACCTTGTTCTTGGGCAGTTCGTCGCGCATGATGCTGATCCCGACAGGGATCAAGGCGGCTGCGAAGCCCTGCAGGGATCGGCCGACAACCAGAGCGAGGAAGCTTCCGGCGCTGAGGGCCGCAACCAGCGAGCCGGCCGTCATCAAAACGATGCACACGAGCATCATCAGCCGCTTCCCGTACATGTCCGCGAGCCTGGCCACAATCGGAGTGGCGACCGCGGCCGTCAGGAGCGTTGCAGTCACCAACCAGGAGATGTCGTCGGCTGAGACCTGCAGCAGATGTTGGAACCCTGGTAGCAGCGGAATCACCATGGTCTGCTGCAACGACACTGTGGTTCCAGCCAAGGAAAGCACGGTGATCACCGCCCACGTCGGCACCGGTTTCGGTGTGGCACCGACGATCGCGTCGGCAGTCATGAAGCCTCCTGAGCGTCGGCGAACCTGATCACTATTTGTGCACCATCCCGGTCACGCCGGTCACGGTGTCGCCGCCGATCCAGATGTCGTTGCCGATCTGGGTGACGTAGACCCGGCCGCGTCGACCAATGGCGGTTCCTTGGGCGGCGACGTAGGAACTTGGTGCCCGCCGGGTAGCGATCAGCCATTGACCGAGTGCGGCGTTGAGGCTGCCGGTGACGGGGTCCTCAGCCTGCGTGACCAGCGAGGTGAAGGCCCGGACTTCGAAGTCCACCTCCGAGTGCGGTGGATACGGTCCGACCACCCCCACGGCGCTGAATCGGCCGGAGTCGACGGCCTTCGGGCGGAGCGCCAGGACCGTCTCGGCGTCGGTAAGCAACAGCGCCACCCAGCCGGGGCCGTTGTCGGCCCATTGCGCATCCACGATGACGTCAGGATCGATGCCGAGAAAGGCCATGATTTCGGTCAGGTCCTCCGCGTCGACGTCACCGCCTCGGATGAGTGGCGGAGCGGCGAAGGCGAGCCGCGTCCCGTCGCGACGGATCCGTACGAGTCCGGCTGCGCACTGCTGGGTAAGGCTTTCGGGGTTCTTGGCGAT
>Ga0307300_10000265_pt1 | contig 12973 bp, 10 predicted proteins | sample ER_DNA_181_FD_194492 | JGI IMG/M metagenome (GOLD analysis project Ga0307300, IMG submission 194492) | Bulk soil microbial communities from the East River watershed near Crested Butte, Colorado, United States - ER_DNA_181 | ecosystem: Environmental > Terrestrial > Soil > Floodplain | place... | reverse complement strand
CCAACCTCATCGAGTTGTTCCCGGACACGCACGAGCGCCGTGCCGCCGCGGCCGGTGCGGCTGTTGATCGAGCCCATGACGCTGAGCACGGAGCAAACCTCGGAGGTGAGGTGGGGCGAGATATCCGCCAGGTCGTCGGCGCTGAGGTCAGTGAGCTCCAAGCCGTGAGCCTCGCAATGCCGTACGCAAGCGCCAGCAATCTCATGTGCCTCGGCGAACGGGATCCGCTGGCGTACCAGCCAGTCGGCGATGTCGGTGGCCAGGGAGAATCCCATGGGGGCGAGGCGCTCCAGCCGTTCACGATCGAAGGACAATGTCGAAACCATCCCGGCGACCGCCGGCAAGACGATCAGCAGCTGGTCGATGGAGTCGAAAATCGACTCCTTGTCCTCTTGCAGATCACGGTTGTACGCCAGAGGCAACCCTTTGAGAGTCGCCAGCAACCCCGCCAGGTTGCCGATCAATCGTCCGGCCTTGCCGCGAGTCAACTCGGCGACATCGGGATTCTTCTTCTGCGGCATGATGCTCGACCCGGTCGCCCACTCGTCTGCGAGAGTTGCGAATGCGAACTCATGGGTCACCCAGATGATCACGTCCTCACTCAGCCGGGAGAGATCCACCGCAATTTGCGCGCAGACGTACGCCGCCTCAGCCACCACATCGCGGGAAGAGGTGCCGTCGATCGAGTTGGCCACAGCGGTCTCAAAACCGAGCTCCACCGCGATCGCGGCTGGATCAAGTCCGAGTGATGTGCCGGCCAGAGCCGCCGACCCGTACGGGCTGACCGCCAGCCGGCGATCAAGATCACGGATCCGATCGCAGTTCCGCAACAGGGGCCACGCGTGTGCCAGCAGGTGGTGCGAGAGCAGTACCGGTTGAGCATGCTGCATGTGGGTACGGCCCGGCATGGCAACGCCAAGATGATCACGGGCCTGGTCATGCAACGCGCCGACCAGCTGGCCGAGCCCAGTCGCCACCGCCCGGAGTGCGTCCCGCAGGTACAGTCTGATGAAGGTCGCGATCTGGTCATTACGGGAACGGCCCGCACGCAATCGGCCGCCCAGTTCGGCGCCGACCAACTCAACCAGCCGCCGCTCCAGCGCGCCGTGCACGTCCTCGTCTGTTTCGCCGGGCCGGAAGGCTCCGGAGGTGACCTCCGACCCCAGCGCGTCGAGGCCATCGATCATCCCGGCGAGCTCATCATCGGTCAGCAATCCTGCATGATGTAAGGCCCTCGCGTGCGCACGCGACCCGGCCAGATCATAGGGCGCAAGTCTCCAGTCGAAATGCGTCGAGCGGCTCAGCGCAAACAGCGCCTCCGCTGGGCCGCTGGCGAAGCGGCCGCCCCACAGCCGGCCCTGATGATCACGAGTTGCAGCCGTCGTCTCTCCGGTCGAGTGAGAACGCGGCTCCGAGATCAAGACATGCTCGCGTCCCGGCGCGCCGCCAGTGTGCTCGACATGCCATAGAGACCGATGAATCCGCGCGCCTGTGACTGGTCGAACTTGTCGCCTTCGTCATAGGTGGCGAGGCTGAAGTCATACAGGCTGGTGTCGCTACGGCGGCCAGTCACAGTGGCCTTTCCGGCGTGCAAGATCATCCGAATCTCACCACTGACCGGCTGTTGCGCCTCGTCGATGAAGGTGTCGAGCGCGCGCTTGAGTGGTGAATACCACTGCCCGTCATAAACAAGCTCGCCCCAGCGCTGGTCGATGCCACGCTTGTAGCGCGCGAGCTCACGCTCGACCGTGACATTCTCCAGCTCCTTGTGAGCAGTGATCAACGCGACCGCGCCGGGCGCCTCGTAGACCTCTCGGCTCTTGATCCCGACGAGCCGGTCCTCCACCATGTCCAGCCGGCCCACACCGTGCGCACCAGCGCGCTCGTTGAGAATCTGGATGGCCTGCAGCATGGAAACCTTCTCGTTGTCGATCGCGATCGGGTTGCCCGCCTCGAACGTGATCATCACCTCGTCAGGCTCGCGCGGGGTGGCAGGGTTCGCGGTGTAGGCGTAGACGTCCTCGATGGGTGCATTCCAGATGTCCTCGAGGAAGCCGGTCTCCACGGCGCGGCCCCAGACATTCTGGTCGATCGAGTACGGCGAGGACTTGCTCTGCTGGATAGGCAGGCCCCTCTCCTCGGCGTACGCGATTGCCTTCTCGCGCGTCCACGCATAATCGCGAACGGGAGCGATCACGGCCAGCTCAGGCGCGAGATTGGCTATGCCCACCTCGAAGCGCACCTGGTCATTGCCCTTACCGGTGCAACCATGCGAGACCACCGTTGCGCCATGCACCCTGGCCGCTTCAGCAAGATGCCGCACGATCAGTGGCCGGGACAGAGCGCTCACCAGTGGATAGCGATCCATATAGAGCGCGTTGGCACGCAGCGCTGGTCGGCAGAAGTCTTCGGCGAACTCGTCCTTGGCATCGACCACGACAGCGTCGACCGCGCCACAATCCAGAGCGCGCTGGCGGATGACCTCCATGTCCTCCCCGCCCTGGCCGACGTCGACGGCCACTGCCACCACCTCTCGGCCTGTTTCCTCGGCCAGCCAGCCGATGCACACACTGGTGTCGAGGCCGCCGGAGTACGCCAGGACAATTCGATCACTCATTTGACTTCGTCCTTCTCACTGTGGATGGATTGGAGGGCTCCTGAGTCGTAGCCGGGCTTGCCGGTTCGGCTCATGATCAAAAATTGTTGTGCGATGGCGCTGCCACCGCTGGGGCTCCGGGTGATCAGCAAGATCGTGTCGTCACCCGCGATGGTGCCCAGGATGGACTCCCATCCGACCCGATCGACTGCCCCGGCGAAGTACTGTGCCGCGCCAGGCGGCGTGCGGAGTACGACGAGGTTGGCGGAGGCTTCGGCCGATACCATAATCTCGGCGCACAGCCGGGCCAGCCGCGCCTCGAAGCTGGCGAACTCGCCAACGTGCGGGGTCCGGTCGCCGCCCTCAGCCGGCACTGCGTAGACGAGGTGCCCACTTGAACTGCGCACCCGCAGGGCGCCAATTTCGACAAGATCACGGGAGAGTGTGCCTTGGTTGACCTGGACTCCCTCATCGGCCAAGAGTTGGGCGAGCTCGTTTTGTGAACGCACCTCCCGCTGCTCCAGCAACGTGATGATCTTGGCGTGGCGGGCTGCCTTGGTGAGAGATGGGCGAGTATAGATTGACATCTGCTACACCACCCTTGCTTGCTCATCGAGGAAGGCCAAGAGAGCTTTCTGTACGTGTCTGCGGTTCTCGGCTTCGTCCCAGACCGCCGACTGTGGTCCGTCGATCACCGCTCCGTCGATCTCCTTGCCGCGATAGGCCGGCAGGCAGTGCAGCACGATTGCCTCCTTGTCTGCGATCGCCAACAGAGCTGCGGTCAGTGCGTACGGCACGAAGATCGCTTCCCGATCACCTCGCGAGCTCTCCTGACCCATCGAGATCCAGGTGTCGGTGGCGACGACGTCCGCGTCAGCTACCGCTTCTTTGGCTTCCTCGTGCACTTGCACGCTGCCCCCGGAGCTGTTCGCCAGCTGCTGCGCTCGGACGAGAACCTCGGGATCGGGCTGAAACCCAGGTGGCGCACCGATTCGAACATGCATGCCCGCCACGCTTCCCCCAAGTAGGTAAGAATGCGCCATGTTGTTGGCACCGTCCCCGACATAGGCAAGCGTGAGTCCGGCCAGCTGCTGCTTCCGTTGCCGGATGGTCTGCAGGTCCGCGAGCACCTGACAGGGGTGATACTGATCGGTCAACCCGTTGATCACCGGAACGCCCGCAGCGTCTGCCATTTCCTGCAAGCGCTCCTGGCCTGAAGTGCGCCACACGATGGCGGCAACATGGCGGCCGAGCACACGCGCCGTGTCACTGATCGACTCGCCGCGACCAAGCTGCGAGAGGCTCGCGTCCATGATCATCGGATGGCCACCGAGCTCGGCAATCCCAGTCTCGAACGAGATTCTGGTCCGCGTCGAGGCTTTGTCGAAGAGAACCGCAACCGTCCGCGGTCCGGCGAGTGGACGCAGCCGGTACGGCTCGGCTTTGAGCGTGTCGGCGAGATCGAGGATCGCGAACTGCTCGGATCCGCTGAGATCGTCGTCGACCAGGAAATGTCTCATTCCGACTCCTCCGCAACCTGGTCGAGCAGGGACGGCAGCACACTGATGAAGCTGTCGAGCTCGGCCGTGCTGATGATCAGTGGTGGGGCGAGCCGCAGTACATCGGGTCGTGGGGCGTTGATCACAAAACCCGCTGCCAGCGCCGCATCGACCGCAGCCGCCGCGATTGGCTCGGCCAATATCACGGCCTGTAACAGCCCTCGACCGCGTACCCCGGTGATCAATCGATGATCCAGCCCCAGGATCGCTGCTGTGAGATGATCACCGAGGGCCTTCGCGTGATCAAGAAGGCCATCGCGCTCGATGACCGCGATCACAGCCAACCCGGCGATGGCGGCGACCGGGTTGCCACCAAACGTGCTGCCATGGCTGCCTGGGCCCAACAGTCGCGAAGCCGGTCCAGTCGCGATACAGGCTCCCACCGGAAACCCGTTGCCCAAGCCCTTGGCCACGGTCACGACGTCGGCCGCGACACCCTCGTCCACATGGACCAGCCAGCTGCCGCAGCGGCCCATCCCGGTCTGCACTTCATCCATCCACAGCAGGGCGCCATGCTGATCGCAGATCTGCCGGGCCTGCGCGAGATAACCGTCGGGCGGCAGAACAACACCGTTCTCGCCCTGGATCGGCTCGAGCACGACGGCCGCCACCGTGTCGTCGACCACCGAGGCCAGTGCGGCTGCGTCACCGTACGGTACGAAGATCACCTCGCCGGGCAGCGGTTCGAACGGCATGCGGTACTTCGGATTGTGGGTGAGAGCGAGTGCTCCCATGGAGCGTCCATGGAACGCGCCCTCGGTCGAGATGATGGTGCTACGTCCAGTCATCCGGGTGATCTTGAAGGCTGCCTCGTTCGCTTCGGTCCCGGAGTTGGTGAAGAAGACCCGCGCCTCAGCTGCGCCGACCATGTTGCTCAACCGAGCGGCAAGGGCGACCTGGGCCGGGGTGGCGAAGAAGTTCGAGACGTGACCGAGGGTGGCAATCTGGCCAGTCACAGCAGACAGCACAGTTGGATGCGCGTGGCCGAGCGCATTGACTGCTAGACCAGAGAGCAGATCCAGGTACCGACGTCGGTCGGCGTCCCAGAGGTAACAGGCCTCGCCTTGAACGAACACGCGCTTCGGCGGACCGAAGGTGTTCATCACAGACTCGGAGTACGCCTCCAGCACCGCGGCTGAGGATGCCAAACCCGACAGCTCGCGACTTGTCCTCATCGGGTCGGCCGTCATGACCGCACTCCCTGCGGCGGTTCGACAGGGCCGCCCACGCGCGCTCCTGATTCTTCTGGTGCGCGCGGCGGGGGTCCAAGGGGGTCGCCCCCCTTGCTGATGGACGCGGCCCCGAACTCGCCGTTGTCGTATTCCTGTGGTGGGATGCCTTCGTCGCGGGAGAACACTCGGCTACCCAGGCGAACGAATCCGTCTTGGGTGACCATGGTGCCGATGCCGACGTTGGTGAAGATCTCCAGGAGTAGCGCATGCGGCATCCGGCCATCGACCACAGTGGCTCGCGTCAGGCCGCCCTCGATAGCGCGCAGGCAGGCCTCCATCTTCGGCACCATGCCCGATTCAAGATTGGGCATTAGATCACTCAGCTCGGTTGCTGACAGCTCGGTGATCACCTCGCTGCTGTTCGGCCAGTTGCGGTAGAGCCCTTCCACGTCGGTCAGCACGACCAGCCGTTCCGCTTTGAGCGCTACCGCCAGCGCGGCGGCCGCGGTATCAGCATTCACGTTGTGCACTACGCCGTTGAGGTCGGGTGCGATGCTGGCGACCACCGGTACGCTGCCTGAGCTGATCAGACCTTCGACGGCTTCGGTACGCACTGAGACAACATCCCCGACCAGTCCAAGATCGACTTCCTCGCCGTCGACCACGGTTCCCCGCCGCTCGGCGATGAACAGCCCACCATCCTCCCCGGACAGCCCGACCGCCACGGTGCTATGGGTGTTGATCAGCCCGACCAGATCTCGTCCGACCTGACCGACCAGCACCATGCGCACCACCTCTATGGCCTCGGGGCTGGTGACCCGAAGCCCGCCGCGGAATTCCGAGGCGATCCCCAGTCTGGAGAGCATCGACGAGATCTGAGGCCCGCCGCCGTGGACCACCACAGGATGGATGCCGCACCGCTTCATGAACACAATGTCCTGGGCGAACGCCCGCTTGAGATCATCGTCGATCATGGCGTTTCCGCCGTACTTGATCACGACGATCTTGCCTGCATAGGTCTCCAGCCAAGGCAGCGTCTCGGTGAGTATCGACGCCTTCTCCACTAGTGAGAGCGGCCGGGTTTCAGCTTGCTCCGGCTGCGGTCGGGAGTTCATGTCGAGTACTCCGCGTTCTCTTTGACGTAGTCGTAGGTGAGATCGTTGGTCCAGATGGTGGCGTCATGGCGGCCATTGCGTAGATCGACCTCGAGGTGCACGTCATGCCCGCTCAGGTCGACGAGTTCGCGGGGATCGCCGATGGAGCCGTCTCTGCAGACCTGCACGCCGTTGAAGGCGACGTCGATGCGGTCGGGCTCGAAGTCAGCCGTCGTGGTTCCAATCGCAGCCAGCACACGTCCCCAGTTGGGATCCTGGCCGAAGACAGCGCATTTGAAGAGGTTGCTGCGGGCGATTGCTCGACCGACCTGCACTGCGTCCTCCTCCGACGCTGCGTGGCGCACCTCAATGGCGATGGTGTGAGCGGCACCTTCGGCGTCGGCTAGCAGCTGCAGGGCGAGATCATGACAGGTCTCGCTGAGCGCGGCTTCGAAATCCGAAGCTGTGGGCCGCATCCCCGAAGCGCCGCTGCTCATCAAGATCACCGCGTCGTTGGTTGACATGCAACCATCGCTATCTATCCGATCGAAGCTGCGGCTGCATGCGCCCGCCAGCTGATCATGAAGCAGGCCTTGATCGACGATGGCGTCGGTGGTCAGGACCACGAGCATCGTGGCCAGTCCCGGTGCCAGCATGCCGGCGCCCTTGGCCATGCCGCCGATCGACCAGCCCTCATCTGCGAAGCTCGCCTGCTTCGGCACCGAGTCCGTTGTCATGATCGCCTCGGCGGCCGCCTGCCCATCGTCGTGGCTGAGCAGTGGAACCAGGTTGTTGATTCCGGCTGTCAGTTTGTCCATCGGCAGCCGCATCCCAATCAGGCCCGTAGAACAGACGGCGACATCAATGGCACCTACTCCGGCGGCATCCGCAACCAGCTCAGCTGTGCGATGTGTGTCGGCGAAGCCTTCCGGCCCGGTGCAGGCATTGGCTCCCCCGGAGTTCAAGATCACCGCTCGCAACCGGCCGTCGCTCAGCACGTGCTGGGACCAGATCACGGGCGCCGCCTTGACTCGATTGCTGGTGAAGACACCGGCCGCGGCATAATCCGGACCGGTGCTGAGCACCAGCGCCAGATCACTTCCACCACTACTCTTCAAACCCGCCGACAACCCGGAGGCAAGGAAGCCTGCGGCCCTGGTGACGCTCACGGTGCCACACCTACCGTCGAGAGGCCGGTCGTCTCCGGCAGGCCGAGCGCCAGATTCAGACATTGCACCGCGGCGCCCGCCGTGCCCTTGGTGAGATTGTCCAAAGCGGCGACGGCTACCAGCCTGCCCGCATCGTGATCAACGGCCACCTGGACGTGAACCGCGTTCGATCCGAGCACTGACTTGGTCTGCGGCCACTGGCCTTCAGGCAGCAGATGGACGAAGGGTTCATCAGCGTACGCCTCGGCGTACGCGGCGTAGGTGCGCTCGGATGAGATCCCGGCCTGCGCCAGCGGAGCAGCGCACGTGGCGAGAATTCCACGAGACATCGGGACCAACACGGGCGTGAATGACACGGATGGCTCGGTGGCGCCACAGGCCGCGAAGTTCTGCAGCAGCTCAGGCGTGTGACGATGCACCCCGCCTACTGCGTAGGCACTTGCCGAACCAATCAGCTCGGCGCCGAGCAGATGCGGCTTCAGCGAGCGGCCGGCGCCTGAGGGACCACTGGCCGCAACGACGACGACGTCCCGGGCGGTCGTCAAGCCGTGCGTGATCGCCGGCAACAGCGCCAGGGTGGCGCTGGTCGGGTAGCACCCGGGCACGGCAATAGCTCGGGCGCCTGCCAGCTTGTCCCGCTGGCCGGGCAGCTCGGGTAACCCATATGGCCAGGTGCCGGCATGAGCCGACTGGTAGAACCTCTGCCACGCCTCAGCCTCCGACAGCCGAAAATCGGCCCCACAATCGATCACCAGGGTGTCGGCATGCAGTTGCGCAGCCACCTCGCCAGAAGCCCCATGCGGCAGAGCGAGGAAGACCACATCGTGATCAGCGAGCACCTCCCGGGAGGTCTCTGTCACCAACCGATCTCCCAATGGAGTCAGTTGTGGATGGTGCTGGCCAAGTGGTGTTCCCGCATTGGCGGCCGCCGTTACAGCGCCGATCTCCACTTGAGGATGGGCCAGCAGCAGCCGGAGCAGTTCTCCGCCCGCATAACCTGTCGCGCCAGCTACGGCGACCCGTACAGTCACTCGCATGACTATGCCATAGATGACAAAGTCATGCATATCCACGTCTCTCAAGGCGTGATGCGGTTGCATCTCGGAGTATTGATCCACAGGCCGAGGCTTGCAGGAGAACTGCCACGGATTGGAGCCGTCGCCTTCGCGTCAGCCTGCAGCGCACCCGTGATCTTGACCAGCGATCCAATGGATCTCGGCGTGCTTGCCGATCATGCTGAGCAATCGATCCTTGTCTCAACGACGTAGGTGCTTACGCCGAATCGCGCAGCCGGAACGCCAACCTTGTCTGCCATTCCCGCATGTCAGGCACTTCCGCCGGATCGCTGAGGCATTCCTCGAGCCGGCAGCCCCATGTGTTCCCGTCGGAGTCCCACTCCAAGCCGCGTTCCGCGGCCCAATCCAGCAGGTCACCCGTCGCGGTCACGAGCGTGTCCGGATGACCCGTGTGCACCACCGTGACGTAGCGGCCGGCAGGCAGCACGCCAGCGCGGATTTCCCCGTTGCCCTCGACCGGGCTCGCGACCGGGACTCCCGTCTCGAGCTCAAGTTCGTTGTCCATGTCGACGACGACGTATCTCCAGAAGGGTGGGCCCACCGGGGTAACGCCTCGGTCAGCCAGCCAGCCGAAAACCCGGTCCGTTAGTGGAGGAACCACCGAACCAAGGTCCTCCATTCGTACTTTCACGGGGATCGCCGCGTACGGCTGATCCGTCCTGGTTTCGATAGTCGGACTCTCACCCACGAGCAGACTCCTCTTCTCTTGAGGACTTAACCTCATCGGTTCTTAGACCGCACAGGGAGCCCGAACTCATCGTTCTGAGCTACAGAGTTCGCTGGACAGCTCCCGTGCGCTCGGCAGCGGCGGCGACGGCAGCATCCCGCGCCTCAGCGGCCTCTGCATCAGTAAGTGTGCGATCCGGAGCCCGGAACCGAAGAGCGTAAGCCAACGACTTCTTGCCGTCGCCGACCTGCGGACCGGTGTAGACGTCGAACAGCCAGATGGACTCCAGCAACGGTCCGGCTCCCGTCCGCAGCGCACGTTCCACTGCCGCGGCCGGCACGTCGACGTCGACGATCAGGGCCACATCCTCTTTAGCTACGGGGAAACTCGAGATCATCGGAATATCGCCACCGGTCGGCGCCGCGGCAATTAGCGCGTCAAGATCGATCTCCGCTGCAGCAGCGCGCGTCGGCAGCCCAAAAGCCGCACAGACCTCCGGGTGCAACTCGCCGGCGTACCCGATCCCCTCGCCCGTCGGCAGTGTGAACTCTGCGCACCGCCCCGGATGCCATGGCGGGTACTCTGCCGCGCCGCGGTCCAGCCGCAATCCGACTGCCGAAGCGGCTGCCTCGACGAACGCGATTGCCTGCTGCCAGTCTGCCGGGACTCCTGGTCCGTCCCAGCCCTCGAGGACCCACTGGCCGGTGAGCAGCGCTGCGAGGTGTCGAGGTTGCTGACCCAGCGCATGATCCAGTGCAGCAAGCTCCTCCGCGGAGGGCCGTTGCGTCACGGGTGGCCGCGGCGCAGCCTGCAGCGGATCATTGGCGAAGAACACCAAGCCCGCCTCGAAGAGGGCCAGGTCGTCGTTGCCGCGACTGCGGTTCCGGGCCACGGCCGCGAAGAGTCCCGGCAGTATCGAGGTGCGCAGGTAGGGACTGTCTTCCGATAGTGGGTTGACGATCTTGTTCAAGCGCCGGCGCTGATCATTGGCCGGCACACCCATCAGATCCAGGTCGGTCTCCGATGCAAACGGGAAGCTGAGTATTTCGACAAATCCGCGAGCGGCCAGCGCGACATTGATCGCACGCCGTGCCCGCTGGCTTCTGGTGAGGCCATTGCCGAGTGGCGCAGTTGGAACGACCGGCTCGATGGTGTCGAAGCCGATCTGCCGGCCAACCTCTTCGACGTAGTCATATGGATCGTTGAGGTCTGGTCGCCAGCTCGGTGGCGTGACCGTCAAACTGTCGCCATTGTCGATCACGGTAGCGCCAATGGCCTCCAGCAGCCGTACGACCGAGGAATGGTCGATGTCGCTACCGAGAATCCGCGCCGGCAGCGTGTCGGCGATGGTGGTGCTGGAGCGGGGTGGTACCGCGCCGCGTACGGTCTCCTCCGGCAGCAATGTGCCACCCGCATACGCCACGAGAAGCTCTGCCACTCGATGCGCGGCTGCGTAGCTGGCCTCAGGGTCAACGCCCCGCTCGAACCGCCGGGACGCCTCCGATGACAGCTTGTGGCGTCGCGATGTGCGCGCGATCGTCATCGCATCGAAGTGAGCAGCCTCGATGATCACATTATGGGTGTCTTGCGAGAGTTCGGTCGTGGCTCCGCCCATCACACCGGCGAGCCCGATCGGTCCTGAGGCATTGGTGATCAACAAGTCGTCGGGATGCAGTGGGCGCACGACATCGTCCAGAGTGGTCAGCTTCTCGTCTTCGGCTGCCTTGCGTACGACGATGGGGCCGTCGAGCAGATCGGCGTCGTAGGCATGGATTGGCTGACCTGTCTCCAACATCACGTAGTTGGTGATGTCGACTGCCACCGAGATGGAGCGCATCCCTGCGAGCTGGACGCGGCGGGCGAGCCAGCGTGGGCTGGGCCGACCGGGATCAATCCCGGTGACGGTGAGCGCGACGAACAGCGGGCAAGCCTGCGACTGCAGCTCAACCGGACAACCGTTCGTGGTTTCAGCGGGCACCGGACGGTGTACGGGATCGGTGAAGGCGACTCCGAGAGCCTGGGCCGACTCGCGGGCAATGCCGCGGATGGACAGGCAGTAGCCCCGATCCGGAGTGACTGCAATGTCGAGCACCTCCTCACGGAGGTGGAGGATCGGCGCAGCGTCGCTGCCCGCCTCCAGATCTGGTGCGTCAAGCACCAGGATCCCGGTGTGATCATCGCCGAGACCCAGCTCCTTAGCCGAGCAGATCATGCCGTCGGAGACATGGTCGTAGGTCTTGCGCGCCGAAATCCCGAAGCGACCGGGCAGCATCGCGCCGGGCAGCGCAACCACGACGAAGTCGCCAACCTCGAAGTTGTGTGCACCGCACACCACACTGCGCGAACCGGAGGGGTCATTGTGGCGACCAACATCCACCTGGCACCAGCGGATCGGCTTGCCGTTGGAGTGGACCTCGAGCTCGTACGCCAGCACTTTGCCGATCACTAACGGACCGGTGACATCGGCGCCAACCTGCTCGACCGTCTCAACCTCCAGCCCAGCTCTGATCAGCGCCTCAGCGAGGGTACGGCCGTCAAGATCATCAGGCAGCGCGGCGTACTCGCGGAGCCAGCTCAGCGGCGCCCTCATTTGGCGTGCTCCTGCGCACCGCGGGGGTTCAAGGGGGTCGTACCCCTTGCTGTACTCATCGGGCGGTACCCACCAGCGCGCGGCTGAAGCGCACGTCGCCTTCGATCATGTCGCGCATGTCCTCGGCGTTGTTCCGGAACATCAGAGTGCGGTCCACGCCCATGCCGAACGCGAAGCCGGAGTAGACGTCAGTGTCGACGCCGCAGGCCTGGAGTACGCGTGGGTTGACGACACCGCAGCCACCCCATTCGATCCAGCCTTCGCTTTTGCAGGTACGACAAGGATTGTCGGGATCGCCGACTGAGGCGCCGTGGCAAACGAAGCACTCCAAGTCGACCTCGGCCGAGGGCTCGGTGAAGGGGAAGTAGTTGGGCCGCATCCGGGTACGCGTCTCACCGAACATGGCGCGCGCGAAATGATCAAGGGTTCCGCGCAGGTGGCCGAGTGTGATGCCCTTGTCTACGGCCAGTCCCTCGATCTGGTGGAAGACGGGAAGATGCGTGGCGTCGTACTCATCGGAGCGGTACACCCGGCCTGGACAGACGACGTAGACCGGCAAATCGCGAGTAAGCAGCGCCCGCACCTGTACCGGCGAGGTGTGGGTCCGCAGCACAATGCCACCGTCCTCCGGCTCGACGAACAGCGTGTCCTGCATGGTGCGGGCGGGATGATCAGGGATGAAGTTGAGCGCGTCGAAGTTGAGCCACTCCGCCTCGAGCTCCGGGCCTTCGGCCACCTCCCAACCCATCGCGACGAAGACGTCCTCCATCAGAGCCATCAATGCGGTGATCGGGTAAAGGGCGCCATAAGGCTGCGTCTGGACCGGGAGGGTCACATCGACCCGCTCCTCGACCAGAATGCGAGCGAGCTCGTCAGCCTTGATCTGCTCCTCCCGTGCCTTGAGCGCCTCGTTGATCCTTCCGCGAGCCCGGCCCACGCGGGCGCCAACCTCTCTGCGCGCCTGAGGCGGTAACGCACCGATTTCCCGGTTAGCGAGGGCGATGGGTGAGCGGTCGGCGGCATGTGCCAACCTGGCCTGCTTGAGCTCGG
>Ga0307300_10000260_pt1 | contig 13107 bp, 14 predicted proteins | sample ER_DNA_181_FD_194492 | JGI IMG/M metagenome (GOLD analysis project Ga0307300, IMG submission 194492) | Bulk soil microbial communities from the East River watershed near Crested Butte, Colorado, United States - ER_DNA_181 | ecosystem: Environmental > Terrestrial > Soil > Floodplain | place... | reverse complement strand
GCGGCGCCGCATCCGTAGCGGCGCTCCTCGGAAGGAAGGTCGTCGGTAAGGACACTGCCTGTGCACTCCTCTCGGGCGGGAACATCGACGCGAGCCTGCTAATGGAGGTCGCCCGCTACGGGCTCACGAGAGGGGGCCGCTTCCTCGTCGTGCGAACCCAGGTACGGGACCGCCCGGGAGCGCTGGCGACCCTGCTCACGCGCCTGGCAGATGAGCACGTGAACATTCACGCCGTCGAGCACCATCGCGAAGGGATGGAGATTCCCCTGGCTGTCACCGAGGTCGAACTGACGTTGGCGACCCGGGACCACGAGCACTGCGAGGAGCTCCTCGAGCAGATGCGCGAATGGGGCTACCCGACCGATCGCCTCCGCTGAGCTGAGCGCGATCGTGACAGCTCGGCTCGTCCTCGAGCCCTGGGAGGAGGGCCGACGAGAGGACTTCGCGCGGGCCACGTCCATCCCGGAGGTCGTTCGCTACATCGGCTCCGGTGTGACCTGGACCCGGGAGCGGGCCGACGAGGTGTTCGACCGGAACCTCGGTCATTGGGGCGAGCACGGATTCGGCTGGCGCTCCGCCGTCGACCGCGAGGCCGGCGCCTGGCTCGGCTTCCTGGGACTGAACTACGTGCCCGAGGACGCCGTCGACTCCTCTCCGGACCACGTCGAGATCGGCTGGTGGCTCCTCCCCGAGGCCTGGGGCCGCGGCCTCGCCACGGAGGGCGCGGTCGCGGTTCGGGACGAAGCCTTCGAGCGCGTCGGCCTGGAGCGGATCATCGGTCGCTACAACCCGCGAAACCTCGCCTCAGGGCGGATCATGGAGAAACTCGGGATGCGCCACGAGCGCGACAGCGTCACGAAGGATGGAGTGCCCGTCCGGATCTACGCCCTCGAGCGCGAGGACTGGGCGGGCCGTCCCGCCTAGGAGCTAGAGACCCAGCGCCTTCGCGATGACCATGCGCTGCACGTCGTTCGTGCCCTCGCCGATCTCGAGCACCTTCTGGTCTCGGTAGAGGCGTGAGATGGGGTACTCGTCCGTATAGCCGTAGCCGCCGTGGATCTCGAGGGCGGCATTGACGACACGGTTGGAGAGCTCGCCGGTGTAGAGCTTCGCCATCGCGGCCTCGGTCGCGAAAGCTCCGCCCTGATCCTTGGCCCACGCGGCCTTGTAGACGAGTTGGCGCCCTGCCTCGATCTCGGTGGCCATGTCGGCGAGCCGGAAGCGGACGGCCTGGAACTCGGCGATCGGCTTCCCGAACTGCTCGCGCTCCTTTGCATAGGCGCTGGCCAGGTCGTAGGCGCCCTGCGCGAGCCCGACCCCCATCGCGGCCACCGAGATGCGCCCGCCGTCGAGGATCTCGAGGAACTGGCGGAATCCTGCCCCTCGCTTCCCGAGCAGGTTCCCTTCGGGCACGGCGCAGTCCTGAAACGAGAGCTCGCGCGTATCCGAGGCGTGCCAGCCCATCTTCCGCATCGGTGCCGAGATCTCGTAGCCGGGCGTGCCGTTCGGGACGATCAGGTTGGAGATCTCGTCCTTGCCTGTGCGCGCGGTGATCGTCACACAGCTCGTGATGTCGGTTCCCGCATTCGTGATGAAGATCTTCGACCCGTTCACGACCCACTGCCCCTCGCGGAGCTCGGCCCGGGTCTTCGTCGCGCCGGCGTCTGACCCCGCTCCAGGCTCGGTCAGCCCGAAGGCCGCGAGCCGCTTGCCCGAAGCGAGGTCGGGGACCCACTCGCGCTTCTGATCCTCGCTTCCATAGAGGAGGATCGGCATCGTCCCGAGCGACGTGTGCGCGGCCACCGTGATCGCGACCGAGGAGTCGACCCTGGTCAGCTCTTCGATCGCGATCGCATACGAGAGCGTGTCGCCGCCGGAGCCGCCGTACTCTTCCGGGACAGGGATGCCCATGAGTCCGAGCTCCGCGAGCTCGGCGACGATTTCGTAGGGGAAGCGGTGCTCCCGGTCGAGCTCTTCCGCGACCGGGGCGATCCGTTCCGTTGCGAGCTCGCGAACCGTCCCGCGGATGAGCTCGTGCTCCTCCGAGAGGTCGAAGTTCACGCCGCCAGCCGCTGCGCGAGCTCGCCGAGCAAGCGGACGCCGAATCCGGTTGCGCCGACGGAGGCGTAGTAGTCGTCCCGCCCGCGCTCGAGGTAGGCCGTCCCGGCGATGTCGAGGTGTGCCCAGGGGCCCTCGCCGACGAACTCCGCCAGGAAGTTGGCCGCGTATAGAGGCGTCCCCTGGCGGAGAGTGGACGAGTTCTTCATGTCCGCGAATGGGGACTCGATGTAGCGCTTGTAGGAGTCGTGGAGGGGGAGAGGCCAGGCATGGTCTCCGCTCGCCTCGCCGGCCAGGCGCACCTGCTCCAGCCAGTCCGCGTCGTTCGCGAAGAGCCCCGCGTAGAAGTCCCCGAGCGCGATGACGACGCCCCCGGTCAGCGTCGCAAGGTCGAGCAGATGGGTGGCGCCGGAGCTCCTTGCGTGCCAGAGCGCGTCCGCGAGGACGAGGCGGCCCTCGGCATCCGTGTTCGTTACCTCGATCGTCTTCCCATTGGAGGCCGTGAGGATGTCGCCGGGGCGGTAGGCCCGACCGCTGATCATGTTCTCGCAGGAAGCGACGACTCCGAGCACGCGGAGAGGCAGTTCGAGCTCGGCGATCGCCCCGAGCCCGGCCAGTACCGCGCCCGCCCCACCCATGTCGGACTTGAGATCCTCCATCTTTCCCGGCGGCTTCAGGTCGAACCCGCCCGAGTCGAAGGTGAGCCCCTTGCCCACGAGCCCGAGCACGAGGCTCTGGTCCGTCGGCCGGGGAGGCTCGTAGGAAAGGGTGACGAGCCGCGGCGGCTCGTGGCTCCCGCGTGCAACGGCCATGAAGGCGTTCATCCCCGCGGCTTCGATTTCTTCCGGCCCGAGGACCTCCACGCTCAGGCTCGGAAAGCGGGCGGCGAGCTCCTCGGCGAACGCAGCGAGCGCCGTTGGCGTCACCTCGTTGGGAGGGGCATTCACGAGGTCCCGGCAGCGGTTGGCCCATCCGGCCACGACACCGGCTTGCCGCGCGTCCTCCGTGGCACCCGTAGCTCCCGGCCCGCAGAGGACGAGCCTTTCGATCTCTCCGGGCCGGTCGTCTCCCGTCTTCCAGCGCCCGGTGTCGTAGGCGCCGAGAATCATGCCGTCGACGACCGCGCGAGCATCGCGCCCATCCTCGAGGAGCCAAGCGACGGTTCTTGCGCCGAGCTCGGTGGCTGTTCGGGCCGCGCGTGCGGCCGCGCTCGTGACGGCGTCGGCATCGGGGGCCTTGCCGAGCCCTGTCGCGAGGAGGCGGGGAGCTTCCAGCGCGCCGTCCGTATGTGTGAACGAGACCCGGCCGCGCCTGCCGCTCCACTCGCCGTCGGCGAGGAGTTTTGTGAGTCGCCCCTTTAGCCGATCGTCGAGGGCGCGTGCGGGCTCGGAAAGGCCGGCCGGATCGGAAAGGGGGAGGACGAGAACGTCCGCCTGCACCCCCTCCGGCGGCGCTTCCGCTGTCTCCACGAGCATGGCCGCCGGATGCTATCCGAACCTCCCGGTACCTTCCCCAAAATGGGGCTAAAGAGTGCCCTCAGCCGTGCCGATACGGACGATGCGCAATGAGCGCAGCACTACCCTCTCCGCCCACCCCTTCCCCTGGTGGGCACCCTCTCCCAGTAGAGGCCCTCCAAGATCTTCTTGGGGGGCTTCTGCATGAGCGCGAGCGCCTTCGTGGCGGCGGCTCGGTCGCCGCTCTGGAGGAGAACCGACAGAAGATCGTCGACGTCCAGTGGCAGCTCGCCCACGCGTTAATCGCGCTCCACATCCCAGTGCGTTAGGGCGAGCTCGCGCGGCTATCCTCGCCGCGTGAGATCGGGCGTCGACAGAAAGGGGATGGCGGCCCTCTCGACAGGCCACCTGGCGACCGACCTGGCACAGGGCTCGCTTGCTGCCCTCCTGCCCTTCCTCGTCGTTCGGTTCGACCTCTCCTATGCGATGGCGGCCGCCCTCGTTCTCGCGGCGACGATCAGCTCTTCGATCGTACAACCACTCTTCGGGCTCGTGTCCGATGCGAGGGGCGGATACTGGCTCCTCCCGGTCGGGGTCGCCGTAGCCGGAATCGGCATGGCCCTCGCGGCGGTGGCGCCCTCCTACCCGCTCGTCCTCGTCGCCGTCCTCGTGGCCGGGCTGGGCGTGGCCGCCTACCACCCGGAGGCATCGAAGTTCGCGAACTACGTGAGCGGGGACCGGCGTGCGAGCGGCATGGCGTTCTTCTCGGTCGGCGGGAATCTCGGCTTCGCGCTCGGGCCGTTCCTCGCGTCGACGGTCGTCCTCGCGCTCGGCCTGAATGGCGGCCTCCTGCTCGCGCTCCCGGGGCTTGCGGTCGCGGTCCTCCTCGTCGCTGCGCGGGCCCATCTCGGACGCTTCGTCCCGGACCGGGTGCAGAGAGACGGGACGACCGGCGCGGGCGACAATCCACGTGGCCTGACGCTTCTCTTGGCGGTGATCGCGCTCAGGAGCGTGGCCCACATGGGCCTCTTCACCTTCGTGCCGCTCTGGGAGGTCGAGCTCGGGAACGGAGCCGCGCACGGAACGCGCCTTCTGTCGCTCTTTCTGCTTGCCGGCGCGGTCGGGACGATCTTCGCTGGACGGCTGGCCGACCGCTTTGGCCGGCGGCCTGTGCTCCGCTGGAGCTTTGTGGTCTCGGCACCCCTCATCTTCGTGTACGTCGTCGTGGGAGGGATCGTCGGAGAGGCGGCGCTGATCCTCTCGGGGGCGGCCGTGATCGGCACCTTCGGCGTCAGCCTCGTTATGAGCCAGGAGTACATGCCGAGCCGGGTCGGGATGGCGTCGGGGCTCTCGATTGGCTTCGCCATCGGCCTTGGAGGCGTGGCCGCAGTCATTCTTGGCGGCATCGCAGATGCCATCGACCTCGAAACGGCTTTGCTCGCGACAGTCGCCGGCCCGGTGCTCGCCTTCGTCCTGGCGCTGGCCCTGCCTCCATCCGTTGCCCGCCGCCTCGAACCGGTGGCCGCGAGCCTGTGAGCACGCCCGGCTCCGCTCGCGAGTTCTTCGAAGGACTCGAAGAGAGGATCGATCCCGCCCGTGCTGCGGGAAAACGGGTCTCCTACCGCTTCGACGTACGCGGGGACGGGAGCTGGCGCCTCGAGCTGGCGGACGGCAAGGCAAGCGTTACCGAAAGCGACGCGGAGGCGGACTGCGTCATCGAGACCACCGAGGACGTGCTGCTCCGAATCGTGAGCGGGGAGCAGAGCCCGGCGCTCGCCTACATGACGGGAAAGATCAAGGTGGCGGGGCAGACCGATCTCGCGCTCGGGCTCCGCGATCTCCTGACCTAGGGTCGACGGCCCGGCAGTAGGCCGGGCCGTCGAGTTTCCGCGGTGGGCGCGAGGTCAGGCTCGCACGGCCTGGCGGGTCGCTTCAGCCTGCTCCTGGTGCTCGCCCTCGGCGAACTCCTCCACCAGCTTCGCCGAGAACGCAGGCAGGTCGGCCGGTTTTCGGCTCGTGACGAGACCGCGGTCGACGTTGACCTCCTGGTCGACCCACTCGCCGCCGGCGTTCCGGATGTCGGTCCGCAGCGAAGGCCAGGACGTGAGCGTCCGACCCTTCACGATTCCGGCCTCGATGAGGGTCCACGGCGCGTGGCAGATGGCGCCAACCGGCTTTCCCTGCTCGAAGAACGTCCGCACGAAGCGGACAGCGTCCTCGCTCAGGCGGAGCTGGTCGGGGTTCGCAACCCCGCCCGGCAGGACGAGGCCGTCGTACTCGATGGGATCAGCCTCCGAGACAACCTTGTCCACCGGGAACGTGTCGGCCTTGTCCAGGTGGTTGAACGCCTGGACCGTGCCACGCTTGGTCGACAGGAGCTCGAGCTCGGCTCCGGCCTTTTCGAGCGCCTTCCAGGGCTCGGTCAACTCGACCTGCTCGACGCCTTCCGTGGCGGTCAGAAACGCGATTCTTTTGCCTTGCAGCTCGTTGCTCATGCAACCTCCTCGAATCGATCGTCCTCGTTCGGGTACCGCGCAGGTTCGTGGCTAAACATGCTTGCGTCCGGACGTCCGGCCGTCTTAGATACGCGGCCGTGAACCGCTACGAGTGGCTCCTCTTCTTCCACATCGCCGCCGCGATCGTCTGGCTCGGCAGCGGCGTTGCCGTTCAGGTCCTGGCCTTTCGCGCAAACCGCGCCGAAGACCCCGCCCGCATGGTCACGATCGCGCACGAAGCCGAGTGGTTTGGTATGAGGATCTTCTTGCCGTCCTCGCTCACGGTGCTCGTCCTCGGGATCATCCTCACCGTCGACGGGCCCTGGGACTTCGGCCAGACGTGGATCATCCTCGCCCTGATCGGGTGGGGACTCTCCTTCGTGACCGGAGCTGCCTTCCTCGGCCCCGAGTCCGGGCGCATCGGGAAGCTGCTCGCCGCCGAAGGGCCGGAATCCCCGGCCGTGCGAGCCCGGATCCAGCGAATGTTCCTCGTCTCCAGGATCGAGCTGGTGCTCCTGTACCTGATCGTGCTCGACATGGTCGTGAAGCCGGGCCTCTAGCCCTCGCGGGATCAAGCTTCGAGCTCGATCAGGACGTCGCCCCCTGCGACGCGGTCGCCCTCGACCACATGCACGTGGCCGACCACGCCGTCGTGGGGGGAGACCAGCGGCGTCTCCATCTTCATCGCTTCGAGGACGAGGAGCGGCTGTCGGGCTTCGATCCGCGCACCCTTCTCGACGAGCACGCGGATCACGGTTCCCGGCATGGGCGCGGTGACCGCACGATGGCCCCCCGGCGCGATCTCCGCGGAACGGGAGGCGTCCTCGACCCGCGGGGGCGGGCTCACGGCTGCCCTGGCTCGATTCAACCGCCACCCGCCCTCCCAAGCGTCAGGCAGCTCGACCGGACTCGAGAGCGGGGGGTTCTCGGTGAGAAAGGCGGTGGTTGCGCGTCCCGCGCGCACGTCCGGATAGGAGACGAGCCACCGCAGGAAAGCCAGGTTCGTCGTGACCCCCGAGACAGATGTCTCGGCGAGCGCGGCGGCGAGCTGGTCAAGCGCCTCCTCGCGCGTCTCCGCGTGCGCCACGAGCTTGGCGATCATCGGGTCGTAGGCGACGGGAACCTCGTCTCCTGCTTCGACCCCCGCATCGACCCGAACGCCTTCCGGGAGCCGCAGCCGCTCGAGACGTCCTGCCTGCGGGAGGAAGGAACGTGGATCCTCGGCGTAGAGCCGGACCTCGACCGCGTGTCCGTTAATCGCGGGGTTCCCGGCGGCGAGCCGTTTTCCGCTCGCGACGAGGAGCTGCTGCTCCACGAGATCGACGCCGGTCACGGCTTCCGTCACCGGATGCTCCACCTGGATTCGTGCGTTCAGCTCGAGGAAGAAGAAATCCTCCCCCTGGACGACGAACTCGACGGTCCCGGCCCCGACGTAGCGGAGCTCTCCTGCGAGCTCGACTGCCGCCGACGTCATCGCATCTCGCACGGCGACGTCGAGTTCTGGGGCCGGGGACTCCTCGAGCACCTTCTGGTGACGTCGCTGGACGGAGCAGTCGCGCTCGCCCAGGTGGACGGTTGTTCCGTGCTTGTCCGCGAGGAGCTGCACCTCGACGTGTCGTGGGCGCTCGAGGTAGCGCTCGAGGAAGACCGTCTCGTCTCCGAAGCCTGCTTTCGCCTCACGACGTGCGGCCTCGAGTGCCTGGTCGAGCTCGTCTGCGGTGCGAACGACCCGCATCCCGCGCCCGCCTCCGCCCGCTGCGGCCTTGACGAGGAGCGGGAAACCGACCTCCTCGGCCGAGCCGGACGGGAGCACCGGGACACCCGCCTGCACGGCCAGCCGCTTTGCCTCCAGCTTGTCGCCGGCTGCCCGGAGGACCTCCTGTGGCGGCCCGACCCAGGTGAGCCCGGCGCGCTCCACTGCGGCGGCGAAATCCGCGCTCTCGGCCAGGAAGCCGTAGCCCGGGTGGATCGCGTCGGCGCCGCTCTCGCTCGCAGCACGGAGGTGCTCAGCGGGGTCGAGGTAGCTCTTGATCTCCTGCACTTCGCCGCTCTGGCGCGTGTGGAGGGCGCCGGCGTCATCGGGAGCTGCAACCGCAACTGTCGTGATGCCGAGCCGGTCGCACGTTCGAAAGATGCGCGCGGCGATCTCGCCGCGGTTCGCGACTAAGAGCTTTCGGATTTCCACCCGGGCGCCCGCTTCTCGAGGAAGGCTCGAAGGCCATCCTGGCCCTCGGCGCTCGTGCGCCGTTCGGCAGCCCAATGCGCGACCTCCGGGACGCCGGGCTGCTCCCGAATGAGGCGTTTCGCTTCACGGACGGCGATCGGGCCCGCGGCGAGAAGGTCTCCGATCACGCGGTCGACAGCGTCATCGAGGTCGGACGCGACCTCATGGACGAGCCCGATACGAAGAGCAGTGGGCGCGTCGAACCGCTCCCCGGTCAGGAAGTAGCGCCGCGCCGCGCCAGGCCCGATTCGGGGCAGGACGAAAGGCGAGATGACCGCGGGCACGATGCCCAGCCGTACTTCGGAGAACGCGAACATGGCGTCCGCCGCCGCGATGGCAACGTCGACGCAGGCCAGCAGGCCGGAGCCGCCGCCGAGTGCATGGCCCTGAACCCGCGCCACGACGGGCGCGGAGCAGGAGTCGATCGCCTCGAACATCCCATGGAGGCGCATCGCGTCCTGGACGTTCTCGTCGTAGTCGAGGTCGATCGCTGCACGCTGCCAGTCCACGTCGGCCCCGGCGCAAAAGCTCGGCCCTTCGCCTTCGAGCCGGACTGTGCGTGCGTCCCCCACGTCTGAGAACGCTTCCGTCAGCTCAGCGATCAGGGCCGCATCGAACGCGTTCCGGCGCTCGGGACGCGCAAGCGTGATGCGGAGGACGTGCCCCTGCCGCTCGATCCGGAGCGCGGTCATCGGCGGCAGCTTAGAGTCCACGTCGTGCTCAAGGGTGCGCTCGCAGCTGCCGTGACGCCACTCCGGGACGGGGGAGAGGCGCTCGACGAAGCTCCATTCGGTGCGTACGTCGAGTTCCTGGCCACCGCTGGGCTCGATGGGATCCTGGTGCTCGGCACGACCGGCGAGGGAATCCTGCTCGGCCCCGACGAGCGCCGGCGCGCCGCAGCGCTCTTCGTTGCAGCAGCCGGTGATCGACTCGACGTCGCCGTCCACTGCGGCGCGCAGACCACACGCGAGACTGTCGCGCTCGCGCGGCATGCCACAGAAACGGGCGCACCGGCCGTTGCAGTGATCGGCCCCCCGTACTACGCGCTCGACGAGCAGGCTCTGCTCGCGCATTTCAGTGCGGCGGCGCAGGCGTGCGCGCCGCTTCCGTTCTATCTCTATGAGTTTGCCGACCGAAGCGGCTATGCGATCCCGATCAGCGTCATCGAGAGCTTGAGGGAGCAGGCGCCGAACCTGGCGGGCCTCAAGGTCTCGGATGCGCCCTTCGAGCGCTTCTCGCCCTATCTTCTCGAGGGCCTCGACGTCTTCGTCGGGCCTGAGTCCCTCATCGTGGAAGGACTCGGACGAGGCGCTGCCGGAGCCGTCTCGGGCCTCGCAAGCGCCTTCCCGGATCTCGTCCTCGACCTCGTGCGCAATCCGGATCGCGTGACCGGCGAGCGGGTGGCGGCGGTCCGGGACCGGCTGCAGGCGCTGCCCTTCCAGTCGGCGCTCAAGCGAACGCTCGCGCGCCGGGGCGTCCCACTCGGCGAAAATGTTCGGGCACCGCTTCGCGGCCTCACCCCGGAGGAACGGCGCGACCTCGACGCGTTCCTCGACAGCGAGGGTTTGTAGATATGCCCCGGATCGTCGTCGGCGGCGCGGGCGCGATCGGCGCCTCGATCGCCTATCACCTCGCGCTGGCGGGAGCGGACGACGTCGTCCTCGTGGATCGAGACACGGTCGGCTCCGGCGCCACCAGCAAGGCGATGGGAGGTGTCCGCCAACAGTTCTCGACAGAGGCGGAGGTCCGGCTGGCGCAGGAGAGCATCCGCTTCTTCGAGGAGCTCGGGTCGCCCTACTTCGACCAGGTTGGGTACCTGTTTCTCGCGACGACCGAAGCTGGCCTCGCGGAGCTCGAGGCGCGCCGTCAAGTGCAGGTCGGATTGGGGGTTCCCGTTCAGCGCCTCGATCCGGACGCGATTGCGGAGACTGCGCCGGGCGTGACCGTCGCCGACGTGGTCGGAGGCGTCTTCTGCGCCGAGGACGGCGTTGCCGATCCACCGACTGTCACGCGAGAGCTTGTCAGGCGTGCCGTCGAGCTCGGCGTGGATTTGCTCGAGCGAACCGCATTGGACGAGATCGAGGCCGATGTCGCGGTGGTCGCGTGCGGGCCACAGTCGGGAGAGGCTGCGAAGCGACTCGGGGCCGAGGTCCCGATCAGGCCACTCCGCCGTCAGCTCATCGAGACGGGTCCCGTGCCGGGGCTTCCCGAGGGGCTTCCCATGATCGTGGAGACCGAGACGGGCTTCCACTTCCGGCGGCGGGGCGACCGGCTGATCCTCGCCATGGCCGACGCGCGACCGCGCTGGGGCGAGGAGGAAACGGTCGACGAATCGGTGCTCGGCGACCGCCTTGAGCGCCTTCGGGCCCGGTTTCCAGCTGTCGACGACGTCGAGATCGCGAGGGCATGGGCAGGGCTATACGACATGACGTCCGATGCGCATCCGGTGATTGGCTGGGTAGGCGAGGGCGTGTACGCAGCCTGCGGCTTCTCCGGGCACGGCTTCATGCAGTCCCCAGCGGTGGGTCGAGCCGTCGCCGAGGAGCTCCTCAACGGACACTCCGGGCTCGATCTCACCCCCTACCGTCCCGAACGCCTCGCAGATGGCACCGGGTTTGAGGAGGAGGTCGTTCTCTAGGTTTAGCCCACGAGGCGGGCGGCTCCGCCGGGCGTCAGGCGCTCCCAAATGCGCAGATAGACCCTGAGCTCGGCCCGTGCAACTTCCAGCTCGAGCGCACCCGGAGGGTCGATCAGGAGAACTCCGTCATCGCGAGCCTCGGCGGCGTACGACGTCCTCCGGAGGAATGCGAGCAGACTCCTCTGGAGGCGTGCATCCGAGACCTGGACCTCGAGAATGTCCCGCGCTCTTCGAGTCCCGAGACGCGGAAAGGTAATGTGAGTGGGTTCCTTCCATGACAACATGACGGGGGGACCCGGGGGATACGTGGCTTCGGCCGGTTCTTTCCCCCCCGCCGTCGTTCACGCGAACCCGGGTCCTTCTCCTCTTAGAGCCCGGCGGGCGGTCAAAACTTGCACCCAGAACTTGCACCCCCAACATTCACCCGGAGCGCGCGCACAGAACCTGCACCCAGAAGCCTCACCCGGTGGAAGGTGAGAGATTTTGGGTTTTTGGGCACTCAAAGCCCATGAGCTCGCGCGTTGAGCCCTTTCGCCGGCGTCTCGACGACCGCTCATTCGAGCGTCTCTACAGGCGGCACCTTCCCGAGATCTACCGCTACGTCCTTCGCGACGTCGGGAATCGAGCCGATGCCGAGGAGGTCACCCAGAACGCGTTTCTCGATGCCTACCGGGCTCTGGGGCGCGGCCATGCGCCCGAGAAGCCACGCGCCTGGCTCTTCGGCATCGCCAAGAACGCCACGCGGCGGCGCTATCGGACGCTCTCTCGCCGGCCACACGAGGTCGAGCTGGACGACGAGTTCACGGAGTCGGTGGCCGAAGAGGAGCGCCCGCAGCTCGAGGAGCTGCGGGATGCTGTTGGCTCGCTGCGCCCCGCGCACCAGGAGGTGCTCTTCCTCCGTGAGATCGAAGGTCTCTCGTACGTGGAGATCGCCAACCGGATGGATCTGTCGCAAGCAGCGGTCGAGACCCTCCTGTTCCGCGCGCGCCGGTCGCTGCGCGGGCAGCTCGAGGAGGTCGGCATCCGCCCTGCCGCCGCGCCGGTCTCGCGGAGGCGCAGACTCGCCGGGCTCGCGTTTCTCCCGGCCGGTTTGCTCCGCCACCTCGACAGATTCGCGTTCGAGGCGGAGCGCTCCGGGATCGTGCTCAAGACGGCGGCCGCTGCGGCGGCTGCGGTCATCCTGGGTGCGGGGATCACGGTCGCGGTCGTCCCGCTCGGAGCGGCGGGCGAGCGCGAGCAGGCAGTCACGTTGCCGAAGGCGACAACGATGCTGACCGACGACGCAACCCTGTTCACGAGCGTGTTCTCTGCCTCGGGGAATCCCACGACGGATGGTGCGGGTGCGGGCGCCACGGATTCGGGTCAGGGCTCTGGCGCTGGGCCCGGCGGGAAGGGCAACGACTCAGTGGTGCAGACGTTCGCGAACGAAGCGACAAGCTTGGTCGGGGGCTCCGGGGTAGTCCAACCGGGCGCGATCGTTCCTGCGGTCTCGATTCCGTCTGTCACGACGCCCACGGTCTCGATTCCGTCTGTCACGACGCCCACGGTCTCGATTCCGTCTGTCACGACGCCCACGGTCTCGATTCCGTCTGTCACGACGCCCACGGTCTCGATTCCGTCTGTCACGACTCCGACCCCGACCGTCACAGCGCCCGCGCTCCCCCAAGTCGATGTCCCCGGCCTGCCAGACGTGCCGGTTACGACCAGCGCGCTCCCCGGCCTGCCGTAGTCGGCGCGCTCTACATCCGGAAGATCCCGAAGGTCGTCTCGGGAATCGGCGCGTTGAGGCTCGCCGAGAGCCCGAGGGCAAGCACGCGGCGGGTGTCGGCCGGGTCGATGACGCCGTCGTCCCAGAGCCTCGCCGTCGAGTAGTACGGGCTCCCCTCGCGCTCGTACTTCTCCCGGATCTCTTCGGGATCCGAGCGCCCGACGGCGGAGAGTACGGTCGCGGCCTGCTCGCCGCCCATGACGCTGATCCTGGCGTTCGGCCACATCCAGAGCTGGCGGGGGGAGTAGGCCCGGCCGCACATCCCGTAGTTCCCTGCTCCGAACGAGCCTCCGATAATGACTGTGAACTTGGGTACTTCGGCACACGCGACGGCCGTCACGAGCTTCGCCCCGTCCTTCGCGATCCCGCCCGCCTCGTACTCCTTTCCGACCATGAACCCCGTGATGTTCTGGAGGAAGACCAGCGGAATCCGGCGCATGCAGGCGAGCTCCACGAAGTGTGCGCCCTTG
>Ga0307300_10000258_pt1 | contig 13156 bp, 11 predicted proteins | sample ER_DNA_181_FD_194492 | JGI IMG/M metagenome (GOLD analysis project Ga0307300, IMG submission 194492) | Bulk soil microbial communities from the East River watershed near Crested Butte, Colorado, United States - ER_DNA_181 | ecosystem: Environmental > Terrestrial > Soil > Floodplain | place... | reverse complement strand
CGGGTCGGTCGCTGGGGTCTGGGGGTCGGGCGCTGGGGCCTGCTGGTCGGCGGCTGCGGGGTTCTCGGACATGGCTCCATGGTAGCCGGGAGCTAACGCGGCTCCGGGGGCGGCCCCTCCGGTGCGGGCGCCAGCTCCAGCTGGTACCAGCCGACGTCGCGCCAGGCGCCCTGCTTCCAGCCGATCTCGCGATTGACGCCTACCAGCTCGAAGCCGAGTCTCTCGTGCAGGCCACAGCTCGCCTCGTTCGGCAGGGTGATGCCTGCGCAGGCCATGCGGAAGCCGCGCTCGCGCAGGCGGTCGAAGAGGACCTTGTAGAGGGCTCGGCCGACGCCGGCGCCGCGGGCTTCCTCGGCGACGTAGACGGAAACGCTGGTGCTCCAGCGGTAGGCGGGCCGTTCGTTGAAGGCGGTTGCGTAGGCGTAGCCAGCCACCCGTCCCTCCCGCTCGGCGACGAGCCAGGCGTGGCTGGCGCCGTAGCGCTCGATCCGCGCCGCCATCTCGGCCGCGTCGGGCGCCAGTTCCTCGAAGGAGACCGGGCCGTCCTCGACGTGCGGCGCGTAGATCTCCGCGCAGGCGGGGGCGTCGCCCTGGGGGTCGGCATCGCGGATCGTCAGCTCGGACATAGGGGCGGCAATCTACGCCTCACGGGTGTGGTTGAGCTTTGGGGCGTCATACACGCCAAAGCTCAACCACAACCCTCATCACTAGGCTGCGCGGCATGAGCGAGCAGGGTCAGATCGTGCGGCGGTCGATCGGGGTCGTCTTCGACGACGGCGGGCTGCTGGCCCTCACCTCCCACACCCCGCCCGGCGCCGAGGCGCACGGCGAAGAGGAGGTGACCGCTGTCCTCTGCAACCCCGACGGCGCACCCCTCACCTTCGAGGAATCGCTGCTCTCGACCGAGTACGGCGAGGACGGGGTGCAGCGGCGGGCGACGCTGGAGCTGTGGCCCGACGTCGAGGAGATGCGGCCGCTGCGCGGGGCCGGGACGCTGATCAACTCGGTCCGCGTGCGCCGGCAGGGGATCGACTCGCTGATCGCCTTCTTCCGTTGGTCGGTCGAGGGACACGCGGGCCTCGGCACCTACGAGGTCGCCCGCAGCGCCGATGGCTGAGGTCCGGGCGGTCGTCTCCGACTTCGGCGGCGTCCTCACCACGCCGCTGCTCGCCGCCTTCGCGGCCTTCCAGGACGACAGCGGCATCTCCCCGGAAAACCTCGGGCTGGCGATGCGCGAGGGCTTGACCGAGGGCGAGGAGCTGCCGCTCTTCAAGCTCGAGCGCGGCGAGATCAGCGAGGACGAGTTCATCGAGCGGCTCGAGGACGGGCTGGAGTCGATCCTCGGCCACCGCCCCCACCTCCACCACTTCCGCCACAAGTTCTTCGGCGCCCTCGACCCGAACGAGGAGATGATCGAGCTGATGCGGGAGCTGAAGGCGAGCGGGCTGAAGATGGCGATGCTGACCAACAACGTGCGCGAGTGGGAGCCGCTCTGGCGCTCGATGCTGCCGGTCGACGAGATCTTCGAGGAGATCGTCGACTCCGCCTTCGTCGGCTGCCGCAAGCCGGAAAGCCGGATCTACGAGCTGACCTTGGAGCGGATCGGGATCCCGGCCGAGGCCTGCCTCTTCGTCGACGACCTCCAGGTCAACTGCGAAGCCGCCGAGAAGGCGGGGATGAAGGCCGTCCACTTCCGCGAGAACGAGCAGGCGATCGGCGAGATCCGCGCCGCGCTCGGGCAACCCGTAGACGGCTAGGCGCGCTCGCGCTCGACCGCGGCGCCGTTGCCGCTGTGCGCGGGCGCTTCGCGCCAGCGGCGGGCAAACGGCAGCCGCCAGCTGTGCGGGGCGATCAGGGCGCCGATCTCCGTCGGCCCCCACGACCCCTGCGGATACGGTTTCACCGGCGGCGGGTCCTGCAGCATCGGTTCGGAGACTTCCCAGAGCCGCTCGATCCCGACGGCGGTGGTGAAGAGGGTGCGGTCGCCGATCATCGCGTCGCGGATCAGCCGCTCGTAGGCCTCGACGGTCTCGTCGCGGTGGCCGGTTTCCTCCAGCGAGAACTGCATGCTCGCCTTGTCGAGCACCATCCCCATCCCGGGCCGCTTGCCGTAGAAGGAGAGTGAGACGCGGGAGGACTCGTCGAGGTCGAAGGTGAGGTGGTCGGGCCCGTAGCGGCCGACCCGGGAGTCCTGGGGGAACATCGCGTGCGGCGGCTCGCGGAAGGCGATCGAGATGATCCGCGAGCTTTCGCCCATCCGCTTGCCGGTGCGGAGGTAGAAGGGGACGCCGCTCCAGCGCCAGTTGTCGAGTTCGGCCTTCAGCGCGACGAAGGTCTCGGTCCGCGAGTCCGGGTCGACGCCCTCTTCCTGCCGGTAGCCGTCGTACTGGCCGCGGACCACCTGCGAAGGGTCGAGCGGCTGCAGGCTGCGGAAGACCTTGTTCTTCTCGTCGGTGATCGGGCCGGGGGCCAGCGCCGTCGGCGGCTCCATCGCGACGAAGGCAAGAATCTGGAACAGGTGGGTGACAACCATGTCGCGGAAGGCGCCCGTCTTCTCGTAGAAGGCGGCGCGCGTGCCGACGCCGAGGGTCTCCGGCACGTCGATCTGGATGTGGTCGATGTGGCTGCGGTTCCAGATCGGCTCGAAGAGGCCGTTGGCGAAGCGCAGCGCGAGGATGTTCTGGGCGGCCTCTTTGCCGAGGAAGTGGTCGATGCGGAAGACCTGGTCCTCGTCGAGGACTTCGTGGACCATCTCGTTCAGCTTGCGGGCGCTGGCGAGGTCGGTCCCGAACGGCTTCTCCATGATCACCCGCGCCCGCTCCGAGAGCCCGCACGTCTTCAGCATCTGGATCACGTCTGGCGCGGCCGCCGGCGGCACGCTCAGGTAATGGAGGAGCCGCATCTCCGGCCCCAGTTCCCCTTCGGCCTTGTCGACCGCCTCCTTCAGCCCCTTCGGCGCCTCACCGTGCGGGACGTAGGAGAGCCGCTGGGAGAACTCGTGCCACTCCTCGCCGCCGAAGGCGTGCCGGGCGAACTCGCGGCAGGCCTCTTCGGCGATCGCCCGGAAGCGACCGTCGCTGATCTCCTCCATCGAGACCCCGATAACCCGGAACTCCGGCATCAGCCCGGCCTGGAACAGCCGCAGCAACCCCGGCAGCAGCTTCCGCCGCGCCAAGTCGCCCGTGGCGCCAAAGATCACGATTGCTTGAGGCGGAACGTCCACAAAACGAGCTTAGCCAGCCCCGTTACCATCAAGTGGCTTATCAGGCGTTGTGGGCTGATTACCCACCTTGCAACTAGACCCGCGCAAGCGGGTCTTTTGTGCCTAACGCTCGTCTCTTCCTCGGCGCTCCCATCGATAAAACGCAGCAGCGATAGATCCCCACAGGGTGGCCGCGGGGATTGAAAGTTTCAGCAGCTCCGGATCGCCAAGAACGCCGATCATCAAGACCACCCCGATGGTCACCCCCAGAACGAGCAGTACGGCTCGCTGGACCAGATCGAAATTCAGATGGCGAACCCGAGCCTCTGATTCCCGGGCGCGAGCCTCGATCTCACAACGTTCGGCCCGCTCGCGCTTTGCTGCCTCGCGCTGGCGGTAAAGCTCGATTTGGCGCTCGGTACGCAGTCCCTGATTTTCGTTCTGCGTCGTCTTAAAGGATGAGGGGTAGCGCAACTTCGTCTCCATGCGCACCGGCTCTCACCCCTGCCGGATCGAGCGCAATGCGTCTTGAAGACGAACCGCGATCCTGTCGACTCCCCCAGTTTCGGCACGCCCGTGACAGGCCGAGCACTGTGCCTGCGCCGGCTTGGTACTTACGTCTGCTCTTGGCCCGCAGACGAACCGTTGCTATCACTCTGTTCCGGCCGAGTCAGAGATTTGGCCTTCTCTTTCTCTGCACTGCAGAGATTCGAAACAGAGATGGCGGCATTCTAGCCGCTGTCGAAGGTTGCGCGCTAGTTGTCGCTGCCGGCGCGGTCCCACACGTAAAGCTCGAGCGCCTCTGCCGCTAGCTCCATCAGGCGGGGTGGGCCGAGGAGGCCTAGGACTAGCTCCAGCGCGTCCTCCTCGGTGACGCCGGAGTCGACGGCCTCCTCGCCGCGGAAGCCGGCGGCGAGCTTGAGGGCCTCGCGGCGGTTGTCGCCGAGGGAGCTGAAGGCGGCCATGAGGAAGTCGCGGTTGGGGACCGGCTGGCCGACCTCGAGGGAGCCGTGCCAGGCGGCGAGCATCGAGAGATCGTGCTCGTCGAGCTCGGAGATCGCCTTCGCGTAGTGGACTTCGAGCTCGGACTCGGGGATCTCGTCCACCCAGGCGCGCACCGCCTCCCCGAGGAGCTGGCGGCGAGCCTCACGGCCGACGGAGTCGGCAATGGCCCGGATGGCGTCGGCTGGGTCTACGAAGCAGAGAGACATCGGCTGCCGAGAAAGGTAGAGGCGGCCGACGACGCCAAAAGATGCCCGCTGAGCCCCCATTTTGCGGTGTCGTGGCGGAACCCTGCAGGTCGACGCCGGACCCGTCCCTAGGCTCGGGTGCGTGCCCCTGAAACTGATCTACGGACCGCCGAATTCGGGCAAGCGCGGCGAGGTCCTGCGCGCCTTCCGGGGCGCCCTCGACCGCGACCCGGTCCTCGTCCTCCCCACCACCGACGACGTCTTCGACTTCGAGCGGGAGCTGTGCGGGGACGGAGCGCTGCTGGGCGGGGCGGCGATGACCTTCGGGGCGCTCTTCCGCGCCGTCGTCACCGCCGCCGGCTCGCCTCCCGGAGCCGAGCTCTCCCCCGCCCAGCGCCTGCGCGCGATCGCGGTCGCCACCGAGGAGCGCCGCCAGCGCCTGCGCCCGCTGCGCCGCTCCGCCGGCCGCCCCCGCTTCGCCTCCGCCCTGGAGCGGCTGTTCGACGAGCTGCAGGCGGCCGGGGTCGAGCCGGAGGAGGTCGAGGCCAGCGCCGCCACCCTCGAGGGATCCGCCTACCTCGGCGACCTCGCCACCCTCTACGGCGGCTACGAGCAGGTGCGGCAGCGGACGGGGCGTACCGACGCCCACGGCATCGCCCGCGAGGCGATCGCCCAGCTGCGCCGCGACGGCGGCGCCTGGGCCGGACGACCGGTTCTCCTCTACGGCTTCGACGACCTGACCGAGAACCAGCTGGAGCTGGTCGCGGCCCTAGCCGAGCGGACCGAGGTGACCGTGGCACTTCCATATGAAGAGTGGCACGCGGCGCTGGCGGCGCGCGGCCGGCTTCTCGGCCGCCTGCGGGAGCGGATCGGCGGCGCCGAGGAGACCGCGCTCGATCCCAACCCCGGCAACACGATCAGCCCGCTGCTCTTCCACCTGACGCTCTCCTTCGGGCAGAAGCGGCCGGCGCGGGCCGAGCCGGACGGCAGCCTGACGCTGCTGCGCTCGGCCGGGACCAGGGCCGAGGCCGAGGCGGTCGCCGCCCACGTCTCCCGCCTCGTCCGCGACGGCGCCCGGCACGACCAGATCGCGGTCGCCCTCCGCGACCCGTCGCGGAGGGGGCCAGAGATCGCCGCCGCCTTGGAGGCGAACAACATCGCCACCGCCTTGGAGGCCGAGGTGCCGGTGGCGCGGACCGGCGTCGGCGGCGCCCTCGTCGCCCTGCTGGATTCGGAGTTCGGCGACCGCCGCGCCGCCGACTTCCTCCGCTACCTGCGCGGCCCCTCCGGCTTCTCCCACCGCCGGATCGACTGGTTCGAGCGCAAGCTCCGCCGCCGCCGCGTACGCGACGCCGAGACTGCGCTGCTGCTCTGGCAGGGCGAGGGGGGCGAGCCGCCGAGGGACCTGCTGCGCCTGCGCGAGGCGGCCGAGCGCTCGCCGGCGGCGCTGGCGGCGGAAGTCGGGGCGCTGGCGGCGACGATGGCGGCGCGGCCACTGCGCGACGAGGGAGACGGGCCGCGCCCGCCGCGCGGGGACGGGCTCGAGCTTCGCGCCGCCGCCGCGATCTCCGCAGCCCTCACCGACCTCGCCGACTTGGGCGAGCTGGCGCCGCGGCCGGCGGAGCTGGCGGGGACGATCGCCGAGCTCGACTTCCGCGCCTGGTCGGGACCGGTCGAGGGACGGATCCGGATCGCCAGCCCCTACCGCCTCCGCGCCGCCCGTTTCGACCACGTCGTCGTCGGCTCGCTGCAGGACGGCGAGTTCCCGCGCCGCGACCGCGGTGCCGACCCCTTCCTCTCCGACGCGCAGCGCGGGACGCTCGGGCTCGACCCTCGGCGCGACAACGAGGCCGAGGAGCGCTACCTCTTCCACGCCTGCCTCGCCCTCCCCCGCCGCAGCCTCGTCCTCTCCTACCGCGACAGCGACGAGGACGGCGCCGCGACCGCCCGCTCGCCGCTGCTCGACGACGTGCGGGCGCTGCTGGCGCCGGTGCCGCCGAAGAGCGGTCCCGACGCGGTCGAGGAGGAGATGACCATCACCCGGGACCTGGCCGACGTGGTGGCGCCGCTGGCCGAGGCCCCATCCGAGGACGAGCTGGCCCGGGCGCTCGCCGCTCACGGCCCGGCCGCCGACCTGGCGGCGCTGCTGCGCGAGGCGGAGGTCGAGGGCGGGACGGCGGCGCGCGTCGTCGCGCGAGTGAGCGCCGCGCGGCGGGCCGAGGCCCCTTCGCGGGCCCCCGGGCCCCTGACCAACCCAGCGGCGTTGGAGTCGCTCGCAGCTGCCGCCGCCTACGGCGGCACCACCCTGGAGGAGTTCGACCTCTGCTCCTACCGCTGGTTCGCAGGCCACGAGCTCGATCCACAGCTCCTCGACCCCGTCCCCGACCCGCTCGTCCAGGGCGGACTGATGCACGAGGCGCTCGACCGCCTCTACCGCGAGCGACCGGCGGGAGACCCGCTGCCGCGGCCGGGCAGTCTCGCTGCCTGGCAGGAGCGGGGCCGGGACCTGGTGGCGGAGGTCGTCGCCGAGCGCGAGCTGGGGACGCACCCGGCCGAGCGGGCGATGGCGCGGCGGGTCGAGCGGCTGCTGGAGCGCTTCCTCGCCGAAGAGGCCGAGCGCGATACCGGCGGCTTCGAGCCCTGGTTGCTGGAGGCGCGCTTCGGCGAGCACCCCGACGCCGAGCGGCCGGTCCTCGACCTCGGCGGCTGGGGCCTGCACGGCGCCGTCGACCGAGTCGACCGCGCCGCCGACGGCCGCGCCGTCGTCATCGACTACAAGCTCGCCGGCCAGGTGACCCCGCGGGAGAAGTTCGAGGAGCGGGCGAAGCTGCAGCTGCCGCTCTACCTGCTCGCGGTCGCCGAGCACTGGGGAGCGCAGCCGGTCGGGGCCCTCTACCACCCGCTGCGCGGGACTTCGACACGGCGGCCGCGCGGCGTCGTCTCCAGCGAGGTCGCCGAGGACCTCGCCGGCTACAACCTCTACTCGGGCGACGTCGTCGACCCGAAGGGGCTGGAGGATCTGCTCGAGGACTCGCGGCGGCGCGCCGGCGCGATCGTCGCCCGCATGCGCGGCGGCGAGATCCGCCGCGACCCCGGCCCGCGACCAGGGCTGCGCGGCCACGACGTCTGCCCCGCCTACTGCACCTTCGCCTCGATCTGCCGCCGCGACCGCTCACCGCGCTACGAGGAAGACGACGAAGGGGAGGATCGGTGAGCGCCGGGCGCACGAGCGCGGCGCCGGCGCGCCAGCCGACCCCCGAGCAGTCCGCGGCGATCGGCGTCCGCGGCGCCGACGTGCTGCTCGAGGCCGGCGCGGGGACCGGCAAGACCGGGGTGATGGTCGAGCGCTACTGCAAGCTCGTCTGCGACAGCGGCGTCTCCCCCGATGCCGTCCTCGCCTTCACCTTCACCGACAAGGCCGCGGCCGAGCTGCGGCAGCGGATCCGGGCCGAGCTGGCGCGGCGGGCGGAGCGCGGCTCGGAGCGGGCGGCTACGGTCCTGGCCGGGATCGGCGGCGCCTGGGTGACGACGATCCACGGCTTCTGCAACCGCGTCCTCGCCGCCCACCCGGTCAGCGCCGGGGTCGATCCAGGCTTCCGCGTCCTCGACGCCCCGGAGACGGCGCGGGCCGCGCGGGAGGCCTTCGACGACGCCCTCGTCGAGTTCCTGGAGGCGGGCGAGCCGGCGCGCGAGGAGACGCTCGCCGCCTACGACCTCGAAGCCCTGCGGGGGATGATCGCCGGCATCCACGCCGAGCTACGCAGCCGTGGCGTCGCCGAACCGACCTTGCCCGAGCCGCCGCAACCCGACCCTGAGGCCGCGATCGAGCGGGCGGTGGCGGCGGCGCGAGAGTGCCTGGCGGAGCTGAAGGAGGGGGACGCGAAACGGGAGCCGCTGGAGCGGGCGCTGGCCCTCCTCACCGGGCCGGGGCCGGCGCCCGGCCTCGACGATCTGCGCCGGCTCGCCACGGGCAGCAAGGCGAAGGCAATCGCCCCCTACAAGGAGGCGACCGACGCCGCGATCGCCCGCGTCGCCGAGGCCGGCGAGGGCGCCGTCGCCTACCGCCACCTGGCCGAGCTGCTGGAGCTCTTCTCGGCCCGCTTCGAGGCGGCGAAGGAACGGCGGGGGGGAATCGACTTCGAGGACCTGCAGATCCTCGCCGCGCGGCTGCTGGAGCGGGCGGAGATCGGCGAGCACTACCGGAGCCGCTTCCGCCAGATCCTCGTCGACGAGTTCCAGGACACCAACCGGCTGCAGCTGCGGCTGATCGAGGCGCTGCGCGGGCCGAAGACGGAGCTGGTCGTGGTCGGCGACGAGCTGCAGTCGATCTACGGCTTTCGCCACGCCGACCTCGAGGTCTTCCGCCGCCGCCGCGAGGAGATCGACCGCCGCGCCGACGCCGAGCTGATGCGCCTCAGCGGCAACTTCCGCTCCCGCTCGGAGGTGGTCGGCGCCGTCAACCTCTTCGGCGAGGCGCTGCTGGGCGCGGCCTACACGCCGCTGCGGGTCGGGGTCGCCGCCGAGGAGCCACCAGCCCCGGCCGAGCCGGCGGTGGAGCTGCTGCTGACCGCCCGCGACGGCTGGGACGAGGATGGGATCGACCTGGAGCCGGCGATCGACGGCGCTACCCCGCTCAACTGCCTGGCCGAGGCGCGGTTCCTCGCCGCCCGCCTGCGCGAGCTCGCCGACGAGGGGGTCCCGCGTGGGGAGATGGTGCTGCTGCTGCGCGCCTTCACCCACCTCGACGCCTACGAGGACTCGCTCGAACGCGCCGGACTGCGGCCTTACGTGGTCGGCGGTCGCGGCTACTGGTCCCAGCAGCAGGTCGCCGACGTCTGCGCGCTGCTCGCCGTCGTCGCCAACCCGCTCGACGACCACGCCCTCTTCGGCGCCCTCGCCTCCCCCGCCTGCGGCGTCGCACCAGACACGCTCTGGCTGCTGCGGGCGGCGGCTGGCAAGCGCCGCCACGTCTGGCCGGCGGTCGAGGTGGCGGCGGGGGCCGGCGACTCGGAGCTGACCGAGCCGGAGCGACTAGAGGGGATCCCGGAGGGCGAGCTGGAGCTTCTGCGCACCTTCGTCGGGCGGATCGCCTCCCTCCGCGAGCGGGCCTCGCGGCTGGCGCTGCCGGCCCTGATCGAGACCGCGGTGACGGAGACCGGCTACGACCTGGCAGTGCTCTCGCGGCCGGCGGGCGAGGCGCGCTTCGCCAACGTCCGCAAGCTGGTGCGGCTGGCAACTGAGTTCGAGGGGCGCGAGGGCCGCGACCTGCGCGGCTTCCTCGACTTCCTGGCGGCGCGCGCCGAGAGCGACGCCGAGGCCCAGGCCGCGACCGCCGCCGAGGGTCACGAAGGGGTGCGGATCATGACCGTCCACAACGCCAAGGGGCTCGAGTTCGGGGTCGTCGCCGTTCCTGACCTCGCCCGCAGCCTGCTCGCCGGCGGCCGGGCGCCGCTGCTGACGATCGGTCGCGAGGAGCAGCCGCGGGTGGGCCTGCAGCTGCGCCGGCTCGGCGCCCCCTCGATCAACCTCTTTGACCACGACACGCTCTGTGAGGAGGCGAAGGAGCGCGACGCCGAGGAGGGCCTGCGCCTCTTCCACGTCGCCGCGACCAGGGCGAAGCGGCGGCTGATCCTCAGCGGCGTGGTCAAACCCGAGCCGGGCAAGAAGACCAAGCCGAGCACGCCGGTGGTCGAGCGCCTGGTTGACGCGCTCGGGGTGCCGCGCGACGCCGACTCGACCGTTCCCGTGGCGCCGCCGGCAGCGCGGCCTGGGCTGGAGGCGGAGTTCGAACCTTCGGAGATCGCGGTGCGGGTCAGCCTCCCCTCTCCCGAGCGCGCCGTCGAGCTGCGCGCCCTGCGCCGCGAGGCCGCCTCGGCGCGGGCGATCGGCAGCGGCCCGCCGCCGCTGGTCGAGCGCCGCCCGCCGGTCGTCCCCAGCCGCCCCCTCTCCTACACCGCGATCTCGGCGTACAAGGAGTGCCCCTACCGCTTCTACCTGGAGCGGGTTTTAGGGATACAGAAGAGTGAACCGATTTCTCCCCGGATACCGGGGACAGACGACCATGGTCAAGAGGAGGGCACGGCGCGCGGCGCCGCCGTCCACGCGCTCTTGGAGTGGAGCCAGGCGAACGGGTGGGCGGAGCCGGGTGAGGAGCTGGCGGAGAGGCACGCGGAGGCGGCCGGCCTGACCGCGAGTCCGCAAAAGCCGTCGATATACGACGGTTCTCGCGGACTCGCGGAGGAATTACTGGAGCCGGTGCGCCGGTGGCTCGACTCCCCGCTGCGACAACGGATCGGGGAGGAAGCGACGAGGGTGCGCGCGGAGGTGCCGCTCCTGCTCGGCGTCGGCGACACGGTCCTGCGCGGCTCGATCGACCTGCTCGTCGAGCGCGAGGGGGCGCCGCCGCTCGTCCTCGACTACAAGACCGACCGGCTCGGCGGCGCCGCCCCGGCCGAGCGCGCTGAGCACTACGAGGTGCAGCGGTCGATCTACGCGCTTGCGGTCGCCGAGGCGCTCGGAGCCACCGAGGTCGAGGTCGCCTATCTCTTCTTGGAGCGCCCGGACGAGCCCGCGCTCACCACCCTGGGCGCCGCCGAGATGGCAACCGCCCGCCAGGGATTGGAGGAGGCGATCGCCCAGATCAGCCGCGGCGAGTTCCCCGTCGCCCCGCCCGAACAACGCGACTGGTCCCTCTGCCGCGGCTGCCCCGCATTACGAGGCCTCTGCAGCGGCCCGGACTCAGCCGACCTCTGAGGCGGTGTCGAGTTTCGTAGCCAAGTCGTCGAGGCGCAGCTCCTTCAGCCCCTCGCCGACCTCGTCGAGCTCGCCGGCGCAGTAGGTGACCAGCTCCTTGCCCTCCTTGCAGAGGTCGAGGGTCTCGCGCAGGCCGGCCTGACCGGAGTCGAGCCGGTCGATGATCTCCTCCAGCCGCTCGACCGCGGCCTCGTAGGAGTCAGGCTTCGTCGCGCTGCTCTGGTCTTGCTCGGACTCGTCCATCGCTGAAGCGAAGGCTAATGCGCTCGGCGGCGCCGGCCTCGGCGGCACTCGTCAGCGGCTCGCCCCCGTCCCCCTCGACCAGCGCGTAGCCGCGCTCGAGGGTGCGCTCGGGCTCATGGGCGCGGAGGGCGACCGCGGCCCGGTGCAGGGCGTCGCGCCGTTTCTCCATGTCGGCGCCGGCGGCGCGCCGGCGCGCGCGCTCCAGCACCAGCGTCCCGATCCGCCGCTGCGAGGTGGCGCGGTCGGCAAGGCCGCGTTCGGAGGCGGCCCGGATCTCGCGGATCTTCTGGTTCAGCTTGCCGCGCTCGCGCTGCAGGGCCCGCGCCGGCCCCCGCGCCAGGGCCCCGAGATGACGCGACCGCGTCTCGACTGCACCCTCCCCCGCCCGCCGCAGCGCCAGCGCGCAGCGCTCAAGGCTGTCCCGGGCCGCCAGGCAGTCGAGCGGGACCGCGGCCTCAGCCGCGTGGGTCGGGGTCGAGCAGGTGACCGCGGCGACGTCGTCGATCAGGGTGCTGTCGCGCTCGTGGCCGACGGCGCTGATCACCGGCACCCGCAGCATCGCCACCGTGCGGCAGAGGGTCTCGTCGCAGAAGGCCCAGAGGTCGGCGAGGCTGCCGCCGCCGCGGGTGACGACGATCGCCTCGACCTCGGGACGCGCCGCCAGGTCCTGCAGCGCCCGCCCGATCGCCGGCGCCGCGTGGCGGTCCTGGACCGGCGCGAAGCCCCAGATCAGCGAGCCGCCCCAGCCGCGCCGCTCGAGCCCGGCGAGGAGGTCGCGCCGCGCCGCGCCGCGCTCGGCCGTGACGACCCCGATCGCCTTCGGCAGCGCCGGCCGGTGCAGTTGCTTCTGCAGCTCGAACAGGCCTTCGGCCCGCATCTGCTTGCGCAGCGCCTCCAGGCGCGCGATCAGGTCGCCTTCCCCTGCCAGGCGCACGTGCGTCGCCCGGAAGCAGAAGTTGGGAGAGGCCTGGCCGCCGCCGGGGTAGTAGTCGAGCCCGCCGGAGATCACCACTTCGGCGCCGTCGCGCAGGCTGGCGCCGTCCAGCCCTGCCTTCTCAAGGTCGTTGAGCCAGATCGCGCAGGGGACCGCGCCCTCGCTGTCGCGCAGCTCGAAGTAGGCCTGGACCTTGCTGCGGCCGACCCCGGTCACCTCGCCGATCAGCTGCACCCGCGCCCGCTCGCGCATCCACCCCTGCAGCTTGCGCGCATAGGTGCCGACCGCAAACGGGCCTGGAAAGTTTGGCCCCGGGCGGCTTGCCGGGGCCGGCGTCAGCCGGCTTTCTTCCACCGACGTGCCCACGACTTCAGCTCGCTGAGTACAGGGTCGAGCTCCTGGCCCGCATCGGTCAGCGAGTAGGTGACCCGTACCGGCGTCCCCGCTTCGACCTCGCGCTCGACCAGCCCCTCCTCCTCCAGCTCGCGCAGCCGCTGGGAGAGCAGCCGGTCGGAGAGGCCGGGGATCGTCCGGCCGAGCTCCCCGTAGCGCATCGGCCGCTCGGTCAGGGCACAGACGATGGCGCCGGTCCAGCGCTTCCCGATCAGCTCGATCGCGTGGTGAAAGTGGGGACACACCGCACCTGAAACCTCTCCCTGGGCCTGGGCCGCACCGACCTGTTCCATGGCATCGACCTTACTGAACGTAAGTGACGGGCCAGTGGGGTAGGGGGGGGCTGCCGAAGAAACCAGAAAAACAGCACGAACGGGTTGATGTTTGGGGTCGGACCCCCCACCACCCCCACAACCAAACGCAAGTAGGGGCCCCGGTGGC
>Ga0307300_10000254_pt1 | contig 13185 bp, 11 predicted proteins | sample ER_DNA_181_FD_194492 | JGI IMG/M metagenome (GOLD analysis project Ga0307300, IMG submission 194492) | Bulk soil microbial communities from the East River watershed near Crested Butte, Colorado, United States - ER_DNA_181 | ecosystem: Environmental > Terrestrial > Soil > Floodplain | place... | reverse complement strand
GCCCCACGTGATCGAGACCTTCGCCTTCGATGAGACTGCCGACGGGACCCGGCTCAGCTACAGCGGGGAGCTCGGCACCGACCTTTTGCGGCTCGGCCAGGCCTGGGGTGATCTGGTCGCCCGCGGCTGGGTGGACGTGGTCCGCGACTCTATGGCCGCGATCAAGACCGAGAGCGAACGCCGCGCACAGGGATAGTCACGCCTCCGCTTCTGATGCAATCCGCCCCCTAGCACGCTCAGCGACGGCGCCGCGCGACCTTGCTGTCCGCCTCGCTGCGATACCCACCAGATCGTTACCCAGCGACGTCTCGAACCTTCCCGGGACGCGGGCTTCGCCACCCGAGCCGCCCTGACCCAGCCTGGGTTGCGTTTCACAGGCCGGCAGTATTTAATGAAAGTGTTAATTAATGGGAGGGTTAAGTGCCAACCGACCAGCTCAGCTTCACCTTCGCCGCTCTCGCCGATCCGATACGCCGCTCGATCCTGACCCGCCTCGCCGAGGGTGAGGCGACCGTGAACGAGCTGGCGGAGCCATTCTCGGTGAGCCTGCCGGCGATCTCGCGCCACCTCAAGGTGCTCGAGAACGCGGGACTGATCGTGCGCAGCCGGCAGGCTCAATGGCGGCCGAGCCGGCTGCAAGCCGACCCGCTCGACGAGGCAGTGGAGTGGATGCAGTCGCGAAAGGCGACGTGGCAGGCCCGGATGGACCGACTCGAAGCGCACCTGCACAGAACAGGAGACCAGCATGAATGACCCGACGCCCGTGGCGGCCACCGATCAGCAGGTCGTGATCACGCGCATCTTCGAAGCGCGGCGCGAGCAGGTGTTTCAGGCATGGACCGCCCCCGACCCGGTGGCGGCGTGGTACGGCCCCGAGCACTTCGACAGGCCGCGCGAGCGGATCCACATCGACCTGCGCGTCGGCGGCCGCTATGAGCTCACCATGGTTCAGCGCGATGGCGGCGCCGAGTTCGCGATCGGCTATGAGATCGTCGAGCTCGTGGAGCCGGAGCTGATCGTCCTACGCTCGGACCCAATGCCCGAGGCGGGCATGCACGAGCCCACGATCACGCGTGTGGAGTTCCACGACCACGGCGCCAAGACGCGGATGACGCTCAGCGACGGGCCCTACCCCGCCGGCCGCGACCACGCTGAAGCCGGGTGGACCGCCGCCTTCGACAACCTCGCGGCGCTCATCGCCGGATAACAACCCCGGACTCCACCAGCGCGGACCAGCCCGCGCTCGTGCAGCGCCTTACATCGGCGGAGCAGCCGTGATGACGGGTAACCAGCCACCCGCCGCCGATGTCAACGCCGTGATCGACGCCCACGAATGATCGGGCTATCGAATCCCCGTCGAGGGAGGTGTCAGGAAGCCGAACCTCAGGGAGCGGCATGCACGTCGAACGGTCTATGGAACATGGTGATGAACAGACAGCCGCTTGAGCATAAATTGTGCGCCACCCAGTCAGCGGGACTCAATCCAGTGGTGAGTCCGCTATGGGCCTCCGACTGTCTATGGACCTTCTGATCCTAGGTGGTCGATGAGCGTCGCAGGCCCCGATGATGGGACTGTCAGGAGTAGCTGCGAGGTTCCCGGTGCCGCCCACCCGTTTTCGGCGTTGACCGGGCCTGGTGGCGTACCAGGAGCCAGTAGAAGACTGCTGCGGCGACCAGGAAACTGACTATGCCGAACAGTGGGTGGATGTCGGCGGTTTGCCAGATGGCGCGGGTAGGCAGCGAGGAGTGGTTGCGTTCACGACCAGAGCGACGAAGAGGTTGTTCGCTGCGTGCGCTCCGATGGCGAGTTCGAGGCGGTTGTCCCGGAGGGTGATGAGCGCCAGGAACGCGCCGAAGCCGACATAGTAGGTGAATATCAGCGCCGGGCCGGCGCCGACCTCCGTGTTGGCCATGTGCATCGCCCCGAACACCAGCGCGCTGATACCGACAAGCAGCCAGGTGCGGCGGGTGCGAAGTCCGAGGGCTTGCAGGAGGTAGCCGCGGAAGAGCAGTTCCTCGGCGCTGGTTGCAGGGTGGTCAGTATCAGGATGACCGGCAGCATCGTCAGCCACTGCCGCGGTTGGGATGTTAGGTGGTAGGTGCCGGGGTAGAGCGCAGCCTCGAGTGCTGAGGAAGCGGCAGCCAGGGTGACCATGAGCGCGAACGCGCAGGCGATCCGGCGCCAGTCGATGCGGCGGGACGGGGTGATTAGTGTGCGCAGCGGCCGCTGATGGATGAACCTCACCGCGACGGCGACCTCAGCTAACATCGCCAGCGGGCTGACGTTGATCGCGATGTATGCGGTCGGCGAGGGTGCGGCGAGGTCGTAGCCTCCAGGCGCGAGCCCATGACGGCCAGCGCCGCCGCCGCGCCCAGTACGAGCCAGAAGAACAGGATGGTCGCGATGGCGGCTACCTGGCGCTGCCACGATGTGCGGCCTAGCCGCGCCAGCTGGGTGTATTCCGGCAGCTGCGTCTCGTTCTTGGCGTTGTGCGGGTCTGTCGGGTACGGGTCATTGTCGGTGGGCATGCTGATGTGTTCAGACATCGAAGTCTCCGGTCTTGGCGGGGTGAAATGGGTGGACAGTTGTCGCGGCTACTGCCGGTGACCGCGTTCGGTCTGGGCTCTTTTGAGCATTCCGCGACCGTGGCGTGCCGGGCAGTGCGTCGCCTCACAGGCTCTGGTGACGGTGACTCCGAGACGCCGATGTCGGATGTCAGGTTTCGACGCGGCCCAGCTGCGACTTCTTGGCGGTCGTGACATCGCGCGTGACTGCTGTCGAATCTGCGGAGGATGCCCTCCACTGGAGTGCCGAGGGGCTGAAGCCTTTGACGAGCAGCCATACGGCGAGAACCATTTCTCCAGAAGCCATTCAAATGCTGGCGCAGATGTACCCCCACAGCGCCGCCGTCGCAGCCATCCGGCGCCACGAGCAGCCGTCCGTGATCGGCTCTGGCTGCGGCGACCAGTTCGAGTTCGAGTTCGAGTTCGCACTCGACATCGTGCTGGATGGTCTTGAGCGCCTCCATCGGCACCCACCATGCGCTGCACGCGCTGGGAAGCCGCATCTTCGGGTTCAGCCAGGAGCTCTACCAACGACTCGCAGTGTTCCGGTGACGGTTCCTCCTGCGGCACAGGTTGGCATCGAGTGTCGCGGTCGGTGTGAGTTTGTCGATGAGTTTGGTCTTGGAGCCGGGTTCTATTCACAACATGACGCAGAGGACGACCCGGGTACAGAGCGTGGGGTGACTGAGCGTATCTGCGCGTCTGCCTGATGATGATCGGCATGACAATCGATGTCGCCAAGAATTCGGCGCTGCGTACGGCGGCGCTGGGGGCGCTGGTCTTCGACGTTCTCTACGTCATACATCGGCTGCTGCAGGGACTCGGACCCGATGACGCCACACCGGCGGGGATCTCAGCGTTCAGCGTCGCGCACCGGTCGGCGGTGCTGGCCAGCGAGGTTGCGGTCGGCTTGGCGCTGCTGGCCGTGATCGTGTTCATCGCCGCATTCACATCCCTGATCCGGCAGGCGGGCCGGGACACTCTCGCCACCGCCGTTACGGTGAGCGGGGCGGCGTTTGTCGCGCTGGGTTTCATCTCCCAGGCGGCCGAGACCGCGCTCCTCGGCGTGGCCGATGCAGGTGATCAGTCGGCAGTACTGGCGCTGAACCAGCTGCAGGGTCGGATCCCGATCGTGTGGACCATTACCGCGCTCACCGTGGCGGTCTCTTTCGCCGGACTACGGACCCGGCTACTGCCCACATGGTTGGGTGTCGCGGGACTCGTCGCCGCCGGCGTGTTCGTGCTCGGCTCGATGTCCAGCGTCCTCGGCCGGACGGTAGAGGGCAACTCGTCGCTATTCGGCGTGGGCCTGTTCATCGTGTGGCTCCTGCTCGTGGCCGTCTGCCTGTGGCAGGCGGCGGGTAGGGCAGCGCCCGAGTCAGAAGCCGAGCACGACCAGAAGGCCTGAGACGAGCAGGCGGCCCGACGAGCGGGTCCGGTGCCCGTCAGCAGGTGACATGAAGTACGGCGTGGACCTCACTCCTGGTCGAGGCTGGCAATCAGCCGGCACGCGTCCTCTGTGGGGAGGGCGGAGAGGTCCACGCCCCGACGACGAACCTCCTCGACGACCTCGGGCTTGATCGGTAGCGAACCCTAGGCGCCGGTGCCGATGATCAGGCGGCCTCCGCCCCAGGGGAGCTCCTCGTCAGCGGACAGAGGAGTATGTCCGAACTCATCGCGGTATGGCTTCGACGGCTTCTTCTTACGTTTCCGCACCCGGCCACCCTCGATGGCGATGTCCTTGTCGCACTGCCGCCCCTCGACTTCGATGGATCCGAACCGGAGTAGTCATACCTGCATGCCGTCACCTCCAGGTGGGTCAGCGGCCGGCGGGCTGCCGCCGCTCACCCGTTGGCCTCTTGTTTACAATCCCCGCCACGATCCCGTTCCACTTACGCACGCGTGGTGTACCGCTAGCCGGTCCTCGTGCGAGACTCAGTCGCCGTTTGGACGGAGCGCCCCTTGTCAGTGCTGTACTTACGGACGCGTCCGTGCTCCGTCAATCGAATCGTGCGCCGCGTTCTCGAGGAATGCGAGTACGGCGACGACCCTGCGGTGGACCGGCGCGGCCGAGATGCCGAGCTTGGCGAAGATCGCGTTGACGTGCTTCTCCACTGTCGACTCGGAAAGAAACAGGGCTTGTTCGATGCCTGCATTGGTCTTGCCCTGGGCCATCTCACGGAGCACGTCCAGCTCACGGGGAGTCAGGGAGGCAAGAGGACTCGAGGCGCGGGTCTGCTGCCGAGCGACCAAGGTGTCAATGATCAGCGGATCGACCACCGATCCCCCAGACGCCACCTCGTGGAGGGCGCGTACCAGATCTTCAAGATCACCGACCCGATCCTTGAGCAGGTACGCCAAACCGGCGGAGCCGTCGTTAAAGAGGGCTCGGGCGTAGCTCTCATCTGTGTGCTGCGACAACACCACGACGCCGATCTCGGGATGCGAGGTACGGATCGCGCGGGCGGCCTCGATGCCCTCCATATGGTGACCAGGCGGCATACGGATATCGGTAAGAACAGCGCTCGGGCTGAGTCGCCGGACCGCATCGAGCAGCTCGCTCGCGTCACCGACGCAGGCCACCACCTCGACCTGCCCGGAGTCTTCCAGCAGCCGGCGTACACCTTCCCGTACCAGGTAATTGTCCTCGGCGATCACCACTCTGAGCGTCCCAGACATCACTGACCTGCAGCGCTGGTCGTCAGCGGGAGTTCGGCACAGACGCTGGTTCCGGCACCCAACCGGCTTTCGATCGTGAGCCGGCCGTGCAGAGCCTCGACGCGGTCGCGGATGTTGGCCAACCCGCCGGAACGGGCACCGTTCGGCTCGAACCCGCGACCGTCGTCCTCAACAATCATGCGGAGTCGGCCGGCCGTATGCGACAGCCGGACGCGAGCGCCGTCAGTACCGGCGTGCTTGGCCACGTTGGTCAGAGACTCGCAGGCCACGAAGTACGCAGCGCCCTCAACATCCTCGGAGAACCGCTCGGCGCGTAGCCCACGGTCGGCAAGGATTTGGACCGAGATGGGAAACCTGGTGACCCGGGACTCCAGCGCGGCGACGAGCCCGTTGTCGCTGAGGACAGGCGGGTGGATGCCGTGGGCGAGCTCCCTGAGGTCCCGAAGCATCTCGCGGGCCTGATCTTGCAGATCGGTGAGCTCGTCAGCGGTGAGCTGCTCGCGGCTGAGCCGGTTACGGGCGAGCCGAAGACCGGCGATGAGCGCCACGACCTCCTGCTGGATCCCGTCGTGCAGGTCGCGCTCGATCCGCCGCCGCTCCGCGTCCTGAGCTGCAATGAGCCGGACGCGAGATGTGGACAGTTCGTCGAGTCCCTCCTTGAGCTGAGACGCGAGCCGTACGTTGGCAACCGCTGTGGTGGCCTGGGCGGCCACGGTGCCCAGCAGTTCGAGATCAGCGGCGGCATAGCCACCCGGCTTTGGACCAAGATCAACTCGTCCGACCAGCTCGCCCGCACGGACCAGGTCGAAGCCGGCGGCGCTCTCCCCGCTCACCTCACCGGCGACGCCCTGCGGCTCATCGAGCCAGCTACCATCCCCTTCACACAGCCGGACCTGTACCCAGCTCGCGCCGATTCCGTCGCGGATCGCGTGCGCGAGTCGAGGCAGCAGTTCGTCGAGCTCGGCCGTCTGCTCCATCGTCGTGCCGAGGATCTTGAGTAGCTGGTACTGCTCCACGCGGTCGCCGAACAGTCTTCTGCTGACGGCAGATTCGAGTCGCCGTCGGAGGGGCTGGAAGGCAAGGGCAGCAGCGATGGTGACGACAACAGCCAGAGTTACCGGTACCCGATTGCCCAGCATCATGCCTGGCGCGGCGGCGATAACCGCGTAGGCCGCACCGATGAGCAACGATGCAGCGCCGTACGCGACGGACTTTCGGACCACGAGATCCAAGTCGAAGAGCCGGTGGCGCAGGATGCCGTAGATGATCGCCCCCGGAAGGAGAATCGCCGTCAGCGACCCGAGGGTGATCAGGGTGATGACCAAGGCCGAGTTGTCGGGTGCGCCGAGTGCGAGCACCACGGTGCCGACGGTATAGAGCGTGATCCCGACGACGACAACAACGAAGAGGACTCGCATTCGAGCCCGACCTGCGGCGTCGGCCGCGACAAAACGTGCACACAAAACCAGCACGCCGACGACAGAGACCAACCAGCTGTTCACTGCCAGCCAGAGGGCCGGCTGCGCCAGCCAGTCGAGCCAGCTCACCGCGTACGGGTTGGGGGTCGCGAGGTCCTCGGCGACAAAGGGCGACACCGGCACGACAGGTGAAGCAAGCAGAGCCAGCGGCGGACCGATGAGAACGACCCATGAGCCGCGCAGAGCCAGCCCCTGCCAGCTGCGTTCGACGAAGCCGTCTGGGTATCCGCCAATGAGCAGCGCCACGGCCAGCGACCCCACAGCTTGCGCCTCGAGGCTAAGCGTGCTGAGCACAGGGGACCACGGCGAGTTGATCATCTGAGGCTGGGCGGCAATAAGTGACCCGAACGCCCCCGTCGCGATGAATGCGGTCCCGCTGACGAGCAACCGAACCGGCTGTGGATGCGTGGGCAGCCGCCACGTTAGCCATGCCCCCACGGCGTACATCGGGATGGCGATGAGGATCCACACGAGGTCGGAAAAAGACATGCCTCGAGGGGACATTGCCTCGATAACGAACTCGCACACCAAGGCGAGCCCGCCCACGGTCGTCAGCGCGTACAGACGAAGCCGCGCCATGGTCACATGCCTATGATCCGCCGATTGTTGCTCCGCTGATACGGGGCTGGCCTACCGCGCTCACCCCGAGGCCAGCCTCCACGCGTTTTGCGGACTGCCTCATTCCGCCGGGACGGCGTAGGAGGAGACCGTTGAGACGAGCGTCGCTCGGCGCGCGTGGAGGAGGGCAAGATCATGAGAACCGCGTACAAGGTGCTCGCCTATCTGGTTGCCGCTGAGGTGGCCATCCAGGCGATGGTCATGGTCTGGGGTATCGCCGGCCTCGGCAAGTGGGTTGACGGTGGCGGGGTGTTCGACAAGGCCGTCATTGAAAGCGAGGGGGCGCCGCCATTCCCCGAGGTTGTCGGCATCCTCGTGCACGGCATCAACGGACTCTTCGTGATCCCGGGACTCGCTCTATTGCTGCTGATCGTGTCGTTCTTCACCAAGGTGCGGGGAGCGATCAAGTGGGCGGTCGTCGTGCTCCTGCTTGTGGTCGTGCAGGGCCAGCTCGGCGAGCTGGGCCATGACCTCCCGCTGGCGGGTGCGCTGCACGGGCTGAATGCCTTGGCGCTGTTCGGCATGGCCATCTACGCCGGTCGTCGGCTGCGCGCCGTGGCGGTCGGCGTTGAGCAGCCCGAGGCGCGTGCCGCCACCCCCGTGTGATGGCCGGCCATTCCCGTCGCCAGCCACCCCGTGTTGGCGCAAATGCCCACAGCGGCTGGGTGCTGCGGGTCGCCCTTCCGGTCGTGGCAACCCTGTCGATCGTTGGCCCTTTGGCGTGGCTGTGGCAGGACAGCCGGGTGCCGGCCGCGTATTCGGTGATGGACATGGGCTACCCCGATTACGGCATGGGAACTGTGCCTGATACCAGTGGCGGCGGCGGGCACGGCGGCCACATGCAGGGCCAGATGCCCGACCACGACATGCCGACGCCGCGGCTGGTCACCGATATGATCGCCGACCCGGCGCGACCAGCCGACATACGGGTTGACCTGGTGATCCGGCAACAGATGCTGACCGTGGCCGGCCGGTCCATCGCCGGATTCACCGTTAACGGCACCTCGCCTGGCCCGCAGATCCTTGCTCGGCAAGGTCAGCTCGTCGAGGTGCATCTGCGCAACGAGTCGGTCGCCGATGGTGTCACGCTGCACTGGCACGGCGTCGACGTGCCGAATGCCATGGACGGTGTCGCGGGGGTGACCCAGGACGCAGTGCCGGTCGGAGGTGAGTTCACCTACCGTTTCGTCGCGAAGCAGGCCGGCACGTATTGGTATCACTCGCACCAGGTCTCCAACCCTCAGGTCGCAGGCGGGCTGCTCGGGTCACTGGTGGTGACGCCGAAGTCTGGGATCGTCCAGCAGGTCGATGTCACAGCGGTCGCGCACACCTATGGCGGAATGCGGACCATCAACGGCAAGGCCGAGGATTTCCGCGTGCCGGCCCGGGCCGGGCAGCGGGTCAGGATCCGGGTCACCAACACCGATAACGGACCCATGAAGATCTGGACCGGCGGCTCGTACCGTTTGCTCGCCGTCGACGGCACCGACGTACACCAGCCCACCGACGTGTCGGATCGTTCGCTGACCCTCACCGCCGGCGGCCGGGCCGATCTGGAGGTGACGGCGCCCAGTGATGGCACGGCGGTCAGGGTGCAACTATCGAAAGCGACTGCAGTGATCATTGGACCGCCGGGTGTCGACGTGCCCGTGCCGCCACAGCCTGCCTCCGAGTTGGACCTGCTGGCGTACGGCACCCCGGCCCCGCTCGGCTTCGACCCCGCCCACCCCACGCGCCGGTTCGAGTATCGGATCGGCCGCCGGCCCGGGTTCGTGAAAGGCCGGCCCGGCCTGTGGTGGTCGATCAACGGCCGGCTGTTTCCACACGTACCCATGTATGTGGTGCGCGAGGGCGACGTGGTGGTGATGCACATCGAAAATCACACCGGCGAGGTGCATCCGATGCATCTGCACGGCCACCACGAGGTCGTGCTAGCCCGAAACGGTGTGGCGGCCAGCGGAAGCCCCTGGTGGGTTGACTCGCTCAACGTGCCGCCTGGGGAGAGCTACGACATCGCGTTCATGGCCAATAATCCGGGCATCTGGATGGACCACTGCCACAACCTCAAACACGCCGCCCAAGGCATGATCGCCCACCTCATGTACGAAGGGCTCGATACCCCGTATCGGATTGCTGGACCCGCGGACAACCAGCCAGAGTGAGCGCCTTCTGCCCAACGAACACCATCAGGGCCACCAGCGAAAGCTAGTGCGCTAGACGATGAGGCGGTTTGCGACCGTGAGGGGATCCTGGTCGAACAGCCAGGGATGCCTTCCAGACCCGCGGCCTCCGGTTCGAAGGCAGGTCGGTGGGCGAGCTGGAGCGGCTGCGCAACGACGCGGATATCGAGCTGAAGGAGACTGGCCGGCAGTGCGCCACGACGGATCGAGCCAGCGGCTTCCGATCATCCCGCCCTCCAGATAGCTACGCGTGCTCCGGCTGTTCTTGCGGTCATCGTGCCGAAGTACGCCGCAAGAAATCGTTCAAATCGGCCCTGAATCTGTGCAAAATGACGCTTCCAACGACATCCGGCGAGTACTGATCGCTTCCACTCGTTCCCTCTGAACGGCACGCATGCTACGAAGGAACGTAGACGGGCCGCCCACTTGGGCGGCCCGTGATCCGCTTCTAGGCCGAGTGTTGGTTGTGGTTGGACATGCAGGGTGGCGTCAAGGTCTATCGCGGTGCCGTAGCGGCGGCTCGGCACTATGTCGAGGCCGATCACGCGCGTGTCGACGACTACTACCTGGCCGAGGGCACGGGGTTGGCCGAGCGGTTCGTCGCCACCCCTGACGGCGGGGTCGAGCGTGTCAGCGTGCTTGACGGGGATGGCTATGAGACTTGGGTCGCCGGTCGCGATCCCCTGACCGGTGAGGCACGCGGTTGGTTGCGGACTGACGCCAATGCGGTGCGGTTCGTGGAGGTCGTCGTCAACGGACCGAAGACGTGGTCGCTGGCGGCCGCACTGCATCCAGACGTCGCGGAGGCGTACGACGCGGCGATGGATCGCGCGGCGTCACAGATCGTCGGCTGGCTCGCGCAGCACGCGACGACGAGGGTCGGCCCGCGTGGGCGTCAGGTGCAGGTGCCGGTCGAGCGAATCGAAGCGGTGAACGTGCGGCACTACACGTCCCGTGCCGGCGACCCGCACCGACACCTGCATCTTCAGATCAACGCCCGAGTGTTCGTGGTGGGGAAGTGGCGTGGTCTGCACACCATCGGAGTGCGGGACAGCATCGAGGCGATCAACGGCATCGGGCACGCGGCGATGATGACCGATCCGCAGTTCCGCTCGGCGCTCGCCGCGCACGGATTCACGCTCGACCCGGCGACAGGGGAGGCGCGCGAACTCGCCGAATTCTCCGGAGCGTTCAGCGCCCGGGCGCGACAGATCGGCCGCAACATCGACCGCTACGAGGCCGAGTGGCGCGACGCGCACCCAGAACAGGAACCCGGGCCGAAGCTGCGGCGGGGGTGGGACGCTCGGGCGTGGGCGGAGGCTCGGCCCGACAAGGTGAGCCCCAGCGATGGCGCAGACCTGACGGACCGCTGGGTCCGTGAACTGCATGATCTGGGTTAGGGACTTTGCGCCCGCGCTGCCACAAGCGATCACCAGGACAGGCGAGCTGGATCGTGACGCCGCGGTGGAGACGGTGCTGAGTCGACTGGGAGCACGACGGTCGGGGTGGAACGCCGCCGACATCCGCGGTGAGGCGGAACGCCTGATCGCCCGCTCCGAAGTGGTCGCTGAGGCCGCAGCGCGGCTGGAACTGGCTGAAGACCTCACCGCGCGCGCAATCGCGGCGTGTGTGCCGCTCTTGGAGCAGGCGGGCTTGCCAGAGCACATCCGGTCGCTGACGTCGCGGCAGGTGCTCAAAGTGGAGACCGATATCACCGAGCGGCTGGCTGCCCGACCCAGCGGCGAACCAGGTCGGGCGCTGCTCGTAGCGGCGGACGACATCGACGAGACCCAGTTGAAGGTCGTGGCAAGCCTTGCCGGCAGTCAAGACCTGGTCGTCATCGAAGGTGCAGCCGGCGCCGGCAAGACCACCACCCTCGCTGCCACTCGAGCCGCGCTCGACCGGCAAGACCAACGAATGATCGTGGTGACGCCGACGCTGAAGGCGGCGGCTGTCGCGGCCAGGCAGGTCGGCTCCCGGGCATTGTCCGCTGCGTGGCTTGCGCACCAACACGGTTGGCGGTGGGACGAAGACGCCCGCTGGACCCGCATCGACAGCGAGCCGCGAACCGAGGCCGCCCTGAGGCCGGGTGACCTGCTGTTGGTGGACGAAGCCGGGATGCTCGACCAGGACACTGCCCGCGCTTTGCTCACGATCGCCGACGAACACGGCGCCCGTATCGCCTTCATGGGCGACCGCCACCAGCTCCCGGCCGTCGGCCGCGGCGGGGTGCTCGATCTCGCCGCCCGCTGGGCCAACCACGATGCGGTCCTGTCCAGTGCCGATCCCACGGTTCCTCGTCGCCGAGCTACGAGAACACATCGCCGCCAAGGAGCCCGACGAGCTCGTGTTCAACGGCGTACGGGGAGGCGGGCCACTACGGGCGCCGATCTTCCGCGCGGGCTTCCACGCGGCGGCCACGGCGATCGGCATCCCCGAGCTGCACCCGCACGAGCTGCGCCACACCGCCGCCAGCCTCGCCATCGCTAGCGGCGCGGACGTCAAAGTCGTGCAGCAGATGCTCGGCCATTCGAGCGCTGCGATGACGATGGACGTCTACGGACACCTGTTCAGCGACCGCCTCGACGAAGTCGCCGACGCGCTCGACAACGCCCGATCCGAGGCCGCCAGATCTGCCGCTGCTGTTGCCAACGCTCAAAATCCCGTTGCCAAAGTGTTGCCAAACGCCGATGTGGTCGACTTGGCCGCCTACAAGGCAAAAGGTAAAACCGCAGGTCAGACGCCAAATTCGGATGGCGCCCCCGGCGAGATTCGAACTCGCGCTCCCGCCTCCGGAGGGCGGTGCTCTATCCCCTGAGCTACGGGGGCCCGGCCACGTGAGTGTGCCGCAAACTTGGTTAGTGGCCGAGAGGCAATGTACCAGCGTGCCCGCGGTACCCACTCCTCTCTTATCTCTAGTACATGAATATCGCTAGTAACTGAACGCCTTATCTCTCTTGGGCGTGCAGGCCTTGTCCGCGAGATGATAAGACAGCGAGCCCAGGGCCGGGTCTGGCACAGTTTCGCGATGTGACCCATACCCACGTGGCCGGCTCAATTCACGCCGATTCCACCGCACGGGCTCCTAGCTGGCTCAGCATGCCGGGCGACGTCAACGCCCTGCTCGGGATCCTATGGAGCAGCGGCGTAGCCAAGGACGAAAACGGTGTGCTGAGGGTGGCAGGTCTAAGTGTCATCGAGATCGCCAATCAGGTCGGGACGCCGGTGTACGTAGTGGACGAGGCCGACCTGCGCGCCCGAGCCCGCGCGTTCGCCGAAGCCTTCGACGGCTGGGACGTCTACTACGCCGCGAAGTCATTTCTCTGTACGACCGTGGCCCGCTGGGTGGCTGAGGAGGGGCTCGGCATCGATGTGTGCACTGGCGGCGAGCTCGCTGTAGTGCAGCGCGCTGGAATTGATCTTCGACGGGTTGGGCTGCACGGCAACAACAAAAGCGTGGAGGAGCTGACGTATGCACTGACCGCCGGGGTCGGAAGGATCATTCTCGATTCCTTCGATGAGATTGACAGACTAAGCGCCCTGGCTGAGCGGCTGCAGATCCGGCCGCGGGTCATGATCAGGGCAACCACCGGAGTGGAGGCGCATACCCATGAATACATCGCCACCGCCCACGAAGATCAGAAGTTCGGCTTCTCCATCGCCGG
>Ga0307300_10000253_pt1 | contig 13243 bp, 14 predicted proteins | sample ER_DNA_181_FD_194492 | JGI IMG/M metagenome (GOLD analysis project Ga0307300, IMG submission 194492) | Bulk soil microbial communities from the East River watershed near Crested Butte, Colorado, United States - ER_DNA_181 | ecosystem: Environmental > Terrestrial > Soil > Floodplain | place... | reverse complement strand
GCGCGGAACACGCTGGGAAGCGCAGCGGCGGCAGGAACGATGGTCTGCCGGGCCCACGCTGGGCGTGTTGCCTGCACAAGGGCGTACGTCATCGCGGCATACCGCCAGCTGGCCCGGCGCCAGGCACGCTCGTACGCGTGCGGCCGGTCGGCTCCAACCGCTGACACCGCCGCCCGTGCCTGGGCCATCCCGAGCGATATCCCCTCGCCGGTAAGCGCATCGACGTAACCCCCGGCATCGCCGACCAGGAGCACCCTGCCGGCGACTCGGCGGGCGACTCGTTGCCGAAGTGGGCCAGCCCCGCGCACTCGCGTGGCGGCGGAGGCATTAGCGAGCCTCTCTCGCAGCTGCGGGAACTCGTTGAGCTGCTCCTCGAATGGCACCCGGCGCGCGCTTAGCACCGCAACCCCGACGAGATCTGCCCCGACGGGGGTGACGTACGCCTCGCCATAGCTGCCCCAGTGCACCTCCACATGGCTGGTCCAGGGCCGTAACTCGTAGTGGCGGCGTTGACCGAAGCGCTGTGGTCCGTGGGTGCCCACCTCCAGACCGAGCGCGCGACGCGTCGGCGAATGAAGCCCATCAGCTGCCAGAAGGTAGCGCCCGTAGACGTCGGGTCCAGGCGTCTGGCCGGGTCCCTGCGTTCGGACGCGCACCTCCCCGGACGACTGCGCCACCTCGCATGCCGCAAAAGGGAAGACTTGCACGCCAGCGGCTGCTGCGGCCGACCGCAGTGCCGTGTGAAGGTCGGTGCGGCGTACGCCACGGCCGCGGCCAGCGCTGAAGTCAGCCTCTGCCTGCCGCCCGCCCGACACGTAGCGGATGCCAATCAGATCCCAGCCAACGGGGTTGACCCCAAGGGCGGCCAGGGCATGTACGCCGCCGGGCATGAGACCTTCACCGCACGCCTTGTCGACCGCGCCCTGTCGGGGCTCGAGTACGACAACCGACAAGCCGCTGCTCACTGCATACGTCGCAGCCGCGAGGCCCACCGGGCCGCCGCCCACCACGATCACGTCGCTGGCCCGCCGCCTCATCGCAACGCGGCTGCCTTCCCAGCGACAGTGGCCAGCGCCCGCTCCTCGACCTGGATCCGCCTGGCGAGCAGGGCTGCGTTGAGGACGGTGAACCCGGCAGCCGTGGCCCAAGCTGAGTGCAGGAGCGGTAGGGCCGCGCCCTCGAGCACCACAGCCAGATAGTTCGGATGGCGCAGCAGGCGATACGGGCCGCGGCTGACCAGTGGCAAGCCCGGCACGACAATCACGCGGGTGTTCCACTGCCGTCCCAGCGAGGCGATGCACCACCAGCGCAGGGTCTGCGATGCAATGACAATGGCCAGCGCCGCCCAGCCAAGAATCGGCAGGAAGGGGCGCTTTAGCATCCACACCTCGGCCAGCGCGCCGACCAGTAGAGCGGTGTGAAGCGCCACCATGGGAGGGAAGTGGCCGCGTCCGAACTCCCTACCCCCGCGTGAGAACGCCCACGCCGCATGCCGTTTTGACACGGCCAGCTCTGCCAGCCGTTCGACGCCGACGGCTAGGACCAAAGCCGTGAATAGGAGTTGAGAGGTCACGCCTCAGCCGCCCTGCCCATGACGGATCACCCGGCTCGGTCCCCCGCTACGAGCATGGCTATTACCTGGCTTCACCGAAGTGTCGGCGTGCGGCGTATCGCTCCAAGGGCAGGAGCAGAGGCAGGTGCGATTGGCACGTCCAGGCGTTCTCGTGCAGGCGCCGGCGGAGGCGTGATGCTCCGAGGAGAAGCCAAGTACCTCGGTAAAGGCGGTGATCACCTTCGCCTGGCGTAGCGGCTCGAGCCAGAATGTCCGAGACGGTGCGCGGTGGCTCACCCCCGCCACCCTAGGCACAAATCCCGGTTTCCGCGGCCATCCGGGCCACGACAGCCTTAGGCTCGGCCAGTGCCCATACCGTCCACCCTGCCGGCTCTGCTTCGTGCCAGCCATCCCGGGCCCACGGTCGCGGTCACCGCGCTCACCGCGCTCTTGGCCGTGGCAGCCGGCCATGGGTTGGGAACAGGCTTGGTCGTCACGGCGGCCGTTGCGGCAGGGCAGCTCACCATCGGCTGGTCCAACGACGTAATCGACGCCGGCCGTGACCAGCAGGTGGGGCGCGCCGACAAACCGGTCGCTCGTGGTGAGGTCTCCGAGGCTCTGGTCCGGCGGATGATCGCGGCGGCCGCTGGGGCATGCATTGTCCTGTCCCTGGCGTGCGGCCTCGCATCCGCGGCCGTGCACCTGCTGCTAGTAGTGGGGTCCGGCTGGGCCTACAATCTTGGTCTCAAACAGGTCGCCTGGTCAGGCTTGCCGTACGCGGTCGCGTTCGGCGCGCTTCCCGCCGTGATCACCCTCGCCCTTCCAGAGCCGCAGTGGCCCGCCGCGTGGATGGTGGCCGCCGGTGCCCTGCTCGGCGTCGGGGCCCACCTGCTGAACGCACTACCCGACCTCGCCGACGACGCCCAGACCGGCGTACGTGGTTTGCCCCACCGCCTGGGTGCACGCAGACTGCGCTGGCTGGCACCGCTGGTGCTAACGGTCGCCTCCGCGGTGGCAGCACTCGGCCCAGTGACGAGAACCGCCGCGTGGGTGTGGGCGGCCTTCGCGCTCTGCGTGGTCCTCGCAGTCGTCGCCATGCGCGGCCGCGGCCGGGTGCCGTTTGCCGCTGCCGTATGCATCGCGGCGGTCGATGTAGTCAGCCTGGTTGTGCATGGGTCGGCCTAGGCGTCGCCGCACCTTGGAGAAGGGCACCGGTGACCGTCAGACCTGGACCGAAGGCCATGGCGAGCACATAGTCTCCGACGGGCACAGGGCACATTGACGCGAGGGTCAGCAAGATCGTCGCCGAAGAGCAGTTCCCATAGCGAGACAGGATGTCGCGGGATGGCTTGATCTGAACGTCGCCTAAGGAAAAGACCTCTTGTACCTTGTCGATGATTCGCGGACCGCCTGGGTGGATCGCCCAGTGCCGCACGTCATCAGGAGCGAGCCCGCGGTCAGTCAGCAGACGGTCGACGAGGGTAGGTACGTTACGGGCCACAAGCGCTGGGACCCGCGGGGAGAGGGCCATGCGAAACCCGTGGTCGGTGATGTCCCATGTCATGTCCGCAATTGAGCCGACGTCGGTAAGCGTTTCCACGGCGATGACGTCGAGCCCTTCGCCTACGATCCACGAGGGGGCCAGCACGAGGGCGGCGCAGGCGTCGGCGAACAGTGCGTGCGCAACGGCTTGCTGGGTGTCGTGCGGAGGCGGCTGCACATGCAAGGACGGCAGCTCCGTACAGACCAGCACGGCCGGTCGGCGCTGCGCGATGACATAGTCGGTGGCCACCGCCAGCCCAGGGATGGCGGCATAGCATCCCATATGCCCGACTGCTAGCCGCCGCACTTCCGGGCGCATGCCTAGATCCTTGGCGACATGGACGTCCAGGCCGGGATTGGCATATCCGGTGCACGAGACCGTGGCCAGCAGGCCAACCTCTTCGGGGATGAGGGTGGCCGCCACCAGGGCGCTACCTACCGCCTCCTTGGCCAGGGGCAGCGCGTCGTCGAGGAATCGCCGCATCCGCTGGGCGGTACTCCAGCGGCATACATCCTCGTGCACGGGGTAGGCCGTCAAATGACGGGTGCGCACATCGGCGCGCCGCCACACGCGCTCCGCCACGCCGTCATGACCGACGTGGTCCGCGTAGTAGTCGCTCCACAACTTGATCTGGTCATATGCCGGCGGCGTGGACTGGCCGAAGGCGATGATGCGCGCGAGCCCGGTCAACGCGGCCAATGCCGGCTCGCCGCGGCACCCAGAAGGCTCCGACGACCGCTCACGCGGGTCAGGTCGTACTGCTGGTGAACGGCGGCCCGCCACCTTCGCTTCGCTCTGCTCTCCATGTCGGCCTCCATCGACTGGGAGAAACCACCGGCCGAGCCCGGCGCTGCCGCAACTCTGCAGAGCGCCACACTAGTCTCTGTTGCCGCTGGATTCAGGGCGCATCGACTAAGAAGGCGAGCCTCCGCACACATGTGTCTTCGACACGTCGACACCGCCTTCCCCGTCGGACGCGGAGCAAGGAAACCATCGCCGCAAGCTCGTCTCCGTTCCGGCCGCGAGGCTCACACGGTTCCAGGTTGGGCAACTGACTCAGCAATCCAATGTCACAAGACCACAGGTCGCGGCTCACCAGACGTCCGGCCGAATCGGTCGATGCCTGACCCATAGATAAGCGCGTTCTCTTCCGTGGTGTGGGGCTGCTTCCGTCCCCACCGTCTCACCTCTGGAGCCTTCGACCCCGAAGGTGGAACGGTCGCCATTCACAGCATGTGTCACATACCGTTCCGCTTGCGACACCGCTTGGTGTCGCGGTTGCCCTTAGCTGGTGGAGTGTCGCGGTAGCGTAAGTGCGCCGCTTGGCGAGAAGGCGGTACCTGACGAAGAGGCCCCGACTCAGTGTCGGGGCCTCTTGCTCGGATCGCATGCGGCGGCTGCGTCGGCGGTTGGTCGCATCGATTGGCCGGCTGAGACTTCAGCTGCCGGTTGCGGTGTTGGTGACCGCTGGCATGGCCATCTGGGGCGAGTGGCCTCTCGGGGTCGACGGGTTTGGGTCGCATCCTGTCGATGGTGCGGTAGATGGTGGATCGTCCGACGCCGAACAGTTCGGCGAGCTCAGCCTTGGTGTAATTCCCTGAGTTGTGCAGTTCGAGCAGGTGCTTGGCCTGGTTCGGTTTCAACTTTGGTTGCCTGCCACGTAACCGACCCTTCGCCTTCGCTACCGTCATCCCTTCTCGAGTGCCTAGTCGGATCAGGTCGGATTCGAACTCCGCGACCACGGCGAGAACGTTGAACAGCAGCCGTCCGACGGGGTCGGGTCGGATCATGGATAGAGCCGCCGAGACTGAGCTTGACGTTGCACTTCGTGAGCTCGTCCAAGATGTCACGGGCGTCGGGCAAGGAACGGGCGAGCCGGTCCAGCTTGGTCGCCACAAATGTGTTGGCGGCCCGGCAGGCGGCCAGCGCCAGCGAAGACCCGACCGGTCCCGATTTGTGCCGGTCAGGCCGTGGTCGAAACGTAGGTGCGATCGTCGCCGAAGCCGAGCGCGTGCAGGGCCGTCGCGCTGAACGGTGGGATCTTGCTGCTCTGTTGAGACGCGGGCGTATCCCACGTTCATCCTCCTGCCGTGCCCGAACCAGCGGCGACGGCCGAGGCCCTCCGCGTGATGCGCAAAAGGGTCGCCCTGCGGGATGCTCAACCACTTGTGTGACCCCGGGCGGCGCTTGGCGCTGTGCTTTGGGTCATCTCGCTCTTCGTACTGAGGGTGCGGGCAACCCGGCCGGCCCGAGCGGTCGCGAGGAATCGCCGAGTTCTACACGGTCAACCGCACCGGGATTTTTGATCGTGGCGACGCTGCATATGTTCGGTGGGTTCTTCTTCCCTGGTTCCTGGCCGCGCTGCGCCCGGTACTCCATGCCAGCCGCGCGCCGTCGTAGTTGACCACCGCAGGGCAGCGCGTCATAGATACAGGTTGGGCGGAAGCATGATCACGGTGAACCTGGCGGCGCGTCCGATCGTTCCCGCGATGACGAAGTCCGCGAGACGCAGCCGCGCCACCCCCCACGCCACCGTCACAACATAAAACGGGGGCAGTCCTGCGGCCGCGCTAAGAAACACTGTGAGCAGTTGCCGTCGGCGCGTGCCCGAGAGGCGCGCCATCGCCTTGTCGACCGCGACGCGCCGGTCGGGGCGGAGTGCGTCGGCGGCGCGACAACTGCCCGCGTACAGCACCCATTTTGACGCCATCTGTCCCACGGTCGCGACCACGATCACGACAATGAGCAGCGACGGCCGCGTCACGGCAGCGATGCCGATCAGCATCGGCTCGATGGGGGTGAACGGCAGCAGACCGCCGGCAGCCGAGACGACGAGCGCCACAGCGCACAGCAGAGCCGGCGATAGGTCGGTCAACGCCCGTCGCTCCGCTTCCGGCGGGCGGCCCAGAGCACGGCGGCCCGATCGCGCTCGAACCAGGGCGCGTCGGCCCACGGCAGCGAGCGCAGGAAAGACCTCACCGGATGTGCCAGATGCTGCGCGATCGGCGTCTCGTGTACAAACAGTCCACCCGGGCGGAGCACCCGGCCGATCTCGCGTAGTGCCGCGACCGCGCCCTCCTCGCCGCCGGTCACGTGGTAGCAGGTGCCGAAGTCCACGACGAGGTCGAAGCTCTCCGCCGGCAGCGGGAGCGCTCGCACGTCGCCATGAATCACACGCGCGGCGATGCCGACGCGGCGCACGCGCTCCTCCGCCAGCGCGACGAGCATCGGATCGACGTCGACGCCGACCAGCGCGCGTGGCGTGAGACGCTCGGCGAACACGCGAAACGCGATGCCGCGCCCGCACCCCACCTCGAGAATGCGCCCGCCTTTCTCCAGGCCGAGGGCGCGCAACATCAGCGGGATCTCGATGCGCTCCTGCAGGCCGTTGCGCGCCTCCACGTTCGGAAAGGCCTCGTACTCTCTGCCGGTCGCCGGCGACAGTGCATGCGCCGTGGACATCGGTCGCTCCAATGATCCGTAACGCGCGCTTCGCGCGTGAATGGGCTCAGTTTGGGCTCTTTTGCCCGGACCCATTTTCAGCCCAGTTCGTCGCTCCTTAGGCGGCCCGAAAGGCTGTACAGGATTGACAAGAGAGCGGTGCGGGGCGGATGGCCCAGACGTGGCTGGCGGTGTAGTCACGGTGGCTCCCATTCATTTTGAGCCGCTTTCCCCGAGAAATGGACCGCTGGCCCGAGACCAAATCTAATCATGCCGATATGCAGAATGAGTGGACTATCCCAAACCTGCGCACGCGCCAGAGCGCGTTCGCCCTGGCAACCGGCACGTCCCAACTTGCCGTTGAAGGGGACGATTCTGGACAATGCGGTCGAGCGGACTTAGCCCGTCAGCTGCTTGAGCTGGGTCTACCCTGTTGAGTTCAACACCGCACCGCCACGCACCCCAAAACGAGTGAAGATGACCTTTGGAGTTAGTCCACTGCCACATCGGTTCCATCGATATCTCAGGCCGGCGAGCGCTTGGCTTAGGTAGTTGGCCGGTGCTCCGCGAGAGCGTGTGGGACACACATCCACCTGCGGAAACGCGTTCCGGTAGACGGTCGGCTTATGGCGCACCTTCTACGCCGTCTTGGGCATGGTGCTGTCTCGTTCAGCTGTCCTTGCCGGCTGGCAGTGCCGTCAGGGCGTCGAGCTGGGCCTGGTCCAAAGTGACGTCGGCCGCGGTGGCGTTGGCGGTAACCTCCACTTCAGTTTCGGCGCCGACGATCGCCGAGGCGACCGCCGGGCGGGATAGCAGCCAGGCCAGCCACACCTGGTACGGCTCCAAGCCCCAATCCTGGCTCAGCCGCTCGACAGCACGGCCGATCTCCAGCTCGGTGTCAGTGAACCCGGACCCACCAATCTCCTGTCACCGGAGAATCTCCTGTCACCGGAGAACTCCCGTTCCTCGACCTGCATGCCGGCCAGCAGCCCGCCATCCAGCGGGCCAAACGGCACGATGGACAGTCCGAACTGCTGAGAGGCTGGGGCGAGCTCGTCTTCGCCGGCGCGGTCGATGAGGTTGTACTTAACCTGGGCGCAGACCGGCGCGGCGGCCAGGTGGCGGTCATCGGCGATCCACAGCGCCTGGGTAACCTGCCAGGCCGGGTGGTTGGACAGGGCCACGTAGCGCAGCTTTCCTTGCCCGCACCAGATCGTCGTAAACCATGAGGGTCTGCTCCAGCGGGGTGTCGGGTCCGGGAAGTGCGCGTAGTAGACGTCGATGTAGTCGGTGCCGAGACGGCGCAAGCTGTGTTCGACCTGATGAATGATGTACCGGCGCGAGAGCCCAGCTGCCGGGTCGAACCGACGTTCACCGGACTTGGTCGCGATCACCACGTCGTCGCGTCGGCCGACGAGGGCGCGGCCGAGGAGCTGCTCGGCGGGTTCGCGTTCAGTGGCTGGTGCTGCTCCGGACAGAGACGAGGCAGAGAGGAGATTCCGTTTGGCTCAGTGGACCGGAACGGCCACCTCGTCGACCGCCTCGGCGTCCGGCACCACCATCGGCTTCGGCCGCAGGTAGGCGCCACCGATCACGGCGGCCGCGGCCGCGAAGACTGCGCCGACCGCGAACGCGACCTGGAAGCCGCCGTGCAGCGACTCGAGCGAGGTCGGGTCGGGCTGCCCTCCGGTCCACCAGGACGAGACTGCGACCAGGATCGCCAGGCCGAGGGCGCCGCCCATCATGAAGCTGGTGTTGACCACACCAGAGGCGAGACCGGCTTCGTGCGGCTCGACGTCGCCCATCGCGGCCAGCAGGACCGGGTTGAACGCGATCCCCGCGCCCAGGCCGAGCAGGACCATCGCCGGGAGGACGTGGACGACGTACTCGCCGCCGACCGGGGCGAAGGCGAACAGCGCGAGGCTCACCGCGACCAGGCCGAGGCCGGTAGCCAGGGGAACCCGGATGCCGATCCGCATCACCAGCCTGTCGGACACGCGCAGCGAGCAGTACGCCATCACCAGGCAGGCGGGCAGGTAGGCCAGGCCGACCTCGAGGGCGCCGTACCCGAGCACCTGCTGGAGGTACAGCGCCGACAGGAAGAACCAGGCGAACATGGCGCCGGCCCACAGCACGCCCAGGATCTGGGAGATCGCGACGTTGCGCAGCTTGAACAAGCGCAGCGGGACCAGGGGGTGCTCGACGCGGGCCTCGCGGACCACGAAGGCAACCATCAGCACGGCAGCGACCGCGAGCAGGCCGAGGGTCTGGAACGACGACCAGCCGGCCTCGTTGCCGCCGACCACGCCGTACACGGCGATCATCAAGGAGAGCGTGACCAGCCCGGCACCCGGTACGTCGAGGCGCTGGCCGCCGTCGTGGACCTCGTCGGCGAGGAGCACCCGACCGGCCGCGAGCCACACGCCGACACCGATCGGGACGTTGACCAGGAAGATCCAGTGCCAGTTCAGCAGGCCGGTCAGGACGCCACCTGCGAGCACGCCCACCGCGCCGCCACCTGACACCACGAACCCGAAGAAGCCCATGGCCTTGGCCCGCTCGGCCGGGTCTGTGAACAGGCCCATGATCAGGGCGAGTGCAACCGCGGATACCGCAGCGCCACCCAGGCCCTGGACGGCGCGGCCGACGACGAGGAAGAGCGGGTTCGGAGCGAGCCCGCACGCGATGCTGGCGGAGGTGAACGCGACCACACCAACCAGGAAGACGCGTTTGTTGCCGAAGAGATCTCCCAGCCGTCCCGAGAGCAGCAGGAAGCCGCCGAAGGTCAGCATGTAGGCGTTGACCACCCAGGCCAGCGCGGTCTGGGAGAAACCCAGGTCGGCCTGGATGGACGGCAACGCCACGTTCACGATGTTGGTGTCGAGCACGATCATCAGGTCACCGAGGCACAGCACGTACAGCGCCAGCCAGCGGGCTTGCTTGTGGTTCATGGTTTCTCCTGCTTCGGGGGGTCTGTCACCCTCGCCACGAACAGACCTGACCGGATACGACAACTCATCGCAGAGAATTTCTTGTCACCCCTCTTGTCGCCAGGTGTCGTATCCGAGGCCGGCCGTTCGTGGAGCGGGTGAACCCGGGCCTGACAAGCGGACCCGGAACCGACAAGGATGGCGGTGGAAGCCGCTCATCCTGAGGAGGAAGCCATGCCCAAGTACATGCTCTCGGTGCTCATCGACCCTGCCGCGGACATCGCGTCGCTCCCGAAGGAGGAGCAGGAGCAGTCCGGCGCCGACGTCGATGCTGTGAATGACGCGCTTGCTGAGTCTGGGAAGTGGGTGTTCGCAGGAGGTCTAGGCGGGATCGAGTCCGCCACGACTGTGGACGCGCGCGGCGATGCGCCGGTGATCACCGACGGCCCGTACTCCGAGTCGAAGGAGTACCTCGGCGGGTTCTGGATCATCGAGGCCGACGACCTCGACGAGGCGTTGGAATGGGCCCGTCGCGGGTCCAAGGCCTGCCGCGGACGGATCGAGGTACGCCCCTTCGACCAAGCCAGCGGTTGACGCACGTCGAGGAGGTCTTCCGCGCCGAGTACGGTCGCGTGGTCGCCGGGCTGGTCCGCCGGTTCGGCGACATCGACCTCGCAGAGGAGGCACTCGCCGACGCGCTGCTCATCGCTCTCGAGCGCTGGCCACGCGACGGCGTACCTCCCAATCCGGCGGCCTGGCTGACCCGGGTCGCCGGCAACAAGGCGATCGACCGGCTGCGGCGCGAGAAGGTCCGCGACGAGAAGTACGCCGAGGCTGCCATGCTCCAGGACGACACCCCTGCCGAACCCACCGGACCGGTGACGGACGACCGGCTCCGGCTCATCTTCACGTGCTGCCACCCAGCCCTCGCACCTGAGAACCGGATCGCGCTCACGCTACGGCTGCTAGGCGGCCTCACGGTCGCGGAAATCGCCCACGCGTTCCTCGTGCCAGAGACCACGATGGCGCAGCGGATCACCCGCGCGAAGGCGAAGATCAAGCAGGCGCGGATCCCCTACCGCGTGCCCATGGGCGACGACCTCTCGAACCGGATGGCCGGGGTCCTCGCCGTCCTCTACCTGATCTTCAACGAGGGCTACCTGTCCACGACCGCCGCGTCGGTGCGCGAGGACCTTTGCGCCGAGGCGATCCGGCTGACCCGGCAGCTGCGTGAGGCCAGCGCCTCTCTCGACCCGCAGCCGGAGGTGCTGGGGCTGCTCGCGCTCATGCTCCTGCTGGACGCCCGGCGCCCCGCCCGGGTGCGCGACGGCGTACTCGTCACTTTGCCCGACCAGGACCGCTCCGCCTGGAACTCCGATCAGATCGAGGAGGGGCATGCGCTGGTCCGCCAGTGTCTCGCCCTGAACCGGCCCGGGCCCTACCAGATCCAAGCGGCGATCAACGCGGTGCACACCGACGCACCCGACGCGTCGTCGGTCGACTGGTCGCAGGTGGTGGTGCTGTACGACCAGCTGGCGGCGCTGACGCCGTCACCGATCGTCGCGCTGAACCGCGCGGTCGCCGTGGCCGAGCTCGACGGACCGCAGGTGGCCCTGGCCATTGTCGACGACCTGGACCTGGGCTCGTACCACGCGTTCCACGCCACCCGCGCCGACCTGCTACGCCGGCTCGGCCGGTACGACGAAGCACGTGAGGCCTACGGCCAGGCGATCGCGCTGACCGAGAACGAGGCCGAGCGGGCCTGGCTCGCCGGCCGTCAGGCTTCGTGCGGGTAGCGCCCGGGAGGTTTGCCCGCCTCGCCCTGATCGCGTGGACCTGACCGTGGGCCTGCGGTCCGCATCCGAGAGGTCACCTGACACGCATCGAAGGAGACGAGCATGACCGCAACGCCACCGATCGTCGACCGCGAGACCTGGCAGAAGCAGATAGACACGCAGCGCGTCAGGGAGAAGGCGCCCGCGAGCGGACGCGATTGGCGAGGTCCCGCTCATCGACACCTTCCAGGAGCCGGTCGCAGCAGTTTGCGTTGGGGTCCGTAGGCGGGTCCGCCTGCGAGACCGACCTGGCAGAGTGTGCGACGTGGATCTCATTTGGGAGCAGGTCGTCGTCGACGCTCACGATCCGGTCGCGCTTGGTCGATGGTGGGCCGAGGCCTTGGGATGGGTTGTCGTGGGCGACACCGCGGACGAGTTCGAGATCAGGCCGACTCCGGATCGGGTGCCCGGGCCTGTTGTTCGTGCCGGTTCCGGAGGAGAAGTCAGGCAAGAACAGACTCCATCCTGACTTCCGTCCGGTCGATCAAACCGCAGAAGTCGAATGTCTCCTTTCCCTCGGTGCTCGGCGGGCCGATGTCGGGCAGCGTGACGCGTCGTGGGTGGTACTCGCCGACCCTGAAGGCAATGAGTTTTGCATCCTTAGTGGACGGGTTCGGCCCGATTCTTAGGAGCCGGTGACATAGGACCACTCTCCGTTCCTCTTGTGAGCGCTCCTTGCCGGGCGCGTCGGCGTCGCGTCGGGCAGCCTTCCTCGATCCGGAACGCTGAGGCTTCCGTTACTGCTCGAGGTAGGTGGCGAGGTTGGCGAGTGAAGAGGCGAGTCCGGCAGCGTGATCCTTCGCGGAGATGCCGGCGGGGACGTCGTCGGCGCGGATGTCGACGCGCGTCCCGGCGTCGACTGCGGTGACCTCCCAGGTCATTGTCATGGTGCCAGCGTGGGTCGGGTCGTCGGAAACGAAGTCGATGGCCTGCACCACTCGCACACCAGGGACGATGTCGACAAAATGAGCTTCGACGATGTCTGAGTCCGCGGTGGCCTTGCCGCGTGCACTCGAGGCGTCCGCGTAGGTCAGCACGAGCCGGTACGACCCGCCCGGCCGCGCGTCGAATCGCTCGAATCTGCCGCTCATCCCGTCGGGTGGTAGCCAGGCCGTAAGCGCCTCGGGATCGACGAGGGCCGCGAAGACACGGTCCGGCGGGGCGGCGATCACCCGCGAGGCCGTGTCCGTCCGTGCCATGGCGCCATGGTAAGACGCCGACACCTGCGACCTTGGCCAGTTGGAACAGGTGCTCCCTCCCGGCTGCGCCGCCGCTCAGCGCGTTGTACTCGCTGCGATGTCACGCAGCCCGCTCGGCTGACGGAACGATATGCATGGCCCTTCATGGCGACTGATCGCGAGCTGTTAATAGTCTCATCTGACACCTGGGGCCGAAGTTGAGGAGGCCAGCAGCGTTGGATCTGTTGCGACGGATGTCAGGAGCCATTGGCGGTGCGGCCGTTTCCGCGGCTGCCGCTGCACTGCTCACTCCTCAGGTGCGCCAGCGGCTGAGAGTCTCGTCGTGGCTGCTGTGGCTGACCGCGTCTATCGCGGCGGCGATTACTGTGAACGAGCTTGTCGGTAAGCCAGTTCCATTTCTGCGGTGGTCCGTCCTGACAATGATGCTCCGAGGGAGGCACTTGTTAAGAGAGTGGCAGGTTGGGGACGGTCGGGAAACGGCGCTCGAGAAATACGTCCTGGCGCGCGCCCGCCCCGGTGACGTCGACGACGCTATTCGAGTTGTCGATCACTTCGGCCGGCACGTCAGCTTTCTCATCAACGTCGGCGACGAAAAGGGGAAGATCCTGGACAGGGCGGTCGAGCGGACTCAGCCCCGTCTACTGCTTGAGTTGGGTACTTACTGCGGCTACAGCGCGCTGCGGATGGCCCGGGTTATGCCGCGCGAGGCCCGGCTCTACTCTGTTGAGTTCAACACCGCAAAC
>Ga0307300_10000249_pt1 | contig 13318 bp, 15 predicted proteins | sample ER_DNA_181_FD_194492 | JGI IMG/M metagenome (GOLD analysis project Ga0307300, IMG submission 194492) | Bulk soil microbial communities from the East River watershed near Crested Butte, Colorado, United States - ER_DNA_181 | ecosystem: Environmental > Terrestrial > Soil > Floodplain | place... | reverse complement strand
AGCGTCGCGGCCGTAACCGGCCGCGCACGAAGATCATCAAGCGGAATCTCCTCACCCGCCGCAACTTGTAAGGTCTTACGCGGAAACAGTTTGGGGAAGCGAGGCTTGCGACCAGGCATCAGCTCCTGAGCACCCCATTGCCCGATCGGCACAACCGGACAACCGGTGCTGAATACGAGCCGTGCCGTCCCCGTCTTACCCTTCATCGGCCACAGGTCGGGATCATAGGTGATCGTCCCCTCTGGGTAGATCACCAATGCGCGGCCTTCGTCGATCGCTTGAGCCGCGGCAACCAACGCGTCCTTCGACTGTGCCGACCCGCGCTGAACCGGAATCTGGCCGCAGGCGGCAATGATCCGCCCGATAATCGGGATCTTGAACACCGACGCCTTTGCCAAGAACCGAGGCCACCGCCCCGAAAATGCGAGAAACTGCCCAACGGCGAGCGGATCGGCGTTGGAAATATGGTTCGGCACGAAGATGACGCCGCCGGTCTGCGGCACTTTGTCCTGATACCGCCAGTCTCGCTTGGTCAGCGGTTCCATGATCGCGTTCAGGATCCTGATGACAGTTGAGATCGTCTGAGCGGCGGGCTCGTGATTCGCCTCCGCCAGTGGCCTGAGCACCGTGTGCCGACTCGCGGCGGGGTTCTCGGCCATCAACACCTCAGTTCGTCCAGGGTTGGTTTACCGTGCCATGAGTGGCTTCACCTTACGGGATCGTGCAGCATCATCAGATCGTGCGCGGCCAGGTTTGGGGGGAGTTCGTCATGGTGCCCAGCGACATCAGTCTCAGATGATGGTGAGGTACCGCGCTGGCGCTGTGATCGCTTTGAAACCAACTGAGCACGCGAAGTCGCGACTAGGTGTCCCCGATCCTGTACGGCGACGGCTCGCCTGGACCATGGCGTCGGACACTTTGTCCGCGTTGTCCCAGGCTCTGTCCCAGGTGTTGGTCGTCAGCGATCAACCTGCACTGGAAGCGCGGCTGCGCCAAGTCGGACTTGTCACGGAGGTGATCGGCGAGTCGGGTCATGTTGGTATGAATTCAGCTCTCAGCCATGGTGCCCGGACGCTACGCGCCCAAGGATTGTCAACGGTTGTGGCGTGTGTTGGTGATCTTCCGGCCTTGCGACCACACTCTGTGCTGCGGGTCATCGATGCATCCCGAGCGCATCCGCGGTCATTCGTGGCGGATGCAACAGGAGTAGGGACCACCATGCTGGTGGCGCACGATGTAGAGCTGCAGCCGCAGTTTCAGGGTCGGTCGGCCGCCGCCCATCACGCCTCTGGTGCCGTCAGCCTGACAGCGGAAGCGATCGGATCGCCGATTGCCGACGCTCGCCGCGACGTCGACACTGAAGCCGATCTTGCCGTCGCCATCGGGCTCGGCGTAGGTCAGGCAACCGGCGCGCTTGTCGATCATCAAACTGGTCGCCTCGGCCGCTACGAGTTGATCACCGCGACCGATTGGCGCAATGCCGACGGCGAACAACTCGCCGTCACTGCCTCCGGAAGACGGATGATCTTGCCAGCAGAGGCGCTGGGCGTCGAGCTGCGACATGCTCAGAACGGCCAACGCCTGCACGCGGTGCAGGCTGGCGGTCGGGTGCTGTCCGCGTGGCTGTAGTTAGATCACGATCGCTTCGCTGCCGACTTCTTCGCTGCCGCAGTCTTCTTGGTTGCTGCAGTCTTCCTGGCTGGTGCTGCCTTCTTGGCGGGCGCTGCCTTCTTGGCCGGAGCCTTCGCAACTGTCGTCCTCGCAGTCACCGACGTCTTGGAGGCCGCCGGACTGCCAGTCGTGGCCTTCTTCGCCGTAGTACGCGGAACCTTCTTGGCTCCCGAGACGTAGGCCTTCAGATCCGAACCAGCTCGGAAGCGTGGCACGGCCGTAGCCTTGGCGCGCTTGCGCTCGCCCGTACGCGGATTGCGCACCATCCGTGCCGAACGAGGCACCTTCTCGAAAACACCGAACCCGGTGATCGAGACCTTCTCCCCAGCTGCAGTCTTGTAAGTGATGGTTTGCACCACGGCGTTGAGGGCCTTGGCTGCTTCGGTCTTGCTGCCGTCGTAGTAGACCGCCACCGCCTGAATCAATTCAGCCTTGTTCACAGCTTCCCTTCTCGATGCGATTCCAAGCTTGCTGGGAACTTGGGCAGCGTACGGTACGCCCGCAGGCCCAACGCTAGGGAAGATCGCGCAACCAGACAATCGTCTTGGATGCACATTTTGGTGTCTTGTAACGGAAAACGTCTACGAGCTCCGAGCATCGGCAGTACCCGAGCAGCTCATGAAAACACAGCCGAATGCCCGTGCTAACTGGTGCTGGCGACGTGTGCCGGCAGCGTCTTGGGCTTGTACGCCGGCCGCTGGCGCTCGAACGCGTCGATCTGATCAACATGCCGCAGCGTCAATCCGATGTCGTCCAAGCCCTCTAGCAGCCGCCATCTGGTGTAGCCGTCGATCTCGAACCCGCTCTGGAAACCCTCGGCGGTGATCTGTCGCTCGACCAGATCAACCGTGATCGGTGCGGCGGGATGCTCTTCGACGAAATCCCACAGCTCCTCGATGATCTTCTGGTGAACGACCGCGATCAGCAGTCCGGCCTTGCCCGAGTTGCCACGAAAGATATCTCCGAAACGCGACCCGATGACAACCTTGAACCCGTAGTTCTGCAACGCCCAAACCGCGTGCTCCCGGGACGAGCCGGTGCCGAAGTCGGGACCAGCGATCAAGATCGTCGCGCCCGCGTACTGCGGCAGGTTGAGCACGAAGTTCGGGTCGCTGCGCCAGGCTGCGAACAGTCCGTCTTCAAAGCCGGTCTTGGTAACCCGTTTGAGATAGACCGCAGGAATGATCTGATCGGTATCGACATTGCTGCGCCGCAGCGGTAGCGCGGTACCGGTGTGGCCCGTGAACGCGTCCATGATCATCTGCTCCCTATCAGATCGGCCGGTGAGCTGAGCGTGCCCGTCACTGCCGTGGCGGCCGCGACCAGCGGCGATACCAAATGGGTGCGGCCACCCTTGCCCTGCCGGCCCTCGAAGTTGCGGTTCGACGTCGATGCGGAGCGCTCGCCGGGAGCGAGTTGATCAGGATTCATTCCCAAACACATGGAACAACCCGCGGCACGCCACTCGGCTCCGGCGTCTTTGAAGATCACGTCGAGACCCTCGGACTCAGCCTGCAAGCGGACCCGCGCCGAGCCGGGCACCACGAGCATCCGCACATCGTCGGCCACCTGGTGGCCCTTGATCACCGCGGCAGCGGCGCGCAGGTCCTCGATGCGGCCATTGGTGCAAGACCCCAGGAAGACCGTGTCGACCTGAATGTCGCGCATCTTCTGGCCGGGTTTGAGCGCCATGTACTCCAGCGCCTTTAGCGCGGCCGTTCGATCTGACTCCTCAGCGAAGATTTCCGGATCGGGCACCTCGGCACCCAGCGGAACGCCCTGACCCGGATTGGTTCCCCAGGTCACGAACGGTGTCAGCTGACTTGCATCAAGATCAACTTCTGCGTCGAAGACAGCGTCGGGATCGCTGCGGAGCGTGTTCCAGTACGCCACCGCGGCGTCCCAGTCGGCGCCGTCCGGAGCGTGCGGCCGACCCTTGAGATAAGCGAACGTGGTGTCATCCGGCGCGATCATGCCTGCCTTGGCGCCCCATTCGATGCTCATGTTGCAGATGGTCATGCGGGCTTCCATGCTGAGCGCCTCGATCGTGGCGCCGCGGTACTCCACGATGTAGCCTTGGCCGCCGCCGGTACCCACCCTGGCAATAAGCGCCAGCACGATGTCCTTCGCGGTCACCCCGACCGACAGTTCGCCGTTGACGTTCACCGCCATTGTCTTCGGCCTCGCCTGCGGCAGGGTCTGGGTCGCCAACACATGCTCGACCTCTGAGGTACCGATGCCGAACGCGATTGCCCCGAACGCGCCATGCGTTGAGGTATGGGAATCACCGCAGACCACGGTCAACCCCGGCTGCGTAAGGCCGAGCTGCGGCCCGATGATGTGCACGATGCCTTGATCAAGATCGCCGAGGCTGTGGATGCGAACACCGAACTCGCTGGCGTTCTTGCGCAGTGTCTCGACCTGAGTGCGCGACACCGGGTCGGCGATCGGCCGGTCGATGTTGAGCGTCGGGGTGTTGTGGTCCTCCGTCGCCAAGGTCAGATCGGGACGGCGTACGGGCCGACCGGCCTGCCGCAAGCCGTCGAAGGCCTGCGGGCTGGTCACCTCATGGATGAGGTGAAGATCGATGAAAAGCAGATCGGGCTCACCTTCGGCAGTCCGTACGATGTGGTCGTCCCACACCTTCTCGCTGAGTGTCTTGCCCATGACGATCGATATCTCCTATCCCCCGTACCGCAACATCCGCCGAGCTGCCGTCCGCGTGGATTCTCCTGACTGGCAAGCTAATCCTCGCACTTGCCTTCCAGCATGCGAGACGGCAGTATCAAGGCATGGACAACTCTAGCGGTGTTGGCGTCCTCGACAAAGCTGCCCTCGTGCTCGGCGCCTTGGAGACCGGACCGACCACTCTGGCTGGCCTGGTGGCCGCAACCGGTCTGGCCCGCCCGACCGCCCATCGCCTAGCTGTCGCCTTGGAGCATCATCGTCTGGTCGGCCGTGATCTGCAAGGCCGCTTTGTGCTCGGCCCGCGGCTTGGCGAGCTGGCCTCAGCTGCCGGTGAGGACCGCCTGCTAGCGACCGCCGGGCCAGTGCTTGCTCGGCTGCGGGACATCACCGGCGAATCCGCTCAGATGTTTCGCCGGCAAGGTGACTACCGGGTGTGCGTGGCCACTGCAGAGCGCATGTCGGGACTGCGCGACAGCGTGCCCGTTGGCACCCAACTGACCATGACCGCCGGCTCAGCCGCCCAGGTGTTGCTGGCGTGGGAGGAGCCCGACCGCATGCAGCGAGGACTGCGCGGCAGTCGCTTCTCTGCGGTCGCCTTGGCGGCGGTCCGCCGGCGCGGCTGGAGTCATTCGGTGGGTGAACGCGAACCCGGCGTCGCCTCGGTTTCCGCCCCGGTGCGGTCGCCATCCGGCAAGGTGATAGCCGCGGTCAGCGTCTCCGGACCTATCGAACGACTCTCCCGGCAGCCTGGCCGACTCCACGCGCCCGCAGTGATCGCTGCCGCCGAACGTCTCAGTGAGGTGCTTCGCCGCAGCGGCGGCGAGTGAGCTTGCGTCGTGGGGTTCCCTGACGCGCGAGCACAGTCGCTAGGGTCACAGCTATGGAGCAAGTCGCCATGAGTCGGGCCTTTCGAGTTGATCATGCCGTGCAGAGTTGGCGGGCGGAACGCGCACGAGCTGCCGGTTACACCGCAGAGGTGACGCCCTACACCGGCTACGGCTCAACGAGCTGGGTACGCGTACTGGGCCGCGTGCTACTGGCCAAAAGGTCTCCCGAGCAGCGCAAGGACACGCCAACAGGGGCGCGAGGCTGGCGCAGCTTCGTCAGCGTGCCAGTGGCAAATGCCGAGGTGAGCGTTCACATCGGCGAGCGGTCGTTCGAGATCCACGCGGACCGTAGCGGCCTCATCGACGAGACCGTTGATGTTGATCTTGAGCCGGGCTGGCGTCGGATCGGTCTGAGCTCGGAGGGATCAGATGTGGCGACAGCACTGGTGTTCATCGTCGATCCACAAACCACGTTCGGGGTCGTGTCTGATATTGACGACACGATCATGGTGACCGCGCTGCCGCGGCCACTGCTGGCCGCCTGGCACAGCTTCGTCGTCAACGAGCATGCGCGGGCGACGACTCCTGGGATGCCAGTCCTCTATGAGCGACTCACCAGTCGCCACCCAGGAGCGCCGTTGATCTACCTATCGACGGGCGCGTGGAATGTGGCGCCCACCTTGACTCGGTTCTTGTCGCGCAATCTGTATCCGGCGGGTGCGCTGCTGCTCACCGACTGGGGGCCGACCGCCGATCGTTTGTTCCGGAGTGGCCGCCAGCACAAGCGCGGCAGCCTCGAGCGGTTCGCGCGGGAGTTCCCCCAAATCAAGTGGGTGTTGTTCGGTGATGACGGTCAGCACGACGAGTCGATCTACCACGACTTCGTTGCCCAGCATCCTGACCACGTGCGCGCAGTATGCATTCGACAGCTGACGCCAGGGGAAGCAGTGCTCGCCGGCAGCAACTGGCGCGGTCACGCCAGCTCGAGCGATTCGCCCGTGCCCTGGATCTACGCCGCAGACGGTGCAGGGCTCGCCGACCGGCTCGAAAACATCGGCTTGCTCGAGTCCGCACCGCAGCAGCCCGAGGTTGAGGCCTAATTCAACAGGTAGCCCTGGCGGGCAACCCTTTCGTCTGTGCCTAGTAGACGCCCAGGTTGTCTGGATCGTCAGGCTTCCGGGGCTCGTTGATCTGCCGCCAGAATGCCGGGGATAGCCGGACAATCGGCTGACCCCCGTCGTCGGGGTCAACATGCAGCACCCCGTTGTCCAACACTTTGTAGGTACCGTCGTACGGAGTTTCGGCCTCGTCTGCTGTGATCACAGTGAATTGCACCCGGGCAGCCTATAAGTCAAGAGCCCCGGTCGCGTGGCGAGGCAGGCTATCTGCGGGGGCGCGAATCCCTCAAACGTCGTCGGCGGTGAGTCAATACTTAGATCCTGCCCGGGGCCATTGAATCAGCAGTTGATCCAACGTTGCATGTGTGCCGGGTACCGGTCGCCTGTGATGTCGACCCGATTGTCGGCCGCGGTGATCTCCTCGAGGTCTGCCGGGGAGAGCTCGACGTCGGCGGCGGCGGTGTTTTCCTGTAGGCGGTGGAGTTTGGTGGTGCCGGGGATGGGCACGATCGTCGGGTGCTGGGCCAGGATCCAGGCCACCGCGACCTGCGCGGGCGTCGCGTTGTTGCGGGCCGCGATCGCTGCCACCAAACGCTTCGGCGTGGGACACGGCTCGGTTCGTGGGGCCGCACGCCATTGCGGTTCGGGTGGTGCGCACCGTCGGCGGACCCGACGCCACCCCAAGATCCGCTGACAGGACACCGCACGGCTTAGACGAAAGTCGCTCCGCAGGCCGTGGGCGAAGCGAGCTCACTTGGTTTGGACGGCAGCCCGCAGCTACCAAGCGGTTCGGCGCACTAACCTTCCAGAATGCTTCGTTCCGCGGAGGTTATGCATACGACGGTTGATGATATCGACGTCGCCTACAACACGTTGGGTGAGGCGACCGACCCTCCCGTGGTGCTGATCTCAGGTTTGGGTGCCCAGCTGACCGCCTGGGACGACGCCTTCTGCGAAGAACTGGTCGATCGAGGGTTGTTCGTCATCCGGTTCGACAATCGAGATGTCGGTCTCTCGAGCCATCTCGCCGACCGTCCCGCGTCTGATCCATCAGCGGAGACGGCTGGTGCCGCACCGGCAGCCTGCTACACGCTCGCTCAGATGGCGGCCGACACGGCGGGCCTCATCGACAACCTCGGACTCGGCTCTGCGCACGTGGTCGGGATCTCGTTGGGCGGGATGATCGCGCAGATCCTGGCGATCGAGCACCCCGAGCGGGTCCGCAGCCTGACCTCGATCATGTCGACAACCGGGAACGACCAGGTGGGCCGGCCGACCGACGCCGCGCGCGCCCTTTTCCTGTTACCCCTGGTGAGCACCCCGGAAGGCGCCATGGACCGCGCCGTGCTCTTCAACCGCACAGGCGGCTCGCCGGCATATCCGACCGACGAGACCGAGCTGCGCGACCGAGCTGCGCGTGCCTTCGACCGCGCATTCAATCCGCAGGGCGTCGTACGCCAACTGGCGGCGGCCATGACTACACCAGACCGAACCAAAGACCTGCGCCGACTCGACCTGCCGACCCTTGTCATTCACGGCGCTGATGACCCGGTCATTACCGTGAGCGGCGGGCAGGCGACCGCAGCAGCGATTCCAGGAGCCGAGCTGGTCATGATCGACGGCATGGGTCACGACCTCCCCCGACCGCTGTGGCCCACCGTAGCCGAGCGCATTGCCACATTGGTCGCCCGCGCGCAGCAGCAGCGACCAAGATCCACGAGCACTTCGGCGAGCTAGACGTAGAGGCGTCGAAGTGGACGCATGGACCGAGCGTCCTCCTTCCGCGGCCATGTCCGTCGCACCTTCGCGCCGATTCCAGCGCCCGTCGAGGCTCCGCCCACGAGCCCGGACGAATGCTGCTGGAGGGTCGGAGAGACTCACAAGCTGCAGGCTAAGTTCGGCGAGGATGTCGAGTGCGTTCTGAACTTGGCGAGTGCGCATCGCCGACGGGGATCGGCGGTAGTTGGCGTTGGGGCGTGGCCTGTTGCCCATGGCGAAGAAGTTGATTAGACCCAGGGCGTCGTCGTCCTGCTTCAGGGCCGAGACCGGCAGCGAGATCTTCGCGCGGGCCACCAGCTCGACAGGCGGCCAGGGCCAGCCGCAGACCGGGTCGGTCGCGGTTGGCGTCGGTTAGACCGTGATCGACGTAGATGCGGTACTTGCTCGTCACTCCTGTCTCACGATGGCGAGCCCTTGCGGTCCCCTTAAATGGACCGACCTACGGGAACAATCCGCCGGCAATGGCGTCGGCCCATAGACAGACATGCGCCAGGGACAGCTCGAAACCCAAATGTCTGCACCTGTCAGCGGTTGATCCAGGCCTGCATTTGGGCGGGGTAGCGGTCGCCGGTGAGGTCGATCTGGTCGGCGGCGGTGGTGAGGTCGTGGAGATCGGTCGGGTTGAGTTCCACGTTGACGGCGCCGGTGTTCTCCCGCAGGCGGTGAAGCTTGGTGGTGCCGGGGATGGGCACGATCGTGGGGTTCTGGGCGAGGATCCAGGCCAGTGCGATCTGGGCGGGTGTGGCGTTGTTGCGTTTGGCGATGACCGAGATCAGGTCGACGAGGGCTTGGTTGGCGGCGCGGGCCTTTTCGGTGAACCGGGGCAGATTCCCGCGCAGGTCGCCCTCGGCGAACGAGGTCGAGCTGTCGATGGTGCCGGTGAGGAAGCCCTTGCCGAGCGGGCTGAACGGCACGAGCCCGATGCCGAGCTCGATCAGGGTGGGCAGGATCTCAGCTTCGGGTTCGCGCCAGAACAGGGAGTACTCGCTCTGCAGGGCCGTGACGGGCTGAACGGCGTGGGCGCGGCGGATGACGTTGATACCGGCTTCGCAGAGGCCGAAGTGGCCGACCTTGCCGGCGTCGATGAGCTCCTTGACGGTGCCGGCGACGTCCTCAATCGGCACGTCGGGGTCGACGCGGTGCTGGTAGAGCAGGTCGATCTGGTCGGTGTTGAGCCGCCGCAGGGAGTCCTCGACGGTTGCGCGGATGTGCTCGGGGCGGCTGTCCAGGCCGGTGGAGCTGCTGCCGTCGAAGGAGAAACCGAACTTGGTGGCGATCACCACCTGGTCTCGGACCGGAGCCAACGCCCTGCCGACGAGCTCTTCGTTGGTGAACGGCCCGTAGACCTGGGCGGTGTCGAAGAACGTGATGCCGAGGTCGACCGCCTCGCGGATGACCGTGATGCCGTCCTGCTCGTCGAGGTTCAGGCCGTAGGCATGGCTTAGGCCCATACAGCCGAAGCCGATCGCGGAGACGTCGAGTCCGCTGGTGCCGAGGATGCGCGTGATCATGTGTTGCTCCTGGGTTGGTGTGTTTGAGGCGGTGGTATGGAGTGGACGTGACACCCATCGTTCGCTCAGGTCGAGACGGCCAGCTGCGGTTCCCACAGCAAACGCCGAGGACGGCACCAGCAGCCGTTTGGTCGCTACAGGCCTTTCCGGAGGGTTTATTGGCACCTCCGGTCTCAGCCGGGCTGCGCGGTTGGGCGGAGCAGGATCTCGTTCAGTGTCATGCGTCGCGGCCTGGTGACGGCGAACGCGATGACGGCGGCGACGTCCTCGGCGGTGATGGCCAGTTGCGCGTAGAACTGCTCGGTGTTCTGCTTCACCGACGGGTCGGTGATGTGGTCGGTCAGCTCTGTCGCCACGGCGCCGGGTTCGATGACGGTGACGCGAATGTCGGGCTGCAGCTCTTGCCGCAACGCCTCCGACCAGCCGTTCATACCCCACTTGGTGGCCGCGTAGGCGGCGTTTCCGGCGCGGGCGGTTCGACCGGCAACGGAGGAGATGTTGATCAGATCACCGCCGCCGTCACGCAACTGCGGCAGGAACACCTCGGTGGCGGTCATCGCGCCGAGCAGGTTCACCTCCACCATGCGGCGCGCTTCGGCGCGCTGCTCGGTGCCGAACGGGCCAAGCAGCATCATGCCGGCGTTGTTGACCAGCACATCGGCCCCGCCGAGCTCGTGCTGCACCTGGTCGGCGGCCGCGAGGAGGGCGTCGCGGTCTGTGACATCAGCGGCGATCGCGACGGCGGTGTCGCCGAGCTCGGCGGCCAGCTGCTGCAGCCGGTCGACGCGGCGGGCCAGCAGCGCCACCCGGTAGCCGTGGCTGGAGAGGGCGCTGGCGGTGGCGGCGCCGATCCCGGACGAGGCGCCCGTGATCACCGCCACCGGTGGGGAGTCGTGGTCAGACATGGAGTCTCCTAGGGGTCCGAAGGATGGATAGGTGTGGTCAGTCGGCGAACGCGGCTTTGGCGACCTGGATGGCCGACATGGCCCGCGGCCAGCCGGCGTAGAAGGCGAGGTGGATGATCGCCTCCTTCAGCTCGGTCTCGGTCAGCCCGTTCGCCTTGGCCCGGAGTAGATGGTTGCGCAGCTGCTCGGTGTTGCCACCAGCCACCAACGCGGCAACCGTGACCAGGCTGCGGTCCCGCTTGGACAACTCGGCGCGTTCCCACACATCCCCGAACAGCACCTCGTCGGTCAGCTCCACGAGCTTGGGGGCGAAGTCCCCGATGGCCCGCTGCGCTGTCGTCTGCTTCTCCTCGTCGGTCATGATTCCTCGATCTCTGCGGTTGAGCGGTTGGGCGGTGGGTGGGTCAGCGGCCGGGGTACTCGTCGCCGATGAGGTGGTCGCCCCATTCGGTGACCGGCCCTGGCTGGCCGTCGGCCAGGTCCAGCGACAGGGCGAGGTGGGTCATGAAGTGGTCCGGAGCGGCGCCGTGCCAGTGCCACTCCCCGGGCGGGGTCTCGATCGTGTCGCCCGGACCGACCTCGATGACTGGGCCGCCGCGGGCCTGCACCAGCCCTCGGCCGTCGAGGATGTGCAGCGTCTGACCGTTGAGGTGTCGATGCCAGGCCGTGTGCGCGCCCGGCGCGAACCGGACCACGCCGGCCCGCAGCCGCGACGGCGAATCCCCAGGCTGCGGGATCATGTCGACCCACACGTCACCGGTGAACGTCGTCGCCGGACCCTTGCCGGTGGCCGGTGGTGGTAGGAGCTCCACGATGATCGCCTCCTGTCAACGGTAGGTCTCGTGGCCGCTGCCGCGGGCTCCGGCCACCGAGAGCTGGGCGGAACGGGCGTCGATCTCGGCGACCTCGGCAGCGGTCAAGGTCACGTCAGCAGCCTGGAGGTTCTCCGTCACCCGCTCGGGCCGGCGGCTGCCGGGGATCGGGACGATGGTCGGCGACTTCGCCAGCAGCCACGCCAGGGCGACCTGTCCCGCGGTGACCTGCTGGCGGCCGGCGATCTCGACGACCAGGTCAACAATCGGCTGGTTCGCCTCCAGAGCCTCGGGAGTGAAGCGGGGGAAGCGGCTGCGGATGTCGTTGGCAGCAAACGACTCAGAGCGAGCGACAGTGCCGGTGAGGAATCCCTGCCCCAGCGGTGACCACGGCACGAACCCAATGCCGAGCTCCTCGCAGGCAGGCAACACCTCGACCTCGGGGTCACGGGCCCAGATCGAGTACTCCGACTGCACCGCCGCGACCGGCTGGACGGCGTGGGCACGGCGGATCGTGTCCGCGCTGGCCTCCGACAGCCCGAAATGGCCGACCTTGCCGGCGTCGATGAGCTCCTTGACCGTCCCGGCGACATCCTCGATTGGGACGTCGGGGTCGACGCGGTGCTGGTAGAGCAGATCGATCCGCTCGGTCCGGAGCCGCTGCAGGGAGCCCTCGAGGGCCCGGATGATGTTCTCCGGTCGGCTGTTGAGGCCGGTGCGGGTGGCGCCGTCGTAGCCGAAACCGAACTTGGTGGCGATCACGACCTGGTCGCGGATCGGCTGGATCGCCTCCCCCACGAGGGTCTCGTTGGTGAACGGCCCGTACGCCTCGGCGGTATCGAAGAACGTCACCCCCTGGTCGTGGGCGCCGCGGATCAGGCTGACGCCGTGCTCGATGTCGACCGGATCGCCGTAGTTGGCGCTCAGGCCCATGCAGCCCAGGCCGATCGCCGAGACCTCCAAGGTGCCCAGCTGTCGCTGGTCCATGATCTTCCTTTCATGTCGCGCACAGGGTGCGCGTCTGGTAGTGGCGCGTGAGTGAATGTTGTGCCGGCGGCTGAGGTCAGGTGCTGAGCAGTCCGTTCTGGCGGAGCCAGGTTTCGATGTCGTCGCGGTGCTGGGTGATCTCTTCGCCTTGTACGGCCAGGCCGGGGCTTATCTCTGCTCCGGCACAGGCATCGGTGTAGACGCGTTCGGTGCTGCCGAGGCCGCTGACGGCGTAGGTGACGAACGGATGCACTGTCCGGCCGGTGAAGTCCAAACTGTCGGCAAACGTGTTCATGATCATCGGCGGCCGCACATTCCAGATCGGGCTGCCCAGCAGTACGTGCTCGTAGCCGTCGATCGAGGTCAGCGGATCGGCCATCGCCGGTCGAGCGTCGGTGTCCTGCTCGGTGACGTTGCGGGCGACGGTCGTGTCGTAGCCGTCCGGGTACGGGTTAGCCGCCTCGATCCGGTGGACATCACAATCGACCAGCCTGGCGATCATCTCGGCCAGCACCTCGGTATTGCCGACCTCCAGGTCGCGCCGGCCGCCGTAGTAGTAGTTCTCACCCGGGCGAGAGAAGTACGCCAACAAGATCGGGCCGGTCACCGGGGTTTCACCGCCTGTCGCAGTCGAGTCTGAAGAGGTTCCCAGAGGGGAGGTGGTGCTGGCGGGTGGCGGACTGCCCAGAGAGGTGCAGCCCGCCAACGCCTGACTCACGCCGCCGACACCCAGCAGCAGCCCCGATCGCAGCAACGTCCGGCGACTCGGCTTGAGTCGGCTCGTGTCATGACGTGGAGCAGCGATGATCGCCTCAGTCCTCGGGGATGGGTCGCCCGAAGGCCTCCAGCGTGATCACCTCGGGCTCGGGGCCGCCACGCTGACCGGTGTCGAGGGCATCGATCGCGGCGAGCTCGTCCGCGGTGAGATCGAAGTCGAAGACGTCGATGTTCTCCGCGATCCGCGCCGGCTTGGTCGACTTCGGGATCACCGAGCGGCCTTGCTGCAGGTGCCAGCGCAGC
>Ga0307300_10000237_pt1 | contig 13713 bp, 9 predicted proteins | sample ER_DNA_181_FD_194492 | JGI IMG/M metagenome (GOLD analysis project Ga0307300, IMG submission 194492) | Bulk soil microbial communities from the East River watershed near Crested Butte, Colorado, United States - ER_DNA_181 | ecosystem: Environmental > Terrestrial > Soil > Floodplain | place: USA... | reverse complement strand
CCCGCTCCCACTGTCCGTTCTGCTCGATGAAGGCCTCCAGCGAGCGCAGCAGCTCGCCGCCGTACTCCTCGTCGCCGCGCTCGATCGGCCCGAGGACGCTGTCGCAGTAGAGGTCGAGCGCGTCGTCGTCCTGGATCGAGAGCAGCAGGGTGAAGGCGCCGAGGTCGCGCCAGGAGGCCACCTCCGGGGCCGAGCCGTTGTCGAAGGCGGTCGCCTCCAGGGCGCAGCGCGCCTCGTGGAAGGAGTGGCGGAGGCGGTCCGGCGGGGCCGGGCGGCTGGCGGCGGCCCGGACCGCGCCGCGCTCGCGGGCGAGGTCGCGCCGCGCCTCCGTCGCCACCTCGACCGCGTCGCGGTCGGCGCAGTCGACGACCGCGCAGAGCACTTCGCGGCCGCCGGCGCTGTGCGGGGCGACGACCGCCGAACAGGCGTCGGCAGCGAGCGCGGCTTCCAGCGACGTGGCCGCCTCGCCGGGGTCGTCGAGCTGGAAGACGAGGACCGCGGCTTCCTCGCCGATCCCGAAGGGCTCGAGCCGGCGGCGCAGCTCGGCCGGGTCCATCCGGCCACCAAGGGCGGCGGCGAGGACGTCGCCGGCGAGTCGCCGCTCGGTCTCCCGCGCGACCCGGCGCCGCATCAGCTCCAGCGCCACCACCGCCACGGCCTGCTGCAGGATCAGCCGCTCGAAGTCGCCGAGGCCGCCGGAGTCGCGGACGATCACGACCCAGGCCTGCGGCGGGCCGCCGCCGGGGGAGATCACCGGGTGGGCCAGCGCCCGCCCGGCGACGTTCGGGTGCGAGGGGACGAAGGGGTGGCCGTCGCCGGCGTGGCTCAGCGCTTCCTTGCGGATCGTCGCGATCGCCTCGGCCGAGAGCTGGCGGCGGAAGCCCTTGCCCGCCAGCCGCTCGCCGCGGCCGTCGAGAACGGCGACCGTTCCTCCGACCGCCGAGGCGACGGTGGCGGCGATTTCCTCCAGCCCGCGCTCCTCCAGGACCAGCCGCTCGAGCCGCCGCTGCACCGCGATCCCCCGCTGCAGGACCTCGTACTGCTCGTTGACGAGGCGGGCGAAGGCTTTCTCGGTGATCGCGATGAACGGCGTCGAATAGGGGACCTCGAAGAGCGGGAACTCGTGCTTCTCGGCCTCGTCGACCAGCGCCTTCGGCAGCGATTTGTGGTTGAAGCCGGTCCCGAAGCCGAGCCCCGCGAGGTTGCGGTCGGCGAGGATGCGGATGAAGGCGCGCTGCTTGGCGGCGCTTTCGAGCGGGATCCCGGTGGTCAGCATCAGCTCGCCGCCGGAGAGCCACGGGGTCGGGTCCTCGAGCTCGGAGATGTGGACCCAGCGCACCGGCGCCGCGGCCGCGTCAGCGCCCGCCGCGAGCTCGAGGTCGAGCTCGTCGAGCAGGCTCTGGACGGTGAGCACCGCCGCCCCCTTAGAGCGACGACCGCCGTCGGGGTTCCGCGGCGGAGCCCTTGTGGGAGCCGCCGACCACCCGATCCCAGGCCTCGCCGAGGACCGAGTGCAGCACGTCGTGGATCTCTTCGAACTGCTCGGTGTCGGCGATCAGCGGCGGCGAGAGCTGCACCACGGGGTCGCCGCGGTCGTCGGCGCGGCAGATCAGCCCGCGCTTGTAGAGCTCGCCGGAGAGGAAGCCGCGCAGCAGTTCCTCGGACTCCTCGTCGTTGAAGCTCTCTTTCGTTTCCTTGTCTTTGACCAGCTCGACCGCGTGGAAGTAGCCGGCTCCGCGCACGTCGCCCACGATCGGCAGCTCGTGCAGGGACTCGAGCATCTGCCGGAACTCGCCCTCCTTGCGGAGGACGTGGCCGCAGAGGTCCTCGCGCTCGAAGACGTCGAGGTTGGCCATCGCGATCGCGGCCGCGATCGGGTGGCCGGCGAAGGTGAAGCCGTGGGCGAAGGAGGCGTCCCCCTGCATGAACGGCTCGGCGACCTTGTCGGAGGCGATCAGGCCCCCCATAGGGGCATAGGCCGAGGTCAACGCCTTGGCGATGGTGATGATGTCCGGGACGTAGTCGAAGCGCTCGCAGCCGAAGTAGTGGCCGAGGCGTCCGAAGGCGCAGATCACCTCGTCGGAGATCATCAGCACGTCGTACTGATCGCAGATCTCCCGCACCCGCTGGAAGTATCCGTCGGGCGGGACGAAGCAGCCGCCGGCGTTCTGCACCGGCTCGAGGATCACCGCGGCGACCGTCTCCGGTCCCTCGAAGACGATCCGCTCCTCGATCGCGTCGGCCGCCCAGAGCGGGTCGCGCTCCTCGGGCCAGCGGTAGATGTTGGTGTTGGGGACGTGGCAGCCGCCCGGCGTCAGCGGCTCGAACTGGCTGCGCAGCTCGGTGATGCCGGTCGCCGAGAGCGCGCCCAGCGAGGTGCCGTGGTAGGCGACCTCGCGGGCGATCACCTTGTGCTTCTGGCCTTTGCCGTGGATGCGGTGGTAGTTGCGGGCCAGCTTCAGCGCCGACTCGACCGCCTCCGAGCCGCCGGACGTGAAGAAGACGCGGTTGAGGTCGCCGGGCGCCAGCGAGGCGATCCGCGCCGCCAGTTCGATCGCCTTGGGGTGTGCGTAGGACCAAAGCGTGTAGAAGTCGAGCTCTTCGACCTGGCGGGCGGCCGCCTCGCCGTACTCGGTGCGGCCGTGGCCGGCGTTGACGCAGAAGAGGCCGGAGAGACCGTCGAGATAGCGGTTGCCGTGTTCGTCGAAGACGTAGCAGCCCTCGGCGCGGGTGATGATCGGGACCTCGTGGTCCGGCCCGTAGGCGCCCATCCTCGAGAAGTGCATCCAGAGGTGATCGCGGGCAAGTTGCTGAAGATCGGTTGCTGCCGGGGCTTGCGACGCGGTGGCCATGGAGCCCTCCTCCTCGGATTACGACGTTCTGGACAAAGCTAGACCCAGAAACCAACATTCGCAAGTGGTCTTTGGGTCAAGGACTGGAACGCGGCTTGTACGTCGTGTACAAGCCGCTCCTGTGCTTTTAGGACATCCGCCCCTTGCGCGTTGATCCAGCGGGGCTTACCGTCGCGATTGGGTAGCTAGGGCTTCCGGGTAGCCGAACCAACGAGAGGGGGCTGACAAGACCGGAATGGAAGACCGAGGAGGAGATACCCCCAGCGTTGAGCTGCGGAGCGTGACCAAGCGCTTCGACCAGCTGGCCGCCGTCGACGACCTCGACCTCCAGCTGGCGCAGGGCGAGTTCTTCACCCTGCTCGGCCCCAGCGGCTGCGGCAAGACGACGACGCTGCGGATGATCGCCGGCTTCGAGCGGCCGACCAGCGGCGAAGTCCGGATCGAGGGCGAGGACGTGGCGCAGCTGCCGCCGCACAAGCGCCCCACCAACACCGTCTTCCAGAGCTACGCGCTCTTCCCCCACCTCAGCGTCGCGGCCAACGTCGCCTTCGGGCTGAAGCGGAAGAAAGTCCCAAAGGGCGAGATCGCCGAGCGGGTCAAGGCGGAGCTGGAGCGGGTCGGCCTCGCCGCCGAGGCGAACCGGCGCCCGTCGCAGCTCTCCGGCGGGATGCAGCAGCGGGTCGCCCTGGCGCGGGCGCTCGTCAACCTGCCCAAGGTCCTCCTCCTCGACGAGCCGCTGGGCGCGCTTGACCTGAAGCTGCGCAAGGAACTGCAGGTGGAGCTGAAGCGGATCCAGCGCGACGTCGGCATCACCTTCGTCTACGTCACCCACGACCAGGAGGAGGCGCTGACGATGAGCGACCGGATCGCGGTGATGAACCGCGGCCGGGTCGAACAGGTAGCGACCCCGGAGGAGGTCTACAACCGCCCCGCCACCACCTTCGTCGCCGGCTTCATCGGCGTCTCCAACCTGATGCCGGCGACGGTCACCGGCAGCGGCGAGGTGAAGCTCGACGAGGGCTCGACGATCGCGACCGCGACCGACGGCTTCTCCCCCGGCGACCGCTGCCACGCCGTCGTCCGGCCGGAGAAGCTGCGGGTGGAGACGAGCGGCAACGGCAACGGCGCAACCAGCGCCTCCCGGAACGGCCTGCCCCGGGTCGAGGGAGTGGTCACCAGCTCGCTCTACCTCGGCACCGCGACCCAGATCGCCGTCGACCTCGGCGAGGGCGTGCGGATGACGGTCCTCGTCCCCAACGCCGACGAGGCCGAGCGCCAGCAGCTGCCCGGCGGCGGCGCCCGGGTCGGCTTGAGCTGGGAGCCCGAGCACATGCACCTTGTCCGCGAGTCGCCCAACGGCGCGCCCGCGGGAAGCAACGACGGCGCAAATGCCGCTGCCGACCAGTCGCAACTGGAAACCACCCACGGAGGTTGATGACAGATGGCCAGTGAGAAGGACCCACGGAGGATCACCGCCCTGCTGGCGGTCCTGGTCGCGACGGCGGCGCTGGCCTTGGGCCTCGCGGCCTGCGGCGGGGGCAGCGACATCAACGGCGGCGACACCGAATCCGAAGAAGTGAAGCTCGAAAAGAAAGCCTCGGGCGACGTCACGATCTCCAACTGGCCGCTCTACATCGACAAACAGACCGTCCCGGACTTCGAAAAGGAAACGGGCGTCTCGGTCAAGTACATCGAGGACGTCAACGCCAACGAAGAGTTCTTCGCGAAGATGGACCCGCTGCTCAAACAGGGGGACTCCGGCGGCCGCAGCCTCTTCGTCGTCACCGACTGGATGGCGAACAAAATGCACGAACTCGGCTACCTGCAGAACTTCGACAAGTCGGCGCTGCCGAACTTCGAAAAGAACCTCGTCTCCAACCTGCGGGAACCGAAGTACGACCCGAACCGGGAATTCAGCGCCCCCTGGCAGAGCGGGATGACCGGGATCATCGTCCGCAAAGACCTGGCGCCGGACGTGAAGTCGATCTGCGACCTCTTCGACCCCAAGTACAAGGGCAAAGTCGAGATGCTGAACGAACTCCGCGACACGGTGCCGCTGGTGATGAAGTGCCTCGGCATCGATCCCGAAGGAGCCAGCGAAGAGGACTGGATCAAGGCGATCGACAAAATCAAGCAAGCCTCGGAATCCGGCCAGATCCGCCGCTTCACCGGCAACGACTACGGCGGCGACCTGACCAGCGGCAACGCGGTCGCGGTGATCGGCTGGTCGGGCGACGCGGTCCAGCTGCAGGCCGACAACCCGGACATCGAATGGCGGATGCCGACCGAGGGCTGCATCCTCTGGTCGGACAACATGGTGATCCCGGTCGGAGCCCCGAACCCGACCGCCGCCGAGGACTTCATCAACTACGTCTACGACCCGGAGAACCAGGCGCAGATCGAGGCCTACGTCAACTACGTCAGCCCGGTTGAAAGCGTGAAACCGATCCTGCTGAAGGAAGAACCGGAAATCGCCAAGAACCAGCTGATCTTCCCGAGCAAGTCGTTCACGAAGAACTGCACGATCCAGCCTTCGCCGACCAGCGAAGAAGAACAGAACCTGAACCGCGAATTCAACGCGGTGCTCAACGGCTGAGCCGATGAGGCGCCGGGTCGCTCCCTACTTTCTGCTCGGGCCGGGGGCGGCCTGGCTGCTTCTGTTCTTCGTCATTCCCCTCTACTACCTGGGGAAACTGTCACTCAACTCCGGCGTCTTCGGCTCCTACGAATTCAGCTGGCACTGGGAGAACTACAGCGACGCGCTGCAGCTCTACGACAGCCAGTTCGTGCGCTCGTTCGTCTACGCCGGGCTGGCGACCCTGTTCGCTCTCCTCCTTGCCTATCCGCTCGCCTACACGATTGCCTTCAAGGCTGGGCGCTGGCGCAATGTGCTGCTTTTCGCCGTGGTAGCCCCGTTCTTCACCACCTACCTGATCCGGACCCTGGCCTGGGAGACGATCCTCTCCGACCAGAGCCCGGTGGTCAGCGTGCTCGACGCGGTCGGGCTCGCGCCCGAAGGGCACGTTCTGGCTACCGCCGGCGCCGTCATCGCCGGCCTCACCTACAACTTCCTCCCCTTCATGGTGCTGCCGATCTACGCCAGCCTGGAGCGGATCGACGTGCGGCTGATCGAGGCGGGTAAGGACCTCTACGCCTCCGCCTCGCAGACCTTCTTCCGGGTTACCCTGCCGCTCTCCGCACCGGGGGTTGTGGCGGGAACGCTGCTGACCTTCATCCCCGCCTCGGGCGACTACGTCAACGCCCAGTTCCTCGGCAGCGCCAACAACCAGATGATCGGCAACGTGATCCAGTCGCTCTACCTCAAACAGTCCGACTACCCCGCCGCCGCGGCGCTGTCCTTCGTGCTGATGGCGGCGATCCTGATCCTCGTCCTCGTCTACATCCGCTTCGCCGGCTCCGAGGCCCTGATGGGTGAGGAGGCGGTCTGATGGGCGGGGCCTGGCGCTGGCTGCGCGAGCACGCCGTCCAGATCGTCGGCGTCCTCGTCGTCCTCTACATGCTGATCCCGATCGCCGTCATCTTCGGCTTCTCCTTCAACGACCCGGCCGGCCGCTACAACTTCACCTGGGTCGGCTTCACGCTCGATCATTGGAGCAACGCCTTCGGGATCCCGGAGCTGAACGAAGCGCTGGTGACGAGTCTGAAACTGGCGGTGCTGGCGACGGTGATCTCGACCGTGATCGGGACGCTGATGGCCCTGGCACTGGTCCGCTACGAGTTCTTCGGCCGCCGCGCCGCCAACTTCCTGATCGTGATCCCGATGGCGACCCCTGAGGTCGTGATGGGCTCGGCACTGCTCTCCTTCTTCCTGCTGATCGGCAGCTTCAACCTCGGCTTCGAAACGCTCCTGATCGCCCACGTCATGTTCTGCATCAGCTTCGTCGTCGTCGTCGTCCGCTCCCGCCTGATCGGCTTCGACCGCAACCTCGAGGAGGCGGCAAAGGACCTCGGCGCCAGCTCCTTCGAAACCTTCCGCCTCGTCACCCTGCCGCTGATCATGCCCGGCATCTTCGGCGCCGCGATGCTCGCCTTCGCCCTCTCGATCGACGACTTCGTGATCTCCAACTTCAACTCCGGGACCACCGTCACCTTCCCCCTCTACATCTTCGGCGCCGCCCAGCGCGGCATCCCCGTCGAGGTCAACGTGATCGCGATGATCCTCTTCTTCTTTACCTGCGCCGCGATGGGATTCGCCACCTGGCAGCAGCGCCGGGCGGAAAAGCTGACCAGCGTCCGGCCCGAACAGGAGGCCGGAGCAGGGATTCCGGCGGGGGCCGCAGCGGCGACCTGAAACCGGTACCGCGATTTACATGGCGAGGGCGAATTCGTGCTCGCGCTGGTTCTTCTCGGTGAATGCGGCTGGATCTCGTCGCGCCTCGCCGCCCATCTCAATGGCCAGCTCGTCGAGCTCTTCCTCGTCGACGAGCTCGATATCCCCAATCACTTCGGCAACCTCCGCGACTCCTTGGGAGCCTCGTTCGCAGAGCTTCTCCTTGGCCGTTGCGAGAACTTCCTCGCTCTTCTCAAGCAAGGATTCGTCCTGCGCGTCGCGCGCGAACCGGCAGAGCAGCTGGGGCACCCACGGGTCGAGCTCTAGGAACTCACGCTGGTTACGGTCGGTGAGGATCGCCCCCAGCATGCTGACCACCGGCTGCACGCGTCCTCCTTTGCGCAGCATCCGCACCCAGCCGTCCTCGATTCCACAAGCGGCGATCCCGGCCGGGCTATGCAGTCGCGAATACTCGTCGAATGCGGACCTGGCCAGTCTCTCGACTGCCGCGTAGCTCGGCCGGGAACTCTCCTCGGCGATCCGTCGCGCGACCGCTGCCTGGCGCCGCGTGTTGAGAGCCATCCCCTCGTGGTGCCGACAGGCTTTGAACAGCTCTTCGGCACTCCGCAGCTCCGCGCCGGCACCCTCGAAATGGCCAAGCTGAAACTGCACAGCGCCCAGCGCCGACCGAGCGAACGCTTGGGTCACCCAGAGGTCCATCTGGCCTGCCTGCTCGAAGGCCTCGTCGAGCATCTCCCGCGCCTCGTCCACCTCTCCGAGGCAGCGCTTCACCTCGCCCATCTGCGTCAAAGCGTCCGCTCGGATCCGCTCGAACGAGTTCTCGGTCGCGATCTCGTGCGCGCGTTCAAGGCAGACCGCGGCCTCGCGAAACTCGCCCAGCAGCCTCAGACAGAGCCCGAACATGAAGAGGCAATGGGTGCGGCCGTAGTTGTCCTCCAGCTCGTCGAACTCGCGCTTCGCAACGATCGCCGTGCTCAGGGCGGACTCCATCTGGGTCTGCTTGCGCAGGTTCCCGGCGTGGCTGACGATGCTCCAAGCTCGCCGCGCGAGCCAGTCCCGGCCGGCCGGCGCGTCGCTGCTGTTGACATAGAGCTGGGTGTACAGCTGGCGGGCGGCGATCAGATGCGCCTCACGGATCTGCAGGTCGTCGGCGCGACGGTCACCGGAGCGCCCGAGCACGTACCGCAGGTGAGCCGCCGCAGGCAGCGCGTGATCTGCGTCATACCCCCGCGCGTTGCCGATCGCGATCTTGTTCAGCCGGCCGATCAGCTTGTCGTAGCTGGCGTCCAACTCGGGGCGCTCGTCGGGCTGCCGATCCTGGCGCACCGTTTTCGCGAGTTCGACCATCGCCTCAAGGGCAAGTTCCCGCTCGTCGATCTTCTCTGCCTCGCGCATCACCGACCGAAAGCGCGACGCCGCTTCGCCCAACCGATTCCGCTCCCGTCGAATCCGAACCCCTTTGTCGAGAGACTTGCGCAGAAGCGCCACCTTCTTCGCCTTCGATGGACCTGACGGCGGCTTCTGCTTCTCACCGAAGGCGACATGCCTGTTCAGCTCCACCTCACCGGCATCGGTAAGGGTGTAGTGCCGGTTGCGATGATCGACCTCGTCCTCCTCGCGGACAACCAGTCCGGCCTCACGGAAGGATTTGAGGACGCGACTGACCGATGGAAGAGCAGAGCCGAACCGCTCGCTCAGCTGCGTCGGGGTCGCCGGGCCCTCAGCCAGGCCGGTTAGGATTCTTCGCCGCAGGGGCTCCTTCTCGCCCGCGGCGATATTCGCAGCCAGTTTCTGTATTCGCTCGTCGGGGCTGCCTCCTGATCGAGCTCGACGGCGCCGCTCGCCGGCTGCCAGAGTCGCTTTGCTCATCATCGCTCCATCTCCAACAACGCGTCGGCGTCGTTACGAATGTGTCTAAGTTCATTGCTGTCAGTGTCTCGCGAAATCAGTCAAAAGTCAATAACTAATCATTGATTAAATCTTACTCCTCCCGTACCCGGGAGAGCCTCGAACATGCGTCTCATCTCGCCGCTATTAGCGCCAAGTGATCGGGGTTGACAGGGGCTCATTCGGGTCGAAGATCGCGATCTGGCCGCCCATGGCGTCAAGCGCTCCGGAGTAGGCGGCAACCGCCTCCTTCGGATCGGGAAGGGGGACCGCGACCATCCCGTGAAAGGGGGTGCTCGCTTCCGCAGGCGGGGCATTGGCGATCAGCGCCACGGCTTGGCACCTGGCGGCAAGGTCTCCTATCGGTCCCCTGAACGCTCCCTTTTTGGGGGTGAAGCTGGGGACAAGCAGGGTGCTGACGCCGGCAGCGAGCAGCTTCTGCGGGATGCTGCCGGTGTCGTTCAGGTCATTGCAGATCACCACCGCGAGCCGGGTGTGCTCGCCTGACAGGACGGTGATCTCCTTCGGCTCGTCGGTGATCCCCTCCCGCGACGGAAGCGACAGGCTCTCTCCATTCAGTCGCGTCGCGTAGTAGGGGTTGCACTTGCGGTGGTTAGCGACGAGCTCCCCGTCAAGGTAGATCCTCGCCTCATTCGCACGGACCGGTGGCAGGACATCCGGTTTCTCGACGATGTGAGCGCTTCCCGCCACGACCAGCCTGGGAAAGGCGCCAGGGGTCGCGGCGAGCACGTTCTCTAGGGCGGCGGGGTCGGGAAGGCTCAGCTCTGGCAGCACGGCGATCTCCACGTCTTGGACGCGACTCAGTAGCTCGGCTACTTCCTCTGGTCGCCAATGGACGGGTCTGGCAGGGAAGAAGCTGTCGTGGGTGAGGGGATTGACGCGCAGCGTTCCGCAGTCCCGCGGATGCACAGTGGCGATCCTCGGCAACCGCTTCCCGCCCGTCCACGTCAGCTCGTCGATCTCCCGGCGAACGCGGAAGTCCAGCCTCACCCGCACCGTTTCCATCTCGCGCGAGAACTCGAACAGGCGGTGGCCATAACCACCCAGGAGACCGCCCCGGTTGCCGGTCTCCTGATGCGGGGTCTTTTCCACCCCTTTCAGCAAGGGTCGCGGGGCGAAGGGAACCGGCGCGCCCCGGTCCAGGAGGACGAAGGACTCCTGCATCGCGTACGTCCAGGGGAGAACGCGGCGGCAGAGGCCCCGCAGCACTCCCAGGCAATCGAGCGGGTAGTGGGGCTCGGCTTCTTCCAACGCCGCCACCAGACGGGCGCCCAAAGCCGAGTTAAGCCGACGTGGATTTTTCACCACCCTTGGCCAAGCATCGGGAGCGGTCGCGATTACGTGGTCCCTGACTTCGTCGACTAGCCCACGCAGAAGCTCGTCGTCGAGCTCCATGCGCAGTTCCGCTTCTTGGTCCAAGCAAACCGCCCCCAGGCGACGCGCCAGGTTCTCGACTGACGTCGCTTCGGAGAGCAGCTCGGTGAAGGAGAATGACCGCATGTCGACTCGGCCAGGGTCGACCTGTCGACGATCGCGCCCTGCCGGGCCGGAACCTTATTGGGTACAGATCGTTCCCTGATTGTCCAAGTTCCCCCTATTACCGGGAGCGGGGCAGAGCCGTGAGTTTTGCCCCCTCAGTCGACCAGGTGCCTTCAGCGGCCGATGTGGAAACCGATCAGCTCGGGGATCTTCGCCACGGCTGAGGAAATCGGGCCGGGCTGACGGCCGGCCATCTCGGCCTCCTCTTTCCTCTCGATCGCGAAGCGGATCGACTCGCCGCCGAGCCAGTGGAAGGGCTCGGGGGGGACGCGGGGGGTCTTGGCGTCGACGATGGCGAGGCTGGTGTGGTCGTCATCGCGGTCGAGGACCAGGGCGGCGAGGGTGCGGCCGACCATGTTGCTGGGGCCGACGCCGTTGCCGGTGTAGCCGGCGGCGACCCAGGCGCGGCGCTGGGAAAGGGTTTCGATGGCGGGAAGGTGGGTGGGAGAGGCGTCGATCGGGCCGCCCCAGGCGTGGGTGATGCGGCGGCCGCGCAGGGTTGGGAAGTAGTCGTAGAGGTGCTCGGTGGCGGCGGCGGCGACGTCGGCGTCGACCTCGGCGCGGCCGCGGGTGCGGGCGCCGGCGGCGATGCGGCCGCCGCCCCAGCCGAAGGCGATGCGGCCGTCGCGGGTGGTGCGGAAGTAGTGGAGCAGGGAGCGGGAGTCGGTGATGCAGTCGCCGCCGGTCCAGCCGATCTGCTCGAGCACGTCGGGGATCGGCTCGGTGAGGACGATGTGGGAGGAGGCGACGGTGAGACGTCCGCGCAGCGGGCCGCGGCGGCTCTTGGCGGCGCTGCCGATCGACAGCACGCCGCGGGCGGCGCGAACGGATCCCCCTGACGTCTGCGCCTCGACGCCGTCGGCGGCCTCGCGGAACGAACGCACCGAAGAGGACTCGAAGACCTCCACCCCGGCCGCAAGCAACTGCGCCCGCAGACCGAGCGCCAGCCGCGCCGGCTGCACCGTCGCCGAGGTCGGAGAGACGGCGCCGGCGCGGAAGGCCGGTGAGGAGCAGCGCTCCTGCACCTCCGCCTCGCTCAGCGGCTGCAGCATCTCCGGGACACCGAGCTCGCGGCAGGCCGCGAGCGCTCGCTCCCAGGCGCCGTCGTGCGCCGGCGCGGTCGAGACCTGGACGTAGCCGGCGGGGCGGAACCAGGCGTCGACCCCGTGCTCCTCGCAGAAGGCGCCGATCCGCGCCACCGCCTGCTCGGCTGCCGCCGCCACCCTCAACGCCGCCTGGTCTCCCCAGCGCTCGCGCATCGAGGCGAGCGAGAACCACATCGCGTTGCAGAAGCCGCCGTTGCGCCCGCTCGGGCCCTGCCCGCAGAGCGGTTCTGACTCCAGCAGGACCACCCGCGCGCCGGGCTCCAGCTGCTTCGCGTACCAGGCGCTCCACATCCCCGTGTAGCCGCCGCCGACGACGAGGACGTCGGCCTCGACCCGGCCGCTGAGCGCCGGACGGGGCTCGGCGGCGCCGGCCTCCTCGATCCAGTAGCCCAGGCGGTCGTGCTGCATCCCCGGATTCTCCAGCACCCGCGCCGTCGGCTCTGTCCAAAGATCGGCCGCGAAATTGTCCAGTCGCACCGAGGGGGATCCGTAGACTCGGATCGATGCCAGGAGATGGTCAGGACTCCACTCCTTACGTCGACGCGATGCTCGCCTACGCGAAGCGCGATCCGGGTCGCTTCCAGGTGCCCGGGCACAAGGGCGGGATCGGCGCCGACCCGGCGATGCTCGAGCTGGTCGGGGAGCCGGGGCTGCGGAACGACATCCCCTCGGTCACCGAGGGCGTCGACGTCGGCCCCGAACCGACCCCGTTCCAGCAGGCGCAGAAGTTCGCGGCCGAGGCCTGGGGCGCCGGCCGCACCTGGTTCCTCGGCAACGGTGCCTCGCAGGGAAACCACGCCGCCTGTATGGCGCTGGCCCACGGCGGCAACCGGGTCGTCGTCCAGCGCAACGTCCACTCCTCGGTTATCGACGGGCTCGTCCTCAGCGGCATGCGCCCCACCTTCGTCGCCCCCGAGCTCGACCCCGAGCTGGGGATCGCCCACGGGCTGACGCCCGACTCGCTGGCGGCTGCACTCGACGAAACCCCGGAGGCGGTGGCGGCGATGGTCGTCTCCCCGACCTACTTCGGCGCCTGCGCCGACGTCGCCGCGATGGCCGAGGTCGCGCACTCGCGCGGGGTGCCGCTGGTGGTCGACGAGGCCTGGGGCGCCCACCTCCACTTCCACCCCGACCTGCCGACCGACGCCCTCGCCTGCGGCGCCGACCTCGTCACCTCCTCGACCCACAAGATCATCGGGGCCTTGACCCAGGCGGCGATGCTGCACCTCGGCCGCGGCGGCCGCATCGACGGCGCCGTCGTCGACCGCTGCGTCAGCCTCGTCGAGACGACCAGCCCCAGCGGCCTGCTCGCCGGCTCGCTCGACGCCGCCCGGCGCCACATGTACGTGCACGGCGAGGAGATGCTGAGCGAGGCGCTGACGGGGCTGGCGAAGACGCGGGAGATGATCAAGGAGATCCCGGGCCTCGACGTGCTCGACGAGCGGATGGTGGGAAGGCCGGGGGTGACGGGCTGGGACCCGCTGCGGCTCGGGATCGACGTCCGCGGGACCGGCTCCAGCGCCCAGCGGCTGTGGAAGACCGCCTTCCACGTCGCCGAGATCGACCTCGAGCTCTACTCGGGCAACGTCGTCGTCGCCATCTTCGGCGTCGGCGAGAAGGCCGAGAGCAGCGGCGAGCGGCTGGTCGCGGGGCTGCGCCGGGCGGTCGCCGAGCTGGAGGAGACGCCGGGGGCGCCGGACGAGAAGCTGGCGCCGGCGCCGCCCTGGGGCGAGCTGGTGCTGACGCCGCGCGAAGCCTTCCTCGGCCCGCAGGAGGTGGTTCCCTTCGACGCTGCGGCGGGTCGGGTTGCGGCCGAGGGGCTCGCCGCCTACCCGCCGGGTATCCCGAATGTCCTCCCGGGGGAGCGGCTGACCGAGGAGACCCTTGACTTCATCCGCGAAAGCCTCGACCACGGCGGCTATGTCCGCGGTGGGTCGGATCGGGAGTTGAAAACTCTTCGGGTGGCTTTGTAGAGGAGTTGGGTGGGGGTCACCGG
>Ga0307300_10000236_pt1 | contig 13737 bp, 10 predicted proteins | sample ER_DNA_181_FD_194492 | JGI IMG/M metagenome (GOLD analysis project Ga0307300, IMG submission 194492) | Bulk soil microbial communities from the East River watershed near Crested Butte, Colorado, United States - ER_DNA_181 | ecosystem: Environmental > Terrestrial > Soil > Floodplain | place... | reverse complement strand
GGCATGGCACCGGCTGTAGGCCGTCGCCGGAACTGGCTGTGGACGGTCATGGCCGTCCTGCTCCTCGTCGTCCCGCTGCTCGAGGTCCTCGTGATCATCGCCGTGGGCCGGGCGATCGGCGGCTGGCCGACCTTCTTCCTGCTCCTCGCAGAGTCGGCCTTCGGCGCGTGGTTGGTCCGCCATGAAGGCGGCCGCGCCTGGCAGTCGCTGCAGACGGCCCTGACCACCGGGCGCATGCCGTCTCGCCAGCTGGCCGACGCGGCATTGGTGCTGGTCGGAGGGGTGCTGCTGCTGGCCCCGGGGTTCCTCACCGACATCGTCGGGTTCTTCCTCGTCCTGCCCTTCACCCGTCCCGCCGCGCGACGGGCCCTCGAGGCGGTCGTCGCCCGTCGCCTGCTCGCGGGCGTGTATGCGCCGGGTGGGGTGCCGTCACGGAGCACCGGTCCGGAAGCCGGTCCGGGAGCTGGTCCCGCGTCACGAAGCCGGGCCGCGGACGACGTCATCGAGGGCGAGATCCTCTGACGGAACGTGCGTCGACGTGTCGTCGGCGCGTCGGTCGACCGGACAACCGCGCAAAATTCGGGTCCACGGGGTCTGTCGCTATCGGGTTGTCGTCTGCCATCATGTGGAATCACGATTCCGGAGTGCGGAAATGTGCCGCACTCCTCGTGCCACCCAGGAGGACGAATGTCAGCCTCGACTCCCGCTCCCACTCCTGACCTGCCGAGCGTGTCCGCGGACATCCCGAACGCGTCGCCACGCCTCTACAACGAGGACCTCGCCCCCGCCACGGACCGCCGATGGGGCGTCTTCAGCATCTTCAACGTCTGGACGTCGGACGTCCACAGCCTCTTCGGCTACTACCTCGCCGCGAGCCTGTTCCTCCTCTGCGGCAGCTTCTTCCCCTTCCTCATCGCCATCGGCCTCGGCTCGCTGGTCATCTTCGTGATCATGAACCTCATCGGGTTCGCCGGCGTGAAGACCGGAGTGCCGTACCCGGTCCTCGCCCGCTCGTCGTTCGGCGTGTGGGGTGCCAACCTGCCAGCACTGATCCGCGCCGTCGTCGCCTGCTTCTGGTACGGCGCGCAGACTGCGGCCGCCTCCGGCGCCGTCGTCGCCCTGCTCACCCGCAACGACTCGTTCCTGCAGTTCCACCAGAGCAGCCACATGCTCGGCCACTCGACCCTCGAGGTCATCTGCTTCATCGTCATCTGGGCGCTGCAGCTGCTCATCATCCAGAACGGCATGGAGACCGTCCGTCGGTTCCAGGATTTCTCCGGTCCGGCGGTCTGGGTGATGATGCTCGTCCTTGCCATCTGGCTCAACGTCAAGGCCGGGGGTTTCTCGTTCAGCCACGACATCCCGGATGACGTCATCCTCGCGAAGACGGCGGACGCCGGCGTCATCGGCCTGCCCGGCTCGTTCACCGCGCTCGCGGCAGCCGCCGCGACGTGGGTCACCTACTTCGCGGCGCTCTACCTCAACTTCTGCGACTTCTCCCGGTTCGCCAAGGACAAGGCCACGGTCCGCAAGGGCAACCTCTGGGGCCTGCCGGTCAACCTCGTCCTCTTCTCGCTGGTCGCCGGCCTCACCACCGTCGCCGCATTCCGGGTCTACAACGAGGTGCTGCTGCACCCGGAGCAGATCTCGGCCAAGTTCGACAGCTGGTTCCTCGCCCTGCTCGCCGCCCTGACCTTCGCGGTGGCGACTCTCGGCATCAACGTCGTCGCCAACTTCGTCTCGCCGGCGTTCGACTTCTCGAACGTGTTCCCGAGCAAGATCTCGTTCAAGCGCGGCGGTGTCATCGCGGCCCTGATCGCCCTGGTTCTCTACCCGTTCGCTCCCTGGGAGGGCGACGTCGCGGGGTTCGTCAACGCCGTCGGCGCCACGATGGGGCCACTGCTCGGCGTGATCCTCGTCGACTATTACCTCATCGCCCGGCAGCGGGTCGACGTGCCCCAGCTGTACCTCGAGCACGGCACCTACCGCTTCCTCGGCGGCTGGAACATCAACGCCCTGGTGGCCACCGCGATCGGCGCGCTCTTCTCCAGCGTCCTGCCGCACATCGGGTCGATCCTGCCGGCATGGTGGGGCACCTACGGCTGGTTCTTCGGCGTCGCGATCGGCGGCTTGGTCTACTTCGGCATGGAGCGGCTGCGGCCTCGCCGGCCGGTGCGGTCCACCGAGCCCGAACCGCGTCCCCAGCCCGTGGCGGGCTGACCCGCATACCGGCTCAGGTAAACCCGAGGGCCCCTCTCCTCGCGGCGAGGAGAGGGGCCCTTCGGGTGGTATGCGGATCAGGCGGTGCGCTTGCTCGTCGGCTTCTCGCCGCGCGACTCGCGCAGCAGAGTCAGACGCTCCTCGAGCAGCTGCTCGAGCTCGGGGATGGAGCGGCGCTCGAGCAGCATGTCCCAGTGCGTGCGGACGTGCTTGGTCTCCTTGGGGGTCGGCTCGGGGCCGTCGAGCAGCTTGGCCTCGTTGCCGCACCGGCACTCCCAGACCGGCGGGACCTCGGCCTCGACGCTGAACGGCAGCTCGATCCGGTGGCCCTGCGGGCAGACGTAGGTGGTGATGCGGCGCTCGCTCGGAACGACGCCGGACTCCGACTCGAAACTGAAGGTGCTCAGCCGCGTGCCGCGTAACGTACGGTCAGCCATCTTGATGTCCCTCCGACACTCACGTCGCGCGGTGCTTGTCCCATGCCCGCCTGCGACCTCTTCGGTTGCAACGGTCCTCTCGGACGCGTTGTTCCGGCGTTGCCACGAGTTCGGAGTTCCGAGACCTCTTTGTGATGCGAATCACAAGAAGGAAGACGTCGGCGCACAGTCCTTGGTTCAGACGACGGCCGGCACCTCGTTGCCGGCGGCCTCGATGCCTTCGCGCATGCGGACCCGAGACAGCAGGACGCCGCCCACGACGAAGAAGACCACCAGGGCGACGATGGCCCACCGGTACGAGTGGGTGAACTGGTAGACGAGCCCGAAGGTGAGCGTCCCGAACCAGCTCGTGCCACGCTCCATCGCCTGGTAGAGCCCGAAGAACTCCGCTTCCCGCCCGCGAGGGATGAGCTGGCTGTAGAGCGAGCGGGACAACGCCTGGCTGCCGCCGAGGACGAGGCCGATGAGGAGGGCCAGCACGACGAACAGGGCGATGTTCTGGGCCGGGACGAAGAACGCGACCACGACGATGGCGGTCCACATCGTGAGGCTCAGCAGGACGGTGCGCCAGGCACCGAGCCGCGCTGCGATCCGACCGAACAGCATCGATCCGCCGAACGCGACGAACTGCACGAGAAGGAACACGCCCAGCACCGTGGACTGCGAGAACTGCAGCTCCTCGATGCCGTACAGGCTGGAGTTGCCGATGACGGTCTGGATGCCGTCGTTGAAGAACAGATAGGCGAGGAGGAACAGCAGGGTCTGGGGAAACAGCCGCAGCTCCCGGAAGGTGTCGGCCAGCTGCGCGAAGCTGCCGCCGACGACGCCCCGGGACCGCTCCACGGGGGGTGCCAGCGTCCCCCCGACGTGGCGGAGCCCGAGCACCGGGATCAGAGTGAACGCCGCCCACCACAGGCCTGCGGACAGCAGGGAGATCCGGGTCGACACGGTTCGGTCCAGGCCGAGGTTCGTGTGGAACAGGTCCAGCCCGAAGTTCAGCGCGAGCAGGATGCCGCCGCCGAGGTAGCCGAAGCCCCAGCCCTTCGACGAGACCCGGTCGCGGTCGTCGGGTGACGCGATACGGATTAGCAGCGAGTCGTAGATGACAAGCGACGACCCGAGGGCGAGGTTGGCGAGCATGAGCAGGACGACCCCGAGCTGCCAGTTCGTCCCGGCGACGAAGAACATCGCGCTCGCGGCCATCGCGCCCAGCCACGCGAACCCGGCCAGCATCCGAGTGGGTCGGCGGCTCCGGTCGGCGATCCCGCCGACCACGATGAGGACGAGGACCGAGACGATGGTCGAGACGGTCGCGGTGTAGGCGAACAGCGAACCGGGTGACACGGGGATGCCGAGCAGGCTCAGGGTCTCGGTGCACCGCTCACCCTCGGCGAGGTCCGGACAGGCGGCGCTCGTGGCGACCGAGGTGAGGTAGGGCGCCATCAGGACCGTCGCCGTCGTCGTGACGTATGCGGAGTTGGCCCAGTCGTACCAGTACCAGGCCCGCTGCTCCTTGGTGTCCCGGCCCGGGGGAGAGGGCGCGGTGACGGCGACGTCGTCGGTCATGGGCGGAAGCGTGGCACACCCCAGAGCGCGAGAACGGGCTCCCAGCGCAGCGCGCGGGAGCCCGTTGCTCGGCTCGGTCCGTTGACGGTCAGGCGCCCTCGGAGACCGCGTACAGCTCGTCCGCGACGAGGCCGTGTGCCTCGCGGTGGACGGTGTTCGCCGCGTCGGTGTCCGGCGCGTCGACGAGGCAGAAGATCTTGCCTTCGGCCTCGCTGACCCAGTATCTCAGGTACTTCACGCCGTATGGCTCCTGCGTCTGAAGATCGGCCGCGTGGGCCTTGGCGACGTCAGCGGCGCCGACGGGGCCGTTCATCGTGTGCACGTCCATGAAGAGGGACATAGTCGTTCTCCTGAGTCGTTCGTTCTGGCGGGTGATGAGCCGGTTTCCGGCCTGCCTCAAGGGAACGACAGCGAGTCAGATGCCCACATCGGGAGTTGTCCCCATGTTGGGAACGAGCCCCCGCTGACGGGCCACGCCGCAGCGGCCGCACGGTTGGGCTCCCCGAGCTTCCGCAGCACGGAGGAGACGTGGTGGTCGACGGTCTTCTGCGAGAGGAACAGGCGATCGGCAAGCTGGGCGTTGGTGAGGCCTTGCGACAGCAGCGCCAGCACCTCGAGCTCGCGCGCGGTGAGCCCGGCCGGGTTGGTCCGCGTCTGCTGCCGGGGGCCGCGGGGGACCACCTGACCGGCACGGCGGCGATCGCGCAGCAGGACCGAACGGGTCTCCACCGCCCCCAGCGCAGCGAGCAGCTCGGTGCCGGCGCGGGCGTCGTCTACCGAGTCCGACCGAGAGAGGCAGACGCCTTGCCACCACGGACAGCCGAGTCGTTCCCACACGGCCGCGGCCGCGAGCCAGTCGTCGTCGGCCATCCGCGCAAACGGTTCGGGCACATCCGTGCGGCCGGGCACGTCGACCCCCGCGATCCGTCGCCACCAGTCCGTCTCGGCCAGCTCCCACCCCAGGAACACGTCCGTGGCGAAGGCGTCGAGCGGAGCCACCTCCCGAGCCGTCGCGTCGAGGTCGTCGGCCATCCAGGCAGCCTCGGCCCGGGCGGCCGCGACGGGCAGGATCCGTTGGATCTCGCCGGTGTCGGCGGCGAGGTCGCGAGCCAGGTCAAGTCGCTCAGCGGCGAGCCGTAGGTCACCGCGCCGGAGCGCAACGGTCCCGCTCACGACGAGGGCAGGGATGCGGCTGACCGGAGGGACGCTGGGGTTCCGGACCACCGGGTCGGCCAGCTGCACCGCCGCCGCATACCGGCCCTGTTCGAGCAGCGACGCGGCCAGCCATGCCGCCATGTACAGCTCCCACGAGTCGAGGTCGCGGTCGGAGCAGTAGGCGATCCCGGCGCGGAGGCACTCGTCGGACTCCGCCAGCCTCCGATTTCGGACGAGTCCGACGCCGAGGTTCGTGTACGCCCGGGCGACATGCTCGTGGAGGTCGTCCGTGACCGCGATGTCGAGGCTCTGGCGCAGCCGGGCGATGCCCTCCACGGGGTCGGTTCCGACTAGCAGCGCGGTGCCGACGTTGTTGAGCGCATGGCTCTCGACCTCGCGGTCACCGAGCGTCCGGGCCAGCGCAATTGCGCGGTGACCCCATTCGAGGGTCTCGGGGACGCGGCCCGCGAGCATCGCGAGCTGGGAGGTGTTGCTGAGGGCCATCGCCAGCTCATGGCCTGGCGGGAGCGACTCCAGCGTGGCTACCGCCAGGTGGCCGTACCGCTCGGCGTCCTCGCCGCGACCGAGGAACCAGGACAGCCGCGACAGCCAACGCTGCGCGGCGCCGACGGCCTCGGACGACGGATCGGCCTGTTCGTGCAGTTCGAGCGCATGGCGGCGGGCGAGAAACGCTTGCTCGACGTCATTGGTCAGGTAGCACTCGTAGGACAGATGGTCGAACAGCTCAGCGGTCCGGGCGCGGTCGAGCACTTCGGGAACCCCCAACGCGAGCCGGTACTCCCGCATCGCTTCCCGGTGCGCGCCCAACCGGGCGGAGTGGGTGGCGGCCGCGATCGCGTAGCGGACCGCGTCCTCCTGACGGCCGCTGCCCGCCGCATGGTGTGCGAGTCGGTGATCGTCGGCGCCCCCCAGCCGAACGAGGGTCGCGAGGGCGGTGGCGTGCAACCGCATACGGAGGGCGTTGGGGAGGTCGGCCTCGACCGTCTCCCGGGCGATCTCGTGACGGAACGCGAACCCGCCGTCCTGGACCCCGACGAGCATCCCGTGGCGGACACCTTCGTCGACGGCCTCGACCGACTGGCCGGCGACCTCGCAGAGCAGCGGAAGGGACGCCCCGGGGCCGAGGATCGCTGCGGCACCGAGGACGTCGCGGGCGGCGGGGGAGAGGCGACCGAGCCGGGCGCGCACCGCGTCGCGCACCGTCGCCGGCGCGTCGGTCGCGCCGGATGCCAGCACTTCGGTGACGAAGAACGGGTTGCCACCGGTGCGCCGGTACAGCGCGCCCGCGTCGAGTGACGAGCTGGTCTGGGCGACGAGTGCCTCGACCGCTCCGGCGGTGAGCGGTGGGAGGTGCATCCGGTCGACGAACGGGGCGGTGGCGAGGTCGCCGAGGAACGTCGTGAGCGGCGTGCCCGCGCCCGCTTCGTCCTCGCGGAACGTCAACACGGCGAGCAGCGGCATCCCGTCGAGGCGGCGGCCGAGGAAGCGCACGAGCTCGAGAGTCGCCTCGTCCGCCCAGTGCACGTCCTCAAGAACGAGCAGCGTGGGAGCCTCGGCCAGCCGGGCCCTGATCTCGCGGAACAGCCGCGGACGGGTGGCCCCGGTCGTGGCGTCGATCTCGGCCGCCAGGTCGGGCAGGGCATCGAGCACCGGACCGAGCGGGGGCGGGGTCGCGACGTTGTCGCAGTACCCGCGCCGCACCGTCACCTCCGGACCGACCCGCGTCGTCAGGAACCCCACCAGCGACGTCTTGCCGACGCCCGCCTCGCCGCCGAGCAGGACGAGGCGGCCGGCCGACGTCTGCCGGTCCGGCACCCACTCGAGCAGCGGGGCGAGGAACGGGTCACGCTCGACGAGCACGCCGACCATTCTGACCAGAGGAGAGTGCCGTGCGACGAGAAAGTCGGCGGACCACCTGGCACGATGCGACTCATGAGCGATCGCGCCGTTACGGCGCACACCGAAGGGCTGCCCAAACCAGGACCGCGCCGCCCCCGCGGGAACCATCTGGAACGGTCCGACTGGGTGGTCATCGGCCTGTCCGTCCTCTTCACCGTCGTCGCCGGCCTGGCCCACTACCTCGGTGGGGGAGCCGTGCTCGCGTTCGTCGCCGCGGCCGCTGCCGTGGCATTGCTGGCCGCTCTGGTCGGCCGCTCTGTCGAGCAGCTGGGCGACCGCTTCGGCCCGGGCGCGACCGGCGTGTTGCAGTCGGCGCTGGGCAACCTGCCGGAGCTCTTCATCTCGTTGTTCGCGCTCAAGGCCGGCCTCGTCGCGGTCGTCCAGGCGGCGCTGATCGGCTCCATCCTCGCCAACCTGCTCCTCGTCCTGGGCCTGTGCTTCATCGTCGGCGGTCTCAAGCACGGCACCCAGAACCTCGACAGCGCGCGGGCTCGGAGCATCACGGTCATGCTGCTCGTGTCCGTCGCTGCCATGGTGATGCCGTCGGTGGCCCACCTCATCCACGCGCCGGCTGCTGAGCACGAGACGACCCTGTCGATCATCGCCTCCGTCGTGCTGCTGCTGCTCTTCGTCCTCACCCTTCCCGCCTCGTTGCGGCGTGGCGACAGTCCTGGCAGCCCAGGTGTGTCCGGGGAGTCCGAGCCGCCCCGGTGGAACCTGGCCTTCGCCGTGGGAATGCTCGCCGCGAGTGCGGTCGCCGCGGCGTTCGTGTCCGACTGGTTCGTCTCGGCCCTGGAGCCCGCGATGAACTCCTTCGGCATCTCCGAGGCGTTCGCCGGCCTCGTCGTCGTCGCCATCGCAGGCAACGCCATCGAGAACGTCGTCGGCGTCCAGCTGGCCGCCAAGAACCGGTCGGAGTACGCGTTCGCGGTCGTCATCAACTCGCCGCTCCAGATCGCGCTCGTGCTGGCGCCGCTGCTCGTCATCCTCTCGTCGGTGCTCGGGTTCTCGGCGCTGACTCTGGTGTTCTCACCGCTGCTCGTCGTGTCCGTCGCGGTCGCGGTCCTGCTCAGCGCCTTCATCACCTTCGACGGCAAGTCGACCTGGATCGAGGGCGCCGGCCTCATCGCCCTCTACGGCGTCATCGCGGCCACCTTCTGGTGGGGGTAGGACGCCGCGTTTGGCGGTCAGGCCGGCCGAAGGAACTCCGCCAGGGCGGCGGTCATGGCCTCGTCGTCCCAGCTGTGGTTCGTGCCGTTGACCGTCCGCGAACGGGCGGCCGGCATCGCCGCCACCAACGCCGCGGCGGCGTCGGTGAACAGGGGGAGTGGCTCCTCGCCGCTCATGACCAGCGTCGGCTGCCGAACCCCGCCCAGCAGCCGGCCGAGAGGCGCCGACTGGGACCAGTTCACGACCGCGAGGTCGTAGCCGAGACTGGGCGCCATGGCGGTCATGGCCGCCCAGTACGGGCTGGACTTGGCCCCCTCCAGCCACTCTCGCGGCATGTCCTTCATGTAGTACTCCACCGCACCACCGCGGTCGTCGTCGAGGATCAGCTCGCGGAGCGAACTCGTCTCGTCGCTGCCGTCGACAGACTCCGGCGACAGCGGGATCTCGAACAGGGCGAGCCGGGTGACCTCGAGTCCCGCGGCTGCCGCATACAGGCAGAGCGAAGCTCCCGAGGACCACCCGAACACCGATGCCTGCCCTCCGACGACGCCGAGCAGCGCCTCGAGATCCTCGACCTCGCGCCGCGGGTCCCACTCCGCCAGGGGTGCGGCGTCGTCGCTGTCGCCGCGGGCCCGCCGGTCGTAGGTGACGGTGGTGAAGCCGGCCTCCGCGAGTGACGCGGACAGCGGCGCCGCGGCGCCACGGAGGTTCAGCGCGGCGGTGACGAACAGGACCGCGGGACCCTCGCCCTGGATGTCGTATGCGATCGACGTGCCGTCACGTGACGTCACGGTGCTGGCCATGGATACTCCTTCGTCGGCGGGGGCACCTAGCGTCTCCGTCGGTCACCAGGCGTGTCTAGGGTTCCCGATGACGTGACACCGCACGAGATGGAGCAGACAGGATGACCAGAGCCACGAGCACGGAACCGCCGTCAGCCGCGCAGCATGCCGCCGACAGTCACGACGTGATCCGGGTGCACGGAGCGAGGGTCAACAACCTCAAGGACGTCAGCGTCGAGATCCCGAAGCGGCGGCTGACCGCGTTCACCGGCGTATCCGGCTCGGGCAAGAGCTCGCTGGTGTTCAGCACCATCGCGGCCGAGTCGCAGCGGCTAATCAACGAGACCTACAGCACGTTCGTGCAGGGGTTCATGCCGACCTTGGCCCGTCCCGATGTCGACCTCCTCGACGGCCTGACGACGGCGATCATCGTCGACCAGGAGCGGATGGGCGCCAACCCTCGGTCAACCGTGGGTACGGCGACCGACGCCAATGCGATGTTGCGAATCCTCTTCAGCCGACTGGGAAGACCGCACATCGGGTCACCCAACGCATACTCCTTCAATCTGCCCTCGGTCAGCGCCAGCGGGGCCATCACCGTCGAACGCGGGAACCGCACCAAGACCGAGAAGGCGACCTTCACGCGGCTCGGCGGCATGTGCCCGCGCTGTGAGGGCATGGGCTCGGTCAACGACTTCGATCTGACGGCGCTCTACGACGAGGGTTTGTCCCTGAACGAGGGAGCCCTGACGATCCCGGGCTACAGCATGGACGGCTGGTACGGCCGGATCTTCCGAGGCTGCGGCTTCTTCGACCCGGACAAGCCGATCCGCGCGTACACCAAACGTGAGCGGCACGACCTGCTCTACAAGGAGCCGACCAAGGTCAAGATCGACGGCATCAACCTCACCTACGAGGGGCTGATCCCGCGAATCCAGAAGTCGATGCTGTCCAAGGACGTCGACGCCCTACAGCCGCACATCCGCTCGTTCGTCGAGCGGGCCGTGACCTTCCAGACCTGCCCGGAGTGTGAGGGCACCCGGCTCACCAAGGAGGCCAGGTCCTCGACCATCAAGGGCAAGAGCATTGCCGACGTCTGCGCGCTGCAGATCAACGACCTGGCCGAGTGGGTCCGCGGGCTCGAGGAGGCGTCCGTGGCGCCGCTGCTGGACTCGCTGGGGGAGACCCTCGACTCGTTCGTCGAGATCGGGCTCGGCTACCTGAGCCTGGACCGTCCGTCCGGCACCTTGTCCGGGGGAGAGGCCCAGCGGACCAAGATGATCCGCCATCTCGGGTCGGCGCTCACCGATGTCACGTACGTCTTCGACGAGCCGACGGTCGGCCTGCACCCACACGACATCCAGCGGATGAACGGCCTGCTTCGGCAACTGCGGGACAAGGGCAACACCGTCCTCGTCGTCGAGCACAAGCCTGAGACGATCGAGATCGCCGACCACGTCGTCGATCTCGGTCCGGGCGCGGGGACCGCCGGGGGAGAGGTGGTGTTCGAGGGAACCGTCGAGGAGCTCCGGCGGAGCGACACGATCACCGGCCACCACTTCGACGACCGGGCCACCCTCAAGGACTCGGTACGGCAGCCGTCGGGGGCGTTGGAGGTCCGCGGTGCCTCGACCCACAACCTCCAAAAGGTCGACGTCGACATTCCGCTCGGCGCGCTCGTCGTCCTCACCGGAGTGGCGGGCTCTGGCAAGAGCTCCTTGATCCAGGGCTCCGTATCCGGGCGTGATGGAGTCGTGGTCGTCGACCAGGGCGCCATCCGCGGGTCGCGGCGGAGCAACCCGGCGACCTACACCGGACTGCTCGACCCCATTCGCAGCGCCTTCGCCAAGGCCAACGGGGTGAAGCCGGCCCTGTTCAGCGCCAACTCCGAGGGCGCCTGCCCGACTTGCAACGGCGCCGGCGTCATCTTCACCGACCTCGGCGTCATGGCCACCGTCGAGTCGACGTGTGAGGAATGCGGCGGCAAGCGGTTCATGGCCGAGGTCCTGAAGTACACGTTCGGCGGCAAGGACATCAGTCAGGTGCTCGCCATGCCGGTGGACGAGGCGGCTGAGCTGTTCGGCGCGGAGGAGACGAAGGTGCCCGCCGCATCCAAGATCCTGACGCGGCTGCACGATGTCGGCCTGGGCTACGTCACCCTCGGCCAGCCGCTGACGACCCTGTCCGGTGGCGAGCGGCAGCGCCTCAAGCTCGCGACGCACATGGCCGAGAAGGGCGACGTCTACGTCCTCGATGAGCCGACCTCGGGCCTGCATCTTGCCGACGTGGACCAGCTCCTCGGCTTGCTCGACCGGCTCGTCGACGCGGGAAAGTCGGTCGTCGTCATCGAGCACCACCAAGCGGTCATGGCGCACGCGGACTGGATCATCGACCTCGGTCCGGGCGCCGGCCACGACGGCGGGCGGATCGTCTTCGAGGGCACACCCTCCGACCTCGTCGCGAAACGGTCGACGCTCACCGGCGAGCACCTGGCCGCCTACGTCCACGCATGACGCGGCCCAGCCGAGGCTTTCCCGGCTCGGTTGCGGCCGCCCGTCGCCGGGGATACGTTCGCGAGCGTGCCAGAGCCGGAGCAGCCGGCTTCGGGCCGGGAGGCTCCTGACTACCGTCTGGCCGCCGCCGGCCGGGAGGTGGCGGAGAATGAGCGGCTCGACCTACTCGAGCAGATCTACGATCCGTCCTCGCGCCGGCGACGCGCCCTGGTCCAGCCGGGCTGGCGATGTCTCGAGGTCGGGGCCGGGCGTGGCTCGATGGCAGTGTGGCTGGCAGCGCAGGTCGGTTCGACCGGCCAGGTGGTCGCGACCGACGTCGACACCCGATACCTCGCCAGGCTCGAGATCCCGAACCTCGAGGTCGTCGAGCACAACATCCTCGAGGACCCGCTCGATGCGCTCGAGCCCGGTTCGTTCGATCTCGTCTGCTCGCGACTGATGCTGTTCCATCTCCAGGGACGCCAGGAACAGGCGATCCGGCAGATGGTCGCGTGCCTGCGTCCTGGCGGCTGGCTCGTCGACGAGGACGCCGACTGGGGGACTGCCGGGGCTCCCGTCGATCCTGCCGACCCTCACTACGACGACTACCAGCGGGTCTGGCGAGACGGCGACTGGTGGACGTCGCGTGGGTACGACAAGGCGTTCGGGCTGAAGCTGCCGGTGCTTTTCGAACGCTGTGGTCTGGAGGACATCCGCTGTGAGGCGTCTACCGAGGTGGTGCGGGGGGAGTCGCGCTGGGCGAGATGGTGGATCCCGACCCTCGAGGTCATAAACGAGCTGGGTGGTGGCGACGAGCTGTCCCGGCGCGAGGTCGAGGTGATGACCACGGCGCTCGCCGACCCGACGGTCTGGCTGCGGAGGGAGCTGCTCCACGCCTGTTGGGGCCGGAAGGGCGACTCCTCGTAGCCTCCGGCAGTGGCCGGCCAGGCTCAGTAGGTCGCCGGGGTGGGTCAGCAGATCGTTGACCGCGACGTGGGCCATGGGTGAGCCCGTCTAGCATCGGGCCGTGACCGCTCGAGTCCTAGGAGTCCATGTCGGCGCTCGGCATGACGACGCCGACCCGCTGGCCGAGGCCGTCGACTCCGGTGCCGACGCGGTCCAGCTCTTCCTGGCCGACCCGCAGGACTGGAAGATGCCGAAGCCGCATCCTCGCGCCGACGAGATCGCCGCGACATCGCTGACGGTCTTCGTCCACGCGCCGTACACGATCAACGTCGCGACGACCAACAACCGCATCCGGATTCCCAGCCGCAAGCTGCTGGCGGCGCATGCGGCCATGGCCGCCTCGCTGGGCGCGGCCGCGCTGATCGTGCACGGAGGGCATGTCCTGTCCGAGGGCGACGAGGCCACCGGCGTGGACAACTGGCGCAAGACCTTCGCCCGTCAGGCCGACGATGGAGGCTTCGGCCTGCCGGTGCTCATCGAGAACACCGCCGGCGGCGATCACGCCATGGCTCGCCACCTCGACGCCATCGGTCGGCTCTGGGACGCGATCGGCGAGTTCCAGCCGGGGTTCGTCCTGGACCTGTGCCACGCCTGGGCGGGCGGGCTCGACCTCGACACGGTCGTCGACGATGTCACCGCGATCACCGGCGGGCTGACGCTCGTCCACGGGAACAACTCCCGTGACGAGGCGGGCTCCGGACGAGACCGGCATGCGGGCCTGCTGGACGGGACGATCCCGCTGGATGTCATGGTCGACGTCCTGAACGCCTGCGACGCACCGGTCGTCCTGGAGACGCCCGGTGCTGCGACCGAACGGCGCGCCGAGATCGATCTGCTGCGCGACCGACTGAGCTGAAGCCGAGCCGCACGTCCTCGCCGGGACACATCGACAGGCACGAACCCGATGGTTCCGGCGATCTTGGCGGCTTCCGACCGCGCGTGCCGGTCGATCGGCTCGCATCGCCCGAGCCGACGCACAACCACGCGCTAGGCGGGATCGCCCGTCGCTGCTGGGCTGTCGGCGATGGC
>Ga0307300_10000234_pt1 | contig 13772 bp, 12 predicted proteins | sample ER_DNA_181_FD_194492 | JGI IMG/M metagenome (GOLD analysis project Ga0307300, IMG submission 194492) | Bulk soil microbial communities from the East River watershed near Crested Butte, Colorado, United States - ER_DNA_181 | ecosystem: Environmental > Terrestrial > Soil > Floodplain | place... | reverse complement strand
TTAGGTCCGCTCGGGCGGTCTCATGGGTCACGCGGTGATTGGCGGCATGACTGGAGAACGAATAGGTCGCATCGGGATGACGAACTGCATCGGTGATGACCTCCAGCTGCCTTCGATTGAAGCCCGCCGCCCCGTAGAGAAGCGCTTCGATCTTCTGCACTTCTCTCGTCTTGCGCTGAAGGTATCGACGCATCTGCTCGATTGCCTGTTCGACCACTCGAAGCTGATGGATCAGGAAATAAGTCGTGTCTCCATCGTCGGTCTCCGTCTCAAGGAACGCCCGCCCATACTGCCCGGGGGCCTTCCGCAGGATGTTGGAGACCGACAGATACTCAACCATCCAGTAGCCGCTCTGCCGCATAGACCAGAAGAAGAGAATCCGCGCCGTCCGCCCGTTTCCATCTTCAAACGGATGGTCGTAAGCGAGACAGAAGTGGAGCAGAATCGCTCGGATGACGGGATGGATGAAGATGTTCCCCGAGTCGCCTTCATTCGCGAAGTCGCACAATCGCTGTAGTCGCTCTGGAAGCTCCTCGGCTGGCGGAGGCTTATGTAGTCGGCGTCCCCCGTCACGGTCGTAGACCGCGACTCTTTCCTCCTCGGGCTGCTGTAAGCGTCCGGCGGCCTCAGGGTTGCTAAGCGTCCCCTCCGTCAGGGTGCGATGAAGCTCCAAGATCGAGGCGGGGGTCAATTCATCGCCCATCTCTTCCCGCATGAATTGCAGGCCTCGATAGTTGTTCAGGATCATTTGCTCGCTGCGATCTTTCGGTTTGCGCCCCGTCCTCAGCAGTTCCTTTGCCTCGCGGCGGGAGGTGGTAGCTCCCTCGAGCTGGCTGGACCTAATCGCCTCCTCCATCAGAGAGTTGACGAGATAGCGCTGTCGGGCGCTTCCCTCCGAGGTCACAACCGCATCCATGGCGACCTCCCCTGCGCAGTGCTGGTCGACATGATGGAGACTCCGCAGCAGTTGATCGGGAAGGCAGTAGCTAAAGGGCTCCCCCTCCTTATCTAGGAGGTTCAGCCGACGCATGGTGGGACGACGCTCGAATTGCTTGATCCGCCACCACCACTCCTCTGAGGTAAGTCCGTAGCGAGGCTCTAAGTGCCTGAGCTTGTCCCAGTGCAGGTACTTCTCTGCCGAGCGGGGATCAGCGGGTGCTTCCAGAGCTTTGAGCATGCGGTCGTTGTCCGCTGCGCCTAAGCCAAAAATTCCATTCGTGGAAGGGGGTGCGTGAATGTGCATCTGTCGCGGCTATCCAAATCTATCCAAATCTATCCAGAGATTTGGAAGTGTATCCAAATTAAGACATCCGTTTGGATAGCCGCCTAAGAACTATTGCCGCCAAGCCGATCCGGTACGCCGCATATGGCCACAGCGCGCGGTCACGCTCGACCAGGCGGATCAGGCGCTGGGAGGCGAGGGTGGAGGCGAAGGAGGCGGAGACGCCGACGGCGAGGGAGCGGCGCAGCTGCGGGGTGGTGCCGCGGCGGGCGAGGCGGGTTCCCTTCAGCGCGGTGGCGCCGACGATGATCGGCAGGGCGATCGTGCGCGAGAGCAGGTTCGCCTGGTCGCGGGAGAAGCGGCGCCAGCGGGCGGCGGCGAGGGTGACGCCGTTGCGGGAGACGCCGGGTGCGAGTGCCGCCGCCTGGGCGACCCCCAGCGCCAGCCCGTCCATCGCGGTGGCGTTGCCGCGACCGCGCCGTTGGGGACACCGATCCGCCAGGAGCATCGCCGCCGCGCCGGCGAGGAGGCCGTAGGCGGTCGCCCGCGGTCCGCCGAGGTGGCGCTCGATCGGCCGCTCGAGCGTGTAGCCGACGACCGCCGCCGGCAGGAACGAGAGGCCGAGCAGCAGCGCCCGGCGGCCGTCGAACTGCCGCAGCTCCTCGGCGATCGTGCGCCGCTGGCCGATCAGGAGCGCCAGCGCGGCGCCGGTGTGGAGGGCGACCTCGAAGCTCTTGCGCAGCTCGGGGTCGATCTGGTCCCAGTCCCAGCCGGCGAGCCAGGGGACGAGGACGATGTGGGCGGAGCTGGAGACCGGCAGCAGCTCCGCGGGGCCCTGGACGATCCCGAGCGCGACCGCGCGCGGGGCCGGGATCCCGCTCAAGCGCCTCTGCTGGCGGTCGGCTCCGGGTCGCGACGGGCCTCGGGCTCGTCGTCGCCGGGACCGCCGTCCCGGCGCCGCTTGACCAGCCAGTAGACGACGCCGGCGACGATCGCCGCCAGGACCACGTAGTCGAGGTAGCCCAGCTTGTGGCGCCACTCTTCCCAGTTGTCGCCGACGGCTTCGCCGACCAGCGCCAGCATCAGCACCCAGGGGATGCAGCCGGCCAGCGTGTAGGCGGTGAAGCGCCAGAACGGCATCTTCGCCACTCCCGCGGGCAACGAGATGAAGGTGCGGACGATCGGCAGCATTCGCGAGAAGAAGACGGTGGCGTTGCCGTAGCGGGCGAACCAGTCGTCTGCCCATTTCAGGTGCTTGGGGCTGATGTGGATCAGCTTGTTCTTTTCCAGCAGGTCGAGGCGGCCGTAGTAGCCGACCGCGTAGGCGATCCAGGAGCCGACCAGGTTGCCCAGCACGCCGGCGACGACGATCCCGACCAGCGACAGTTCGCCTTTGGAGACGCTGAAGCCGGCGAAGAGCATGATCGCCTCGCTCGGCACCGGGATGCAGGCCGACTCCAGCACCATCAGCAGGAAGACGGCGACCTCACCGGCGGAGCCGATGAAGTCGGTGGCGACTTCGATTATCGGTTCGACCACCTTGTCGGTGACCGACGCGAGCAGAAGGAGACCCATTCGCGCCACATCGTATGGATTCCCCTCAAGGCACCGTAAACTGAGCAGTCGATGCGCCGGTTGAACCACCCCGTCTATCGCAACCGGGTTCTGCAGGTAGCGGCCGACGCCGTGCTCGTCGCGCTGGCCTACTTCCTCGCCTTCCAGTTGCGCTTCCTCGACCAGCCGCACGGCTGGCCGCACCGCTACGAGGTCCTCTTCGCCCAGTCGGTCGGGTTCGTCGTCGCCGGCAAGTTGATCGTGTTCGCCGGCTTCGGGCTCTACCAGAAGTGGTGGCGCTACGTCAGCGGCCGCGACTTCATGCTGATCCTCCGCGCCGTCGCCGTCGCCAGCGCCCTGCTGGTCGTCGTCTTCGCCGTCGCCAAGCCCTTCGGGCACACGCTGCCGCGCTCGGTCGAGGTGATCGACTTCATCCTCACCCTGATCCTCGTCGCCGGCGCCCGCCTCGCGGTGCGGCTGATCGTCGAACGGCCGACCCGGGGCGCGCGCCTGCCGAAGCACGAGGTGCTCGTCGTCGGCGCCGGCTCCGGCGGCCAGATGGTGGTCCGCGAGCTGCAGCTCAACCCCAACCTCGGCGCCACCGCGATCGGGTTCGTCGACGACGACCCGCGCAAGCGGGGGATGCGGATGCTGGGCCTGAAGGTGCTGGGCTCGACCAAGCAGATCGAGAAGATCCTCGACGAGACCAATCCCGACGAGGTCGTGATCGCGATCCCCTCCGCCCCCGGCAACCTGCGCGGGCGGATCGTCGCCGCCTGCCGCGAGCGGGCGATCCCGGTCCGCACCCTGCCGACCGTGTTCGAGCTGCTGCGCGGCGGCGTCCAGCTCAACAAACAGCTGCGCGAGGTGCGGGTCGAGGACGTGCTCGGGCGCGAGCCGATCGTCCGCGAGCTCGACCGCGTCGGCGCCTACCTGCGCGACCGCATCGTCCTCGTCACCGGCGCCGGCGGCTCGATCGGCTCCGAGCTCTGCCGTCAGATCGCCCAGGTGAAGCCGCGGCTGCTGGTGATGCTCGACCACGCCGAGGACAACCTCTTCCAGATCGACCGCGAGATGGTCGAGGAGCGCCACTTCGCCTCCTGCGAGTCGGTGCTGGCCGACTGCAAGGAGCCGCACCGGATGCTCGAGGTGATGCAGCGGTTCAAGCCCGACGTCGTCTTCCACGCCGCTGCCTACAAGCACGTGCCGCTGATGGAGTCGAACCCGCTGGAGGCCGTCCGCAACAACGCGATCGCCACCCGCGTCACCGCCGAGACCGCCGCCGCCTCGAAGGTCGAGCGCTTCGTCCTCATCTCCACCGACAAGGCGGTCAACCCGCAGACGGTGATGGGGGCCTCGAAGGCGATGGCCGAGTGGATCGTGCAGGCGGCGGGCGAGAAGCACCCCGAGACGCGTTTCGCCTCGGTCCGCTTCGGCAACGTCCTCGCCTCCTCCGGCAGCGTGGTGCCGATCTTCCGCGCCCAGATCGAGCGGGGCGGCCCGGTCACCGTCACCCACCCGGAGATGACCCGCTACTTCATGACGATCCCGGAGGCGGTGCAGCTGGTGATCCGCACCGGGGACATCGGCGCCGGCAAGGGCGAGGTCTTCGTCCTCGACATGGGCGAGCCGGTGAAGATCGTCGACCTCGCCCACAACATGATCCGGCTCGCCGGCTACGAGCCGGAGACCGACATCGCGGTCGAGTTCACCCAGCCGCGACCCGGCGAGAAGCTGCACGAGGTCCTCTTCTCAGCGGGCGAGGAGGTGCAGCCGACGGCGGCGCGGCGGATCAACCGCGCGGTGCGCAAGAAGCCGATAGATCAGGAGTGGGTCGAGCAGACGCTGAACGCGCTCGAACACCTGGTTCTGGCCGGCGACGAGGCTAATTTGGCGGAGCGAGTCGTGGAGATGATCGCCGCTCCGGGTGGCGACGCAGCGACGGTCGCCTCCAACGAATAGCCTCTCGCAGCCACTTTGGTCCCCGCGATCGAACAAATCGGCGTTGCCACCTTGGTCAACGCGGTCGAACGGATCGGCGCTTTCGCCGGGCTGGCCGCCTTCATCGGCCTCGCCGTCCTCGCGCTCCTCTCGTTCACCCACGGCCGCGACATCCGCCGCCTGCGCGAGTGGGCCGGTTCGGCCCCCGAGCGCGACGCCGAGCGCAAGGAGCAGACCTCGACGATCGCCGCCCAGCGGGCCGAGGAGCTGCGGGCGCTGGAGGAAGCGCGGACGGCGGAACAGGAGGCTGTCTCGAGCCGCGAGGAGCGCCGGCGCCGGCGCGAGGAAGGGGAGGACGGACAGACGCGCGGGGAACGACTGCGCGGCCGCTTCTCCGGGATCGGCGAGACCGCATCGCGCCCCAGCTCCCTGGTCGCCCTCTTCGTCGTCCTGCTGGCGGTCGTCGGCGGCGGCGCCTACCTCCTGCTCAGCGGCAGCGACGAAGAAGGCAGCGGCGGCGGCAACGCCAAGCAGGCGGCGGCGCAGGTGAAGCCAAGCGAAATCGAAGTCACCGTCCTCAACGGCACCTCGGTGGTCGGCCTCGCCGCCACCTACGGCGACAAGGTCGAGAGCAAGGGCTTCGACCTCGGCGCCGTCACCAACAGCAGCGCCAGCTTCGAGCAGAGCGTGGTCATGTTCAAACGCGGCCACAAGCCCGAAGCGCGCAAGGTCGCGAAGCAGATGGGGGTCGGGAAGGTGGAGCTGATGAGTGGGGAAATCGAAGCCGCCTCGGCCGGCGCCGACGTCGCCTTGATCGTCGGCGAGGACAATGCCGAAGCGGCGGAATGAGCTGCGGGAGCGCCGGGTCCCGGCAGCCGTCGTCTTCGCCCTCCTCGTCCTCGCCACGCTAGCCGCCTTCGCCTACTCACAGCGAGCCAAGCGCGAGCCGCTGGTCCTCGACCGCGTCACCTTCATCGCGCCGCCGCACCGCAAGGGCACGGCGAAGGTCCACAGCTTCACCCCCAACGGCGATTGCCGGCGGGACCGGATCCGGATCAAATTCCGGACCACGATCAGCGGCCGGGGCACTGTCCAGGTGATCAAGCCCGGCGGGCGGGTCGTCTTCACCCTCGATCGCGACGCCTTCTTCAAGCGCTACACGTTCCACGTCTACTACTGGGACGGGCGCCAGCGCGACGGCGGCACCGCCAAGCCCGGCCGCTACAAGCTGCGGGTCAAGCTCGGCTCCGAGCGGACGCTGGTGACGCCGGGGACGATCCGTCTGCACCCCTCGCCGAAGCAGGCAAAGTCGAACTGCACGACGCGGGCGGGCGGTGGCGGGGTGGCGCCTTGAGCGACTTCCTCGCCGGCCTCGGCCTGGTCCTCGCGGCCGGCGCCAGCGGTGCCGCGATCCTGCTGCCGCCGGGGCGGCCGCGGGGTCTGCTGATGGTGGCGGCGATGGCGCTCTTCCCGGTGCTGATCCTCGGCGACCAGTGGCACACCGCGCAGATCGTCGACCTCCGCCACGACGACGGCCGGATCGTCGCCTTGTTGGCGCTCGCCGCCGCCGCGATCGGCGTCCTCACCTACGCCTTCCGCCGCTGGGAGATCGTGATGCCGCTGGCGATCGTCTTCGCGATCCCGTTCCGGGTTCCGCTGCACGCCGGCGGCGACACGGCGAACCTGCTGGTGCCGCTGTACCTGGTGATCGCGGCGGCGGTGCTGGCGACGCTGCTGCGCGACTGGTCCGACCCGCCACCGGGCCACGCACCGCGGCCGCTCGCCTGGCTGCTGGCGGCCGCCGTCGTCCTCTACGCCCTGCAGGCGCTCTACTCGGAGGACTTCTCGAAGGGGCTGCAGAACGTCTGCTTCTTCTTCGTCCCCTTCACCGTCGCCTACCGCCTCCTGCGCGAGGCCGTCTGGGGCCGGCGGCTGCTGAGGTGGGCCCTGATCGTGATCGGGGTCGAGGCGAGCGCCTTCGTCCTCGTCGGCAGCGCCGAGTACCTCGCCCGCAGCCTCTTCTGGAACGACCAGATCATCAGGTCGAACGAATTCCACACCTACTTCCGCGTCAACTCGGTCTTCTGGGACCCGAACGTCTACGGGCGCTACTTGGCGCTGGTGACGACCATTGCCGCCGCGGCGATGCTCTGGGCGCGAACGCGGCAGGCGTTCTGGCTCCTCACCGGCCTCATCGTCGTCCTCTGGCTCGGGCTGGTGCCGACCTTCTCGCAGTCGAGCTTCCTCGCCCTGCTGGCCGGGCTGGCGGTCCTCGCGGCGATCCGGTGGAGCCCGCGCTGGACCCTGGCGGCGGTGGCGGTCGGCCTGGTCGGGGCGATCCTCGTCGTCCTCCTCGTCGGCGGCTCCGGCAAGCTCACCGGCGACCGCGTCAACGTCGACCTCAGCGGCCGCGGCAGCCTCGTCTCCGGCGGCGTCGACCTCTTCGCCGAAAAGCCCATCCAGGGCTACGGCTCCGGCTCCTTCCAGGCCGCCTACCGCGAGCACCGGGAGAACAAAGACGCACCCGTAACCGTCTCCCACACCGAGCCCGTAACCGTGGCGGCCGAGCAGGGCCTCCTAGGACTGCTCGTCTACCTCGCTCTCATCGCAGTAGCGCTCGGAACCCTAGGTCGCGGCCTCTTCAACGCAACTCCGGCGGGTGGCGACGATCGGGAGGACTCCCCCGGTAGGGGGAGCCCCCGATCGGAGACAGGACCCGCCGGCCTAGCGGCCCGTGCCGCGGTCCTCGCCGCCTTCGTCGCCCTGCTCGTCCACACCCTGGCCTACGCCGGGTTCTTCGAGGACCCGATCACCTGGGTGCTGCTGGCGGTCGGTGCCTCTCTAGCCCACGGGGTCGCCGGCGACGACCCCGTGATCCGCCGCCCGGCCTAGGGTTCCCCCATGTCGGGATACCTGCGCCGCCTGGCGACGACGGGCGCCGCCTACACGGCGGCGAGCATCCTCAGCAAGGTCATCGCGGTCGCGCTGCTGCCGCTCTACACGCGCTACCTGACCAAGACCGACTACGGCTTCGCCGAGGTCCTCTTCGCGGCCGTCGTCTTCGCCAGCATCGTCGTCCGCTTCGGGCTGCTCGAGGCGATCCTGCGCTTCTACTACCTCGACGGGGAGGACCCGGCGAAGGTCGTCAAGGCGACCTTCGCCGGGCTCTTCTGGCTCTCCACCCTCGGCGCTCTGATCGCGCTGCCCTTCGCCGGCCCCCTCTCCGAACTGCTGCTCGATCCCAAGGAACTGCCGCCCGGCGCCTCGGGAGCGGAGCTCGTCCAGATCGCGATCGGCGGGCTCTGGGTGCTGACGATGTGGGAGTTCATGCTGACCCTGTTCCGGCTAGAGGAGCGGGCACGGGCCTTCTTCCTGACGACGATCCTCAACGTCCTCGCGGCGATCGCCCTCACTGTCGTCCTCGTCGTCGTGCTCGAAGAAGGCGCCCGCGGGCTCTTACTAGGCAGCTACGCGAGCGGGGGCGTCTTCGTCGTCGTCCTGATCGCGATGCAGTGGCGACGCCTCTCGCTGCGCTTCGACCCAGCCCTGCTGCGCCGCCTTTTCCGCTTCGGCCTGCCGACGATGCCGGCCGAGGTCTCCCTCTACGCGCTCAACTTCGCCGACCGGCTGATCATCCTCCGCTCGCTCGGCGCCGCCGAGGCCGGCCTCTACTCGCTGGGGGTGAAGTTCGCGCAGGCGGTCAACGTCCTCGTCCGCGGCTTCCAGCTCGCCTGGCCGCCGCTCGCCTACTCGATCCGCGAGGACGGCGAGGCCCGCCGCGTCTACGCAACCGTCGTCACCCTCTTCGTCGCCGGCTGCGCCTGGGCGGTCGCCGGGATGTGGCTGTTCAGCCGCTGGATCGTCCGCGCCCTGGCGGCGCCGAAGTTCTTCGACTCCTTCGAAGTCATCGGCCTGATCTCCGTCGCGGTCACCCTCTACGCCCTCTACCTCGTCCTCGTCGTCATCCTCGGCCGCACCGGCCGCACCGAGCTCAACCTGCCGGCGGCGGTCGGCGGCCTCGTCGTCAACGTCGCCCTCAACCTTGCCTTGGTCCCGCCGCTGGGGATCGTCGGCGCCGGCCTCGCCCTCGTCGCCTCCTACCTGGTCGTGCTGGGCCTGATGTACGGGTTCACCCAGCGCCTCTTCCCGGTGCCATACGAGTGGGGCCGCCTGCTGCGGGTGGTGCTGACGGTTGCGGCCGTGGTCGGCCTGGCCGAACTGCTGGCTCCGACCGAGGGCGCGGCCGGCCTCCTCCTCCGCGTCGCGCTCTTCGCGGCCTACCCGCTCGTCCTCCTCGGGAGCGGCTTCTTCAGCGACGAGGAGCGCGGCTGGCTGGCGCGCCTGCGGCACCCGGGCGCGGTGCTGGCCGCCCTCGCCGCCCTCCGCGCTCAACCGGCAGCAGTCGATGGGCAGATCCCCGAGACGTACGAGATCGAGCGCATGGACGAGGATCTAAGGAACTAAGCCGCGCGGTCGCGCAGGGATTCGCCGCGGTCGGGGAAGAGCGCCTGGCGGGCGTGCGCCCACATGATCGGCGCGGAGTGGCCGGGGATGACGGTCGCGGCGAGGGCGCGCAGCGCGTAGGACCAGGCGGTGAGAGCGCGCACGGCGTAGGCGGCAGCGCGCCCGTGGTGCACCCGCATGTACATGTCTCGATTGCGATGGAATTCGACGATCCGCGGCAGGCCTTTGGCGAGGTCGGTGGAGAGCTGGTCGTGGTGGATCGCCTCCGCAGTCGGGACAAAGAGCGAGTGCCAGCCGGCGTCCCCCAGCCGCTTCGCGAAGTCGCACTCGTCGTAGTAGACGAAGAAGTCGGGGTCCATGTAGCCGACTGCGGCGGCGGCCGCGCGGCGGACCATCAGCGCGCTCGACTGCGCCCAGTCGACGCGACGCACCTCCTTGCCGGTGCTCTGCACGGTCAGCCGTTTGTGCAGGAAGACGGCGCCCATCGCCGCCGTCCCCACTCCGGGGAAGCGCCAGGCGCAGGGGACGGGGCGGCCGCCGGAGTCGAGCAGCTGCGGGGTCGCCGCGGCCGCTTTCGGTTCCCGCTCGAGCACCGAGAGCAGCACCTCGGTCGCCCCCGGTTTCAGCTCCGAGTCCTCGTTGAGCAGGAAGCAGTACTTCCCCTTCGCCTCGCGCATCAGCGTCGAGTCGTTCTCCGCCTTGCCGGTGCGCCGCTCCAGCGCGATCAGGCGGATCTCGCCGCCGAGCCCGCGCACCGCCTCGGCCGAGCCATCCTCGGAGGCGTTGTCGAGGACGAGGATCTCGCGCTCGACGCCGGCAGGGTGGGTGCGCTCGATCGCGGCCAGGCAGGCGAGCAGGTACTCGCGGCCGTTCGTGTTCACGACGCAGTAGGAGAGCAGCGGTGGCAAGGGGGTGACGATAATCCGCCGCTGGGTGCCACGCTCGACCGTCGCACCCGTGCGCATGAAGATCCAACTCGTCGACCCCTCGGCGTTCACGCCACCTTACGACCGCGCCCTCGCGGCGGCGCTCGCGCGCGGCGGCGCCGAGGTCGAGCTGCTGACCAGCCGCTTCCTCCACGGGCCGGTGCCGGCAGCGGAGGGATACCGGGTCGAGGAGGCCTTCTACCGCCGCAGCGCCGCCCGCGGCCTCGACGCGCCAGCTCGGCTGCCCTTCAAGGCCGCCGAGCACCTCCCCGACATGCTCCGCTTCCGGCGGCGCCACGACGACGCCGACGTCGTCCACTACCAGTGGCTGACCGTTCCCGGCCTCGACGCTCGCCTGCTGCCGCCGCGGCGCCCGCGGGTCATGACCGCCCACTACATCCTGCCGCCGCAGCCGAGCCGCCGGCAGGTCCGCTCCGCCCGCCACGTCTTCGGCGCGATGGACGCGGTCCTCGCCCACTCTGAGCACGGCGCCGCGCGGCTGCGCGAGGAGGTCGGGATCGACGCCGCGAAGGTCCGGGCCATCCCCCATGGCGCCTTCGATTACCTGACCGAGCTGCCGGCGGAGAAGCCGCTGCCGGCGGAGCTGGAGGGAGCGGAGGGTCCCGTGGTCCTCTGCTTCGGCCTGCTCCGCCCTTACAAGGGGATCGAGAACCTGATCGAGGCATTCGGCCAAGCGAAAGGTGCCGCCGACGCCGAGCTCTGGATCGTCGGCAACCCGCGGATGGACGTCGAGCCGCTGCGCCGCCGGGCGCGCGAGGCCGGCGGCCGCGTCCGCACCGTCACCCGGTTTGTCGACGAGGCCGAGATCCCGGCGATCTTTCGCCGCGCCGACCTCGTCGTCCTCCCCTACCTCGACGCCGAGCACTCCGGCGTCCTCTATACCGCCCTCGCCTTTGGCAAGCCGCTGCTGCTCAGCGCCGTCGGCGGCTTCCCCGAGGTGGCGGCGGCCGGAGCCGCGCGCCTCGTCCCGCCCGGCGACACCCGGGCCCTGGCCGCAGCGCTCGGGGAGCTGCTCGACGACGAGGCCGCCCGCGCCGAGCTCGGCGCCGCAGCGACCCGCGCCGCCGCCGGCCCCTTCTCCTGGGACGAGGCCGCCCGCCTGCACCTCGACCTCTACCGCGACCTGCTCGAGGCGCGCCGATGACCACCATCGCCGCGATCCTCTTCTGGCTCAGCGCCGCCGCGCTCGTCTACACCCACCTCGGCTATCCGTTGGCACTGTGGGTGATGACTCGGACCATCGGCCGAACCCGCGACCTTCGGCTTGAAAGACCGACGCTCTTCGGGGCAGATGATCTTCCGACCGTCTCCCTGGTCGTCCCCGCCTATGACGAGGAGGAGGTGATCGCGGCCAAGGTCGCGAATGCGCTCGCGCTCGACTACCCGCGGGAGCGGCTGCAGGTGATCGTCGCCTCCGACGGCAGCTCCGACGCGACTGCGGAGCGCGCCCGCGCCGCCGGTGCCGACCTCGTCCTCGAGCTGCCGCCCGGCGGCAAGGTCGCAGCCCTCAACGCCGGCGCCGAGGCCGCAACCGGCGAGGTCCTCGCCTTCTCCGACGCCAACAGCATCTGGGCGCCGGACGCCCTGCGCCGGCTCGTCACCCCTTTCGCCGACCCGAAGGTCGGCTACGTCTGCGGCCAGGTTCGCTTCCAGGACGCCGCCGGCGACAACATGGAGGGGGCCTACTGGCGCTACGAGATGGCGGTGCGGGGGATGGAGTCGGCGCTCGGTGGCATCACCGCCGGCAACGGCTCGATCTACGCGGTGCGCCGCGAGGCCTACATCCCGCTCCCGTCCTCCGGCAGCCACGACCTCAGCTTTCCCTTCGCCTTCGCCAAGCGCGGCCTGCGCTCGCTCTACGCGCCGAGCGCCCGCGCCGAGGAGAAGATGGTGCCGACGATCGGGGGCGAGTTCGCCCGCAAACGGCGGATGATGGTCGGCCTCTGGGACATCGTCGTCGGCGAGGGGATGCTCTCGCCGCGCGGCTACCCGCTGCTGTTCGCTTTCGAGATCGCCTCCCATCGCCTGCTCCGCTACCTCAGCCCGCTCCTGCATCTGGTCGCCTTCGTCGCCAACGCCTTCCTCCTCGGCGACGGCTGGTTCTACGTCCTCACCTTCGCCCTGCAGCTGGCGCTGGTCGCGGCGGCGCTGCTCGGCCGCGTCCTCCCGCTCGCCCCGTTCCGAATCGCTCGCTATTACGCCCTGACGACCGCCTCGATTGCCGCCGGCCTCTGGGACCGCTGGCGCCACGGAGCCGGAGGGCGCTGGGAGAAGTCAGAGGGAACCCGCTGATGCCGCGCGCCTTCGACATCGCGATCGCCGCCGTCGCCCTCGCGATCCTCTCGCCAGTCCTGCTGATCGCGGCGATCGCGATCAAGCTGACCAGCCGCGGGCCGGTGGTCTACCGCCAGCGCCGCGTCGGCCTCGGTGGCCGCGAGTTCGAGATGTGGAAGCTGCGGACCATGGTCCAGGGTTCCGACCCGGTCGGGGTGGGGAAAGTCGTCTACCGCGACGACCCCCGCGTCACCGGGCCGGGCCGCTTCCTCCGCCGCACCTCCCTCGACGAGATCCCCAACTTCGTCAACGTGCTCCGCGGAGAGATGGCGATCGTCGGCCCCCGGCCGACGATCAAGGCCCAGGTCGACGACTACACCCCGCAGCAGAAACGCCGCCACGAGGTTCTGCCCGGGATCACCGGCTGGGCCCAGGTCCAGGGCCGCGCCGGCATCCCCTGGGAGGAGCGGATCGAGCTCGACGCCTGGTACGTCGACCACCGCAGCCTCGCTCTCGACCTCCGCATCCTCGCCCGGACCGCCTGGCTCGTCCTCACCGGCCAGGGCCTGGCACCGGACTGAGCGGGATAGGGTTTTCGCCGTGACGACCGATCGCCCGGAGGTGACGCTGCGCCCGTTCGAGCCCGGGGACGCGCCCGCCGTCCATCGCTGGTTCAACAACCCCGCCGCGATCGCGTCGCTGATGGAGCAGCGGGACGAGTTCACCCTCGAGCAGGCCGAGGCCTGGACGCGGCGGGCGATGGACGACTCCGGCGAGGACCGCAAGTTCGCGATCGTCGTCGAGGGCTACGAGGAGCCGGTCGGCTTCACCGCCCTTTACGGTCTCTTCCGCCAAACCGCACCGGAGCTGGGGGCGCTGATCGGCGATGACGTGCGCGGCAAGGGCGTCGGCCGCCGCGCTGAGGCGCTGACGATCGCCAAGGCCTTCGACGAGTACGGCGCCCACCGCGTCTACGGCCGCATCCCCGCCCGCAACGAGGTCGCGAAGAAGACCGTCGCCGGGCTCGGCTGGAAGCACGAGGGGACGATGCGCGCGCACCTTGCCCGCCGCGACGGGCCGCCGGACGACTGCGAGGTCTGGGGAGTGCTGCCGGACGAGTTCCGCGCCGCAGCGGCGGATCTTCTCGGGTGAGCGGCGCGACCGCGACCCTGCTCGAGGACCGCGGCGAGGCTGCCGCCGGCCCGGAGTTCTTCCGCTCGCGCGAGTTCCTCGACGCCGAGGGGGTGACCCACACGCTGAAAATCGAGAGCGAGGAGGGGATGCTGGTGGCGCCGCTGGTCGTTCGGGAGATCGAGGGAGCGGGTACGAGGGACGCCGTTTCTCCGTACGGCTATCCAGGGCTTGTCGGC
>Ga0307300_10000225_pt1 | contig 14085 bp, 13 predicted proteins | sample ER_DNA_181_FD_194492 | JGI IMG/M metagenome (GOLD analysis project Ga0307300, IMG submission 194492) | Bulk soil microbial communities from the East River watershed near Crested Butte, Colorado, United States - ER_DNA_181 | ecosystem: Environmental > Terrestrial > Soil > Floodplain | place... | reverse complement strand
CCGAGGCCGCCTAGGCCGACCGACTCCAGCGCCGCCTCGACCCTGGCGCGGTCGGGTCGCCGGCCCAGCGCGTAGCCGACGTTGGCGGCGACGTCCATGTGCGGGAAGAGCGCGTAGTCCTGGAAGACCATGCCGATGCGGCGGCGCTCGGCGGGGACGGTGCGGCCGTCGCCGCTGACGACCTCGCCGCCGATCTCGATCGTGCCGGCGTCGGCCCGCTCGAGGCCGGCGATCAACCGCAGCGTCGTCGTCTTGCCGCAGCCGCTGGGGCCGAGGAGGGCGCAGGTCGAGCCCTCCGGCACGTCGAGGTCGAGGCCGTCGACGGCGACGACCTCACCGAAGCTCTTGCGCAGGCCGCGCAGGCGCAGGCCGGGGATCGGATTGGGGTCTTCATGCTCCATAAGCAGGCGGTTCCATAAGATTAGGGCAACCTAACTCCCTTCTCCGTGATCTTCCCCACCCCACAACGCCGCTTGCTCGCGGCTGCCCTCCTCGTCTTCGCCGCGTTCCTCGCCGCCGGTTGCGGCTTCAGCACCGAAGACAGCGGCGGCGGCTCCAACGATCCCGAAGTAGAAGGGGTCACCCTCTACTCGGGGCGGATCCCGGCCGCGATCGGCCCCGCGGTCGACATGTACGAGCAGCAGGCCAACCGCGACGTCAAGGTCCGCTTCGCCGAAACCGCCGACCTCGCCGCGACGCTGGTCGAGGAGGGCGACGCCTCCCCCGCCGACGTCTTCTTCGCCCAGGAGCCGGGGGCGATCGCCGCCGTCGCCGAAGCGGGGCTGCTGGCGAAGCTGCCGCAGGACATCCTCGACCGGGTGCCGGCGCAGTACCGCGACCCGGAAGGACGCTGGGTCGGCGTCACCGGCCGCGCTCGCGTGATCGCCTACAACCGCGACGTCGTCAAGCGCTCCGAACTGCCGCCGTCCCCCTTCGGGCTGACCGACCCGAAGTGGAAGGACCGGGTCGGCTGGAGCCCGGCCTCCTCGAGCATGCAGGAGTACGTGACCGCGCTGCGGGCCAAGTACGGCGATGACCGGACCGGGCAATGGTTGGAAGAAATGGTCGACAACGGCGCCGTCGCCTTCCCCGACAACGTGACGATCCGCGACGCGATCGCCAAAGGCGAAATCGACGTCGGCCTGATCAACCACTACTACGTCGCCCAGGCGATCTCCGAAGAAGGGCCCGACTACCCCGTCGCCGTCGACTTCCCGCCGGGTGGGCTCGGCTCGTTGATGCTGCTGACCAGCGTCGGCGTGCTCGAATCGAGCGACCGCAAGCCCGAAGCCTTCGCCTTCGTCCGCTCGCTGCTCTCCGAGAAGAGCCAGGCCTTCTTCACCTCGAGCTCGAAGGAGTACCCGCTCGCCAAGGGCTCGAAGCCCGACCCCTCGCTGAGCGTGCCGATCGACAAGATCCCCGTCTCCGACTCCAGCCTGGTCGACCTCAAGGAGCTGCAGGGGACGATCGAGCTGATGAAAGAAAGCGGGGCGCTGTAGATGCCGGCGGCGCGCCGGGCGCCGCTCGGCCTGCTCGCTCTCGGCGCCCTGATCGGCGCCGCCGCCGTCCTCCCCGCCGCCTATCTCGTCGTCGTCATCGCCGGCGACCTCGCGGCGGCGCTGGAGGTCGCCTTCTCCTCGCGGGCGCTGGAAACCCTGCTGCGGACGGCGGCGCTGACCGCGGCGGTCGTTGTCGCCTCGGTTGCGATCGCGCTGCCGATCGGCTGGCTGACGGTCCGCACCGACCTCCCCGGCCGTCGCCTCTGGACCGTCCTCTGCACGCTGCCGCTGGTGATCCCGAGCTACGTCGGCGCCTACCTGCTGGTCGCGGCGCTGGGGCCGAACGGGCTGCTGCAGGAAGCGCTCGGGGTCGACCGCCTGCCCTCGATCTACGGCTTCACCGGCGCCTGGCTGGTGCTGACCCTCTTCACCTACCCGCTGGCGCTGATCCCGCTGCGGGCGACGCTGCGGCGGATCGACCCCCAGCTCGAGGACGCGGCCCGGGCGATGGGCCGCAGCCCGCTGGAAGTCTTCCGCACGGTGGTACTGCCGCAGCTCTGGCCGGTGCTGGCCGCCGGCTCGCTGCTCGTCGCCCTGTTCACGATCAGCGACTTCGGCGCCGTCTCGATCCTCCGCTTCCAGTCCTTCACCGCCGAGATCTACGTCGCCTACCAGTCGAGCTTCGACCGGGTCGCGGCGGCGGCGCTGGGCGCCGTCCTCGTCGTCGCGATGCTGGTCCTGCTGCTGGCGAGCTCGCGGGTGCGCGGCGGCCGGGCGGTGCACCGGCTCGGCCCGGGGACGCTGCGCCCGGCCCAGCCCTACCGGCTCGGCCGCTGGCGCTGGCCGGCGCTCGCCTTCTGCTCGCTGATCGTGCTGGTCGCCTTCGTGCTCCCGGTCGGGGTGCTGATCTACTGGGCCTCGAAAGGGATCTCCACCGGCAGCACCTCGCTGAACACGATCGCGGCGCTGGGCGGCAACTCGTTGCTGATCGCGGTCTGGGCGGCGGTGGTGGGGGCAGTGGCGGCGCTCGTCGTCGCGGCGCTGGCAGTCCGCTACCCCTCGCGGACGACGCGCCTGGTCGAGCGGCTCGCCCACGGCGGCTACGCGCTGCCGGGGATCCTCGTCGCCCTCGGGCTGGTCTTCTTCGCGACCCGGGCGGTGCCGGCGCTCTACCAGACGATCGCGCTGCTGGTCTTCGCGATCACGATCCACTACCTGCCGCTGGCGATCGGTCCGATCGCCAGCTCCCTGGTTCAGCTCTCGCCGCGGATCGAAGAGGCGGCGCGCGGGATGGGGCGCGGCCCGGCCGAGGTCTTCCGCACGATCACGATCCCGCTCGCCCGCGGCGGGATGATGGCCGGCGCGGCGCTCGTCTTCCTGCACGCGATGAAGGAGCTGACCGTGACCCTCATCCTCTCCCCGATCGGGTTCAAAACGCTGGCGACGGACATCTGGACGCAGACCACCTACGGCTTCTACGAGGCGAGCGCGATCCCGGCCCTGGTCCTGCTCGCGGTGGCCGCGATCCCGGTCTACCTGCTGAGCGAGCAGGGCGCGGCGCCGTCCTAGGAGGGATTGGTGGAACTCGGGGACGCAGCTGGCGAGCGCCGGACCAAGCGGGGCAAGGACGCAGGGAGGCCGAATAGCAGCGCTATTTGGCCGACTGAGGACGCCGCACCGCGCAGTGTCCGCCGCCGCCAGGTGCGGGCACGAGTTTCGCCGAGCCCTCCTAGCCGGTGACCCTGCGGCGCGCTCCGGCGCTGGCGGTGGGGGCGGCGCTGGTCCTCGCTGCCGTCTCGCTCGCCCTCCCCTACCACCCGGTCTACGACCCCTGGGCATGGCTGATCTGGGGGCGGGAAGCGACCCACGGAAGCCTGGAGACGGCCGGCGGCCCCTCCTGGAAGCCGCTGCCGGTCCTGGTCGACGCTCCCCTTTCGCTGCTGGGGAACGCGGCGCCGAACGCTTGGCTCTTGGTCGCCCGCGCCGGCTGGATCTGCGCACCGCTGCTGGCGGGGCTTCTGGCGGCCCGGCTGGGCGGCGAGGAGGCGGGGCGGTGGCGCTGGGTCGCCGCCGCGGTGGCGGCGGGCTCGGTGGCCCTGGCGGCCGACTCCTTCACGCCGCCGTTGCGCCAGTTCACCGGCGGCCTCTCGGAGCCGCTGCTGGTGGCGCTGGTGCTGGGAGCGATCTGGGCAGCGCTCGACGACCGGCCCGGCTGGGTGCTCGGCCTGGGCACGGCGGCGGCGCTGCTGCGACCCGAATGCTGGCCCTTCCTGGCGCTCTGGGCCTACTTCGCGAGCCGGGGACGGCCGCGCCTGCGAGCGACGGTGATCGCCGTCGCGGTCCTGATCCCGGTCGCCTGGTTCGTCCCCGACCTGCTCGGGGCCGGCAACCCGCTCGAAGGCGGCGAAACCGCCCGCGCCGGCGGCCTCGAGCCGCTCGACGGCCTCGCGGTCTTGGGACGAGCCGTCGCCGCTCCTCTGGCGGCCTGCTGGATCGGCGTCGCCCTCCTCCTCTGGCAAGGCGCCTTAGTCAACCAGGGGTTGACCAAAGCGCCTCGCAACGACCGTGTCCTGGCGATCCTCCTCGCCGGCGCCATCGCCTGGACCCTCCTCGTCGCCCTGATGGCCGTCGCCGGCTTCGCCGGCCTCCCCCGCTTCCTCGCCCCCGCGACCGCAGTCGCCGCGATCCTCGGCAGCGTCGGCATCGCCCGCACGGGAGCTGCGGTAGAGATTTTCGCCCCTATAGGGACCAAAAGCTCTACCGCGATCGTCGCGGTATCGCTCGTCCTCGCTGTCGCAGGCTTCGCCTGGCGCGCCGCGCAACTGCCGGACGACCTGGACGTCGTTCAGCGCCAGACCCGCTCGGTCAACCAACTCTTCGACCTCGTTGACAAGACCGGCAAGAACCCGCTCCTCGCCTGCCAGGACCGCGCCCGCATGACCCGGGTCCGCGAGCAAACCGCCCTCGCCTGGAAGCTCCAAGAACCCATCTCCACCGTCCCGTTCCGCCGCAACCCCCGCTACGGCGTAGCCCTCTCCACCAAGCCCCTCCCCGGCGGCACCGTCATCGCCTCCGCCGGCCCCTGGCGCGCCACCCGTCTCCCCTGCCCCAACTGACCCCTCAGGGGATGCCGGTGGGGGTCGCTGGGTACTCAGCATGGAGCCGCGCCAACAACTCCTGCGGCGGTAGCCAATCCACGCCCCTCGCGGCGGAGGTGCTCCCAACCACCCCCACCGGCATCCCCCCACCCACGGTCATCTCAGTCAGTCCAGCTCCGCCAACGCCCGCCCCATAGCCGGCGTCTCCGGCGCCGCCCGATAAGGCTGCTCCGCCGCCTCGTCCCGCTCGTGGTAGACGCTGTCCGCGTTCACCGCCCAGACGTCGTGCTCGGCGCCGTCGCAGAGGTTCTCCACCGCCCGCATCGCCGTCAGCATCGAGTGATCGGAGTTGTTGTACCTGTGGAGGCCGTTGCGGCCGATCTGCTGCAGGTTGGAGAAACCGTCGAGCCAGCCCCGGATCCGCTCGACCCGGCCGGCGTACTCGGCGTCGTAGACCGGATAGGCCTTGGGGACCCGGACCACGTGACCGCCCGCGACCCGCTCGGGGTCGACCAGCCCCAGCGCGGCGACCTCACGCCGGCCCAGCGCGACCAGCTCCTCGTCCTCGCGGGACCAGAGATCGTCGCCTTCGAAGCAGAAGTACTCGAGCCCGAGGCAGGAGCGGCGCGGGTCGGGGGTCATCCAGGGGCTCCAGGCGCGGAAGTTCTGGATCCGGCCGACCCGCGCCCGCGGATCGTGGACGTAGACCCAGTTGTCCGGGAAGGGCGGCTCCCCGTCGATCGGCAGCGCCACCGTGAGGAAGTCGCGGTAGCGCAGGCCGGCGGCGGCAAGCGTTACCTCGCGCGGAGGCGCCGGCTCTGCGGCGCCGACGGTGGTCCGCAGGGGGATCGAGGAGATCGCGGCACCGACCTCGAAGCGCTCGCCGCCGGCGCGGACGGCGGCGAGCCGCCCGGCCTCGTGCTCGAGGCCTTCGACGGAGGCGCCGAGGCGAATCTCGCCGCCGCCCTCCTCGATCCGCCGCGCCATCTCCTCCCACATCTGCCCAGGGCCCAGCCGCGGGTAGCGGAACTGCTCGATCAGGCTCTTCGGTGTCTCGCCGCCGCCCGGCAGCGCCGCCCGCAGCGCCGAGCCGAGCGAGAGGTCGGCGATCCGCTGCGCCGCCCACTCGGCCCGCAGCTCGTCCGTCCCCACCCCCCAGACCTTTTCCGTGTAGGTCTTGAAGAAGAGCTCGAAGAGGCGGCGGCCGAAGCGGGCGCTGACCCACTCCTCGTAGGTCTCGGCCTCGCCGCGGCGCCCGAGGCGGGCGCGGGCGTAGGAGGCGAGGCTGCGGGCCAGCTCCAGCGGCCCGACCTTGGCGAAGACGTCGGCCGGCCGCAGCGGGTACTCGATGAAGCGGCCCCGCCAGTAGATCCGCGAGAGCCGCGGCCGCACCAGCAGCTCCGGTCCCAGCAGCTCCTCCCAGAGCTCCTCGACCTCCTCGCTCTTGGTGAAGAAGCGGTGGCCGCCGAGGTCGAAGCGATAGCCATCGCGGACCACCGTCCGCGCCAGGCCGCCCACCTGCTCGCCGGCCTCGAAGACGACCACGGGGACGCGGCGCTGGACCAGGCCGTAGGCGGCGGTGAGGCCGGCTGGGCCGGCTCCGAGCACAGCGACAGGCGCGGAATCCGGGCTGGGGGCGGGCACCGTCATCGGGTGGGGAGATGCTATTAGGTATCCCTAATGCGGACCCCCACCCTCGCCGTCGTCGTCCCCGCGACCGACGATCCGCCGACCCTGGAGCGGTGCCTGGCGGCCCTCGAGGCTGGCGACCGCGCTCCCGACGAGCTGGCGGTGCAGCGCGAGCCCCTGGGCACGGGACCGGCAGCGGCCCGTAACGCCGGCGGCGAGGAGACGACCGCCGAGGTACTCGTCTTCGTCGACTCCGACGTCGAGGTCGACGCCGAGGCGCTGGCCCGGATCGAGCGGCACTTCCGTGACGACCCCGGCCTCGCTGCCGTCTTCGGCGCCTACGACGACGATCCCGCCGACCCCGGGCTCGCTTCCCGGTACCGGAACCTCCTCCACCACCACGTCCATTCCGGGGCGGCCGGTGAGGCCGAGACCTTCTGGGCGGGCCTGGGCGCGGTGCGCCGGGACGCCTTCGAGGCCGCCGGGGGATTCGACGCCGACCGTTACCCGCGGCCGAGCGTCGAGGACATCGAGCTGGGGATGCGGCTGCGGCGGCAGGGGGGCCGCATCCTCCTCGACCCGCGGATCCGTGGCCGACACCTCAAGCGCTGGACGGTCGCGAGCATGGTCCGCATCGACTTCGGCCGGCGCGGCGTTCCCTGGACGCGGCTGTTGCTGCGGGAGGGATCGGAAAGCACCGCCCTCAATCTCGGCTGGGGCCAGCGGCTGAGCGCTGCGGCCAGCGTCGCGCTGCTCGCCTCCCTGCTGGCCCGGCGCCCGCGCGCGGCGGCGGCGGCGCTGCTCGCCAACCTCGCCCTCGACCGTGATCTCTACGCGCTGCTCGCCCACCGCGGCGGCCCACGACTGCTCGCCGCCGGGATCGGCCTGCACCAGCTGCACCAGCTCTGCGCCGCCGCTTCCGTGCCCGCCGCCCTCTTTCTCCACGCCGCCGAGGAGAGGCGATGAGGCTGGGGATCGCCGGCTGCGGGCGGATCGCCGAGCGCGGCTACATCCCGGCTGCTCTGGGCGCCGAGGGGATCGAGATCGCCGGCTTCGCCGATCCCGGCCCCGAGCGCCGGGAGGAGTGCGCCGGGCTCTGGGCGCGCGGGGGCGGCGGCGAGGCGCCCGCCTTCGCCGGTGCCGCCGAGCTGCTGGCCGCGGTGCCGATCGACCTGCTCGTTGTCGCCGCCCCCGCCGCTCACCACGTCGCCCTGGCCGAAGAGGCGGCGAGGGCCGGGGTCCGCTCGCTGGTCGAGAAGCCCCCGGCGCCGGACCTCGAGGCGGCGCAGCGACTAGGGGCGCTGGACCCGCAGCCCTCCGTCGCCTTCAACCGCCGCTTCCTCCAGGGCCACGAGCTGCGAGGCGCGGTCCCGACGGAGGGCTGGCTCGAGCTCGACCTCGAGCTGCGCTTCCGGCGCGGCGACTGGGGTGCGCACGAGGCCGACGACGAGGCGCTGCTCGACGCCGGTCTGCACCTGATCGACCTCGCCTGCCATCTCAGCGGCGCCGCGCCGATCGCCGTCCGGAGCGCGCGAATCGAGCCCGAGCGGGCGAGCCTGGAGCTGGAGCTGGCCCGCGGCCGCGCCCGCATCGCCTGCGCCACCGATCGCGGGCACCGCGAGGTCGTCGCCGTCCGCGACCGCGCCGGGAAGCTGCTCGCGAGGTCCTCTTGGGGCGGCCTGCGCACCCGCCTCGGCGGCCTGCTCGGTCGGCCCGACCCGCTCGTCCTCTCGCTTAGGCGTCAGCTCGAAGCGTTCAGGCCCGATGTCCCCGCATACCGGGGACAAGGGCCCATCGTCGCTACCCCTGACGACGGAGCGGCGACGATGGCCGTGGTCGAAGCCGCCCGCCGCTCGGCGGCGCTCGGCGGGGCCGAGGTGACGGTGGCCCCGCTCGCCGGTGCGTCGAGATGATCGCGGTAATCCAGTTCGACGCCGCCAGCGCCTCGCTCCTGAAGCGCCTGGAAGACGAGGGCCGGCTGCCGAACCTGGCGGCGCTGCGCCGACAGGGGACGCGCCTGGAGATGGAGACCCCGGCCGCGCACTTCCCGGCCAGCGCCTACCAGGACCTCTACCGCGGGGTCGAGGTCGGAGAGCACGGGCTCTACTACCCCTTCCAGTGGGCGGCCAAGGACCAGCGCGTGCGGCTGGCGGGCCGCTTCGAGGCGCCGCCCCCGATCTGGGACCGCCTTGGCCGCGCCGGGTGCAGCACGCTCGCGGTCGATCCCTACGAGTGCCACCGCCCCCACGACGCGCAGGGCGAGCTGGTCTGCGGCTGGGGGATGCGGGAGCGGGTCGTGCTCGAGCGCTGGTCGGTCCCCGACGGCGGCGACCGCCAGGCCCGGCGCCGCCACGGCCGGCCGCCCGACGTGACCGAGGTCTTCGGCGCCCAAACCCCGCGCGAGCTGCGCCGCCTGCGCGAGCGCTTCCTGCAGGCGCCGCGGCGGGTCGCCGACCTGGCGGTCGAGCGCTTGCGGGCACGCCCGTTCGACCTCGCCTGGATCGTCTTCGCCGCCCCCCACCTGGCCGGACATCGCCTCTGGGAGGTTCCGCCCTATCTCGACGAGACGGCGGTCCCGGCGCCGGAGCGGGCGCGACTCGACTCCGCTCTCGACGAGGTCTACGAGGAGGTCGACGCCCAGCTCGGCCGCGTCCTCGACGCCCTCCCCGACGAGTGCGACGTGATCGCCTGCTCGGTCCTCGGCATGGACGAGAACACCAGCCGCGCCGACCTCCTGCCCGGGATGCTGAGCGCCGTCCTCGGCGAAGGAAGCGACGAAGCAGGCGGCGACTCCGACTCGGGGGCGATCTGGCGCCTGCGCGCCGCGCTCTCCGGGCGCCTGCGCTCGCGGATCGCCGCCGCGATGCCCGACCGCCTGGCCCTGGAGCTGACGGCGCGGCTGGAGCTGCGCGGCGTCGACTGGTCCACCACCCGCGCCTTCGCCCATCCCGCCGACAACCAGGGCTACGTCAGCCTCAACCGCAAGGGCCGCGAGCGCGACGGCATCGTCGAGGAGGCGGAGGCGGCGGAGCTGACGGAGCGGATCCGCGAGGGCCTGCTCGACTTCCGCGACCCCGACGGCGAGCCGACCGTCGTCGCCGTGGACGAGGTCGCCCCGCGCTGGCAGGGAGACGCCACCGACCGCCTGCCGGACCTCGTCGTTCGCTGGCGCCCAACCTCCTCCGTCGCCCTCCCCGCCGTCCACTCCCCCCGCTTCGGCAGCGTCCACCGCCAGGGCCACGGCAGCGGCCGCACCGGCAACCACACCGACGGCGACGCCTGGGCGATCCTCGCGCCACGTACCGGCCGCCCTCGCGACCTCACCCGCCCCGCCCGCGTCATCGACATCCCCGCCACCGTCGCCGCCCTCTGCGACGTACCGCTCGAAGGCATCAGCGGCGAGCCCCTCCTCGAGCGCTAACGCCGAGACCGCGAGAGAGGCCGATTATCGGCTTGATTTGCGGTCTCGCGGATAGCGCCGGCGACGGTGGCCGCCTGGGCGGCGATGAGAAGGACGCCGACGACCGGGCCGATGCGGAATCCGGAGACGAGGAGGTGGGCATAGAACGAAGCCGTCCCGCGACTTCGATCGGCACCGGTGCGCCGATAGCGGGCGGCACCCTGCCCATAGCGGTACTGCTGACGCAAGAAGTCCCCGACGCGCATGCCGCTGCGGTGGAGGACGATCGCGCTCGGTATGAACTTCGTCGCGACGCCCGCTCGTGCCACTCGCTCTCCCCAATCGCGGTCCTCGCCGGCGGCAACCGGGAAGGACTCGTCGAAGGGCTGGCGCTCCAGCAGCTCTCGCCTCGCCGCGAGGTTGGCGGTGACTACGAAACCTGGTGAAGCCGTGGCGGGCGCGGCCACCTGCGCCTGCAGGTACCTGACGATTGCCTCCCAGGCCCTATCCGCAGCCGTCGCCCCTCGATCCATCAGCACCGGTCCCGTGCTCACCTCCCCTATCCCGCAAAAAAGAGGTGTCGCCAACGCCTCGGCCCACCCCGGCGAGGGCGAGCAGTCGTCGTCCGCGAAACAAACAACCTCTCCGCGCGCCCGCCTCACCCCCTCGTTCCGCGCCCACGCCGGGCCTCGCCCCTCGGCATCCTCGACCACGACGACCTCCACCTCCAGCGTCTGCGCCTCCAGCGCTGCCACGCACTGCCCCAGCAGCTCCGGTCGGCCGCGAGTCGGGACGACCACCGAGACCCGCGGCCGCCCCTTCCCCATCAGCGGCCGAAGGCGTCGAAGACGGCGTCCCGGGGCTGGCTCGCGTCGCCTTCTTCCATCGCCTTCACGACCTTCGCCACCGCCTCGCGTCCCGACAGCCCGCCGAGCTCGGCGATCCCGGCCGCTTCGACGATCGGCCGCGATTGCTCGCGCGCCGCTGGGTCCGGCTCGCCAACGTAGGCGACCGTCGCCGAGTCCTCCGTCGCCCGCCGCGCGTTGGCGCCCACCTGCGCCAGGGTCCAGCCGCCCCCCTCGGCCGAGGCGTCGAGGCAGACGACGCGCAGCCCGTGTCCCTCGCCGCCCTTCCCCTGCGTCGCCTGCTCACGCGCTCCGTCGCACAGCCGCTGCCCCGCCCCCGCTTCCGGCCCCCGCAGCGGCGCGCTGACGTAGACGCGTACCGTCGCCCCCGCCGCCGCGCCCTCTTCGCCGCAGCCGCCCGCCGCCGCGAGAAGCCCCGCGGCCAGGAAAAGCACCAGGCCCCCGCGAACCCTGCTAGCCAAAGAAGACCTCTGCCTCCTCGTACATCGACGGCGGCAGCGTCTTCAGCTCCGCAGTCGCCTCGGCCAGCTCGACCAGCTCGATCTCGGTCCCGCGGAGCGCCGCCATCGTCCCCCAGCGGCCGGCGTGGGCCGCATCGATCGCGTGCAGGCCGAAGCGGGTCGCCAGCACCCGGTCAAATGCCGTCGGGGTACCGCCGCGCTGGACGTGGCCGAGCACGGTTGCCCGCGCCTCTTTGCCGGTCCGGCCCTCGATCTCACCCTCGAGCCAGTGGCCGATCCCGCCGAGGCGTACGTGGCCGAAAGCATCGGTCGCGTTTTCGTCCCGGTCCGGGATCCCCCCCGCCGGCTCGGCCCCCTCGGCGACGACGATGATCGGGGCGAACTGGCTGGCGAAACGGCGGCCCACCAGCTCGCAGACCTTCTCGATGTCGAATCTCCGCTCCGGGATCAGGATCACGTTGGCGCCGCCGGCAAGTCCTGCGTGGAAGGCGATCCAGCCCGCGTGGCGGCCCATCACCTCGACGATCAGGACCCGGTGATGGCTGTCGGCAGTGGTGTGGAGGCGGTCGATCGCCTCCATCGCGACGTTGACGGCGGTGTCGAAGCCGAAGGTGTAGTCGGTGGCGCCGAGGTCGTTGTCGATCGTCTTCGGGACGCCGACGATCGGGATCTCGTGCTCGGCGTGCAGCCGGGAGGCGGCGCCGAGCGTGTCCTCGCCGCCGATCGCGATCAAGCCGTCGACACCGTCGGCCTGGAGGTTCTCCGCGACCCGCCGCGGCCCGTCAGCGTCCGCGAAGGGGTTGGTGCGCGAGGAACCGAGGATCGTTCCCCCGCGGGGCAGGATTCCCCGCACCTCGGGCACCCCGAGGGGGCGGCTATCCGCCTCCAGGGGACCGCGCCAGCCGTCGCGGTAGCCGACGAACTCGTGCCCGTAGACACCCACTCCTTTGCGGACTACCGCGCGGATGACCGCGTTGAGGCCGGGACAGTCGCCGCCGCCGGTGAGGACTCCGATTCGCATGCCCTGAGCTTAGAAGCTCGCCTTCAGAGCAAGCGCGCGATAGGTTCAATCCCGATGGCAGCTCGACCCGACCACGAGCAGGCGACCGCGGTGCAGCAGGCGATGTGGGCGAAGGGCGATTTCGCCGAGGTCGCCCCCCTCGTCGTCCCGGTCTCCGAGAGGCTCGCCGACTCCCTGCAGCTGCTCCCCGACGAACGGGTGCTCGACGTCGCCTGCGGCAGCGGCAACTGCGCGCTGGCAGCAGCGCGCCGGACGTGGGGCAACGTGACCGGCGCCGACTTCGTGCCGGCGCTGCTGGAGCGCGGCCGCGAACGGGCCGCAGCGGAGCGGCTGGGGGTCGAGTTCGTCGAGGCCGACGCGCAGAGCCTGCCGTTCGGGGACGGCGAGTTCGACGCGACCGTTTCGGTCTTCGGCGTGATGTTCGCCCCCGACCACCAGCGGGCGGCGGGCGAGCTGCTGCGGGTGACCAAGCCGGGCGGCCGGATCGGGGTTGCCAGCTGGTGCCCCGACGGCGGCCTGCAGGACTTCTTCGCAACGATCGTCAAGCACACCGGAGGACCGCCGCCCGGCACCCCGCCGGTCCTCTGGGGAGCCGAGGACCACGTGCGCGGGCTGTTCGGGGACTCCGTCACCGACCTGCGGAGCGAGCGGCTGAAATCCCGCCAGGCTTTCCGCTCACCCGAGCACTACATCGACTTCTTCCGCGACTACTTCGGGCCGATCCAGGCGGCCTTCGAGGCTGTGGGACCGGAGGGCGAGCAGGCCCTCCGGAGCGACCTCGAAGCCGTGCTCGCGAAGCTCAGCGTCGGCGACCAGAACGCGCTCGTGGTCGAGCCCGAATACCTGCAGGTCCTCGCCAGCCGGGCCTAGCCTGCGCATCTCGGCGTCCTCGGTCGTTCGCGTGCAGGGCACGCCACGCTCCTTGCGTCCTTGATCTGCTTTGGCTAGCCCCGGCTGGGGTCTACGAGTCCTGCGGCTGCAGGGTGCGGATCGCGGCACCGATCAAGAGCACGCCGAAGAAGATCATGCCGGCGACGCCGCCGCCCTGTCCGAAGGCTGCGTAGCCGATCACCATTGCGGCAATCGCCAGGAAGAGGGTTACGACCATTCCCATATCGCGCGGAATCCTATCCAGCGAGGGCGACGCGCGTCTGGCTGAGGAAGGAGGCGACCGCGTCGGCGGCTCCCTCCGGCGAGCTGGCCTCTCCCGCGGCGCGGACGAGGCGGCTGCCGATGATCACCCCGTCGGCGATGCCGCCGACCTGCGCCGCCTGCTCGGGCGTGCCGATCCCGAAGCCGACGGCAACCGGCACCTCGGCATCGGCTTTCGTCGCCTCGACCAGCTCGGTCAGCGCCGCCGGGATCTCCGCCCGCTCGCCGGTGGTGCCGACGGTGGAGACGACGTAGACGAAGCCGCTGGCCGCCTCGCAGATCCGGCGGCGGCGCTCGGCCGGCGTCGTCGGCGCCAGCAGCGGCACCAGCGCCAGCCCCTCGCCCTCGAAGCTCTCGCGCACCTCCCCCGCCTCCTCCAGCGGCAGATCGGGGACGATCACCCCAGCGCCCCCGGCTGCCCGCACCATCTCGGCGAACTCGCGCGAACCGCCGTGGGCGAGGACCATGTTCGCGTAGGCCATGAAGACGACCGGGACGCGCTCACCGATCGCCCGGCAGACCTCGAGCGCGGTCGACAGGGTCGCCCCCGCTTCAAGCGCCACCGTCGCCGCCGCGTGGATCGTCGGCCCGTCTGCGAGCGGATCCGAGAACGGCACCCCGAGCTCGATCAGGTCGGCCCCGGCGTCCACATAAGCCTCGGCGACGGCCAGCCCGGTCCCGCGGTCGGGATACCCGGCCATCATGTAGGGCATCAGCGCCGCTCGCCCTTCCTCTCGCGCGAGAGCAAAAGCCGCCTTGATCCGGTCCTCCCCGTCCCGACCCGGGGGAGCCGGGGGGGTCTCGCCGGACCCTTCCCGCTGTTGTCCGGCGAGACCCCCCCGGCTCCCCCGCTCAACGCTCACGGCAAGACCTCACTCGGCGGTTTCAAACGAGCCGTGGCCTCCGCCATGTCCTTGTCTCCGCGGCCGGAAAGGCAGAGGACGTCGAAGCCGTCGCCC
>Ga0307300_10000217_pt1 | contig 14483 bp, 16 predicted proteins | sample ER_DNA_181_FD_194492 | JGI IMG/M metagenome (GOLD analysis project Ga0307300, IMG submission 194492) | Bulk soil microbial communities from the East River watershed near Crested Butte, Colorado, United States - ER_DNA_181 | ecosystem: Environmental > Terrestrial > Soil > Floodplain | place... | reverse complement strand
GCTCTGCGCCACGACACCGGCAGCTACCCGGCGCCCCGCGCGGGCCGACAGACCAAAATAGTCGGCAGCTCAGGTCGAGGAGAGGAATTGTGTCGGGATGACACAATTCACCCCGTTACATAGATCTTGCCTTCGAAGACGGCCGTCTTGGCCTCGGCCAAAGGCTTGGGGGCCGGCGGGTTGGTCACAGAGCCGTCCTTGATCGAATACTCGCTGCCGTGGCAGTTGCAGTGAATGACACCGTTGGCCACGGATGCCACCGGGCATCCCTGGTGAGTGCAGATCTTGCTGAACGCCTTGTATTTTCCCTTGCTCGGCTGGGTTACCACGTAATTGGCGTTCTCCAAGATGACACCGCCGCCGACCGGCACCTTGGAGGTAGCGACACTTGGGCCTTCGGGGGCCTTCGCCGTCGACGCTGACGGCTTGGAGGAGGTCGCGGCGGCAGTCGGCGACGTGGGTGCAGAGGTTTCGGCCGCGGCCGGCGTAGCAGATGGCGAGCCACTGGACGCCTCGGCACAGGCGCCCAGCGCGGCGGCGCCCGCGCCGGTCAGGCCTAGGAGTCCAGCGGCTCGCAAAATGGTCCGCCGGGTCGTGGCGGACGTCTCCTGCCGTGGTTGTTGGTCGCCGAGCTCGAACATCAGAAGCCTCCAACTCTGAAGACGCTCTTTCGACGGCAGACGAGATAGGCATCGATCTGGTTCGATTCTTATTTGGAGCTACTCGCGCATCGCGCTGTGTTCATTGCGCGCTCCGCTCGCTGCGGATCGCGCCGGGAGGCCGCCTACTTCGTCGTCGCTCGCCGACGGAAAGCGTGTCGGCTCCCTCCTCCTCAGCACGGAGGCGCGCGATCCGCTGTTTGATTGCTCGCTGTCGCTCGCGGCGATGTTCGCTGGGTTGCCGCCGTCGGCAGCTGGAACGACAGCCTCCTCAGCTTGCCTTGACCGCCGCGTGCCGGGCTGACAGCTTGTTTGCCACCACCGTGTCGGCCGGCGCGGAGGTCGCTGGAACGAGCGCTGGTTGGGTGGCTCTGATGGGAACCGCGTGCCCATCGAGCAACGGCTTGAGGAATGCGCCGGTGTAGGACGTGGTATCGGCTGCGACCTCTTCTGGTGTCCCCTCGGCGATGACCAAGCCACCCCGCGATCCGCCTTCGGGCCCCATGTCGATGAGCCAGTCGGCAGTCTTGATCACGTCGAGGTTGTGCTCGATCACCACCACCGTGTTGCCCGCATCGACCAGCCGCCCGAGGACACCCAGCAGCTTGCGGATGTCCTCAAAGTGCAGACCCGTCGTGGGCTCGTCCAAGACGTACAGCGTGCGCCCTGTTGCCCGCTTCTGGAGCTCACTGGCCAGCTTGACGCGCTGTGCCTCGCCGCCCGACAGCGTCGGCGCAGGCTGCCCGAGGCGTACGTACCCGAGCCCCACGTCGACCAGCGTGCGCAGGTGGCGGGCGATTGGCGGCAGCGGAGCGAAGAACTCCAGGCCTTCCTCGATCGACATGTCCAAGACTTCGGCGATCGACTTGCCCTTGTAGTGAACCTCCAGGGTCTCTCGGTTGTAGCGGGCGCCGTGGCATACCTCGCACGGCACGTACACATCGGGCAGAAAGTTCATTTCGATCTTGATCGTGCCGTCACCGGTGCAGTTCTCGCAGCGACCGCCCTTCACATTGAAAGAGAAACGGCCGGGCTGGTATCCACGCACCTTCGCTTCCGGCGTCTCGGCGAACAGCCTCCGTACATGATCGAACACCCCGGTATAGGTGGCCGGGTTGGACCGCGGCGTACGGCCAATCGGGGATTGATCGACGTGGATGACCTTGTCGATCTCATCAGCTCCGCTGATCGAGCGGTGGCGGCCGGGCACATCGCGTGCGTTGTAGATCCGCCTTGCGAGGGCGGTATAGAGGATGCTGTTCACGAGGGTGGACTTGCCCGACCCGGACACTCCAGTGACCGCGATGAGCTGGCCAAGCGGAAATGACACGGTGACATTGCGTAGGTTGTGTTCGGCCGCGCTGTGCACGGTGACCTCGCGACCGCGAGTACGCGGGCGACGGGAGGCCGGCAGCGGTATGGAACGCCGTCGGGACAGGTAGGCGCCGGTGAGCGACTCGCGATTGTTCAGCAACTCCTCGACGGTGCCCGAGTGCACCACCCGGCCGCCGTGCTCGCCGGCGCCGGGGCCGATGTCGACGGCCCAATCCGCCGCCTTGATTGTTTCCTCGTCGTGTTCGACAACGATCAGGGTGTTGCCCAGGTCCCGGAGGCGGACCAGAGTCTCGATCAGCCGTCGGTTGTCCCGCTGGTGCAGCCCGATGCTGGGCTCGTCCAGCACGTACAGCACGCCGACCAGTCCCGCCCCGATCTGGGTGGCGAGCCGGATTCGCTGCGCCTCCCCGCCGGACAGACTCCCTGTGGGACGGCTCAGCGACAGGTAGTCCAGACCCACATCGAGCAGAAACTTCAGGCGCTCGTTGATCTCCTTGAGCACCCGCTCAGCAATCTGCGTTTCGCGTTCGGTGAGATCGAGGCGGCCGAGGAACTCAGCCGCAGCGTCGATCGGCATGGCCGACACCTCGGCAATGCTCTTGCCGCCGACCGTGACGGCCAGCGAGGTGGGCTTGAGTCGAGCGCCCTTGCAGACCCGGCAGGGCACTTCCCGCATGTAGCCCGCGAACCGCTCGCGCGAGGTGTCACTCTCGGCTTCGGCGTGTCGTCGTTCGATGTAGGAGACGACGCCCTCATACTTCGCGTTGTAGCTGCGCTCCCGACCGTACCGGTTCCGGTAGCGCACATGGACCAGGCCCGGCACTCCCTCGAGCAGCATTTTCTGAGCAGCCGCCGGCAGCCGACGCCATGGCACCGTGGTCGAGAAACCAGCGCTCTCAGCCAGGGAGTCGATCAGCCGGCTGAAATAGTCGGCGACGTGCGCTGACGACCAGGGGGCGATCGCCCCTCCGGAGAGACTCTTCTCCGGATCGGGGACCACCAGCTCGGGGTCGACTTCCATGCGCGTTCCCAGGCCAGAACACGTGGGGCATGCCCCCCACGGACCGTTGAACGAGAACTGGCGGGGCTCCAGCTCGTCAATCGCGATGTCGTGGTTGTTGGGACAGGCCATTTTCTCGGAGTAGTTGCGCTCCCGCTGTGGATCCTTCGGGTCGAGGTCCACGAAGTCGATCGTGACGACACCCTGCGCCAGCTTGAGCGCGGTCTCCACCGAATCGGTCAGCCGGTGCTTGACCGTCGGCTTCACCGCGAGCCGGTCAACGATGACGTCGATGGAGTGCTTGTACTTCTTGTCAAGCGTGGGCGGATCGGTGAGCTGAATGATCTGTCCGTCGACCCGAGCCCGGCTGAAGCCCTCGGAGGCGAGCTCCCGAAAGACCTCGACGTACTCCCCTTTGCGACCGCGGACAACTGGGGCAAGCACCTGGAATCGGATGCCCTCCTCCATCGCCATCAGGCGGTCGACAATCTGCTGCGGCGACTGCCGGCTGATCGGCTCACCGCAGATCGGGCAATGCGGCCGGCCGGCGCGCGCGTAGAGCAGCCGGAGGTAGTCGTAGACCTCGGTGATGGTGCCGACCGTCGAACGTGGATTGCGGCTGGTCGACTTCTGGTCGATGGAGACCGCGGGCGACAGACCTTCGATGAAGTCCACGTCCGGCTTGTCCATTTGGCCGAGAAACTGCCGTGCGTACGCAGAAAGCGACTCGACGTACCGGCGCTGGCCCTCGGCAAAGATGGTGTCGAAGGCGAGACTCGACTTCCCTGATCCGGACAGGCCGGTAAACACGATCAGCGCATCCCGCGGCAGATCGAGTGAGACGTTTTGCAGGTTGTGCTCGCGCGCACCCCGAACGACGAGACGGTCGGTCACGGAGCACATCGTATGTGCCAGCACTGACATGGCACAGATGAAATGGGATGGCATTGAAACCTCCCGCAGCCGTAGGTCGCGCACTACGGTATGGGCATGACTGCCGCCGCATCTCCGGCCACAACACAGCTAGAGACGCTGCGCGGGCTGGTCAGGACCGCCACGCAGCGTCTGTTGGGCGACACGATCTTGGTGACCGACGACCAGTGGCGAGCTCCGAGCAGGCTCCCCGACTGGACCCGTGGCCATGTCGCCACGCACATTGCTCGGCATGCGGATGCCATCGGCCGACTGGCTCAGTGGGCGCGTACCGGGGAACGCCAAGACATGTACCCCTCGCCCGAGCATCGGGTGAGTGAGATCGAGGCGGGTGCGGGTCGGTCCGGTCTTGATCTTCAGATCGATCTGGACACGTCCGCTGGGCGGCTGAGCTCGGAATTTGACGAGCTGGACGCTGCGGGCGCTTGGGATGCGGTGGTCGAGATGCGCGGTGGGTTGCAGGTGCCTGCGCGGTTGCTGCCGTTGCCTCGGCTGCTGGAGGTGGTAATCCACCACGTCGATCTGGACATCGGCTATGAGATCACCGATATCGACACCCAAACGGCGGAGTGGCTGCTCGAGTGGTGTGCATTCAGGCTGCGAAATCGTGACGACTTTGCGAGACTCCAGCTGACGTCGGACTCCGGCTCCACTGTCACGGTAGGCAGCGTTGGCGAGCCGATCGCTATCAGCGGCAGCAGTGCGAATCTTCTCGGATGGCTGATGGGCCGTACGGATGCCTCGGCTATCACCGGAGGCGGCGGACTCCAGCTGCCGGCATTCTGATGGAGGGCATCAACCACGTCGAACCTGGCGGGCCGCCGCTGGTGGCACGCTTGTCCGGCTCAGTCACGATGATCAAGGTCAGTGTCGGACCAGTCGACAACAACGCCTACATCCTGCAGAGCAGCAGCGGTGACACCCTGCTGATCGACGCGGCCAACGACCGTGATCGGCTTCTGAAGATCATTTCCGATCAGCCGCTGGACACCATCGTGACGACACATCGGCACGCTGATCACTGGCAGGCTTTGTCGTCTGTCGCCGCTGCCACCAGAGCACGGTTGATCTGCGGCCAACCCGATCTGGAGGCGATCAGCACGGGTGCTTCGGTCGAGGGCATGATCGGAGTCTGGGACGGTGATCGTGTCGAGCTGGGCGCCGAGCGGCTCGGGGTGATCGGGCTGGTCGGTCATACGCCTGGTTCGATCACGCTCTCGTACGAGGGCGCCGGCATGACGCATCTGTTCACCGGAGACAGCCTGTTTCCAGGGGGCCCTGGGCGGACAACAACTCCAGAAGATTTCACTTCCCTGATGAATGACCTTGAAAGCAAGATCTTCGACCGCTTTGGCGACGACACCGTGGTGCATCCCGGTCACGGAGATGACACGACGCTGGGCACTGAGCGACCGCACCTCCGCGAGTGGCGCACCCGTGGCTGGTGATGCCTCGATTCACCGAGCAGTCCCGACTCGCCGGACTCGCCAAGCAGTCCGGACTCGCCAGAATCACCGTCTCCGCCGAGCTCGCCGGTCTTACCCAGGAGTAGCTGACCAGTGAAACTCGGCCGATCCATCGCTAAACGATCGGGGTAGCCGAACGAATAGCGCGACAGCTAGCACCCACTTGAGGGCCAGCGCCACGAGCGGCACCGTCAGGTCACCATCCGGGCCTATGGGCGGCGACACTCCGAAGAGATTGGTCGAGGCGTGCAGCAAGATCGCGATCAGTACGCTGCCCTGCGTGCCCAGAAACACATAGGTGAAAAGCAACGACTTGGCCAGAAGGTCAGCGAGCAGCAGCCACGGCGGTTGGCCCTCGATCGCGCCACCCGCAGTCCAGACCGACGGGAGGTGCCACAGCCACCAGTAGAGCCCGAGGATCAGGCTGGCAACGAAAGCACGGTGGCGGATGAGGAGCCTTGGCAGCAGGTACCCACGCCAGCCCAGCTCTTCGCCGAGTCCGTCGGTGAGGGCCAGAATCAGCAACGTCAACCCAAGCGCAGGAATCGACAGGGTCAATGCGGGCGGGCGCGCTGCATCCCACGGCTCGCCGAGCAACACCGCTATCCCGGCAACCATCAGCGCGAACACCAGCGGCCCCAGCAGGACAACCGGATACCACCACCACCTGACCCGCCACAACACCAATCGGCGACCCAGATCGCGTACGCCGGCCCGGCCGTACAACACCGCCGCACAACCGAGGGCTGTCATCGCAGGAATCCAGGTCCACAACTGACCGATCACCCCGACCTGCGCCCCCATGGCGCGTGGCACCCAGACCACCCACGTCAAGATCAGGGCAGCCAGCATGAACACCAAGACGTCGTGCCGGCGAAGGCTGCTGCGCCACCCTCGGGTATCAGGGTCAGTCATGATCTCATCCTGACGGCTGTCGACTACGTTTAGTCATTCATGAGCAGAATCGGGCCGGACCGCGTCGCAGCTATCCGACGCGACCGTCTGAGCGTTGCGGGATGCACACCGAGAAGCCACCAGGACTCATCTGCGGCCGTTGCGCCAGCCATGCCAACACTCCAACCAGCGCATGGTGAAGTTCACGCAGCAGAATGGGCGGCTCGCGTATCGCTATCAGTGCCTCACATGCGGTCACGGGCAGGGGGCATCAAGAACGCGGATGTCCAGGACCCGGACTCGATCCCATTGGCGTGACGATCCGTGGCCCAGGGAACCTCCCAAGCCCTGTGCTTGGTGCGGGACGTGGACGGCACCGAACTTCACCATTGGGCACCGCGCGCGCGTATTTCCTGGGGGTCCCGGCAAGACCAACAGTCCCGAAAATTTCACGGCCTTGATGAATGATCTTGAAAGCAAGATCTTCGACCGTTTTGACGACGCCACGGTGGTGCATCCCGGCCACGGTGACGACACCACGCTCGGTACCGAACGACCGCATCTCGGGACGTGGCGCAAGCGGGGCTGGTAGCTAGCCAGCACAAATCGGGCGAGATCGTCGTCGAACACCACGAGGAATCCAGGTCGTGACGCTCTAGCCCGGCCTCATTCAGGCCGGGCCGCAGACTTGAGTTGAGAAGGGGCACTCTCTCTATTGTTGGCCGACAGGTCGCGATATATCGTTGATGTATCGATGGAGACGTCACGAAAGCAGGTTGATCAACATGGGTGGTGCGTACGCAATGGGAGCGCCATGGCTTCACTTGGCCGGCCGGTGCAATCCCGCATTGGGCAGAGATCTCAGCGACTGGCTCGCCAAAATGACCGGACACCACGGCCCGCGTGGTCAGCAGGCATTCGGTCAATGGGGGATGTTCGCAGGACCACCGTTTGGACCGTGGTGGGCAGGCGGAGGTCGCGGATGGCGCGGTCCGAAGGCGCGCCGCGGCGATGTGCGCGCAGCCATTCTCGCGGTGCTGGCCGAGCAGCCGATGAACGGCTACCAGATCATTCAGGAGATCGCCACCCGTAGCGGTGGAGTCTGGAAGCCGAGCCCCGGCTCGATCTACCCGACATTGCAACAGCTCGAGGACGAGGGCCTGGTCCGTGTGGAGACTGATGGCGGTCGTCGTGCTTACACACTGACTGACGAAGGTCGCAGCTACGTCAATGAGCACGCCGACGAGGTGTCGGCTCCCTGGCAGGCCATGAGTGACGCCGGTGAGGACGACGACGGACTCAAGCCCTTGATTGGGCAGGTCGCGGCTACGGTGTGGCAGATCATGGCCACCGGAACGCCCGAACAACAGGCGAAAGGTCGCGACGCCCTGGTGGAGTTCCGCCGCAAGCTGTACTCCATCCTTGCTGAAGACGACATCGCGGCGGAGAATTAGTCATGACTCGATACATTCCGGGGAGGTTCGACCTTCCCCGGGGCAACGTGATGTGGGTGTGGCCCACACCGTACGGCTCGATGGAGTCCAAGCCCGCCCAGAAGATTCCGCTCCGAATCGGCGACGCCGAACGAGACCGGGCCATCGCGGCTCTTGGTGATCACTTCGCCGCAGGTCGGCTGAACGTGGAGGAATTTGAGCAGCGCGTGGACCAAGCGATACAAGCTCGTTTCAACGACGATCTGGAACCGCTCTTTGTTGACCTGCCTCGGACGGTAGAGCCGAGCGTGGAGTCGAGGTCGGAACACCAGTCAGGTGCCCACCTCGCGTGGTCACCCGTGGTCTGGTTCGCGCCGCTGATCGTGGTCTGCGCATTGGTTGCGGCCGTCATCCTTAGCGCCCCCTGGCTCGTGTGGATGTTCCTTTGGGTGTTCTTGATCACAGGTTTCTTCCGGCACCGCCAGCGCCACTTCGGACCTCGCCGCTACTACCCATGACTTCAGCGGGCTGCACGGTCGATGGGCTGATCTAACGACCATCCATGTCTGACGCGGCCCGGCTGCTTCGCCGAGTGCGCACTAATGTCCCACTCTGAGGCAATCCGGTGGGCGAGTGGTGCGCACTCGCGCGTCCATTACGGCGGACCCGTCCGAGTCTTACGTGGACTGCCGTTCCATCGTGTTTTGATGGGCTGGTGATGGTGTCCAAGGACGGGCGGGACTGGCCCATCGGTACGATCCGGGACGTCGACTGGATCGTGAACGGGACGACTGAAGGCCCATCGATCACCGTAGCGATCCCGCCAGTCTTCGAGGCGTACGCCACGTTCTACGAGCCCGACGGAGTCAGCATCGTCGCGCACGAGCGAGCCGTGGCGAACCGGCTGGTCGAGTTCACTCCTGACCAGCCGTGGTGGCTGGGCTATCTCGATACTGGTGCCCACAGCGTCGTCTTCGATGACGCACCCGAGGTGTCGCTCTACTGGGATTGGCGATACGTCCTGGTCGCCGCCGGCCCCGAAGAAGCTTTGACCTGGCGGACCGGGCATATGCGAGCGGAGTGCGGCGTCCTTCCGGACTTGTTCTTCCCTGAAGATCGATCCTGGCTGGTCTCGGCTCTCTGGGACGACACCTGGACCTGTATTGGCGGGCCAGAAACTCTCGTCGAAGCCCTCCACCACGATCCACTGGTTCAAGCCTGGCCCGTTCGGCTGAGTGTCGACGCCAAACCCCCAGGACGCGAGCGCGAGTACGCGACGCCGACCGAAGCGAATCCCAGGATGCCTCAGTGCTACCTCGGGCCGGGAGCTTGGTCGGAGTGGACAGACACTTGATCAGCCGCACTGCTGGAATCACTCGCTCGCTGATTACCTACTACGGGCCGATTTGGCGGCGCCGCCGGATGGAGGCGTTCTACCGGCAGTTCCTTAACGCCGGTGATCTGGCCTTCGACATCGGCGCACACGTAGGCAATCGGGTCCGCGTCTTTCGGCGGATTGGCGCCCGTGTGCTCGCGGTCGAGCCGCAGCCCGACTTCGTTGCCGTACTCCGGCTGCTCTACGGCCGCAACCCGGGTGTCGTGATCGAGGCCAGCGGAGTGGCAGCCGTACCAGGCGAGGGAAAGCTTCATCTGAGTACGCGTACCCCGACGGTCTCGACATTCGCTGACTCCTGGATGAACGATGTCCAAACCGACAAGAGATTCCAGCGGATCCGCTGGGACACCGTCATCAGCGTGCCCCTGGTCAGTCTCGACGAACTCATCGCTCGCCATGGCGAGCCCCAATTCTGCAAGATCGACGTCGAGGGATTCGAGTATGAGGTCCTGACTGGCCTCAGCCAGCCGCTCGCGGCGTTGTCGTTTGAGTACATTCCGGCCGCTGCTGCCCGCGCAATCGCCTGCATCGAGCGCACCACTGCACTCGGCGATTACCACTTTCGCCACTCCCGGGTCGAGACGCACCGCTGGGCGGATCGTGAATGGCTGGGGCCGCAAGCCATGATCGACATCTTGACCGCCTTGCCGAGTGATGACCGATCAGGGGATGTCTACGCCGTTCGCACCGAGCGGCTCAGCGGCGTTGCGTGACTGCTCTGTGAGCGTCGGTGGGCGCCCGCTGGTGATCGGAGGAGCGATGAGCGAAACATGCTTTTCGTTTCGCGAAGAGTGACGACGGCACCAGCTTCCAGGGGCGCCGCGCGAGCAGGGACTACGTTGCTAGCCAAAGAGATTAAGGGTGCGAGGACTGTCGAGCTCGGAGCCGGGGACACGGGGCAGGTCGAGAACATCGGTGACTGCGTTGGCGATGTCGGCGTTGCGGATCGGCTGTTTCCCGCGATAGCTGGTGCGGCTAGCGCCAGGGTTGCGAAAGCTGGGGTTGAGGCCATAGAGATTGCGTCCAGCGGCAACGCCCGGGCCCCACGCCATGAAAGGGATCCGGTAATTCTGTAGCTTGCTCGTGGCATAGTGCATCGCCCCTCTGCCTCCGTGGTCCGCAGTAAGGAGGACCAGGGTGTGGCGGCGTAGGGCGGAATGGTCAGCCACGGTGTTCAGGATGCGGCCGAGGAGCTGATCAGTGCGCTGCACCGCGGCCAGGTATTGCTTACCCATGAATGTATGGCTGTGCCCGACATCGTCGGGCAAGGACAGGTGAACAAAGGTGAACTCTCGCGGTGAGCGGCCTAGCTCGGCGGTGAGCTCGGCCACCAGTCGGGTGTTGTTGCGGTCGATGGTAACCCGGTCGATCTTGGCACGCCCGTCGTTACGCCCGGTTCGATCGGGGGCGCCGTGGGTGTTCCAGGTGCGCTTATAGAGGTCGAACTTGATCTTGCTTGCGAACATCGCTGTGGACCCGCCATTGTCGTGAACCACGTCGAACACGCTGGCCACGTAGTGTCCGGCCGCTCGATGGACGGTCCTCCCATTGTCAAAGTTCACGGCATATCCGTGCCCGCCGTGCTTTTTGTCCACTCGTCGACCGGTCAGCATCGCGGTGTGATTGGGCATGGTGCTCGTCTGCTCGCGGACGGTTCGTGCATTGAGGGTGTAGGCGCCCTCGCGCATCAGCCGGTGAAACGCCGGGGTACGAGACTTGCCGAGCTTCTGGATCGCACGTGGGTTGAGGCCGTCGATAGAGATCGCTATCACGCGGTCGACGGCGTCATCTGCCGACTCATGGATAGGCGGGGTCGGGACGACCGTGTTCGGGCCAGAGGGGAAAACCGGCGACGGTGCGGGTGATACGACGACGTGTGCGGGGTTCCCCGGTCGCGTGGCGTGACATCCGGCGGCAAGCAAGATACTCGCGATCATGAAGGCGAGCCACGACGTCCGCAGGCGTCGAATGCACATGAATGTGACCCTAACCGTGGCCGGGCTCAGTGGGAACGTGGCGCGCCCGCCCTTAGCGATTGGCAGGTCAGAACCGATAGCCGTTCCGGCCCCGATCTCGCTGAGGCAGATCCGTCATCGTTGATCAAGGTCATGCCAAGTTCCCGGCGGATGTGCCGGGACCTGCAGATCAGCCATGACACCGAAGTGATCACTGGCCCAGACTCCGGCCACCAGCTTGTTGAGCACTCGGCGGCAATCGGCAATGTCCAGCGTGGGTCCGTGAGTGCCACTTCTGATCATGATGTAGTCGATCCGCCGGCCCAATTCGAGTGGCATCTCTCCGGCGCGTACGAGCGGGTTGTCCGGTGAGAACGTATGGCCGGCGTCGGCTGGGTGCTTCACCTCCCACGCATCCTGATACGCCACGCTGAGACCTTCCAAGGACTGCCGGCCAGTCCAAAACCGCACACTCGATGAGTCCGGAGTGTCGTTGAAATCACCGAGCAGCACGACATGATCATTTCTGGCTGCCAAATGGTCTTCGACGAAGCGAGCACATGCGACAGCCTGCAGCTCACGTTCTCGCTCGTAACCAAACTGGTAGGCCGCTCCATGATGGACGAATGCGGTGAGCCCAAACGGTCTCGGGAGCTGCACCTCGGCCAGCACAGCCGCAGCAAAGGGCACGCGCGGAGCGACACTCAGATCGAGTTCGTGCACGGCAGTGAATGGCCACCGACTGGCAAGCGCCGAGCCGACTGTGTCCTCGGATCGCGAAGGATGCTCCGCGACGTGGTATCCCGGCCCCAACAGATCGGTCGTCTGATCGCGAGCTTGTCCGGGTGTTGTCTCTTGCAGCGCGACGATGTCGGGTCGAATCGCCCGAAGCCCAGACCGCGCTACCTGGCGGCGGCGTTCCCAGTTCGCATGATCAGCCGACAAGATGTTGAACGTCAGCACGCGAATGGTTTGAGGCCTGTCCTCAGGCTGCAGCGAGACGCTCGTCATGGCAATCTCTCTTCTGACCGTGCTGGTGCCTTTGCTACCAGGAAGATCGCGAAGATCACGGCAGCCGCGGTGGCTGTACCAAACACCGACGCGCCACCGATGTCCTTGATCGTGACGGCGATCAAAAAGCAGAACAGCGCGAAACCGTCGAGCCCTGGCACGATCCCGCGCAGCAGAGCAAGAACCCCGGCATGACTGGCCTGTGCTGTCGTGAAGGCGCAGACCACACTCAGCGCGATCGGAAAGGGCGTGAGCATACCGGTCAGCGCAGGGCCCAGCGAGGCTGCCAGCCCGGTCACCAACAGAACAAGCAATGCCGTTGCGGCCGCCCGGACTGGCAGATCCCACCAGGGTGATGGCGGAGGGGCCGGAGCTGGCTGACCCAGTCGGCGTAGCAGTGCATTGGCTCCATGCAAAGCCAGCAAAGCGAGCGCGAGCGCAACGACTGCAGGCACGTCGACTTGAGCAAGGACGAGGTCTGCAACGAGCACCGCAATCCAACCGACCGCTAAGGTCACCAGCCAGCCATGACGTCTGGACAGATAGCCGAAGACCAACGCGAACAAAGCCAGCGGCACGATGCCCAAGGTGGCGGCCCGGGCGGCGTGAGCTGCGAACCGACGGCCGTGCTCCAGATACAAGATCAGCAAGATGGGCCCGGCTACGACGGGCAGCACGACAAGGATGCCGGCCACCTGAGGACCCCAGCGTCGCCCGGCGAGCGAGGAAGCGACTACGAGCAGCGGTGCGAGCAGCAGTTTCAACGCGAGGACGGTCATACGCGCTGAGTATCGCAGCCCCTCAGCTTGTGCCAGTTACACCCTTAGGCTGACGTAACCCGGGCAATGTGTCCGCTCAATAAGTGATTCGGGAAGGGAGACGAGCCTGAGCCTATCCGGGCAGAACCGGCCGTCGGTTATGGAAGTCTGCAGGTCGATGACATCCCGGTGCTCGCCGCTCGGCCAGACCAGGCCGGCGCCAGCGACCGGCTAGCGCTGTGGATGCATTTCCTGGGCGGGAACAAGGAGGCGATGGCACCCCTCGGCGGGAACGACCGACACATCAACGGCCAGAACGCGTACGCCTTCAAGACGGCCCTTGCTCTGACCGCGCCTGATGCGGCCGAGCGGATGGTGATCCATATCCATCCAAACCTTGATCACTTCGGTGCTGGCCGAGACGCCGGCGTACAGCGCGCCTGCCTGGAGTGGCTCCTCGGCTAGCCGGAGTGGTGAGCTTGCCGTTCTGGGCTAGTTAATCTGCCTCCAGGACGTCGACGAGGTGTCGCATGGTTGTTAATGCAGCCCTCAACTGGTCGGCGCCCACCTCAGCTCCGATCCGGTCCGCGAACGGCCGCTGGACGAGACCGATTCGCCGTATCGCCCAATAGCCCGCTTCGGTGCAGGCCAGTAGCTTGGCTCGCTGGTGTGCAGGATTTGGGCGGTACTCAGCGAGTTGCCGCGCGACGAGCAGGTCGGCGACTCGCTGCACTCCTTGCCGGGTCATTCCCATGAGCCGGCCAATCTCGGCTACGCTGCGCGGTTTGTCCAACACGCCTCCGAGCACTTGCCACCAGGCCGCGGTTATCCCACCTTTTCCCGCCATGTCCTGAGCAACGTCCATGAGGCGGCCGTTGAGGCGGAAGGTGGTGAGGATGAGGTCCGTCAGCACCTCACCGGCCTCGGTAGGTGGTGGTAGGTCGGGCCAGTCTTCGCGGGGCGGAACGATCGTCCGCTGCGTGTCCTGCGCCGTGTTCATGCGGCGTGCTGAGCCTGCATGAGTACGGGGAATTCGGTCGCGTCACCCCTGTGGAAGACGCCCTCGTAGGCCTGAAGCGTGCGATCTGACATCAAGCCGAGGCGTCGCAGCGTCGCGCAGGCAAACTGCACCGGCGACTGTGGGCCGGCGGTGATGAGATCGCCGTCCGCGACTGCACGCTCGTTGACGTAGAGGTCTCCGCCCGCGTACCCGGTGGCCATCAAATACTCGGCTGCCGCGCTGGTGTGCTGGCGTCTGTCGAGCAGTCCGGCTCGGGCAAGACCTGCGGTTGTGCCACAGATCGCCGCCACAGGAACGCCGGCATCCAGGAACTGTGCCGCCGCTGCAGCGAACGCTCCCCCGCCCCCGGCGTCCCACATGTCAGCGCCGGGCAAGATCAGCAGATTGCTTGACGCGGGATCAAGATCATCAAGTAGCAGATCGGGCAGGATACGGAGGCCACCCATGGTGGTAATCGGTTCACGAGATTCGGCCACGGTCACGATGTTCCACGGGGTGCCGGTGAAGCGGCCCGTGCGCAGTTCGGCGAGGAGGTGCCCGACCTCCCAGTCGGCAAGAGTGTTGTAGATACCCAGGTGTGCGGTGCTCGTGGTCATAGACAACATACTGTCATATATGGCAG
>Ga0307300_10000214_pt1 | contig 14606 bp, 14 predicted proteins | sample ER_DNA_181_FD_194492 | JGI IMG/M metagenome (GOLD analysis project Ga0307300, IMG submission 194492) | Bulk soil microbial communities from the East River watershed near Crested Butte, Colorado, United States - ER_DNA_181 | ecosystem: Environmental > Terrestrial > Soil > Floodplain | place... | reverse complement strand
CTTCCTCCTTGATACCGGCCCTTTGAACAGCAACTCCGCAGCATCACAAGTCTGGCAGGTGGTCTGGTGTTCTCCGGTAGCGTTGGGCGACGTGCGAAGAGGAGCGCCTCGATGATCGACGCTCTTGCGTACGCAGTGGTCGTGCTGGCCGGCGTGGCCGCGATCTGGGGCGTGGTCACTGCGATAGTCAACAAACCGCCAGGTAAGGCGCAGTTGCTGTACGCCGCGGGCGTTGAGGTTGTCACCGTTCTCCAGTCGATCATCGCGGCTGCGAAGATGATCAGCGGTTTCCGTCCAGCTGAGCTGGCGACCACGATTGGCTACCTGATCGGCATTGTGATCTTGATCCCGATCGCCTGGCTATGGGCCAATGTCGAACGAACTCGCTTCTCCGGGATCGTGCTGGCCGTGGCCGCCGTCTCAGTGCTCGCCATGACGCTGCGTTTGCTTGTGCTCTGGACGCCGGCCGGATGACCGGCGTCCCAGCTCGGCAACCTAGCGCAGACGTTCGCCGCACCAATAGCGGCGCGGGACGCGTGCTGGTGGCTGTCTACGGGATCTTCGCCCTCGCTGCCACCGCGCGCGCGAGTGTCCAGCTGCTCACGAAGTTCGATCAAGCTCCGCTGGCGTATGTGCTGTCAGCGCTTGCCGGAGTGATCTACATCGTCGCGACGGTCACGCTTGCGCGCGGCACCCGCGCCTCTCGGCGGCTGGCGCTAGTCGCGATCAGCATCGAGCTGGTGGGCGTCCTCTCGGTCGGCACCCTCAGCGTCGTCGACCCGGAAGCTTTTCCGCGGGCCACAGTCTGGTCGGTGTACGGGATCGGCTACGGCTTCGTTCCGCTACTGCTCCCGATCTTGGGGCTGGCCTGGCTCTGGCACACCAGACCCGATGCGCCCTGAGCCTGTCGATGCGCCCTGAGCCTGTCGAAGGGCATTCCTAGACCTCGATGACAAGATCATCGGGCGCGAAGACGCGTAGCTCCACATCGTTCCCGAAATGCACAGGCCATATCGACACACTCAGGTGTTGCGCTGCCGACGTGAGGCCGCGCGCCCAGCTGCGGTCCGCATCATCCATGGGGTTGCGGCCGGGCCGTGCCAGCAGGAAGGCCACGGATCCGCCGACGCCGTGGCTGCCGACGATGTGCCCGCACATCTCGAGCAGCGCGGCACACAACTGAGGGTCAGCCGAGCGCGGGATGTCGTCAATTTGCGTCAGTTGAGCGCTCATCATGGCGCTCGGCTCGACGAAGCCAATCCAGAGCCGTGGTTGGCCAAATCCGAGCGGGCCCATCAGCGCTCGCCAGCGCTGGCCCAGGTCGTCCGAGCTGCGGATAGGAGGCATCTCATGCGGATGCCGCAGGGTAGGGACACCAGTCATGAGCCAACGTTGTCGGGACTCTCCTCGCCCGCGCATCACCGGCGCTGTGCTGTCCCCAGAATCTGTGGATATCCAGCTCGCGTGCAGCGCTGGATGTCCTTTGGCTCGCCATTCGCTCCTTCGAGAGACGACGCTAACCGGCGGGTCGGATTAGGTCGGAATACTCAGGGTGCCGTTCCATCCAGCCCCTGATAAATGGGCAGAGCGCACGTACGTACAAGCCACGGGCGCGCGCGTCGTCGAGGGCATCTCTGGCGATTGCAGTGCCGACCCCACGACCCTCATACTCCTCAGCCACCACGGTGTGGAGGAAGACAATGGTGTCGGTTGTGAGCTCGTACTCCGAGACGCCGGCGAGCACACCGTCAACGCGTGCCTCGTAACGATTCCCCATCGTGTTGTCGACGACTGCCACGTTCATAGTCGCCCACTGTGCCAGAGAGCTTCAACCGGACCCATCAAACAGACCACGCGCGCCGGCTGCTGATACTGGCACATGATCGACTGCCAACCGCCGTATCTTCAGCCACCTCCTGGTGATTTGATCATCATAAGGATCAGCAGCATTAGAGGCAGGTTTCGAAGCCCTCACAATGTGATCGCCTACCGGTCGCATACGTGATCAGGTGTACTCACTCTCGGCGTTCTCCGGGACTTGGACGATCAACACGTCGCTGGTGGACCTGTGCACGACCTCAGATGGAACCGAGCCGAGCTCGTGGCCCTCCGCGGCGCCCAGGCCGCGGTTCCCGACCACAATAAGACTCTGGTGATCCGGGCCGGCGGCGTCGAGGAGGGCTTCCACGGGGTCGCCGGCTACCATGCGAGTAGAAATGTTATGCACGCGGTCGGAGTTCAGGTGTTTAACGGCGCGCTGCAGTGCATTGAGGGCAGCCTCCTTGCCGTAAATTTCTCGTCGAGCGCCTACTGGAGCCTCACCTGTGGGTTGCGGTCCGGGGTTGTATGCGGATACCACCATGACATGAGCATCGGCCTCTGCTGCCACCGCGTGGGCGCGGTCGACGGCGTACATCGAAGCGTCAGTCCCATCGGTACCAACGACCACATTTTGATAAACGCTGATGTGGTGGCGTCCAAGAGGCATGAAATCAGACTCTTCGCTGGTATGCGGTGGATTAACCCAGAGCATTGACACGGCGGCCAACGCGAGCAGGACACCAGCGACCAACATGGCGCTAGTGGCCTTTCCACCCAACAAGTGCTTGAAAATCCAGCCGAAGGTGACCGTTTCCACGAGCATCGGAACAACGATCATCATGTTGAGAATGCCCATATAAACGCCAGTGCGCTCTCGTGGCACCATGCTCGCCACCATGAGATAAGGCACGCCGACCATACTGGCCCAGCAGATACCTAGGCCTATCATCGGAATCAGTGTGAGCCACTGATTTCCGATCTGTGACAGTGCCGCCAGTGACACCGCCGCGATTCCCAGGCAGACCGCGTGCACATATTTGCCGCCGTAACGCTGGCAGAACCCCACCAAGAACAAAGCGGTGAGCAGCGTGAAAAAGTTGTAGGTGGCATTCATCAGACCAGACCAACTAATAGCCTCTTCCCAGCCCGGCTGTTCGGGGGCAGTGTTAAACACCGATTCGCCGACGCTGAGGGCCACGAACTGCCAATAGATGAACATTGCATACCACTGGAAGCAGAACACCAGGCCGATCTTGTGCATGCTTTCCGGCATTTCGCGCACCGCCGCGGTGATATCGGCGACGGCGTGCCGCAGGCCTTTGGGCGCTGCGCGAAGCTTTTCAAGCTCTTCACTCGTCGGCGGGATCTCTTTCGTACGCAGCATCGCAACGAGCACTGTCGCGAGAATACATACGGCGCCCAGCCAGAAGCAGGTGTAAACCCAGTACGGCACGCCGTTTGCGGCAGTGCCTCCAAGCACCTTCTGGAACACGAACAAGGACAAGTTCGCCAGCACGGCGCCGGCGCCCGTGAACATACTTTGCGTCAGAAAACCGCGAGCCAGCTGGGAATGCGGCAGCTTGTCAGAGATCAATGCGCGGTAAGGCTCCATAGAGGTGTTATTGCCGGCGTCGAGGAGCCAGAGGCATATCACGCCTAGCCACAGAGCTGAGACGAACGGAAACAGCAGCAAGATGATCGCGCAGAGGAAGGCGCCTGCGATGATGAAGGGACGCCGCCGCCCCCACCTGGGACTCCAGCGTCGGTCGCTCGCTGCGCCGATCAAAGGCTGGATTAGCAGGCCCGTCACCGGCCCCGCCAGGTTCAAGATAGGTAGTTCATCCGGCGTGGCGCCGATGAGCGTGAACAGGGGATTTACAGCAGTTTGAGTCAAACCGAAACTGTATTGAACGCCGAAAAATCCGACGTTCATCATCAGGATCGATCCCCGCGTTAGAAGCGGCCGGTGTCCCTCCGGTTCCGAGCTGGATCGCTCCAGGAGCTCCGTCGAATCAGTTACATCAGCTACATCAGTCACAGCCATCTGAATCACTCCTCGGTGAGTTCCCGCTGCTTGACCCGCGTACGTGACCTACGTCACGCTCCACTGTCACCCTAGGGCAGTGCTTGAATACCCCACAAGAGTCCAGCTACGCTCAGCGCGGGGCTCAAATCGCCAGGCAATCTGAAAGATGCGGCCCTCGATCGCGTACCGGCCGACGGGCTGATGATCATGGTCGACCGCTTGCCGCAGCCGAAGCTCGGACCGGACGTTATGCGATTCGGCGACGCGGGACTTCATCACAGGACGTTATGTTGATCAAGGCGAAATTCCCAAGGAAAATAACGGACTTTAAACTCTGACCGTCCGACAGCCAGAACGCTAGAGTGACTCCATGACCGAGATCAAAGTCATCATCGTCGGCGTTGACGGGTCGGACCAGAGTCGAGCCGCTTTGAACTGGGCATATGAGGAAGCCGCACATCACGGTGCCTCCCTGAACGTACTCACGGCATGGCGCGCTCCCGTCTTACCGCAACAACCGCCATACGGTTCGGTACCTCCAGAGGGCTACGCCTCGCAACCTGGCAATGACGCGCTGGCCATGCTTGAGCAATTGGTCGCTGACCTCGAGACCCGAACGCCGGCGGTTGAGCTCCAAACATCGGTCGAGCAAGGAAACGCCGCGAAGGTGCTGATCGAGAGGTCCAAAGGGGCCGACTTGATGGTCGTCGGATCCCGTGGCCGAGATGGCTTTGCGGGGATGCTGCTGGGCTCGGTCAGCCAGCACGTCGTGGCACATGCGCACTGCCCGGTGACTGTCGTGCGCTGATCTGCCAGCGAGCAGTGTCGTGCGATGATCTGCCAGCGGGCAGCTCATCGGGCAGGATAACCGCGAGGAATGCCGAGAACCGCGATCTGGGCGGTTGGCATTCCCGGCCACGGCTATGCTGCCGGTCAGGGCGGGCATCCCGGTTGCTCGCGGGCGGAGTGTCGTGAAGTACAACGAAGGTGCCCAACTTGATCCGTCGCAGATGGGCGGCGGTCGTGGAAACGGCGGCAAGATCGCGATCGGCGGAGGCGCCGGGCTGATCGTTTTGGTGCTCGCGCTGCTGTTCGGGCTGAATCCGGGCGACATCCTCGGCGGTGCGCCTCAGGCCGGACCCGAGCAGTCCGGCAACGCGAGCCCGTTCGCTCAATGCACTCGCGGTTCCGACATCAACCAGGACCGGGACTGTCGGTTCGTCGCGTACACGAACTCGATCCAGGACTACTGGAAGGACAACGTTCAGGGCTACCAGACGATCAAGGTCGAGACCTTCACCGGCAGCATCAACACTGCGTGCGGAAACGCAACTTCCGCGGTCGGGCCCTTCTACTGCCCGGCCGATACCACGGTGTACCTCGATCTCGGATTCTTTGACCAGCTGACCGGCCAACTGGGAGCCCAAGGCGGCGACGCCGCCGAGGCGTACGTGCTAGCTCACGAGTTCGGCCATCACATCCAGAATCTGGTTGGCACCATGCAGCGCGTGCAAGGCAGCGGGCAGGGGACTGGGCCTACGTCGCCAGGGGTGCGGCTCGAACTGCAGGCCGATTGTTACGCCGGCGTGTGGTTCCGGCATGCGACGGAGGATCCTGCGAGTCCGATCAGTGAGGTGACCCAAGAAGATCTCAATCGAGCAGTGGATGCCGCGCAGGCGGTCGGCGACGACCGGATCCAGTCGAAGATGCAGGGCCAGGTCAGGCCCGAAACCTGGACACACGGTTCCGCGGCGATGCGGAGGCAATGGCTCGCGCAAGGGTTCAACACCGGCGACCCGAACAAGTGCGACACCTTCGCCCGTGACGCCCTGAACTGAGCCTTGTCACACCAAGAACGATAAGGAGAGTGGCGCGTGGCGCAGCGTGCTGTCGTCGTGACCGGCGCTTCAACCGGTATCGGCCGTGCAACTGTCGTCGAGTTGGTCAGTGCTGGGTACCAGGTGTTCGCCACCGTACGCCGAGAGACTGACGCGGACAGCTTGCGTCAGCAGTTCCCAGAGATCGTCACGCCGGTGATCATGGATCTGCTGGATGAGGACTCCGTACGCGCCGCCGGCGAAATGATCAACTCCGCGGGACCGCTGTTTGGTCTGGTCAACAATGCGGGCGCCGCCCTGCCAGGGCCACTTGAGACGATCCCGATCGATGTCTTCCGCCGCCAGATCGAGATCAATTTGACCGCGCAGCTGCTCGTTACCCAGGTCATGTTGCCCGCGCTGCACCGCTCCGCCGAGCAGATCGGCGACGCACGCATCATCATGATCGGCTCCATTGGCGGTCGGCTTTCAGGCCCGATGCTTGGCGGCTACGGTGCCGCCAAGCATGGGCTAGTCGGACTCAGCTCCTCGCTGCGCGCCGAACTTGCGCCGTTCAAGATCAAGGTTTTGCTGATCGAGCCTGGCGCGATCGCAACACCGATCTGGAGCCGCGGCCGGGCTGCGGGGGACGAACTGCAATCGCGCGACTCCGAGGCCAACGCCCGCTATGCCGATCAGATCGAAGCGGCAGCCACAATGTCAAAACGGCTGGCGGCGTCCGGACTCGATCCCTCAGTGCCGGCCAAGATCATCCTCGACGCGCTGCAGGGCAAAAATCCTCCTCCGCGCCAGGTGGTCGGCCGGGAGGCCAGAGTGATAGCAGCGATGGTCCGGCTGCTGCCATCCCGCACCCTCTATCGGCTCACCAGTGCGAGGCAACGCTGAGTACCGGTCAGTTGCAGGTCACTCCGGTGGCGTGCACCGGGCAGTAGCCGAACGGGTTCTTGTCCAGGTACTGCTGGTGATAATCCTCGGCGTAGTAGAAGTCGCCGGCCGGCGCGATGTCGGTGGTGATGCGCCCATAGCCCGCCCGGCTGAACTCGGTCTGAAACTGCTCGCAAACCCGTTGGGCAGTTTCTAGCTGCTCCGGTGAGGTCGTGAGAATTGCCGACCGGTACTGGGTACCGACGTCGTTGCCTTGCCGCATTCCCTGGGTCGGGTCATGGTTCTCGAAGAAGATCCTGAGCAGCTTCTCGTAGCTGACCTTGCCCGGGTCGTAACTCACTTTCACGATCTCGGTGTGCCCGGTACGAGCGCTGCAGACCTCCTGGTACGTGGGGTTCGGCGTGAAGCCGCCCGCATAGCCGACGGCGGTGTTGGTGACCCCCGGCGTATTCCAGAACAGCTTCTCAGCCCCCCAGAAGCAGCCAAGGGCGAAGTAGGCAACCTCAGAGCCCTCGGGCACCTTCTGCACCGGGATGCCAAAGATGTCGTGGAAGGTGGGGTTGACCAGGATTGAGGTGTTTCGGCCGCGGAGCGCCTGATCGGGCTCGACGAGGGCGCTCTTCCTGCGTGAGAACAACATGTGATTCAGTCTGCCTTCCTGCAACACCGTTCCGAACGGTGACTGCACTTACGCAACGCTGACTCAGCCTCGACATGTTCCACAGGGGATCTGCGCTGAAATCTTCACCGTGGACATGCACTGAGCTTGTCGAAGTGCACGGATGGCCAAGCGACCGGTTCAGTGCGCGCCCGGCGCGTACGCTGGCCTCTTGTGACAGTTACACAAGGCTTCTCGACTCGTGCGATCCACGCCGGACAAGATCCAGACGCTGCGGTCGGCTCAGTGGTACCACCGATATACGCCACGTCGACGTTCATCCAGGACAAGGTCGGGCAAGCGCGCGGCGGTTATGAGTACTCGCGTTCCGCGAACCCGACCCGTACTGCGCTCGAGGAGTGCATGGCGGCACTCGAGGGTGGCAAGCATGGTTTGGCGTTCGCCAGCGGCTTGGCCGCAGAGGACACGTTGCTCCGCACGATCGCCTCACCTGGAAGCCATTTCGTCGTGCCGGACGATGCGTACGGCGGTACCTATCGGCTCTTTGCCCGGGTTCATCAGCGCTGGGGGGTCGCGGCCGATCCGGCGCATCTGACCAACCTGGACTCGGTTGCCGCCGCCATCATGCCGGGGGAGACCAAGGCGATCTGGATCGAGACGCCGACCAATCCATTGCTGAACATTGCCGACATCGCCGCAATAGTCGACGTTGCGCACGCAGCAGACGCACTCGTCGTCGTCGACAACACGTTTGCGACGCCGTATCTTCAGCAGCCGCTCGAGCTAGGAGCAGACGTCGTCGTGCACTCCACCACGAAGTACTGCGGCGGGCACTCCGACATCGTCGGCGGGGCGCTCGTGGTCAACAACGACGAGTTGGCCGAGCAGCTGAGGTTCCATCAGAACGCGATCGGCGGGGTGGCCAGCCCATTTGACTGCTGGCTGGTGCTGCGTGGGCTTCGCACGCTGGCGGTGCGAATGGATCGACATTGCGACAACGCCGAGCAGGTGGCGGCCTTTCTGGATGATCATGCCCGCGTCGCCGAAGTGTACTTTCCGGGTCTCGACGCCCATCCAGGTCATGATCTGGCCAAGCGGCAGATGCGTCGCTATGGCGGCATGATCAGTTTCCGGGTGGTGGGTGGCGAGCAGGCGGCACTCGAGGTGTGCGAAGGCACTTCCGTGATCATCTTGGGGGAGTCACTGGGCGGCGTCGAGTCCTTGATCGAGCATCCTCACACGATGACTCACGCATCGGTGGCCGGCACCCAGCTGGAGGTGCCTGGTGACCTCATTCGGCTGAGCGTAGGCATCGAGGATGTCGATGATCTGATCGCCGATCTTGACCGGGCACTCGCCTGATTTTTTGGAGCTGCTCGCGCATCGCGCTCACACGCCGCCGTCGTCTTCGCTCGCAGAGGAAAGAACGCCTCTGCTCGCTCCTGCTCCGTGCGGCGGCGCGCGATTCCCGACGCTCGCAGCTCAGGGCGTTGGTTCGAGTGCCCAGTCGACCGGCTCGCCGCCCGCGCCGGCCAGCAGCTCATTCGCGCGACTGAAGGGACGCGACCCGAAAAAGCCGGCTGCAGCGGATAAGGGCGAGGGATGGGCGCTTGCCAGGTAAGGGACAGAACCGAGCATGGGAATGAGTGACTGCGCGTCTCGTCCCCACAAGATGGCCACCAGCGGTCCGCCGCGACCCACGAGAGCCTCGATGGCCCGCTGCGTGACCCGCTCCCAGCCCTTGCCTCGATGTGATCCCGAACGCCCCGGCTGCACGGTCAGCACTCGATTGAGCAGCAGCACACCTTGCTGGAACCACGGTGTCAGGTCGCCACTGGCAGCCGGCCTGATGCCTAGATCTGCCTGCAGTTCGGCATAGATGTTCTGCAGGGAGCGTGGGATGGGGCGTACGTGCGATGCCACTGAGAAGGAGAGGCCCACCGGGTGGCCCGGGGTGGGGTAAGGGTCCTGCCCGACAATCAAGATCTTCACCTGGCCGAGCGGCCGGCTGAAAGCTCGCAGCACATCCTCCCCAGCTGGCAGATATTGCCGGCCTGCAGCTAGCTCGGCGCGCAGGAATGCTCCCATCGCTGCGATCGTTGCTTCGACCGGCTGCAGCGCCTCCGCCCAGTCTGGGCTGACCAGCTCACTCAATGGCCGTGGACTCATGCATCTCCCCCTTTGATGGCCCTCCTCGAGACCATCCTCTTTTCGACGACGGCGTCTGACCTTGAGGCATCCGCCACGACAGTGCGGCCGCGACGAGCATCAAAACCGCTCCAGCACCGAACGCGGCCGCATAGGACAAGGTGTCTGCGAGCAGGCCCGCCACGAGCGGTCCAATGATCGCCCCGACATCGGAGCACATCGAGAAAACCGCGACCGCGGTACCACTCCGACTTCCAGCCGCATCGCCGACGGCTGCAGCAGGTGCGGTGCCCAGGAAGGCCGAGGCGATGCCGTAGACGCAGAGCACGACGATCAACAGCCAGATGTTCGGTGCGAACGGGACCGCCATGATCGATACCGCCGCGAGGGTGCCACCGAGAATCATGGCAGGACGGCGGCCCACCGTGTCAGTGAATCGACCAGCTGGTCCGACAGCGATGGTCTGTGCGACGGCGGCGCAAGCGAACGCGATGCCGGTCCAGGAGGCTGGCCGGTGCAGCAGCTCGACGACCAGGACGGGGACCAGTGAGGACCGGACTCCGAAAGATGTCCAACCCTGGGCGAGGTTCGTGACACAGGCTGCCTGATAACGGGCGTCGCGTACCACAGTGCGAAACGACACGACAGAGTCAGCGGTTTCGTCCTCTGGCCTTGCAGTGCGGCGGCGCAGCAACACCAGGCCGACGGTTCCGGCAACCGCAAGTGTGCCCGCGTAGAAGAAGAACGGTGCCGTCAGCGAAATTGCCGCTAACGCGCCGCCCACTGCAGGTCCGGTTATTCCCCCGATCAAAAAGCCGGCTTGGAAGAATCCAGCCGCACGACCGCGTACGCCCGCCTCCACCGAGGTCAGCAACAGGGTGAACGCAGATACGGTGAACATCGCCGAGCCGATGCCGCCGACGCCCCGGAGGGCGAGCAGTTGCAGATAGCTGTGGGAAATGCCGGCCAAGCCACTGGAGATGGCCACAATGAAGATGCCAGTGGCCATGATGATCCGCTCACTGAAGATCTTGATCAGCCAACCGCAGAAAGGGCTGGAGATCAGGCGCATCAGCGCGAATGCCGAAATGACAGCTCCGACTTCGGTGTTTCCGACGCCGAAGCTCCGGGCGAAAACCGGCAATACCGGGACCAGGACGCCGAAGCCGACAGCGACGCAGAACGCGACAAGGCCGAGCACGTAAACCTCGCGCGGGAGTGAACTTCGCGCGTCAATCCTCCTACGCACGGCCCCCAGCCTCTCCACCGCCACAGTCTGCCAGGGAGACTAGGGTTGATGGCCTTGAGAGCAAACGCGGGAGGCGCCCAATGGGATCATCGGCTCGGAACGGGTCGCGGCAGTCCGCACGTCAAACCCGCCGCACGATCCCGGTGCTTCCGGCCACTTCTACCGTTGATGATCACGCCGGCCCACCGCTCACGGAGCCCGCGCCGGCGGCCGACCCCGCGATCGCGGCCAACAGTGCAGCTGAGGTGAACGCCGTCGTGCCTCGCGGCCTGCAGGTCGCCGCCGCATGGTCGTGGCGAGCGATCTTGGTGGCCGCTTTGCTCTGGGGCATCGTCTGGATGGCGCGGTACCTCTCCGAGGTGTTGATTCCGGTGGCGGTCGCCATCTTGCTGACCGCACTGATGTTGCCGGTGGCGAAAAGACTCAGGAAATGGGGTTTGCCGAAAGCTGCGGCGACGGCGATTACCGTACTGGGTGCAGTCGCCTCGATTGTTGGCGTTCTGATCGTTATCGGCGGACAGATCGCCGGGCAGGGCGCTGAGCTGTCAACAAATGTGGTGAACGGGTTCAACCAGTTGAGTAACTGGCTCAGCAATGGCCCGCTGACCGCGTGGCTGCAAAATGGCCCACTGCATCTGAACGCGACCTGGCTCGATTCTTCGACCTGGGTAACGAAAATCACGGATTTCTTGAAAGCAAGCGGCAGCACAATCGCTACCTACGCGGCCGAATTTGGCGCCTCGGTAGGGCACTTCTTCGCCGGTCTCGCCCTCGCTCTCTTCTCACTTTTCTATTTCATCTACGACGGCCGCGGCATTTTCAGCTTCCTGCTGAACTTTATTCCGCGGGCTTCACGGGATCGCGTGGATCAAGCGGCGCTGGGCGGCTGGCGGTCACTCGCGTCGTATGTCCGGGCAACAATTCTGGTTGCGCTGACCGACAGCATTGGCGTGCTGATCGTCGCGCTCATCCTCGGTGTACCGGTTGCCCCCGCACTGGCCGCACTGGTGTTTCTCGGTGCCTTCGTCCCCATCGTCGGTGCGCTCGTCTCGGGTTTTGTTGCCGTCCTGGTCGCGCTCGTCGCACTTGGCTGGCCCCAAGCGCTGATCATGCTTGGCGGCGTGATCTTGGTCATGCAGATCGAGGGACACGTACTGCAACCCTTCCTGTTGGGACGCGCCGTGAAGTTGCATCCGCTGGCGGTATTGATCGCAATCGCGATCGGCATCATTACCGCAGGGATTGTGGGAGCCCTGTTGGCCGTACCGCTGTTGGCCTTCACCAAGTCGTTCGTCTTATCACTGGCAGGCGGCTCAGAGCCACCGTTGGGAAGAACGCACCTGCCTGCGCTGCCATTGCATCGGCCGCACCTCTCGCGGACCGCACGGACCGACCCCAAGACAGCCACCGGGCCCCAGACAGCCAGCACCGAGAGCTAGAGGGCCGAGCCCTTCTTGTACGTGGCGTAGGAGACGTTCCAGTCACCATAGCCATTGCCGGGTTCCATGCCGCGGCTGCTGCCAGTTGTGATCACGGGGTCGCCGATCATGACCCGACTGAACAGCCAGGCCGCGTTTCCCGTGCTCATGCCGACGCAGCCATGACTGGCATTGCGACGGCCGAAGTTCCCCGCATTCCACGGTGCAGCATGGAGAAACTCACCCGATGAGGTAATCCGCATCGCGTACCGCACGTTCAGGCTGTAATGCTCGCGAGCGCCGATCATCGTATTGGTCATCTTGGTGACGTAGCGCTTGTCCATGATCAGCTTGACGCCGCTGCGGGTCTGCCAACCAGGCTTGCCAGCGCTGACATAGATCTTGCGGACGAACTTGCCGTTGCGATACACCCTCGCAACGTGGGAGGACAAATTGATTTTGGTAACAAGCGACCGGCCGACGGTGAAATTGGTCTTGGTCGAGTTCTGGCCGTAGACGCCGTTACCAGCGTTGACGCTGTTGAGGTTGGCGGTTACGGCGACCTTGGTGCCTGGCTTCCAGTACTTCTGGGGCCGATACCGCACCTCTTTGCTCGAGTACCAGTGCCAGGTGCCGACCTGAGCTGGTGAGGACTTGACGTGCATGTTTTTCTCAAACTGCTTCTTGTTCTTGACTGGCACATCGAAAGTCAAGACCACTGGCATGCCGACGCCGACATGGCTGCCTTTGAGCGGATAGATCTGCGGGTATGTCTGCTGAGCCAAGGCCAGCTTTTGGGTGCTGAAGCTGGTAGCAACCGTCTTCGCTTGGTTGACAGTGTTCTTGCCCGCGGAGGTCAACTTGTACGCCGCCGCCGGCTCCAATAGTCCATTTGCGGTCCACCGGGTGCGGTCCTTGTTGATTTTTCCCGAGACCGCGCCCTTGTGCGTACGACCCTGCCGATCTTTGTTGGTGTAACTCAGCTTCACCTTCGTCAAGGTTCCGGCGCTGGCCGAGACGGTCACCAGAGTGTCGACCTTCACGCCAGTCGCGCCGTTCTTGACATTGGATGTGAAGGTGATCGGGTCTGGCGTAGGGGTTGGTGTCGGCGAGGGCTGGGTCGGGGCCTGTGCATCCGGCTGCTGGGAGCCGGTCCCCGCCGGGGCAGTGGGGGTCCCACCGCACGCGGACAGGCTGGTGACCAACAGGACCGCTCCTGCGGCCACTGACAGTCTGCGCATGCTCCTATTTGGCATCAACAATCCCTATGTTCGACGTGAACACGGTTGGCGCACGGCCTGAGTACAAATGTGCCATCCGCGGGTGACGTTCTCATAATCGACCTCAACCTGCCATGGAGGCGAGTTCAGAATCCTGTGACGCGCTGGCCGTTGCAGAATCGGAATGCTGACTGCGGCCTTTGAGAGGTTTTTCGCGCATGGTAACGGCGACGATAAGGGCCACGGCCATGAAGGGCACCGCGACCAGGAACACATCGTCCATGGCGCGGGTGAACGCCTCGAGCACCCACGTTTTGACAGGCTCCGGAAGAGCTTTGATAGCGGTCACATCGTTGGTCTCGATCGGCCCGGCCGGTCCACGACCCTGCGCCGCGCCGACGATTTCGCTGAGGTGATGCCTGAGCCGGATGTTCAAGATGGCACCGAGCAACGCCGTACCGATGGCGCCGCCCATGGAGCGGAAGAAGGTCACAGAGGCAGTAGCCACCCCCATGTTTCGCCGATCGACGCTGTTCTGTACCGCCGTGACGACAACCTGCATGGTGAAGCCCAACCCCATGCCGAACGCGTACATGATCAAGGCCAGGACGTAATACGGGGTATCCACCTGGAGTCTTGAGAACGCGAAGAGTGCTACACCGACGACTGCCGCACCGGCAATAGGCATCCATTTGTAGCGTCCGGTGCGCGCCATGATCTGGCCGCCGCCAATTGAGGTCGTAAACATGCCGACGACCAAGGGCAGCATGGCGAGACCCGAATGGGTCGCGCTCATTCCCTTCACAGTCTGCAGGTAGATCGGCAGGAAGATCAGGCCGCCGAACATGCCAATGCCCATGATCATCGCGAAGATAACGTTCGAGGTGAAGGTCCAGTGCTTGAAGAGCTCGAGCGGAATGATCGGCTCCTTGGCTCTGGACTCCGCGAGCACGAACAGCGCGATCAGTACCACCATGGCGACAAGTAACCCGATGCCGGTCGTCGAGACCCAGCCCTCGGTGGGACCAGCCCAGCTCAGGTAGAGCACCAGGCTGGTCACCGCGCCGACGATGGCCGCCGCACCGAGGTAGTCGACCGAGGCCGCGCGGCGTACGTGATGCAGCTTCAGGGCAAACGAGGTGACGACGAGCGCAGCGACACCGATCGGGATGTTGATGAAGAAGATCCATTCCCAGCCGAGATTATCCGTGAACCAGCCGCCCAGCAGTGGGCCGGCCACCGACGAGACACCGAACACGGCGGCGAAGAGTCCCTGGTACTTGCCTCGCTCGCGGGGCGGAATCACATCACCGATGACAGCCAGCGCAAGGGACATTAGGCCACCGCCGCCCAGGCCTTGCACAGCGCGGCCGGCGCCACCG
>Ga0307300_10000212_pt1 | contig 14625 bp, 16 predicted proteins | sample ER_DNA_181_FD_194492 | JGI IMG/M metagenome (GOLD analysis project Ga0307300, IMG submission 194492) | Bulk soil microbial communities from the East River watershed near Crested Butte, Colorado, United States - ER_DNA_181 | ecosystem: Environmental > Terrestrial > Soil > Floodplain | place... | reverse complement strand
GCGGAAGGCCGCCGCCGACGATCTTTCCCATGATCGTGAGATCGGGCCGGACGCCGTAGCGCTCCTGCGCACCGCCTCGGCCGACACGGAACCCCGTGATCACCTCGTCGAAGACGAGCAACGCGCCGCTCGCGTCGCAAAGCGCCCGCAGCCCCTCGAGGAAGCCGGGCGCCGGCGGGACGACGCCCATGTTCCCGGCCACCGGCTCCACGATCACGCACGCCAGCCCCTCGCCGTACTCCGCAACCGCGGCTGCGGTCGCGTCCAGTTCGTTGTACGGCGCGACGATCGTGTGGGCGGTGACGTCGCTCGGCACGCCTGCCGAGGCCGGGATCCCGAGCGTCGCCACCCCCGAGCCTGCCTCGGCGAGCAGCGCGTCGACGTGGCCGTGGTAGCAGCCGGCGAACTTGAGCACCCGGTCCCGGCGGGTGAAGCCGCGCGCGAGCCGGATCGCGCTCATCGCCGCCTCGGTCCCGGAGGAGACGAGCCGGACCAGCTCCACAGACGGCACGGCGTCGACGATCTCCTCGGCGAGGAGCACCTCGCGCTCGGTCGGCGCGCCGTAGCTCGTGCCGTCGAGGGCCGCCTCCCGCACCGCCTCGACCGCCTCTGGGTCGGCATGCCCGAAGATGAGGGCGCCCCACGAGCAGACCCAGTCGACCAGCCGCCGCCCGTCCTCGGTCTCGAGATACGCGCCCTCGGCGCGGCGGACGAAGAAGGGCTCGTCGAGGCCGACCGCACGCATCGCCCGCACCGGCGAGTTGACCCCGCCGGGGATCAGCTCCTGTGCGCGACGGTAGAGGTCGCTCGCCTGCTTCAGAGCGATCGGGCGAGCTGCTTCGCCCAGTAGGTCACGATCACGTCGGCGCCGGCGCGCTTGATCGCCGTGAGCGACTCGAGTGCGGCGGCCTGCTCGTCCATCCACCCTGCGGCGCCGGCCGCCTTGATCATCGCGTACTCGCCGGAGACGTTGTACGCCGCGACGGGAAGGTCGAAGCGCTCGCGCACCGCCCGGATCACGTCGAGGTTCGGCAGGGCCGGCTTCACCATCAGCAGATCCGCGCCTTCGGCGACATCGAGCTCGCACTCGCGCAGCGCCTCTCGGACGTTGGCCGGATCCATCTGGTAGCCGCGCCGATCGCCGAACGACGGGGCGGAGCCCGCGGCCTCGCGGAACGGCCCGTAGAACGCCGAGGCGTACTTCGCGGCATAGGAGAGGATCGGCGTCTCGTCGTGCCCGGCGTCGTCGAGGGCAGCGCGCAGCGCGGCGACGCGTCCGTCCATCATGTCGCTCGGAGCGACGGCGTCGGCCCCAGCGTCGACGTGGCTGACGGCGGTGCGCGCCAGCAGGTCGAGGGTCTCGTCGTTCGCCACCTCGTCGCCGTCGAGCACACCGCAGTGGCCGTGCGAGGTGTACTCGCAGAGACAGACGTCGGTGACGAGTACGAGCTGCGGGATGCGCTCCCGAATCGCCCGCAGCGCCTGCTGGACGATCCCGTCGTCGTCCCAGGCGCCCGAGCCCTGGTCGTCCTTCTCCTCCGGGATCCCGAAGATGATCAACGCCTGGATCCCGACCGCCGCGGCCTCCTCGGCCTCGGCCGCAGCCTGCTCGACGGTGAAGCGGGACATCGCCGGCAGCGCCTCGTTCGGCAGCGGCTCCGGCGCGACGAAGACGGGCAGGACGAAGTCCTCGACCGAGAGGCGCGTCTCGCGGACGAGCGAGCGCAGCGCGCCGGTGCGGCGGAGTCGCCGGAGACGGGTGACCGGGAAGGTGCTCACGACTGGACGTTAGCCCGAGGTGCCTCCACGACCTCGGGTTTCTTCTCGACCTCCCCAGGCACCGTCGGCTCGCCGTCCTTCCACGACTCGAGCTCGACTCGCTCGCCGGCGAACTCCCAGAGCTCCCGGAGCACGGCGAGCAGCGGCAGCGCGACGAAGATCCCCGGCAGGCCGTAGATCTCCCCGCCGGCCAGCAGGCCGAAGATCACGAGCAGCGGATGCAGCCTCAGCGCGCTGCCCATGACGTTCGGAACGACGACGTGGCCCTCGATCTGGTGGATCCCGAGGAAAAGCAGCGCCACCCAGATCGCCGAGACGGGGTCGACGATCAGTGCGTATGTGATCGGCGGGACAGCCCCGAGCCAGGGACCGAGGTAGGGGATCAGCTCCATCGCGCCCACCCAGGCCCCAAAGAGGAGCGCGTAGCTGTCCATCCCCTCGGCCCAACCCAACGTGCCCAGCAGCCACAGACCCACGCCTGCGCTCGTCCCGATGATCAGCGACAGGAGGAGCTGGCCCCGGACGTAGCCGACGAGCGCGGTCTCGAGCCGAGGGATCAGCGCCCCGGACCCGGGCCGCGGGGGAAAGCGGCGGTCCACTGCCGCGGACAACCTCCCCATGTCGAGGAGCATGTAGATCGAGACCACGAGCACGAGCACGAAGCTGAAGATCACCTGGAAGACCGAGAGCGCGGCGCCCTCGAGGAAGTCGATCGCGCGGGTCGTGTACTCCCTCGGGCCCGCGTCGCGGAGCGAGTTGACGAACTCGTCACCCTGCCTGCGCACGCGGATCCGCTCGAGGCCGTGGTCGTCCAGCCAGGCCTGCAGCCGCACGACGTCCCGCTCCGCATCCGTCTGCGGGGGCTGTCCGCGCTCGACCGTAAGGTAGGTGTCGATCCGGTCCGCAGCCGCGCGTGACTGGTCGATCACGATCGCGCCGATCGCGATCGCGGAGGCCACGATCACGGTGGCAAAGCTCAGGTAGACGACGGCGATCGAGAAGCCACGGGGAACCCGCAGCCGCCCGAACGCCCGCACGATCGGGTCGAGCAGAAGCGCGATCAGCGCGGCGACGATGAAGAGGAAGACGACGTGAGTGATCGTCGCCGCCAGCTTCCACAGGAGCAGGAGCACCAGTGGGAGCCCGACGAGCTGGATCCAGCGCGGAATCTCGAGCTTGTGCGTGGCGGGCGGCATCGAGTTGATCGTACTCCCGAGATCTGGCTCGACCTGATCGACTCGGAAACGGGGCCGTCCGGGGGCACGCTCGAAGCCGGGGAAACCTCCCGGTTTCCACGGACCCCTTCCACCGCCGCGCCCTCGCGCGGAGGCACGCCCGAAGCCGGGGAAACCTCCCGGTTTCCCCGGACCCCTTCCACCGCCGCGCCCTCGCGCGGAGGCACGCTCGAAGCCGGGGAAACCTCCCGGTTTCCCCGGACCCCTTCCACCGCCGCGCCCTCGCGCGGAGGCACGCCCGAAGCCGGGGAAACCTCCCGGTTTCCCCGGACCCCTTCCACCGCCGCGCCCTCGCGCGGAGGCACGCTCGAAGCCGGGGAAACCTCCCGGTTTCCCCGGACCCCTTCCACCGCCGCGCCTTGGCGCGGCAGCGCTTCGCGCTGGAACTTCGCGCAAGATGGGAACCTTGCGCTCGACCCTCACGGGGTCTGGGTCGAATTGGCTCTAGACTCCGCCTCCGCTGTGCCACCCAGTGCTCAGTTGAAGCGCCAACGCGCACGGGTTAGCGTGCCCGCGATGCCTCCGCCGAAGGCGGTGACGCAGGCGCGTCGCGCCCGACGACGCCGCGCTACCACCGGTCGCCACCAGACCAGGCGCGTCGCGCTGCTCGTCGTCGCAGTCGCTGCGGTGGCCGCGACGCTCCTGCTGAGCGCCTTCGGCCCGGGGAACTCCGGGCCGGCGCTGACGACGGCGCCGGCTCCCGCGCAGCGGCTGCTGCCGACCGGCCCGCCGAGGCCGCAGGTGATCGCCCTCAAGGACACGTTGCGGATCCAGATGCCGATCTCGCAGTCGCGCGTGACGGCGCTCGGGTACCACGGCGTCGACAACGGCGCGCTGCCGCTCGACCCCGTCGGGCGGCAGGCGAACGAGGGTGTCCTCGCACGGCTCTTCCGCCGCGTTGCCGGTCTCGGCGACAACGGCCTCGCCTACTACCAGCTCGGAGGGCAGGGGCCGGGCACGGCGGTGCTAGACGTGGGCGCCGCGCCGGGCACGGACGTCTACTCGCCGGTCGACGGCGCGATCGTCGGGATCACCGACTTCGTGATCAGCGGGCAGCGGCTCGGGAGCCGCATCGACGTCCAGCCCGCCGACGGCCCGTCGCTCGTCGTCTCGCTGACGCACCTGCGCCCCGATCCGTCGCTCACCGTCGGGGCGAACGTGACGGCCGGGACCTCCAAGCTCGGCACCGTGCTCGATTTCTCGCGGGTCGAGAAGCAGGCCCTGGCGCGCTACACGCAGGACGCGGGCAACCACGTCTCGCTCGAAGTGCACCCCGCCGCAACGCTCGCGATCCCATAGCCCATCCCTGGCCGGGAACGGCGTGAAGCTCCTCTTCGTCGCCGACGTCAACGGGTCGCCGGGCACACGCGCGGTCGAGCGGCTGCTGCCGAAGCTGCGCGAGGAGCTCGGGATCGACTTCTGCGCCGTCAACGGCGAGAACGCGGCCGACGGCCTCGGGATCACGCCCCAGATCGCGGAGAAGATCCTCGCCTCCGGCGCCGACGTGATCACGCTCGGAAACCACACCTGGCGGCGGAAGGAGGTGATCCCGTACCTGGCCGAGGCCGACCGTGTGATCCGGCCCGCGAACCTGTCGAGCCACACGCCGGGGCGCGGCCTGGCGATCGGAGAGACGGCCGACGGAACGCCCGTCGCCGTGATCAACGTCCTCGGCCAGCTCTTCCTGTCGCCTCCGCACGGCCCGTGGGAGGTGATCGACGACGTCGTCGCCGAGGCGAGGCGGACGACGCCGGTGATCCTCGTCGACTTCCACGGCGAGGCGACGAGCGAGAAGGTGGCGATGGCGGCCTACCTCGACGGCAAGGTCACCGCCGTCCTCGGCACCCACACGCACATACAGACGAACGACGCGCGGGTCTCGCCGGCCGGCACGGCGGCGATCACCGACGCCGGCATGACGGGACCGCACGACTCCGTGATCGGCGTCGTGACGGAGCTCGCCGTCGAGCAGATGCGGACCGGCATCCCGATCCGCTTCCGCACCGCGAAGGAGGGCGTTCGCCTCGAGGGCGTCCTCGTCGAGTGCGGCGCCGGCGGGCGCGCTACGCGTTGCGAGACCGTGCGGGTGCCACTCGAGCTATGAGCAGCACGGTGAGCGCGACCAGCGTGAGGTCGCGGGCGAGCACGAGCCACGACACCACCCCGTCGAACTCGAGCGCCAGCCGCCAGTAGCGCGACGGGAACCAGAGCTGGGTCAAGACGAGGGCGGCGGCCAGCACCCCTGAGGCCGCCAGACCGCGCCGGCCGCGCACGAGCGGTACGAGGGGAACGAGCCAGATCAGAAACTGCGGCGAGAGCACCTTCCCGAACGCGACGAAGGCGCAGGCGGCAGCCGCGCAGGCGGCGGCGAGCCGGTCTCGCGTCGCCGGTCCCCTCGCGTACCAGATCCAGATCGCGGCAAGGGCGGCGACCTGGGCCACGGTCGAGGCGACGGCTAGGGCGTCGGCCGCCCCGCCCGCGAGGTTCTGCGAGCCGTGGCTCGACTCCATCGTCAGGTCGAGGCCGAACGCGTGATGCGCTGCGAGGAGGAGCGACGCGCCGAGGCTCTCGAGCTGGAGCGGCCTGCCCGCCTGCACCCAGAACGCATGCCAGACGCCGCCCGGTGAGACGACCACGAACGGCGCCAGGATCGCCGCGAAGACGGCGGTGGCGATCGCGGCGCAGACGAGCGCCTCGCGGCGTCCGCGCTCTCGCCAGATGTGCGCCACGAGGATCGGTGCGAGCACGGCCGGGTAGAGCTTCGCCGCAGTGGCGACGCCGAGCGCCGCCGAGGAGAGCCGGAAGCGGCCGGCGAGCAGCAGGGCGACCGCGAGCGCCGCGAGCGCCGCCGGCCAGAGGTCGAAGCGCGAGAGCACGACCGACCCGAGGAGGAGCGGAAAGAGCCCGACGAGGATCGGCGCCCAGAGCGCCGTCGTCGAGGCGGCCACGAGCAGCACGCACGCGACGCCAAGCCCCGCCATCAGCCCCTCGAAACGCCGGTCGTAGTCGCCCCCGCCGAGCGCGGGCAGGAGGAACACGGGCAGCGCCGCCGGTGGGTACTCGACGTCGAAGTCGCGGTAGGGCACCTGCCCGTCGACCATCGCCTCGCCGTAGCGCTCGTAGATCGGGGTGTCGCGGATCTGGCTGCGGGCGAGGAAGCCGTGGTGGAGGAGGCCCCACGAGAGCAGGAAGAGCGCCACGCCGAGCGCGGCGCTGGATGGTCGAGCCAGCGACCTCGCGCGTCCGGATCCGCGCTCCACCGAGTCTGGGTCGCGCCCGGCTCCAGCCACGGACGACGCGGCGTCCCCGTCTGGCGCGGTCGCTTCCGGGCGCCGTGTCATCGCCGATGCTGGAAGCATCGCCGAAGCCACGTCCCCCGGCCCCAGAGCGGGTGGATCGCGGCCCGAACCTGCGATCTCGCTGGCTCGACCATCACCCAGCCGCAACGAGCTCGGGTTCTCGCTCAACCGCAGCGGGCGGCTCCTCCGGCTCCCGCCGCGTCGGCGCCAGAACGGCAAACGCGACGAACGGGAAGAACCACGGGATGTAGAGGTACGACCAGTGGGTCAGCACGAGCTCGAAGCCCACGATCAACCCGCCGGTGAGCGCGGCGAGCTGGAGCGGCGACCGCCGGCGCGGATAGAACGCAGCCAGCACGGCGGCCACCATGACGGCGCCGATCACGACGTAGTGGACGAGGTGCAGATCGGGGATCCCCGCCGCGTCGTACTGGCCCCAGTCCCAGATCGAGAACGGTGACTCGCGCCCGAGCTGCCAGCCGAACGTCCGGTTCCAAAAAACACGTGCGGCGTGGAGGGGATCCGGTTCGAGCAGCAGGATCGAGAAGGCGGCCGCGGTTGCGGCCAGGAACCCTCCGGCGTAGACGAGCGGCCCGCGCGGCCGGCGGAGGCGTACCGCCTCCGGATACCCCGCCCACAGCGGTGCCACGACCAGCGGCCCGAACTTGGTCCAGGCTGCCAGCGCGGCGAAGACGCCCCGCGCGAAGTTGGACGAGACGAGCCAGAAGCCCCAGATCAGAAACAGCGCCGGCAGCGTGTCGTTCGTGTTCGAGTTCGACGCGTATTGCGTGAACGGGTAGGCGGCCCAGGCGAAGGCGAGGCAGGCAGCCAGCGAGAGGCCGCCGAAGCGCAGCCCGACGAGCGCGATCCCGATCAACGCGAGCAGGTCAGCGGCGATCGCCGTGAAGTGCGCCGCCGGGAGGCGGTCCCACTTCCCGCTCCAGCCGAACAGCAGATAGCCCGGAACGTACGCCTCGTACGCCGCCGGGCCGTACGTGTCGCCGCGCTCGTTCGACGACTCGCAGCGGCCGTTCGTCTGGATCCGGTCCCTGATCTCGCCCTCGGCGTCCGCTTTGCCGCACGCCTTCAGCTTCCCCTGAGCGGGCATGTGCCTGTACGGCATCTCGCCGTGCACGATCCGGTGCGCGCCGACGACGCCGGAGTAGCCGACGTCGATCACGTTCGACCCCTCGAGGTTGAGCCCGATGCGGAATCCCGCCAGGAAGACGGTCGCCGCGGCCAGCAGCCAGACCGGCCAGAAGGCGGCGCGGCGCGAAGGGCCACGGAGGCCGATCCAGGCGAGGCGTGCGATCAGGTAGCCGAAGACCGGGTAGGCGAGCGGCATACTCGTGAACACGTCGCCGTGGTTGAAGAACCAGAGGGAGCCGGAGAACGAGAGGAGCACGAGCAGGTCGAGCGTGCGCAGGCTGAGCGGGCGCCGCCAGTCGACGAGGCCGACGAGGAAGACCGCACAGAGGGCGAGCCAGACCGCCGGCCGGTTGATCGTCCGGCCGCCGAACGCGCCGGGGTAGCCGCGCGCCATCTTCCAGGCGACCTGCGGCCCGGTCCAGGCCTCGAGCACGCGGCCGGTCCGGTCGTCCACCTTGCCCCTCGCGACCTCACCGGCCTTGCCCGACCAGACGTGCACCGTCCACTCGCCCGACTTCGCGTCGTATGAGGCGTCGTCGACGATCTGATCAGCGGGATACCGGTCGAGCCAGTCGCTGACCTTGTCGTTCCGGAGGAACGCACGGGTCGCCTGCCCTTCCGAGCTGTGCGCGGCGGCCGCGGCAGGCGCCGCGACGGCCAGCGCGAAAACGAGGACCGCAAGGACGCGCACTACGCGCGCCGCCGAAAACTCCAGAGTTTGTTGCCGACGAAGTTGAGCGGGGTGACGAGGATGACCGCGATCGCCTGCGCGGGGATCTTCTCCAGGCCGAACGCGATCAGCAGGTCCAGGATCACGAGGTTCGCGGCAAGTGCGCAGACGGCGACGAGCAGGAACCGGATCCCCTGGTAGGCGACGTGGCCGCGCTGTCCGCGGAACGTCCAGAGCCGGTTCCAGAGGTAGTTGTTCGTCACGGCGACGAGGAACGAGACCGTCGCGGCCAGCAGGTGATGCCACCCGGCCCCGAGGACGAGCGCGCTGAAGACCGCGAGGTTGATCACGTAGCCCGTCGCGCCGACGGTGCAGAACTTCGCCAGCTGAACCCAGTTGTGCGGCCGCCGGAGGGCAGCGCCTGCGCGCCCGCCGGCGAGCACCAACGAGGTGGAGAGCGAACGGGACACGGGCGCGCCGAACCCTAGCGGCCGGTCAGGCTGCAGGTTCCTTGCGCGTGCGCAGGGTCAGGCCGCGGGAGCGGTAGAAGTCGAGCTGGTCGGTGTCGAGCAGGCCGAACGGCGAGTCGATCTCGATGTGGCCGCCGTCGTTCGTGGCCGCCGCACGAGGCAGGAACCGGTGACGGCCGTCCTTGCAGCGGACCTCATAGCCGATCACCGCATGGTGCTCCGGCTCGAGGATCACGTCGACGACGCGGCCGACCTCGATCCCGCGGAGCAGCACCGACTGTCGAAGGAGCTCTTCCACCAGCTCGTTTATGCCCATCCTCCCTGGACGGCGAACTCGGACTCGCCATGCGGATCCTCCCAGGCGACCTGGACGTTCTCGACGTCCGCGTGGGCAGGCCCGCGCCGGCACCACTCGACCATCGACTCGACGCGCTCCTCGTCTCCCTCGAACACGGCCTCCACGGTCCCGTCGCCGTTGTTTCGGACCCAGCCGCCGAGCCCGAGCGACCTCGCGCGGTCCCGCGTCTCGGTCCGGAAGAAAACGCCTTGCACCCGGCCCGTCACGACGACGTGCGCCCGGGCGCTCACTCCTGGAAGCCCTCCTCGCCCACGAGCGGGACGAACCGGCACGGGACGGACTTGAGCACGGCCGGGCCCTCCGGGCTGCGCACGATCACCTCGAGCCGCTGCCCGCGCCGGCCGCCGACGGGAACAACGAGGCGGCCACCGGCGGTGAGCTGGTCGTAGAGCGCCTGCGGAAAGCCGGGCGCCGCGGCCGCGACGGCGATGGCGTCGTAGGGCGCGCCTTGCGCGTAGCCCCGCGAGCCGTCGCCCTGGTGCACGTCCACCTGGTCGTAGCCCGCCTCCTCCAGGTTCCGTTTCGCCTGGTCGGCCAGCTCGGGGATCCGCTCGATCGTGTCGACGTGGTCGGCGAGCTCGGCGAGCACCGCCGCCTGGTAGCCGGAGCCCGTGCCGACGTCGAGCACGGCCTCGTCGCCGTCGAGCCCGAGCTCCTCCACGATCCGGGCGACCATGTAGGGCTGGGAGATCGTCTGGCCCGCGCTGATCGGCAGCGCGGCGTCGTCGTAGGCGCGCTCCCGCAGCTCGGCGGGCACGAACAGCTCACGCGGCACGCGCTCCATCGCTTCCAGCACGCGCTCGTTTCGGATGTCCCGGCCCCGCAGCTGCTCGTCGACCATGTGCGCACGGCGGACCTCAGGCGGCACGGGCATACGCTGGTGCTTCCACGCCGAAGTGCTCGAGGACGACCGTGGCGACGCTGGTGATCGCCGGCGGCGGTTCCGCCTTCGATCCGACCACCAGCATCGGGACGAGCGAGTCGCCGTCGAGGAGCGAGCCGTGTGAGCCGCCGCCGACGTGGTGCCGCCCGGCGAGGTCGGCCAGCTCGACGCCCGCTGCCGGCGACACGAGCACCTCCCCCGCGTTCGGGTTCGCGAGTGCGTGCCAAGCGCGGGCCTGCCAGCCGTCCGCGGCGGCGCCGAAGCGCTCCTCCCCGCCGTCGCGCAGCGCGACCGCCTCGTCGCCCTCGCGGAAGAGGACGACGTCCAGGGCTGGCTCTCGCGCGAGCAGCTCGGCGATCGTCCGCGGCGCGACTTGCGCGCCCGGGAGGACGTAGACCTGACCCGCACGGTTCGAAGCAGTCACGACGAGCTCCGCATCGGCGCGCTTCGCCCCGGGCCGAAGGAGCCTGAAGTCCGCGAGCGCGCGCTCGAGGCGGATCGACTCGTCGACACGCGTCTGGCCGTGGTCGGAGCAGAGGACGACGTCGTAGCGCTCCAGGAAGAGCTCGACTCCGCCCGCGGCCTCGACGAGCGCGGCCACTGCGGCGTCGCTCCGCCCCAGCGCCTCCTGCGCTCCGCCGGGCCCGAGCGCGTGGGACGCGAAGTCGTAGTCGGGTAGGTAGTAGAAGAGGAAGTCGAAGCCGTCGCGGGTGACGAGCCAGCGGCCGACGGCTGCCGCGTACGCGTCGATCGATCCGGTCGCGCGTCCCCGGATCGCGAGCGGGGCGCCCGTGACGTCCGACTCGAAGAGGCTGTAGTAGAAGAACCGCCGCGGCCCCTCCACGGCGCGCACGCCCGGCAGCGTCGCGGCATGCCTGGTGCGCCCGCGATAGCACGGAACGTTGACCGCAGCCGTGACGAGCCCTTCGTCCTCCAGCGCCTCGTAGACCGTCACGGCGTCGTCCGAGAGGTGCTCCGCGTTCATCTCCACGATCGCGTCGCGGATCGCGCGGCGGGTGCCGGCCGCACGGATCGCGCCGAACGACGAGCCGTACTCGACCAGGCGCTGCTCCCCGCGGTGATACCAGGTCAGGTGCGGGATGCCGTGCACGTCGGGGCCTCCGCCGGTGGCGATCGAGGCGAGGCAGACCGGCGTCAGCGAGGGAAAGGTGGAGACCGCGCGGCGGTAGTTGCCGGCGGCGGCGAGCGCGGCGAGCGTCGGCGCCGACGAGGCGTCGACGGCCTCGAAGACGTCGGGCGTCAGCCCGTCGATCACGACGAGGATCAGCTTCTTGCGTGGGGGCACTAGTCGCGCGCGAGGCTGCGCAGCCCCGCGTAGCGGGCCGGCTCGCGGCGGCGCAGCCGGGCGCCGAGCGCCGGCAGGGCGACCGCTTCGAGGAAGCCGACGAGCGGCACGAAGGCGAGCAGCCCGACGGCGATCGCGACCACCGCCAGTAGCGCTGCGGCCGCAAGACGCGTGCCACCACGGCGGAGCGTCCCACTCAGAAGTTGTTGCGTCGCGGCGGCGCCGATCGCGCCCCCGATCCCTCCTGCGATTGAGTCCTCAATCCCGCCGAGCGCGAAACCGAGGCCCGCCCCGAGCGCCGCGGCGACCACGATGGCGGCCGCGAAAGCCGCCCGCGACGCGCCGAGGATCCCCGCTAGGAGGACCCCGATGCCGATTCCGAGGCCGAGGAACACACCGACCCAGTACACGTCCCCCATCCCGACGCAGTGTAGGGATGACGGCTACTCTGCCCCGCGCGTGGGGTGGCTCCTAGCCGCAGCGAGCTGCCCCGCGCACCATCCGATCTCCGTTCAGCCCCGTATGTGTCACGGGGACAACCCATAAGGAGGGGAGATGAAGAGAATCTCAGTGCTCGGACTGGTCTTGGCCCTCGGCGTGCTCGCGCTCGCCGCTGTGGCGTTTGCCGGCCGGGGGCACGACAAGGGCGACGCGAGGAGCTTCTCAGCCAAGCTGAACGGCTGGGAAGAGGATCCGTCGCAGGTCACGACGGGCAAGGGCTCCTTCCGGGCCCACATCGACAGCGCGACGCAGATCAGCTTCACGCTCAAGTACCGCGCCCTCGAGGGCCCCGCTTTCATGGCCCATATCCACATCGGGTCGCGGCACGAGACAGGCGGCGTCAGCGCATGGCTCTGCGGAGGGACGACGCAGCCGCCCTGTCCGCCGGATCAGACCACGGAGGCCGTCGTCAACGGCACGATCCAGGCCGACGACATCACCGGACCGGCCACCCAGGGCGTGGAGCCCGGCAACTTCGCCGACCTGATCCGTGCGATCAGAAAAGGCGAGACGTACACGAACGTGCACACCGTCACCCGGGCGCCGAACGGCGAGATCCGTGGTCAGAACCACGTCAGTGACGACGACGACCACGACCACGGCGACCGCAAGAGGCACTAACCAGGCAGCACAAGTCGAGGCGGCCCATCCCGCCTCCCCGAAGGGCCCGGTCAGCCGGGCCCTTCGCCGTTCAGGCGGCGAATGACCTCGAGCCCGAAGGCGGCGGCGCGCGCGCCGTCGACGACGCGGTGGTCGAAGGTGAGCGCGAGGTAGGCGGTGGGACGGATGGTGAGCTCACCCTCGCGAACAACGGGCCGCTCGGCGACGCGGCCGATGCTGAGGATCGCGACCTCCGGGTGATTCACGATCGGCGTCTGGAAGAGACCGGCGAGCTTCCCCGCGCTCGTGACGGTGAAGGTCGAGCCGCGGAGGTCCTCCGGAGCAAGGGTGCCGGCGCGAGCCGCGTCGGCGAGACGGCGAACATCTGCGTCCAGCTCCTCGATCGAGCGCGCGTCGCAGCCGCGGACGACGGGGACGACGAGGCCCTGGTCGGTCTGGACGGCGATGCCGAGGTCGTAGCGGTCCAGGTAGACGATGGCGTCCCCCTCGAGCCGCGCATTCAGCTCCGGGAACTCCTTCAGTGCCTCCGCGGCCGCCTTGAGCGTCGTCGCGACGAGGAGCTTGAGGTCGACGCCGCCGAGGTCGGCCTCCTCGACCCACGTCACGGGTGGCACCTCGCTGTGGGCGCGGGCCATGTGCTCGGCGATCAGCCGCCGGACGCCGCGCAGCGGCTCGCGCCGCCCCTCTGCAGGGCCCCCTGCCGCACGGCGGACGTCGTCCTCCGTGATCCGTCCCTGCGGGCCGGTTCCCTCGACGTCGCCCAGGTCGACGCCGAGCTCCTGCGCCACCTTGCGCACGAGCGGCGTCGCGCGGACGCGGGGGCGCTCAGGTTCCTTCGGGCTCGGCGCCTGCGGCGACGGTTCAGCGCGAGGCTGCTCCTCGACGGCCGGCGCGGCTCCGTTGCCGATGACTACCAGCACCGTCCCGACGGGGACGACCTGGCCCTCGCCGACCATGATCCGCGCGACCTTCCCCGCCGCCGGCGAGGGGATCTCGACCGTGGTCTTGTCCGTCTGCACCTCGACGAGCGGGTCGTCCTCGGCGATCTCCTGGCCCTCCTGGACGAGCCAGCGGGCGATCTCGCCCTCCGTCAAGCCCTCGCCGAGGTCGGGCAGCTTGAACTCATAGGCCATGGCGCGCGGAATCTATCTGGGCGTGCCGACCCAGGCGTTCGCAGGGATGATCAGGACGCGGAGCCCGCCCTCGACGCGCCAGAGCGAGACCGCCTGCTCGTCGCCGCGGAGCTCGGCCGTCCGGTCGCGCGGGACGTAGCCGAGCTGGAGCGACCGATCCTCATTCCAGACCCCGACCGCATTCGGGTCGTGCTCGTTCTCCGGCTCCGGAACGAGCGCCAACCGGCGGCCGGGATCGAAGGACGGATCCGGCAGAGCCTCGGCTCGGTAGGACACGCCCGCGACGTGCACGACCGTCACCCGCGAGTCCTCCCACCGCACCGGCTCCCCCGTCGCGGCGTCGCGCAGGAAGTAGCCGGACTGGCCGCGCTCGAGCAGGAGCCGGAGACGCTCGCTCATCGAAAAATCAGGCCACGCGCTCGGCGAGCCCCTCGTAGCGAGTGACGAAGCCGTCCGCGTCGAACTCGATCTCGGCGACGAAGGAGTTTGCGCTGAACCGAACCCGTCCGTCGCCTTTCGGCTCGTACCGCTGCTCGGACCGCGAGATGTCGAGGGACGGGACCGTCACGAAGGACATGACGAAGTCCGTCGTCTCGTCCAGTCCCGCCAGGGCGGGCAGTGAATTGAAGAGGGGCGAGTAGCCGAGGTCGAAGAAGTCCGCGCCGTCCAGCCCGACGTCGATCGTCGGCCCGCCGATCACCTCTGCCTGCAGGCGTCCCGGCTCCAGCCGATATCGAAGCTCGTAGCCGACGCCGATCTGCGTGCCGTCGGCCCGGAGCTCGCCGCCGTCGACGTCGGCCCGGGCGATCTCCATCCTCGGCTCGTCCAGGCCGCGCCAGACGAGGACGCGTTGCATCAGAACTCGAGCAGCTTGCGGACCGCGTCGCCGATCCGCTCGATTGACGGCATGTACTCGTCCTCGATCTGCCAGTAGGGGTACGGCACGTCGTAGCCGGTGACGCGCAGCACCGGGCCGCGGAGGTCGAGGATTGCCTTCTCGGCCAGGATGGCCGCCAGCTCGGCGCCGTAGCCGGCGATGCGGGGCGCCTCCTGGACGATCACTACCCGGCCGGTCTTCGCAGCGGAGGCCAGCAACGCCTCCTCGTCGAGCGGCTTCAGCGACCGGAGGTCCAGCACCTCCACGCTCGCCTCCTCCGCCAGCGCCTCGGCCGTCTGCTCACAGAGCGGCACCATCGAGCCGTATGCCACGAGCGTCACGTC
>Ga0307300_10000210_pt1 | contig 14694 bp, 17 predicted proteins | sample ER_DNA_181_FD_194492 | JGI IMG/M metagenome (GOLD analysis project Ga0307300, IMG submission 194492) | Bulk soil microbial communities from the East River watershed near Crested Butte, Colorado, United States - ER_DNA_181 | ecosystem: Environmental > Terrestrial > Soil > Floodplain | place... | reverse complement strand
GCCGCCGTAGGTGGTGTCGCCGGTGAGCGGGTGGCCGATCGCCGCGAAGTGGGCGCGGATCTGGTGGGTGCGCCCGGTCTCCAGCCGCGCCTCCAGGTAGGTCTCCCGCGGCAGCAGCTCCAGCACCGTGAAGTGGGTGCGAGCCTGGCGGGAGGCGGCTCCCGAGACCGCCATCCGGTGGCGCTGGCGGGCGGCGCGGCCGATCGGGGCGTCGATCGTGCCGGTCCGCGAGGCGAGCCGGCCGCCGGCAAGCGCCAGGTAGACCCGCTCGACCTCGCGGTCGCGAACCTGCCGCTGCAGCGCCGCGTGGGTCTCGTCGTCCCGCGCGACGACGAGCAGGCCGCTGGTCCCTTTGTCGAGCCGGTGCACGATCCCGGGCCGCTCGGGGTCGGCCCCTCCCCCGAGGATCTCGGCCAGCTCGTCGACCAGGGTCGGACCCTGGTGCGAGGGCGCCGGGTGGACGACGAGACCGGCCGGCTTCTCGACAACCGCCAGCGACTCGTCGAGGTGGACCACCCGCAGCCGTGGCTCAGCCATCGTCCGTCTCGGCCTCGGCGTCGAGCAGGTAGAGGAGGGCGAGGAGGAGGACCCCGGAGGTGATCGCGACGTCGGCGAGGTTGAACGGCGGCCAGGAGCCGACGTCGACGTAGTCGGTAACGGCGTCGGCGCGGATACGGTCGACCAGGTTGCCGAGCGCCCCGCCGGCGAGCAGCCCCACCGCCACCCACATCCACGGCCGCTCGGGTTTGCGGCTGAAGAGGTAGCCGATCAGCGCCAGAGCGCCCAGCGTCACCAGCACGAGCCTGATTCCGGCGCCGCCGGCGAGGCCGAAGGCGACGCCGGTGTTGTGGGCGAGGGTCAGCTTCAGCGGCCCGAGGACGTCGACCACCTCGCCTGGGACCAGGTCAGCTTCGATCTTCGCCTTGGCCGCCTGGTCGGCGGCGACGATCGCCGCGCAGAGGGCGCCGGCGAGGCCCCAGGCGCGGGCGGTGGCGCTCACCCTGCGATCAGGTCGACGAGCACCCGCTGGGCGACGAAGAGCAGGAGCAGGCCGATCATCGGGCTGAGGTCGAGAGCGAAGCCGCCGCCGCCGAGCGGCGGGATGAAGCGGCGGAAGAAGTTGAGGTAGGGGTCGGTGACCTCGAAGGCAAAGTCGAGCACCGCCCGCAGGTAGGGGTTGTAGGGCATGCGGGGGACGAAGGAGGCGACAATCCGGATGAAGATCAGGATCACGTAGACGACGATCAGGGCGCTGACGTAGTCGGCGAGGTCGCCGCGGGTGAGGGCCAGCGGTGCCGTCATTCCCGCATCCGCTCCAGCGAGGCCTCCACCGCGGCCGCGAAGGCGCGCCGGGCCCCCTCGCTCTCGAGCTCCTCCAGGCCCCGCTCGGTGCTGCCGCCGGGCGAGGCGACGGCCCGGCGCAGGGCGGCGGGGTGGTGGCGGCGGAGCAGCTCGGCGGTGCCGAGGGCGGTCTCGGTGACGAGCCGGCGCGCCAGCTCCGGATCGAGGCCGTCGGCGACGCCGGCCTCGGCGATCGCCTCGGCGGCCAGCGCCAGGTAGGCGGGCGAGCAGCCCATCACCGCAGTCGCCGCGTCGAAGTCGGCCTCGTCAATCTCGACGATCAAGCCCAGCACCGCCATCTTCATCCAGACCAGGTCGGTTGCCGTCCCGGCGGCGCAGAGGACGCCTTTGCGGACCTCCACCCCGACGTTCGGCATCACCCGCAGGATGTGCTCGGCGCCGGGCAGCGCCTCCTGCAGGCGCTCCAGCGGGGTGACCGCGAGGACCGAGACAACCTCGCGGGCCTCACGCAGCTCCGGCGCCACCTCCTCGAGCCGGTTCGGCTTCACCGCCAGGACAACGAGGTCGGCGCGGCGCGCGATCTCCTCGCTGGAGACCGCCTCTCCCCCCATCTGTGCGGCCAACTCCCGCGCCCGGCCCGATCCGGAATCGGAGAAAAGCTTCTCCTCGAACTCCCCGGCCCATCCGCGAGCCATCGCCGCAGCCATGCTGCCCGAACCAATAAATCCAACGATCACGCCCGTGAGCCTAACTGCGAGCTAAGAGCGGGTGGGGGTGTCCCCCTCAGGACGCTCAACATCGACCCATAGCGAGATGTGTCCGGAGGGGGACACCCCCACCCCGACCCCTACGACTGGTTGAAGAACCCCTTGTCGATCAGCCTCGCCTTTTCCTCGGCGGAGACCTCGACGTTGCGGGGCGTCAGCAGGAACATCTTCTCGGCGATCCGCTGCATGCCGCCGTCGAGCGCGTAGGTGAGGCCGGAGCAGAAATCGATCATCCGCTTCGAGAGCTCGTGGTCGGCGGTCTGCAGGTTGAGGATCACCGGGACCGAGCGTTTGAACTGGTCGGCGACCTGCTGGGCGTCGTTGAAGTTGCGGGGAATGACCAGGTGGACCTGGACGTCGGCGCCGTTGCCGCCGTTGCCGACCGGGCGCAGCGTGCGGGTGCGGCTGGCGGCAATCGGCTCGTCGTCGGCGAAGATGTCGTCGATCTCGTCGCGGCGGGGCCGGCGCGAGGTCGGCAGGCGCCGAACGGAGGAGGAGCGGCCTTCGCCGCGTTCGCCACGGCCGCCTTCGACGGCTTCTTCGGTCCCGGTCTCGGGCTCGAAGTCTTCCTCGTATTCGGGCCCGTAGTCGTGATCCTCGGCCAAGCCGAAGTAGACCAGCGCTCTATGCCAAGTGTCCCGTAGGGCCATCTGCCGCGTTGTTTCGGCCTCGGTGGGCCGACTCCTTTACAGATTATTCCCAGATTTCGCGCGAAATCACACGAACAGCGCGTGTCCGAGGCGAACAATCGTCGCTCCCTCCTCGATCGCGACCCGCCAATCCTGCGAGGTCCCCATCGAGAGATGACGCAGGCCGAGCTCACCGGCGAGTTCCGCGAGGCGGGCGAAATAGGGCCGCGAACGCTCGGGATCAGGGCTGAACGGCGGCATCGTCATCAGCCCGGCAACGGTGACGGGACAGCTCGAGACGAAGTCCGCCAGCGCCCCCGGCTCCACCCCGCCCTTGCCCTCCTCGCCGGAGAGGTTGACCTCGACCAGGATCTCGATTCCGGGGTCGGCGTGCTTCTCGAGCTGGGCGAGGACGGAGTCGGTGGCGACCGAGTGGATCAGGCGGCAGAGCGGTAGCACCTGCTTGACCTTGCGGCTCTGCAGGTTGCCGATGAAGTCCCAGGTGAAGGCATCTCCCCAGCGCTCGTGCTTGGCGGCGAGGTCCTGCTGGCGGTTCTCGCCGACCAGCTCGACCCCCGCCTCGGCCAGCTTCCCCATCTCCTCCAGCGGCACGTACTTGGTCGCGACGAGGATCTCGACCCCCTCACCGGCGAACGACCCGGCCTCTTCCAGGTTGGCCCTGACCGTGTCAGCGTCAATGTCGTGGATCAGCTCCGCCATCTCAGCCCTCGATCCAGGCGAGCCCGCCCTGGCGGCCGGTACGTCCCTCGTCGCGGCGGTGGGAGAAGAAGAGCGCCTCCTCGCAGCTGGTGCAGAGACCGGCGGACTCGATCCGCTCCACCCCCGCCTCCGCCAGCTGCCGCCGCGCCACCTCGGCCAGGTCGAGCATCCGCCCGCTGGCGATCCCCTCGCCGAGAGCGGAGAACGCCTCCAGGACCTCCTCGCCGACCTCGAAGCAGCAGGGCCCGACCCCGGGACCGATCGCAGCCGAGGTCGCCCCCACCGCCTCGGCGCCGGCGGCGAGGATCCCGCCGGCGAGGCCGCGCCACCCCGCATGGACCATCGCCACCCCCCTCGGCCCCGCCAAGGCGACCGGCAGGCAGTCGGCGACGAAGACCAACGCCGCGCATCCAGGCCGCCGCAGCACGTGCCCATCGGCCTCAGGCACCTTCGCCTGTTCCTTTTTGTTGTCATGCCCCGATAAGGAACAGGCGGATGGGGCGGCGTCGTGCACTGCCAGAACGGTCCCGTGGACCTGGCGGGCGAAGACGATCTGGTCGGGATCGAACCCGAGCGCCGCCGCGAGGCGGCGGCGGTTCTCGATCACGTTCTCCTCCGAGTCGTCGGTGAGGAGGCCGAGGTTGAGGCGGTCGAACGGCGCCTCGCTGACGCCGCGGAGCCGGGTGGAGAAGGCCGCGCAGGCGCCGTCGAGCTCCGCTCGCAACCAGCGCACGCCGCCGTCTTCGCGCCACTCCATGCCGGTAGGCAATCAGAGCGGGAGGGTCAGCCGGCCCGCGCCGCCTCCAGCGCTGCCTCCAGCTCGGCGTCCCGGCCCGCGATCTCGCCTTCGAGCTTGCGCCGCCTCGCCGCCCGCAGGCCGCGACCGACGGCGGGCCCCTGCGGGACCCCGGCGGCGATCAGGTCGTCGCCGCCGATCTCCAGCTCGACCCGGCGCCAGGCGGTCAGGTACTGCTCGATCCAGTCCGCTCCCATCGCCCGGGCGAGGATCAGCTCGACCGGGTCGCGCCCGCCGGCGACCTCCACCCCCTCCCCCGGCTGCGGCGGCCACATCGAGGCCAGCAGCTCCTCACCCCCAGGCGGCCCCAGGGCGGCGGCCAGCATCGCCTCCTCGCGCGGGACGAACTCGGACCAGTGCTCCTGCTGCAGCAGGTCGTCGACCGCCCGCAGCAGCTCGAGCCCGCCCTCGCGCAGGGCGACCAAACCCCACTCGTCGAGCCGCTCGAATCCCTGACAGGCGCTGCCTTCGGCGGCGAGCCGCTCCAGCTCGGAGCGGCGGCGGTCGGCCGAGACCGTCGTCAGGTCGGCTCTGCGGAGGAGCGCGGCGGTCTCCGGCTCGAGCTCGAAGCCGAAACGGGCCGCGTAGCGGGCGGCGCGGAGCGCCCGGCTCGGGTCGTCCTCAAAGGAGCGCGGGTGGAGGACACGCAGGATCCTCCGCTCCAGGTCCCCCATGCCGCCGTGGGGATCGATCACCCGCGGCCCGCCGCTCAGCGGGACCGCCATCGCGTTGATCGTGAAGTCGCGGCGGCCGAGGTCGACCTCGATCCCGTCCGCCGGGGCGACGACCGGCAGCGCCCCGGGCTCGGGGTAGGTCTCGGTGCGGGCAGAGGCGATGTCGAGCTCGTGCCCCCCGACCTCGACCTTGACCGTGCCGAAGCGATCGTGCTCGGCGGTCGCGCCGCCGAGCCGGACCGCCAGCGCCGCCGCGTCGCCCTCGACGACCAGGTCGACATCGGCTCGGGGTCGGCCGAGGAGGAGGTCGCGCACCGCACCGCCCACGAGGTAGACGGGGTCCGTCGCCGCCTCTCGCACCGTCTCCAGCTCCGGGTGAGCGTGCCGCAGCGCCGCGCCAAGATCGTCCATAGGCGCCGAACGATGAACGGTTCCGCGGATGCTCGCGTCTACAACCGCACTGCGATGCCGTCGGCCGCCATCCGCTCCTTCGCCTCGCGGACGCGGTAGAGGCCGTAGTGGAAGATCGAGGCGCAGAGGACGGCGTCGGCGTGACCGCCGCTGACGGCCTCGCTGAGGTGGGACAGCTCACCGGCGCCGCCGGAGGCGATCACCGGCACGCTCACCGTGTCGGCCACCGCCCGCGTCAGCTCGAGGTCGTAGCCGTCGTTGGTGCCGTCCCGGTCCATGCTCGTCAGCAAGACCTCTCCGGCCCCGCGCTCGACCGCCTCTTCGGCCCATGCAACCGCGTCCCGGCCCTCGACCCGCTTGCGGCCGCCGTTGACGTAGAGGCCCCAGGTCGCAGGGGCGGCGCAGGGCGAGGAGGCGACCGGCGGCTCCCCCTCCCGCTTGGCGTCGATCGCGATCACCACGCACTGGGCGCCGAAATGGTCGGAGAGCTCGGTCAGCAGCTCCGGCCGGGCCAGCGCCGCCGAGTTGACCGAGACCTTGTCGGCGCCGGCGTCCAGCACCGCCTGCGCGTCCTCCACGGAGCGGATACCGCCGCCGATCGTGAAGGGGATGAAGACGTTGTCGGCGGTGCGCCGCGCCAGCTCGACGATCGTCTCCCGCTGCTCGTGCGAGGCGGTGATGTCGAGGAAGACAAGCTCGTCGGCGCCCTCGGCGTCGTAGCGCTCAGCCAGCTCGACCGGATCGCCGGCGTCCCGCAGGCCGACGAAGTTGGTCCCCTTGACGACCCGCCCGGCGTTGACGTCAAGGCAGGGAATCACTCTTTTAAGCGCCATTGAGTCAAGCGTAGAGATCGGGTGGCTGAGGGCGTCGGTGGGGGCACCCCGGGAGCACCTCCGCCGCGTGGTTCGTTTCCGGCTTACGCCTCGAAGCCTTCTGGCGCGGCTCCATGCTGAGTACCCGGGGTACCCCCACCGACGCCCCTCTACTCAGCCCTTCCGGCAGACGTCCATCACCGAGTCTGCGCCCCTGCACCTTTATGGGGTACTCGCGCGGACTCGCTGATCGGCGTCCCCTCGGGATGCTGTCGAAGGAGGGTGCCGGTGTCCCCCGCAGGAATGTTCGGCGAAATGCAATCTGAAATCTGCGGCGAAGCCGCAGCATCTTCTCCCCGAAGCGCGAGCGAGGGGAGGTCAATTCCGGAGGGGGGATACCGGCACCCTCCCCCCTCAGCTGCGAAGAGCAGTGATCGCCTCGGCGACGGTGAACTTGCGCTCATAGAGGGCCCGGCCGACGATCGCGCCCTCGACATTGGGAGCGGTCTCGCGGGCGAGCTCTTCCAGGTGCGGGAGGTCGCCGACGCCGCCGGAGGCGATCACCTGGGCCGAGGTCGCGGCGGCGATCCCGTTCAGCTCCCGGATCGCCGGCCCCTCCATCGTCCCGTCGACCTCGATCGCGGTGCAGAGGAAGCGCCCGACGCCGCGCCGGGTGAGTTCGGCGACCGCGCTCGGCGCGTCGAGCTCGCAGGTCTCCGTCCAACCGGCGAGGGAGACCTTGCCGCCGCGGGTGTCGACCGAGACGACCACGCTCTCGCCGTGCTCGGCCACGACCGCGTCGAGGAACTGCGGGTCGCGCAGCGCCGCGGTCCCGATCACGACCCGCGCCGCCCCGGCGGCGAGAACGGCGGTGACGGCCTCGGGACCGCGCAGGCCACCGCCTACCTGGATCGGGCAGGGGACCGCGGCGGCGATCCGCCGCACCGCCTCGAGGTTGCGCGGCTCCCCCGCCTTGGCGCCGTCGAGGTCGACGACGTGGAGAAACTCGGCCCCTTCCTCCGCCCAGCGCTTCGCGGCGTTGACGGGATCGGAGTCATAGGTCGTCTCGCGCTCGTAGTCGCCCTGCAGCAGGCGCACCGCCTGGCCGCCGCGGATGTCGATCGCCGGGTAGAGGATCACGCGTCGTTACGCAGCTGCAGGCGCTTTGGCGCAGATGCCGGCGAAGTTGGAGAGCAGCCGCAGGCCGGCGCTGCTCGACTTCTCGGGGTGGAACTGGACGCCGAAGACGTTCTCGCGCTCGGCGGCGCAAGCGAAGCGGCTGCCGTACTCGGCGGTCCCGAGCAGATTCTCGCCACTCGGCCGCGGCGCGAACGAGTGGACGAAGTAGAAGGGCGTCCCGGAGGGCAGCCCCTCGGTCAGGCGCGACTCGCGCTCCCAGCTGACCGGCGCCCAGCCGATGTGCGGGACCTTCAGGCCCTCGGCCTCCAGCGCCTCCACCGGGCCCTCCAGCAACCCCAGGCCGCCGGAGCCGCCGAACTCGCTCGTCGACTCGAACAGCAGCTGCAGGCCGAGGCAGATGCCGAGGATCGGCACCCCCGCCTCGCGCCGCTCGGCAATCAGCTCGTCGAGCCCGTACTCGCGGATCCGCTCCATCGCCCGCGGCATCGCGCCGACGCCGGGCAGGATGACCCCGTCGGCGGCCTGCACCTCGACCGGGTCGCGGCTGATCCTGGCGCTGACGCCGACGTGCTCCAGCGCCTTCTCGGCCGAGCGCAGGTTGCCCATCCCGTAGTCGAGGATCGTGATCCGCGCGCTCATTCGCTCAGCGTCCCCTTGGTCGAGGGCACGCCGCTCTCGTCGGGGTCGATCGAGACGGCCACCCGCAGGGCGCGGGCGAAGGCCTTGAACGAGGCCTCGATCATGTGGTGGGCGTTGGTCCCGGAGCGGACCCAGATGTGCAGGGTCAGCTTGGCGCTGTTGGCGACGGCGCGGAAGAACTCCTCGGCCAGCTCGCTGTCGAAGCCGGCGATCGAGACCACCGGCAGCTCGGCGGCGAAGTCGCAGTAGGGGCGGCCGGAGATGTCGATCGCGCACTCGGCCAGGGACTCGTCCATCGGCACCAGGGCGGAGCCGTAGCGGCGGATCCCGGCGCGGTCGCCGAGCGCCTCGTCGAGCGCCTGCCCGAAGACGATGCCGACGTCCTCGACCGTGTGGTGGGCGCCGGTCTCCAGGTCTCCGTTGGCCTCGACCTGGAGGCCGAGGCGGCCGTGGCGCGCCAGCAGGTCGAGCATGTGGTCGAGGAAGCCGACGCCGGTCTCGGCGCTCGCCTCCCCCCCGTCGAGGTCGAGGGAGAGCCGGATCTGGGTCTCGGCGGTCTCCCGCTGCTTTTCGGCGCTGCGGCTCATGAATTGCTCCTAATCATCGCTGACTCGCCGTGGACGGGGAAGCCCTCGGCGCGGGCAAGGACGTTGACGTGCGGCGCCAGCTCGGCCGCGGCGCCGTCGATCTCGACGTTGGAGATGCGGCGGCGGAAGGCACCGGGGCCGAGCGGCCCGGCGTAGCGGCCGGCGCCGCCAGTCGGCAGCACGTGGTTGGAGCCGGCGAGGTAGTCGCCGAAGGCGGTGGCGCCGTGGCGGCTGACGAAGACGCAGCCGGCGGTCGTGACCCGGTCGGCGAGCAGCGCCGCGTCGGTCTCCAGCAGCTCCAGGTGCTCGGGCGCGTAGGCGTTGGCGAGCGCGATCGCTGCCTCGGTCTCGGGAACCTGCACCAGCGCCAGCGGCGCTTCGGCGACGCTGGGGCGCGTGGCCGCCGCGGCTTCGCTCGCCTCGGCGATCTCCTCCAGCACCCGGTCCTCGACCGCGACCGCGACCAGCGGGCTTTCCGGCCCATGCTCGGCCTGGGCGCAGAGGTCCAGCGCCGCCCACTGCGGGTCGGTGTCATGGCCGGCGATCAGCATCAGCTCAGAGGGGCCGGCGAGGGAGTCGATCCCGACCTGGCCGTAGACGGCGCGCTTGGCCTCGCGCACCCAGGCGTTGCCCGGGCCGGCGATGACGTCGACGGGGACGATCGTCTCGGTGCCGTAGGCGAGGGCGAAGATCGCCTGCGCCCCGCCCATCGCGTAGACCTCCTCCACCCCGCAGAGGGCGGCGGCGGCGAGGACGAGCGGGTGCACCCGGCCATCCGGGCCAGGAGGCGAGGCGATGGCGATCCGCTCGACCCCGGCCACCTGGGCCGGGATCGCGCACATCAGGACCGAGGAGGGATAGGCGGCGCGGCCGCCGGGGGCGTAGACCCCCGCCGCCCCGACCGGGACCTCGCGCAGCTTCACCTTCTGCCCGGCGGGGAGCTCGACGGTGCGCTCGGAGCCGATCTGGGCCACGGCGACCGCGCGGATGTTCGCCGCCGCCGCCTCCATCGCCGCCCGCAGCTCCGGCTCTACCACTGCAAGCGCGTCCTTGACGTCGGCCGGGTCGACCCGAAGTCCGCTCAGTGCCGCCCCGGGGGCGTCGAAGCGGCTGGTCAGCCGCAGGACCGCCTCGTCGCCGCCGGCGCGAACCTCGGCCTCGATCGGGGCCACGTCGACCAGCGGAGCGGCCTCCACCGCCCACTCGCGCAGCTCCTCGGCGGTCTCGAAGGCCCCGCGCCACTCGAAGCTGCGGGTTCTCATCCCCGGCTCGCTTCGCGCAGCTTCGCGGTCAGCTCGTCGATCTCGGTGGCGCGCAGTTTGTGGGAAACGCGGTTGGCGACGAAGCGAGCGGTGCACTCGACGATCTCCTCGCGGACCTCGAGTTCGTTCTCCTCCAGGGTGCGCCCGGTGGCGACGAGGTCGACGATGCCGTCTCCCAACCCGACCAGCGGAGCCAGCTCGACCGAGCCCTTGACTTCGACCAGTTCGACCTGACGACCGGTCGACTCGAAGTAGCGCTCGGCGATCCGGGGGTACTTGGTCGCGATCCGCATCGTCCCCAGCCGCCGCTGGGCTTCGGCCAGGCGGTCGTTGCCGGTGCGGGCAGCGAGGACCATGCGGCAACGGCCGAAGCCGAGGTCGAGCAGCTCGTAAACGACCCGATCGGACTGCTCGAGCAGGACGTCCTTGCCGGTGATGCCGACGTCGGCGGCGCCGGCCTCGACGTAGGTCGGCACGTCGGAGGGCCGCACGGTCACCAGCGTCACCCCGGAGGTCTCGAAGATCAGCGAGCGGGAGCCGCCGCGCAACTCGGCGGTCTCGATCCCGGCGCCGTCGAGGACGTCGAGCGTTTCGGTGAAGAGGGCGCCGCGGGGGACCGCGATCTTCAGCGCACTCACGACCGGTCCCTCCCCTGCTCCTGCAGCTGCGCGGTGTGGACGCGCTGCAGGTAGAGGCCGAAGCCGGCGGCGGAGAGGTCGAGGCCGAAGCGCTTCATCAGCCCGTCGTAGCGGCCGCCGCCGCCGAGGACGTAGCCGACCGCGGGGTCGTAGACCTCGAGGATCGCGCCGCTGTAGTAACCGAGGTCGCGGAGGAGGCCGAGGTCGATCTGGACGCGGTCGGCGGCACCCCGGTGCTCCAGCTCCTCGAAGGTCTCGCTGAGTCGGACGATCGCCCGCCCGACGGCCTCTCCCCCGGCCCGGCGCGCCCGCTCGAGCACCTCCTTGCCGCCGCGGAGCTGGGTCAGCGCCACGCAGGTCTCGACCCGCTCGGCACCGATCCCGGCCGCGGAGAGCTTCTCCTCCAGGCCGACGAGGTCGTGCGCGGCAAGGCTGGCGAGGACGTCGTCCCGCGCCTCCCCCTCGACTCCCAGCTCCTCCAGCAGTTGCCGGTAGAGATCGGCGTCGCCGAGCCCAATCACCGCGCGGTCGAGGCCGGCGGCGTCGAGCGCCGCCTCGAGCACCTCGATCACCTCGACGGTCCCCTCAGACGCCGGGGCCCCGATCAGCTCGACTCCTGCCTGCTCGAACTCGCGCAGCTGCCCGCTCTGCGGGCGCACCGCTCGGTAAGCGCTGGCCAGGTAGCAAAGGCGGTGCGGGGGCTTGCTGTCGGCGTAGCGGCCGGCGACGAGCCGGGCGATCGGCACGGTCATGTCCGAGCGCAGCGCCAGCAGCTCGCCGCTCTCGTCGAAGAAGCGGTAGGAGGAGCGGGCGGTGCGGCCTTCCCCGCGCGCCATCACCTCGTCGTACTCGATCGCCGGCGTCGCCACCTCGCCGTAGCCGCGGGCCTCGAAGACCTCGAGCAGGGCCTGCTTGAGCCTGCGCAGCTCGCGCATCTCGTCGGGGAGCACATCTCTCGTTCCCGGTGGGATCGGGTGGATCATCGGCCTGACCTTACGTGGGCGGTGGAGACTTCCCTGCTCGGAGCGAGCCTAAGCAGGGACCTCTGCAGAGACGCGTTCGATCTGGGCGCCGAGGCCGCGCAGCCGCTCGTCGATCTGCTCGTAGCCGCGGTCGATCTGGCGGATCTCGCCGATCTCCGAGGTTCCCTCCGCCGCGCAGGCGGCGATGAGCATCGCCATCCCGGCGCGGATGTCGGGGCTGGAGACGCGCTCGCCGTGAAGCCGGCTCGGACCGCTGACGATCGCCCTGTGGGGATCGCAAAGCGTGATCCGAGCGCCCATCGCGACGAGCTTGTCGACGAAGAAGAGACGGTTCTCGAACATCTTCTCGAAGATCAGGACCTCGCCTTCGGCCTGGGTGGCGAGGGCGAGGGCGATCGAAGTGAGGTCGGCGGGGAAGGCGGGCCAGGGTCCGTCCTCGATCTTCGGGATCGCATCGCCGAGGTCGGCTTCGACCTGCAGGTGCTGCCCGGCGGGGACGAGCATGTCGTCGCCCTCGATCTCCGAGCGCAGCCCGAGGCGCTTGAACTGGCGCCTGACCATCGTCAGGTCGGTCGGCTCGACGTCGCGGATCCGCAGCTCGCCGCCGGTCGCCGCCGCCAGCGCCATGAAGCTGCCGACCTCGATGTGGTCGGCGCAGATCGCGTGCTCGGCGCCGCCGAGGCTCTCGGCCCCGTGCACGGTCATCACGTTGGAGCCGATGCCCTCGATTCGCGCGCCCATCTTCGCCAGCAGGCGGGCCAGGTCCTGGACATGCGGCTCGCAGGCGGCGTTGGAGATCTGGGTCGGGCCCGGGCAGAGTGCCGCCGCCATCAGCGCGTTCTCGGTCCCCATCACCGAGGGCTCGTCCATGAAGATCTCGCAGGCGCGCAGGCCGCCGGGGGCGGAGAGCTCGATCCAGCGGCTGCCGTCGACGCGGGCGCCGAGGTCCTTGAAGGCGTCGAGGTGGGCGTCGAGGCGACGGCGGCCGATGAAGTCGCCCCCCGGGGGCGGCATCCTCGCTTCGCCGAAGCGGGCCAGGAGCGGCCCGGCGAGCAGGAAGGAGGCGCGGATCTGGCGCGAGAGCTCCTCGTCGACAGAGCCGCCGGCGACCCCGCGGGCGCAGAGCTGGACGCTGTTGTCAGCGACCCAGGCGACCTCGACCCCGAGGTTCTCCAGCAGCCCAATCTGGGCTTCGGTGTCGCGGATCCGCGGCACCCGGTGCAGCAGCACCTCCTCCTCGGTCAGCAGGCAGGCGGCGAGGATCGGCAGCGCCGCGTTCTTGTTGCCGGCGACGGTCAGCTCCCCGGAAAGGGGGACGCCGCCCTGGATCACGAACTTCTCCATGTTGCGGCTAGGGTAACGGCCGGCCATGGGAAGACGACTGAAGATCGGCATCGGAGTGGTCGTAGCGCTGCTGGCGCTACTGATCCTCAACGCCCTCTGGGTCGACGGTAAGACCGAGGAGGCGGAGGTGACGGTGCCCGGCGGCCGGATCCTCGACCTCCCCGACGGCGACCTGCAGGTGGCCGAACACCGCAGCCGCAACGGTTCGCCGATCGTCTTGATCCACTGCTACACCTGCGCGATGGACTGGTGGGACGGAATGGTCCCGTTACTGGCGAAGAGCCACCGCGTCATCACCATTGACCTGCTCGGCCACGGCGGCTCCGAGAAGCCCAGCGAGGGCTACACGCCGCCGAACCAGGCGAAGGTGGTCGCGGAGGCCCTCGAGCGCCTTCAAGTGCACGAGGCGACCGTCGTGGGGCACTCCCTGGGAGGCGCCGTCGTCGTCGGCCTCAGCGAACAGAGCCCGGAGCTGGTCGCCCGGCCGGTGATCATCGACATGCCCCCCGACAACACCTACGACGACGGCTTCGGCCTCTCCGCCGCCCTCTCCTTCGCGCCGCTGCTCGGCGAGGCCCTCTGGCAGGCGAAGCCCGACTTCTCCGTCCGCGACGGCCTCGAGGTCGCCTTTGCGCCCGGCTACGACGTTCCCGACAACTTCGTCGAGGACCTGAAGCGGATGACCTACACCGCCTACGATGACTCTCCCCAGGGCAACGACCACTTCCTCCACGAGAAATCGCTCGACCAGCGGATGAAGGCGACGGGTAAGCCGCTGATGGTCCTAATGGGCGCCGAGGAGCAACTCGTCAACGACCCGCAGCGCGCCCTCGACCAATACGCGGAGGGGGCCGACGCCGAGACCCACCTGATCGCCGGCGCCGGCCACTCCCCCAACGTCGAGCGCCCCGCCCTCACCGCCAAGCTCGTCCTCCGATTTGCAGAGGAACCCCATATCGGGCTACCATCCCCCCAGCACCGCGTTTCTGGGGTTCGCAGCGCTACTGGTCGCCAGTAGCGCTGCCATACATCTAGCGCCCATTTGGCTCTGCAGAGCCATCTACAGCCTTTCGGTGCAACGCATGTTGCAGGAAGCCAGTGGCGTCCGAGGGCCCGCCTACAGTACGAACCCATGTTCGATTCGAAGACCAAAATCACCGGCCGGCTGACCGACGCCGCCGACCTCCTCATAGACTTCGCAACCCTCGGCGAGTACGGGCTGGAGCCCGTTGGGAGCACTCGCCAGGGTTGCGCAGACCCCTCTCCCTCGACCCGCCGCCCAGGGGCCGCCACCCGCGCGATCGCGCGCAGCAGCAACTGCAGCCTGCTCGAGGAATCGGGTCTCTTCAGGACGCGCCGGCGCGCGGGTCAGCCGACCTAAAACAAGGAGCCCGCGCCAACTCGTGGCGCGGGCTACAGGACGAACCGGCGGCGACCTACTCTCCCAGGGGGTTGCCCCCCAAGTACCATCGGCGCTGAGTGGCTTAACTGCTCTGTTCGGAATGGGAAGAGGTGTCTCCCACTCGCTATGCGCCACCGGAAATTTTGCGAGACCGCCCCGGTGGAGCTTGAAAACCGCACAAGACCAGGTGGATATAAAAATTATCCGTCAAGCCCTCGACCCATTAGTACCGGTCGGCTACGCACATTGCTGCGCTTCCACCGCCGGCCTATCAACCTGGTGGTCTACCAGGGGTCTTACTCCCTCAAGGGGATGGGAGAGCTTATCTCGAGGACGGCTTCCCGCTTAGATGCTTTCAGCGGTTATCCGTTCCATGCGTAGCTAATCTGCGATGCCCTTGGCAGGACAACAGATACACCAGAGGCATGTTCATCCCGGTCCTCTCGTACTAGGGATGACTCCTCTCAACTCTCCAACGCCCACAGCAGATAGGGACCGAACTGTCTCACGACGTTCTGAACCCAGCTCGCGTACCGCTTTAATGGGCGAACAGCCCAACCCTTGGGACCTACTCCAGCCCCAGGATGC
>Ga0307300_10000209_pt1 | contig 14762 bp, 17 predicted proteins | sample ER_DNA_181_FD_194492 | JGI IMG/M metagenome (GOLD analysis project Ga0307300, IMG submission 194492) | Bulk soil microbial communities from the East River watershed near Crested Butte, Colorado, United States - ER_DNA_181 | ecosystem: Environmental > Terrestrial > Soil > Floodplain | place... | reverse complement strand
CTCGTCGCCGATCTTGGAGACGGTCGCCTCGTGGCCGACGTCGGCGTCGTTCTCGTCGATCCGGATCGTCGGGTAGGTGTCCGAGCGCGAGTCCTCGTCGAGGAGCAGCGCGTCGCAGACGACCTTCGAGCGCGATTCGCTCGCCCCGTCGGCGACTTCGAGCAGGCCGCGGTAGGTGGCCCTGCCGCCGTCCTTGGAGATCGACTTGGAGAAGATCGAGGACGAGGTCTTCGGCGCCCCGTGGATGATCTTGCCGCCGGCGTCCTGGTGCTGGCCCTCTCCGGCGAAGGCGATCGAGAGGATCTCGCCGTGGGCTTCGGGCCCGAGCAGGTAGATCGACGGGTACTTCATCGTCAGTTTCGAGCCGAGGTTGCAGTCGACCCACTCCATCGTCGCCTTCTCGTGCGCGACCGCGCGCTTGGTGACGAGGTTGAAGACGTTCTGCGACCAGTTCTGGACGGTGGTGTAACGGACCCGCGAGCTCTTCTTGGCGACGATCTCGACCACGGCCGAGTGCAGCGAGTCGCTGGAGTAGACCGGCGCCGTGCAGCCCTCGATGTAGTGGACGTCGGCGCCCTCCTCGCAGATGATCAGCGTCCGCTCGAACTGGCCCATGTTCTCGGTGTTGATCCGGAAGTAGGCCTGCAGCGGCATCTCGACCTTGACCCCGGCGGGGACGTAGACGAAGGAGCCGCCCGACCAGACGGCGCTGTTCAGGGCCGCCAGTTTGTTGTCGTTGGGCGGGATGATCGTCGCCCAGTGCTCGCGCACCAGGTCCTCGTGCTCGCGCAGGGCGGTGTCCATGTCGGTGAAGATCACGCCCTGGGCCTCGAGCTTCTCGTTGACCTGGTGGTAGACGACCTCGGACTCGTACTGGGCCCCGACGCCGGCGAGGAATTTGCGCTCAGCCTCCGGGATCCCCAGGCGGTCGAAGGTGTTTTTGATGTCGTCCGGGACCTCGCTCCAGTCGCGGCTGTTCTTCTCCGAGGCGCGGACGAAGTAGTGGATGTCGTCGAAGTCGATCTGGTCGAGGTCGCCGCCCCATTTCGGGGTCGGGCGGCTTTCGAAGTGCTCCAGCGCCTTCAGCCGGAACTCCCGCATCCAGGCGGGCTCTTCCTTGAAGTCGGAGATCGTTTCCACGACCTCGCGGGTCAGCCCCTTCGGCGCTTTGTAGGCGTAGCCGGTCTCCGAGTCGTGGAAGCCGAACTTCTCTTTGTAGTCGGCGTTGATGCCGGCCAGCTCGCGTTTCTCGGCGAGTACCTCGGGCGTTGCCATATCAGTCGACCTCCAGGGTGATGGTGTCGTCCTCGATCTCTACCGGGAACGTTTGCACCGGCTGAAAAGCTGGGAGCGTCTTCGGCCTGCCGGTGCTGAGGTCGAAGAGGGAGCCGTGGCGGGGACACTCGACGGTGCAGGCGGCGGCGTCGAACTCGCCCTCGGCGAGCGGCCCGTTGTCGTGCGAGCAGCGATCCTCGATCGCGTAGAGGGTGCCCTCGCAGTTGAAGACGCCGATCTTCTTGCCGTCGTGCTCGACCAGGCGCATCTCGCCGGGCGACAGCTCCGCTGCCGGGCAGACGGGGATCTTGGTTCCTGCGGTGTCGTTCAAGAGGGTGGTGCTCCAGTCGCCGCCAGTCACGGCCTAGTGCGGATCGAGACTTAATCCTACTTCTACGGTCGGATTTTAGCGGGACGGCCGGGTGGGCCCGCGGACGTGTCTGAGCTGGACCGTCATATATGTGGGTCGAACTCAGACACGTCTCGGAGATTTACACGGAATCGATGAGTTTGTGCCGGGACTGTGGTCTTATGTTCGACCACCACCTTCGAGAGGAGACGAGATGAGCGAGAGGACCAGTTACACGCCCGGCACCCCGTGCTGGGTGGACCTGGCGACGCCGGACATTGAGGCCGCCGAGCGCTTCTACGGCGAGCTGTTCGGCTGGGAGATCCCGGAGTTGCCGAACTCGTCCGAAATGGGCGGCTACCGGCGGGCGAAACTCGACGGCCGCGACGTCGCTGGCGCGATGCCCCTGATGCAGGAGGGGCAACCGCCCGCCTGGAGCACCTACATATCGGTCGACGACGCCGAGGCGATCGGCCGCGCGGTGCAGGAAAACGGCGGCACGATGATCGCCGACCCGATGGCGGTCGCGAGCTACGGCCGCCTCGCCCTCTTCACCGACCCCGAGGGCGCCTTCTTCGGGATCTGGGAGCCGGCCGACTTCGCCGGGTCCGAGCTGGTCAACGAGCCGGGCGCCTTCTCCTGGAACGAGCTCAACACCGGTGACGCCGCGGCGGCGAAGGAGTTCTACGGGCGCGTCTTCGGCTGGGAGTTCGAAGACAGGGAGTCCGAGAACGCCGACAGCTACGTGATCTGCATGGTTGACGGTGAGCGCGTCGCCGGGATGCTGGAGATGTCCGGGCGAGTTCCCAGCGAGGTCCCGCCGCACTGGAACACCTACTTCACCGTCGAGGACACCGAGGCGGCAATCGATCAGGTCGAGGCGGGTGGCGGCACCAAGGTCATGGGGCCGATGGATGTCGAGGTCGGCCGCATCGCCGTCGTCCACGACCCCTGGGGAGCGGTCTTCTCGGTGATCCGGTTGAACGAAACCGCGTAGCTAGATCTGCCCGAGGTCGGCGACCGCTTCGGTCGGGTCGCCGGCCTCGCCCTCGTCCTCCCAGTCGGCGGTCTGGCCGAGGGAGGCGCTCTTGACGATCTTGAGGCCGAGCATCGCGCACTTCATCCGGGTGGCGGAGATGTCGATCCCGAGCAGCTCGAGGACGAACTCTTTCGGCAGCTTCAACAGCTCCTCGCGGCTCATCCCGACCAGCTCGTCGGTCAGCAGCGAGGTGGCGGCGGTGGAGATCGCGCAGCCCTTCCCCTCGAAGGCGACCTCGGCGACTTTTTCGTCGCCGTCGAGCCTGATCGTCACGTGCTGCTCGTCGCCGCAGAAGGGGTTGGTGTCCTCGAAATCGAGGTCGGCGTCCTCCAGCCGCCCGAAGTTGTGCGGGCGCTTGTAGTGCTCGAGGATCTGGTCGCGGTAGAGCTCGTCCATGATTCGAGGCTAGCGAAGCGATTCAGCCGTCAGCCCGGGAGGTTTCGATCCAGAAGGCGCAGCCGTAGTGATCGGCGCCGGCGAGCGCGGGCTCGTTCCACAGAGGCTGGAGGACCTGGCGCAGGCGCGAGTGCTTCTCGACGTAGTCGGCGGGGAGCACGACCCGCAGCTTGCCGGGATCGGCGAGAAGGGCGAGCGCCAGCAGGTACTGCTCGGAGTAGAAGTCATCCGCCTCCCACGGGTCGTAGTCGTCGGGGAGGTAGATGTCATGGACGGCGACCAGCACTCCCGGGGGCAGCCTGTAGAGGACGTCGAGGAAGAAGACGACGGCATCGGAGTTCATGAAGACCCGGTGCGACCCGTCCATGAAGACGACGTCGCCTGGTTCGACCCTGTCGAAAACGGTCAAGTCGACCGTCTCGAGCGGAGCGCGGACAGCCATGTCGCAGAGCGCCTCCATCTCGGCGCGCGGATGCGGGTCGATCGAGACGATCTCCGTCTCGAGACCGCCGTCGCGCTTCGCCCGCGCCGCGAAGCGGGTCGAGTTGCCCGAGCCGATCTCGACGTAGTGGACCGGGCGGCGCTCGCAGAGGAAGGTGTAGAGGGCGGCTCCGTCCAGGGCCGGGAGGTATCGGTTGCGCCAGGCGGGCTCGCGCTCGTCGTCCGCTGAGGAGGGAATGCGGCTCAAGGCGTCTTGGCGGGCAAGGATCGCCCTCAGAACGTCCTCGTAGGCGTCGTCGCCCCGGCGTACAAGCTCCCCCAGCTCTGGATGGGTGGGGCGGCCGTACCCGTAGCGGGGGCGGTTCTCCGCCGACGTCGGGTAGTCGAGCACGAGCGAGGTGCGGCCGTCGAGCCGGTCGGCGGCCCGCCGCGCCCGCCCGGCAAGCGCGGTTCGCGCCCGGGCGAGTTGGCGGCCCATCTGTGCCCGTTTGCTCGGCGCTCGCACGGGTGCCAGCCTAGAGGTCCGAGGGCTCCAGAGGTCAGAGACCGAAGACGTGGCGGGCGTCTTCCAGCCCCTCGACCAGGCGGTCGATCTCCTCGGGGATCGTGTAGACGCCGAAGCTGGCGCGGGCGGTGGCGGCGATGTCCAGCCGGTCCATCAGCACCTGGGCGCAGTGGTGGCCGGCGCGGACGGCGACGCCGTGGCGGTCGAGGATCTCGGAGACGTCGTGGGCGTGGATGCCCTCGATCTCGAAGGAGACGGGTCCGAGCCTGTTGTTCCCGCGGGGCGGGCCGAAGACGCGCAGGCCGGGCACCTCGGCGAGGCGCTCGAGCGCGTAGTCGGCGATCTGCTCCTCGTGCTCGCGGACGGCGTCCATCCCGACCATGTCGAGCCAGCGCAGCGCCGAGGCCATCCCGATCGCCTGCGCGATCGCCGGCGTCCCCGCCTCGAAGCGCGCCGGCGGTTCGGCGTAGGTGGTTCCCTCGCGGCCGACCTTGCGGATCATCGAGCCGCCGCCGAGGAAGGGCGGCATCTCCCGCAGCAGCTCCAGCCTGGTCCAGAGTGCCCCGATCCCGGTCGGCGCGTAGAGCTTGTGACCGGTGATCGCGTAGAAGTCGGCCCCGAGCTCGGCCATGTCGAGCGGCAGCTTCGGCGCCGACTGCGCGCCGTCGACCAGCACCTTGGCCCCGGCGTCGTGGCTGAGACGGGCGATCTCGGCGACGGGGTTCTCGGTCCCCAGCACGTTGGAGACGTGCGCCACCGCGACCAGCTTCGGCCCGCGCTCCAGCAGCGCCGCGAAGGTGTCCATGTCGAGCCGGCCCTCGTCGTCGACCGGGGCCCAGTCGATCTCGGCCCTGACCCGCTCGGCCAGCTGCTGCCAGGGGACGATGTTGGAGTGGTGCTCCATCTCGGTCAGCACGATGCGGTCGCCGGTGCCGACATTGGCGTCGCCCCAGGCGCGGGCGACGAGGTTGATCGCCTCGGTCGCGTTGCGGACGAAGACGACCTCGCGGCGGTCGCCGGCGCCGATGTGATCGGCGACCGTCGCCCGCGCCCCCTCGTAGGCTTCGGTCGCCTCGGCCGAGAGGGTATGGGAGCCGCGGTGGACGTTGGAGTGGTGGCGCCGCTCGTAGCGGTCGACCGACTGGATCGAAGCCAGCACCCGCTGGGCGCTGGCGCCGCTGTCGAGGTAGGCGACCGGCTTGCCGTTGACCTCCCGCTCCAGCGCCGGGAAGGAGGCGCGCACCTTCTCGATGGAGAATGGCGCCACAGTCGGGCTCTTGGCGCTCACCGGCTCCATGTCAGGGCGAGGTCAGGCTGCTGCGCCCGCCTCTACCTCCTCTTTGATCCAGCCGTAGCCCTTCTCCTCCAGCACGCCGACCAGCTCCGGGCCGCCTTCTTTGACGATCCGCCCCTGGTACATGACGTGGACCGAGTCCGGTTTCACCATGTGGAGGATCCGCTGGTAGTGGGTGATGATCAGGACGCCCATGTCGGGGCCGGCGAACTTGTTGACGCCTTCGGCGACCGTGCGCAGGGCGTCGATGTCGAGGCCGGAGTCGGTCTCGTCGAGGACCGCGATCTCCGGCCGCAGCAGCGCCAGCTGCAGCAGCTCCATCCGCTTCTTCTCGCCGCCGGAGAAGCCGTCGTTGAGGTAGCGGCTGGAGAAGTCTTTGGGGATGTTCGCCAGCTCCATCGCCTCCTGGGCGGTGCGGGCGAAGTCTTTGATCTTGATCTGGTCCTCACCGCGCGCCTCGCGCTGGGCGTTGATGATCATCCGCAGGTACTTGCTGACCGAGACGCCCGGGATCGCGACCGGGTACTGGAAGGCCATGAAGAGGCCCGCCTGCGAGCGGTCCTCGGGGGCGGCCTCGGTGATGTCCTCGCCCTTGAAGGTGATCGTGCCCTCGGTCACCTCGAACGACGGGTGGCCCATGATCACGTTGGCGAGCGTCGACTTGCCGGAGCCGTTGGGGCCCATCAGGGCGTGCACCTTGCCCTTCTCGACGTCGAGGTCGAGGCCTTTGAGGATCTTCTTGCCCTCGACCTCCACGTGCAGGTTCCGTATCTCCAGCTCAGCCAATTTCGCTCCGTTTCTGGGGTTTCAAGTTTGCGTTCCGGGGGGCCGCGTTCTTACGCGACGCTGCCGAGTGCCGCCGCGCGGGTGGGCTCGCTCTTGGTCGAGAACTCGACCAGCTCCGACAGCGTCGTGCCGGCCAGGGCCTTGCTGACCCCGCCCTGCACGCGCATCCACAGCAGCTTCGTCGAGCAGGCGCTGTCGCCGTCGGATTCGTGCGAGCAGAGGACTTTGCCTTCCGGCGCGTCGTGGAAGCACTCCATCGGCGCGATCTGCCCTTCCAGCGCCTCGACCACCGCGTCCATCCTGATCTCCGCCGCCGGCTTCGCCAGGCGGTAGCCGCCGTGGGCGCCGCGGGTAGAGGTGACGAGGCCGGCCTTGCGCAGTTTCGCCACCAGGTGCTCCAGATAGGAGAGCGGCAGGTTCTCCGCTTCGGCGACGGAGCCCAGGCTGACGGGCTGGGAGCCGGGCTGGCGGCCCAGCTCGACCATCAGGCGCACTCCGTACTCGGCTTTGGTCGAGAACAGCATCGACCTCAAATCCTACTGAAGAGGTCGGTTATGGCTCGATCAGCCCGCGGCGGATCGCGTACCGCACCAGCTCGACGCGGTCGCGCATGCCGAGCTTGCGCATCGCGTTGGCGCGGTGGTTCTCAACCGTCTTCTCGGAGAGGTGGAGGACCCCGGCGATCTGCCTGGTCGTGTGCGCCTCGGCGACCAGCTTGACGATCTCCTCCTCGCGCGGCGTCAGCTCCTCTTCGCCGCTGGAGCCGCGCTCGAGCACGTCCTTGATCAGCGTCCGCTGCGCCTCCGGCGTCAGGAACGGCTCGCCCCGCTCGACCGCGCGGATCGCCGCCAGCAGGTCGGTGTCGGCCTGTGCCTTCAGCACGTAGCCCGAGGCGCCCGCCTTCAGCGCCTCGAACAGGTAGCGCTCGTCGTCGTGCATCGAGAGGATCAGGACCGAGACCTCCGGCGCCTGCTTCTTGATCTCCCGCGTCGCCTGCAGCCCCGTCAGCTTCGGCATTTTCACGTCGAGGATCGCCAGGTCCGGCCGCTCCCGCACCGCCAGGTCCCGCGCCTCGGCCCCGTCGCCCGCCTCGCCGACGACCTCGATGTCCTCCTGGCGCTCCAGCAGCAGCCGCAGCCCCGAGCGGACGATCCCGTGGTCGTCGGCGATCAGCACCCTCATTGCGCCGAGTCTCCCGGCACGTCGAGGCGGACGGTGGTGCCGGCGGCGGGGCGGGACTCGATCGTCAGCTCGCCGCCGACCATCAGCGCCCGCTCGCGCATGCCGCCGATCCCGAGGCCGCGCTCCGCCTCGTCGAAGGCGAAGCCGCGGCCGTCATCGGCCACTTCGAGCACGACGCCGCCGTCCTCCGAGCGCCGCAGCCGCACCTCGACACGCTTGGCGCCGCTGTGGCGGGCGGCGTTGTTGAGGCCCTCCTGGGCGACCCGGTAGACGACGAGCTGGGCGTCGTCGCCGAGGTCGGAGAAGTCGCCCTCCGCCTCGAGCCGCGCGTCTATCTCGCCGCGGCCGAGCTGCTCGACCTGGCCGCCGATCGCCGCCGCCAGGCCGAGGTCGTCGAGCGCGGTGGGGCGGAGCTGGCGGGCGAGGGAGAGGAGCTCGGTCATCGCCTGGTTGGCGAGCGCCTTGGTCTCGGAGAGTTCGGTTTCCAGCGCCGGCGGGGCCGCCTCGCGCGCGGCCTCCAGCCGCAGCAGCAGCCCGGTCAGCGACTGGTTGACCTCGTCGTGGAGGTCGCGGGCGACCCGGGCCCGCTCCTCCTCCTGGGCGTGCAGCGCCGCCGAGCCCGCCCGCCGCCGCTCGGCCTCCAGCCGCCGCATCATCCGCAGGAAGGCGAGCTCGATCCGCTCAACCTCCTCGGTCTCGCCGACGCCGTCGATCGAGGGGGGGAGGTGGAGGCGGGGGGAGGAGAGGTCGACCTTCTCCATCGCCTCGACCAAGTCCTCGAGCGGTCGCAGCCGCCGCCGCTCCCGGGTAAGAGCCAGGGACAGCGCGATCACGACGAGCGCGAGCCCGATCGCCAGCAGGGTCATGCGGCAAGCCTAGGGGTCAGCCCGGGGCGGGAAGGGGGTTGGCCCCTATAGGAGAAATCCCGCTCTCGCCGCATAATTCGACGACACCCCCGACTCTCAGGAGCGACTACTCGATGACCACCACCAAGCAATCCACCTGGGGCGCGACGCTGCGGACCACGATCCTGATGGCATCGCTCGGCGGCCTGCTCGTCCTGATCGGCGCCCTGATCGGCGGTCCCAGCACCGCGGCCACCTTCCTCTTCATCGCCCTGGCGATCAACTTCTTCGCCTACTTCTTCAGCGACAAAATGGCGCTGAAAATGAGCCGGGCGCAGCCGATCGACGAGTCCGAGGCGCCGCGGCTCTACCAGATCGTCCGCGAACTGACGACGCGCGCCGACTTGCCGATGCCGCGCCTCTACATGATCCCCCAGGATCAGCCGAACGCTTTCGCCACCGGCCGCAACCCGAAGCACTCGGCGGTGGCGGTGACCCGCGGGATCACCAAGCTGCTCTCCGAGGACGAGCTGCGCGGCGTCCTCGCCCACGAGCTCACCCACATCCGCAACCGCGACATCCTGATCCAGTCGGTCGCCTCGGCGATCGGCGCCGCGATCACCTACCTCGCCTACATGCTGATGTGGTTCGGCAACGACGACAACTCGCCGCTGAGCATGGTCTCGGCGCTGGCGATGGTCCTGCTGGCCCCGATCGCGGCCAGCATCATCCAGCTCTCGATCTCGCGCCAGCGCGAGTTCGCGGCCGACGCCGGCGGCGCCGAAATCTGCGGCAACCCGGAGTCGCTGGCCAGCGCTCTGCTCCGCCTCGAGCAGGGGGCGGCGGCGATGCCGATGCAGGTCAACCAGGCCGCCGAGCCTCTCTACATCGTCAAGCCCTTCAGCGGCAAGGGCATGGCCAGCCTCTTCTCGACCCACCCGCCGATCGAGGAGCGGGTCCGGCGCCTGCGCCAGATGCGCCCCACCTTCAGCTGAGACGGGCCAGAAACCTGGAAGCGAAAGCGGTCGCGGGAGCCATCCCGAGGCCGCTTTTTCTTTGCTCAAGACGCGACGAGCAGGTCCCGCTATACTTTTTGAAGTTAAAGCTGATCCGGATTAGGGGATTTCAATGGCAATCGACACCACGCGGGTCCAGATGATCGAGGAGATCGAACCCTTCGAGGCTGCAGAGGAGATCAACGGCGGCGACGTCGTCCTGATCGACACGCGCGAGCCGCACGAGTACCAGGAGGCGCACCTTGAGGGCGGCAAGCTGGTGCCGCCGGGGCTGCTGGCGGACGAAATCGCCACCGCCGCGCCCGACAAAACGGCGCGCACCATCCTCTACTGCCGCTCCGGCAACCGTTCCGCGCTCGCCGCCGCGCAGGTGCAGCAGCTCGGCTACGAGAACGTCGCCTCGATGAGCGGTGGCATCCTGCAGTGGCAGGAGCAGGGGCTGCCGGTCGTCGCCGCGCACGGGATGACCCCCGAGCAGCGCGAGCGCTACTCGCGCCACACGCTGCTGCCGGAGGTCGGAGTCGACGGCCAGGTGAAGCTGCTGAACGCGAAGGTGCTGCTGCTCGGCGCCGGCGGCCTCGGCGCCCCGACCGCCCTCTACCTCGCCGCCGCCGGTGTCGGCACGATCGGCCTCGTCGACGACGACGTCGTCGACGCTTCCAACCTGCAGCGCCAGGTGATCCACAACACCGAGCGGATCGGGATGCCGAAGACCACCTCGGCGCGGATCTTCATCGAGCAGCTCAACCCCGACGTCAAGGTCGTCGAGCACAACGGCCGCCTCGACGCCGGCAACATCCTCGAGGTAATGGAGGACTACGACATCGTCGTCGACGGCGCCGACAACTTCCCCACCCGCTACCTGCTGAACGACGCCTCGGTGCGGCTGCGCAAGCCGGTCGTCTCCGCCTCGATCCTCGGCTTCGACGGCCAGATCTCCACCTTCGTCCCCTTTGAGGGGCCCTGCTACCGCTGCCTCTACCCGACCCCGCCGCCGGCCGAGCTGGCGCCGAGCTGCTCCGCCAACGGGGTGCTCGGGGTGATGGCCGGGACGATGGGCACCCTGCAGGCCAACGAGGTGATCAAGCTGATCCTCGGCGCCGGTGAGCCGCTGGTCGGCCGCCTGCTCCTCTACGAGGCGCTCGGCACCAGCTTCACCGAGCTCAAGGTCCGCCGCGACCCCGACTGCCCGATCTGCGGCGAGAACGCCGAGCAGGTCCCGGAGTCGGAGATGGGCAAGTTCCCCGACTACGACGCTTTCTGCGCCGGCGCCGGCGGCGACCGCCAGTCGATCGCCTCATAGGTAGGATCCCCGCCCTCATGGCAACCGTTCGCATCCCCCCGGTGCTGCGCCCGAAAACGGGTGGCCAGTCCGAGGTCGAGGCCGGCGGCTCCGATGTCGGCGAGGTCCTGCGCTCGCTGACCGGAGAGTTCCCCGACACCCAGGACCAGCTCTTCGGCGAGGACGGCGAGCTCAACCGCTACGTCAACGTCTACCTCAACGACGAGGACGTGCGGGTGCTGGACGGTCTCGGGACCGGCGTCAAAGACGGCGACACCGTTGTGATCCTGCCGGCGATGGCCGGCGGCTGCGCCTAGAATCTCAGCGATCTAGAACCAAGCCGAGGAACTGCTTGGTTCTTTCTTGTTCCGGATGCTCTAGCACCTGCGCCGGGGGGCCCTCCTCGACGATCACGCCGCCGTCCATGAAGACGACGCGGTCGGCTACCTCGCGGGCGAAGCCGATCTCGTGGGTGACGACGATCATCGTCATCCCTTCCTCGGCCAGCTCCCGCATCGTGTCGAGGACTTCCTTCACCAGCTCGGGATCGAGCGCGCTGGTGACCTCGTCGAAGAGCATCACGTGCGGATCCATCGCCAGCGCCCGTGCGATCGCCACCCGCTGCTGCTGGCCGCCGGAGAGCGTTTCCGGATACTGGTTCAGCTTGTCGCCGAGGCCGACCCGCTCGAGCAGCTCGATGGCCTTCGCCCGCGCCTCCTGCTTCGAGCGACCTAGCACCCGTTCCTGGGCCAGGGTGACGTTCTGCATCGCGGTTTTGTGCGGGAAAAGATTGAACTGCTGGAACACGATCCCCACCCGCTGCCGGACGAAGTCGAGCTCCCAGCTCTCCGCGCCGGTCCCCGACCCGGGCCCCTTGCAGATGTCGTGGCCTTCGATGAAGATCTCGCCCTCCTCGGGGGGCTCGAGCAGGTTGACGCAGCGCAGGAAGGTGCTCTTGCCCGAGCCGCTGGGGCCGAGGATGCAGACGACTTCGCCCTTTCCCACCTCGAGGTCGACGCCCTTCAGCACCTCGAGACTGCCGAAGCGCTTGCAGATCCCCTCCAGCTTGACCATCGTCTCCGTCATCAGGCCACCTCGATGTGGGAGCCGCGAGTGATCTTGCCCTGGTTGCGTTTGATGAGTTTGTCGACCAGGCGAGCCATCGGCAACGTGATCACTAGGAACATGATCCCGGCCAGAACATAGGCGGAGGCGTTGAAGGTTTCCGCTTGGATTTCGCGGGCGATCAGAGCCGCCTCGCCGAAGGCGACGACGCTGACGAGGGTGGTGTCCTTCAGCAGTGAGATCAATTCGTTCAGCATCGGGGCCGGAATCTTGGTTACCGCTTGGGGAACGACAACGTGCCGCATCGCCTGTCCATGGCTCATCCCGAGCGAGCGCGCTGCCTCGACCTGGCCGCCCGGCACGGCTTCGATGCCGGCCCGGTAGACCTCGGCCATGTAGGCGCTGTAGACGAGGGTCAGCCCGAGAACGCCGTACCAGTAGGGATCGGGTTGGCCGAGCCAGTGGGGGATGCGGATGTCTTTGGGGATGAATTCGATGTAGGGGAGGCCGCCCGAGATCAAGAGGATCACGATCAGGATCGGGATCGACCGGAAGACGTCGATGTAGGCGATCGTCAGTGCCCGCAGCGGCATGAACTTCTTCCCGGGCAGCTGCCTGATCAGGGCGAGCAGCAGGCCAATGGTCAGGGCAAGGGCAGCGGCCACTACGAAGATCAGGAGGTTCTTCAGGAAGGCATCGAAGACTTCATCGAAGTGTTCCCCCATGAAGTTGAAGTCGAAGTACTGATTGAAGAATTCACCCATCGCTGTCTCCTGCGCGCCGCTCCCCGAAAAAGACGAGGGGCGCCATGATGGCGCCCCTCGCGTCTCAACTCAAACTCGACTTCGCGCTATTCCGCTTCGTGGGTAGCCGAGAAGATCGCCTTCGGCGGTTCGAGCTTGAACCACTTTTCGTAGATCTTCTTGTAAGTCCCGTCGTCGAGAACTTCTTCCAGCCCTTTGTTGATTTCTTCGAGCAGCTCGGTTTCGCCTTGGGCGACGGCGATTCCATACTCTTCTTCGGTCGGGACTTTTTCAGCGATTTCGACGCCGCCGGATTTTTCGACTGCGTTCTGGGCGACCGGCGCGTCGATGATCACGCCTTCGACGGTGCCGGCTTTGAGCGCGTTGACCGCGTCAGGGCCTTCCGGGTATGGCCGGACTTCGCTGCCGCCGAGTTCTTCTTTCGCCAGTTCTTGGCCGGTCGTGCCCTGCTGAACGGCCACCGTCTTGCCTTCGAGGTCTTCCAGCGATCCGACGTCGCTGCCTTCTTTGACCAGCACCGCCTGTTCGGAGAGGTAGTACGGGTTGGAGAAGTCGACCGCTTTCTCGCGTTCTTCGGTGATCGTCGCCGCCGAGATCACTGCTTCGAACTTGCCCTGCTGGACGTCGCGGAAGATCGTTTCGAACGAGGTGTCCTGGAATTCAGGCGTGCGGCCGATCCGTTCCCCGATCGCTTCCATCAGTTCGATGTCGAAGCCCGTGTAGTTGCCGGGTTTCCCCTGCTCGAACGGGGGATAGGGGATATCGGAGCCGACGGACAGCGGTTCGCCGCCCCCGCCTCCTTCAGCGCTGCCGCCACCGCCGCTGCTGCCGGTGGTGTCACTGCCGCCTCCGCAGCCGGTCGCCGCGACCGCGGCAAGTGCGAGCAGGAGGACCGCAAAGAGCGCGGTCAACCGGGACTTTCTCATTCGATTCCCTCCGATGCAGGATTGCCGGACGTGAAAAACCTACAAGCTGCTCCTTCCCATGCCCAGAGCAGGAGCTTTCGAATCCCGAGCCGACTGCGGAGGGCGGCTGCTCGATTTGAATGGACGGTGCCTTGAAGGCATACTCGAGGCGATGAGGGGTGGCCTTGCTGTCATCGGGTGGTTGGTGTTGGGGATGCTTTACCTCGCCTTCTACCTCGCGGTCAGGCACAAGGAAGTCCGCGCAGCCTGGGCGCGACGAGCAGAGGGCGACGAGTGGAGCTGGAAGCTGCTCATTCCCCGCGCTGAAGGGCCTTTGGTGGCGTGGGCCACCTTCGTCGTGTTCGGCCTGTTGGCTGCGATCTGGTTTTTTCAGGGGATCCTGTGGCTCGCGACCCCCAGCACCTCTTTGTGCCTAATTGGCCTCGCGCAAGGGATCTGGGGGCAGTCGCGGGAGGCCGCCCAACCAAGCCGGTAGTGGCTCAGTCTGAGGCCGCAGCGCTTAAGGTTGGCCTCTGGAATGGCCAAAAGGCACCCGAACATGTGGAAGTGGCTTCAGCTCCCGGGACTCGCGTTGGTCCTTCTGGGGCGTTTGCTTCCCTCCCTGATCCGCTGGACAGGATCACGTCAGGCTTAGGCGCCGTGCTCTTGCTGGCTTATGTCGGCATTGCCTCCTGGGACGACCGCCGCGAGCGACGGGCGGATCGATCCAGCAGCGCCGCGATCTCCTCCAAAGATGAGAGCTGATCGGAGACGCCCGCCAGGACAAGACGCTGAAGGAGCGCTACCCCACGCACCCGGCGATGGCTGCCAGCGTCGCCGATCACATCTGGACCTTGAAGAGATCGCGGCGCTGCTGGTTTAGCTAGCTGGTGCGGAGATAGCCAGCTCGCCGGAGAACAGACCTTGCCCGCTCCGACCGCTGCTCTGACTCACGAATCGTCCGGTCAATTCGCTTCTCGACCCTGTCGGCCTGTTCAATCGCGCGCTTGTTGTCGGCGATCCGCTTGTTGAGGGACTCTTTGGGACTCATTTGCCTTCTCCTGAGTCTCGCATCATCTGATCTAGAAGGATGTTGGACTCCGCTAGATCCCGCTTGAGATTGTCGATGGTTTCTCTGGCGTTTTCAAGCGACTCTTGTAGCCGCTGGTTCTCTGCATCCAGGTCGGACACCTGCTCTGAGACTTGCACCGGCCCTACCCAAACGGTAGTGGGTCAGTTTGAAGTCCCCCAGGGCCGCGATGAATAGGTTTCAGCGGTGCGGCGCTTTCAGCGGCTCTCAAAAGGGGAAGTCTTGTTCAGCCTAGGGGTGGCCTTGGCCGCTTTCGGGGCAGCAATCCTTCAAGCAGAACTACGGAGCGAGAACGCAGCTGCGGTCTGGGTTGTCATATCGGCGGCAGCAATTGTGCTCGGACTCCTTCTGCTGGCCGTCACGGCATATGAACATTTCAAGCATCGGCACGATGCCGCAGAACCGACTGAAGCCCAAAGGCTCTGCGCGGAACGGCTAAAACGAGTTGAGGCAAACGCTAATCATTTGGCGAACCAGCTCGGGAACTTTGACAATTGGTGGTGGGCGCTCAAGAACGACGAGCTGCCG
>Ga0307300_10000208_pt1 | contig 14790 bp, 18 predicted proteins | sample ER_DNA_181_FD_194492 | JGI IMG/M metagenome (GOLD analysis project Ga0307300, IMG submission 194492) | Bulk soil microbial communities from the East River watershed near Crested Butte, Colorado, United States - ER_DNA_181 | ecosystem: Environmental > Terrestrial > Soil > Floodplain | place... | reverse complement strand
CGCGGGCGCCGGGGACCCCGAGCATCCAGCGCAGGGGTCCCCGAGAACAGCCCGCGACGGGTCCCGCCAGCCAGAACGCTCCGTCCCTCATACTCCTCATCCGCCCATGGACCACATCCGAAACTTCAGCATCATCGCCCACATCGACCACGGCAAGTCGACGCTGGCCGACCGCATCCTCGAGCTCACCGGCGCCGTCGACCCGAAGAAAATGCAGGCGCAGCTGCTCGACTCGATGGACCTCGAGCGCGAGCGCGGGATCACGATCAAGGCCCAGGCCGTCCGGGTCGAGTACACCGCGCGCAACGGCGAGACCTACCACCTGCACCTGATCGACACCCCCGGCCACGTCGATTTCTCCTACGAGGTCTCGCGCAGCCTCGCCGCCTGCGAGGGGGCGCTGCTGGTCGTCGACGCCGCCCAGGGGGTCGAGGCGCAGACGGTCGCCAACACCTACCTGGCGATCGAGAACGGGCTCGAGCTGATCCCGGTGATCAACAAGGTCGACCTGCCCGGCGCCGAGCCGGAGCGGGTCGCGCAGGAGATCGCCGACCTGCTCGGCGGCGACCCCGAGGAAGCGCTGCCGATCTCGGCCAAGACCGGCGAGGGGGTGCTGGAGGTCCTGGAGGCGATCGTCGAGCGGATCCCGTCCCCCCGCGGCAAACCCGAGGCGCCCACCCGGGCCCTCATCTTCGACTCCGAGTTCGACCCCTACCGCGGCGTCATCGCCTACGTGCGGATGGTCGACGGCTCCTTCGGCAAGGGCGACCGGATCCTGGCGATGCAGAACGGGACCCAGGCTGACATCGACGACATCGGCTTCTTCCGGCCGACGATGATCGGGGTCGAGGGGATGGACGCGGGCGACGTCGGCTACCTGATCACCGGGATCAAGGACGTGACCAAGCTGCGCGTCGGCGACACCCTGACCACGCAGGCCAACCCCGCCGGCGAGCCGCTGGAGGGCTACCGCGAGGTGCGGCCGATGGTCTTCTGCGGCCTCTTCCCGATCGACACCGACCGCTACGAAGACCTCCGTGACGCGCTCGAGAAGCTCTCGCTGAACGATGCCGCCCTCTCCTGGGAGCCGGAGACCTCCGAGGCGCTGGGGTTCGGCTTCCGCTGCGGCTTCCTCGGCCTCCTCCACATGGAGATCGTGCGCGAGCGGCTGGAGCGCGAGTACGACCTCGACCTGCTGGCGACGACCCCGAACGTGCGCTACCTCGTGAACCTGACCAACGGCGAGACGAAGGAGGTGCACAGCCCTACCGAGATGCCGGATCCCGCGACGATCGAGTCGATCGAAGAGCCCTACATCCGCGCCACGATCATCTGCCCGAAAGAACAGGTCGGCGCCGTGATGGAGCTCTGCCAGCAACGCCGCGGCACCCACGTCGACATGCACTTCCTCAGCCCGCAGCGGGTGCAGATCCGCTACGACCTGCCGCTGGCCGAAATCGTCCTCGACTTCTTCGACCTCCTCAAGAGCTCCACCCGCGGCTACGCCTCGCTCGACTACGAGCCGATCGGCAACCGCGCCTCCGACCTGGTCAAAGTCGACATCCTTCTCGCCGGCGACCGCGTCGACGCGCTCTCGATCATCGTCTTCCGCGACTTCGCCTACGACCAGGGCAAGCGCCTGGTCGGCCGCCTGCGAAAGACGATCCCGCGCCAGCTCTTCGACGTCCCGGTCCAGGCCGCGGTCGGCTCCAACATCCTCGCCCGCGAGACGGTCAAGGCCCTGCGCAAGGACGTCACCGCGAAGCTCTACGGCGGCGACGTCACCCGCAAGAACAAGCTGCTGAAGAAGCAGAAAGCGGGGAAGAAGCGGATGAAGTCGGTGGGGCGGGTCGAAGTGCCGCAGGAGGCGTTCCTGGCGGTGCTGGAGATTGACGAGTAGAAAAACGCAGCTGCGCGGCAGGGCCGCTGGCTGCACGGCCAGTTAGAGTGCCGGTCCATGGCTCTCAAGACCGATGCAGTTGGGAAGGAATGGCCCGGGTCCACGTACCAGGTGGGGCGGGAGAAGATCAAGGAGTACGCGAACGCGCTGGGGATCGACAACCCGGTCCACTTCGACGTCGAGGCGGCCCGCGCCGCCGGCTTCCGCGACGTCGTCGCGCCGCCGATGTTCGCCGTCGTCTACAGCAGCCCGGCCGTGGCGCCGGCGATCCTCGACCCCGAGGTCGAGCTCAACTTCGCGGCGATGGTCCACGGCGGCCAGGCCTTCGAGTGGGACGAGCCCGCCTGCTCGGGCGACGAGATCACGACCGCCGCCAAGTGCCTCTCGATCGAGGAGAAGGACGGCAAGGGCTTCTACGTGTTCGAGACCAACAGCGTCAACCAGGACGGGGCCCAGGTCGCCCGTGGCACCTGGACGCTGATCGTCAGGGGGGTATAGGAGATGAGCAACTTCAACGCAGGCGACGCGGTCCCGGAGCTGCGCGTCACCCCGGACAAGTACCTGCCGCACCGCTACGCCGGCGCCTCGGGGGACTTCAACCCGATCCACATTGACGACGAGTTCGCCAAGGCCGTCGGGCTGCCGCGCAACATCCTGCATGGCCTCTACTCGATGGGGCTGGTGGCGAAAGCCAACGCCGCCCTCGCCGACGGCAACCCGCGGGCGCTGAAGCGGCTTTCGGTGCAGATGCGCGGGATGGGCGTGCCCGAGCAGGAGATCGTCGTCACCGGCACGGTCAAATCTGCCGACGGCAGCCGGGTCGTGGTCGACACCGTTGCCGCCCAGGGTGAGACGACCCTGATCAAGAACGCCGAGGCCGAGCTCGAGCTTTAGCGGCGGAGGAGGGGTCGGGGGGACCCCCTCCAGACACATCTCGCTATCGCTCGATGTTGAGTGTCTGGAGGAGGTCCCCCCGACCCCTCCTGATCGCGCTTTTGGTGGTTTCTAGAATGGGGCGCATGCTTTCGGAGCGACAGGAGCTGATTTTGCGGTTGGTGGTCGAGGCCCACCAGGGTTCGGCGCGGCCGGTGCCTTCCAAGGAGGTGGCCGAGCGGCCGGAGATCGGGTGGGGGCCTTCGACTGTGCGGGCCGAGCTGGCAGCGCTGGAGGCGGCCGGCTACCTGACCCATCCGCATACCTCTGCGGGACGGGTGCCGACGGACGTCGGCTACCGGCGGTATGTCGATTTGATGGTGGAAGAGGGATCGGCGCCGGTGGCGAACGTCGAGCTGGAGATGACGCGCCTGCGCCGCGAGGTCGACGAGGCGATGCGGGAGACGACGACGGCGCTGGCCCGGGTCACCGACCTGGTGGCGATGGCGACGGCGCCGCAGGCGAGCCTGACGGCGACGATCCACCGGGTCGAGGTCCTGCGCCTGCAGCCGAACAAGGTGGTCGTGATCGCGATCGCCTCAACCGGTGACGTCACCCGCCGCGTCTACACCTTCGAGAGGCCGGTCGACAGCGGTCTCGTCGAATGGGCCTCCAGCTACCTCAACGAGCGTCTCTCCGGCCTCGGGGTGGGGGCACGGATGATCGCCTCGCGGCTCGCCGACCCGGAGCTGAGCGGGCTCGAGGCCGACTTCGTCGCCACCCTCGGCCGCACCTTCACCGACCTCGTCGCCGAGGAAGGCGGCGAGCTCTACCTGGAGGGGACCTCGCGCCTGCTCTCCGACGCCCACCTGCCCGATTTGCCGCGAGCCGACGAGCTGATGACGGCGCTGGAGCGGCGCGCCGACGTGCTGCGGATGCTGCGCTCGACGCTCGAGGAGCGCTCGGTCTTCTTCTGGATCGGCGGCGAGAACCCGCAGCCGGAGCTGCGCTCGGTCAGCGTGATCGGCGCCAACTACGGCCTCGGCCACCGCAACCTCGGCGCCGTCGGCGTCGTCGGGCCGCTGCGGATGGACTACGCGACCGCGATCGCCTCGGTCCGCCTCGCCGCCCGCGAACTCTCCCGTTACTTCGAGACCGTCTACTCGGATTAGCCGATGCCGCGCGACTACTATGAGGTCCTCGGCGTCAGCCGGGAGGCGAGCGAGACCGAGATCAAGAAGTCGTTCCGGCGGCTGGCGCGGGAGCTGCACCCCGACGTCAACCAGGAGCCCGACGCCGAGGACCGGTTCAAGGAGGCGGCCGAGGCCTACGAGGTCCTCTCCGACGCCGAGCGGCGCCGCACCTACGACGCCTACGGCCATGAAGGCCTGCGGTCCGGCGGTTTCGACCCCGGTGCCGGCTTCGGCTCGATCGACGACATCCTCCAGGCCTTCTTCGGTGGTGGCGGCGGGTTCGGCTTCGGCGGCCGCCGCGGACCTGCCGGCGGCGGCGACATCGGCGTTGCCGTCGAGGTCGAGCTGGCCGAGGTGGCGACCGGCGTGCGGCGTGAGATCACCTACGACGCCGTCGCCCCCTGCGAGCACTGCCACGGCAACGGCGCCGAGCCGGGGACGCCGATCACGACCTGCGAGCGCTGCGGCGGTGCCGGCGAGCTGCGGCAGGTGGCGCGGACGCCGTTCGGGCAGATGGTCCGCGCCACCGCCTGCGACGCCTGCGGCGGCGCCGGCAAGATCCCGCAGCAGCCTTGCGAGACCTGCGGCGGCAGCGGCCGCACCCGGCAGAGCCGGACCAGCGCGATCGAGGTCCCGGCCGGGATCGAAGACGGCCAGCGGATGCGGATCGCCGGCGCCGGCCACGCCGGCGAGGCGGGCGCGGCCCCCGGCGACCTCTACGTCGAGGTCCGCGTCGCCGAGGACGAGCGCTTCGAACGCGAGGGCACGGACCTGATCAGCACTGTCTCGATCCCGGCGACCGAGGCGATGTTGGGCACGACGGTGACGGTGCCGACCCTGGAGGGCGAGGAGGAGATCGAGGTGGCCGCGGGCACGCAGCCGGGTCACCAGTACGTGTTGAAAGGGCTCGGCCTGCCGCGCCTGAACGGCCGCCGCCGCGGCAGCCAGCGGGTGATCCTCGACGTCTTCGTCCCCACCAACCTCAACGCCGAGCAGCGCGAGATCGCCGAGAGCCTCGACGAGAGCCTCGAGGACGACAACCTCGCGCCGCGGCACGGCGGCGGGCTCTTTTCCCGCGTCCGCCGCGCCTTCGGTTGATGCCGGTTCGCCCTTGATCCGGCTCGCGGTCCGCTGTGTGCCCGAGCAGGCGGAGCTCGTCCTCGCCGAGCTGACCGTCCTCGCCCCCAACGGAGTCGAGGAGGAGCGGGGCCCCGGCTACGTCGAGTACGCGATCTACGGCGGCGAGGGGGAGCTGCCCGATCTGGGCGACCTCGACGCCGCGGTCGCCGGCGGCCGGGTCGAGGTCAGCTCGACGGAGATCCCCGACGACTGGGCCGACCGCTGGCGCGACTTCCATAAGCCGCTGCTGGTCGCCGGGCGGCTCTGGCTGCGCCCCTCGTGGGAGCCGGCGCGGGAGGGGACGGTCGACGTCGTCGTCGATCCCGGACAGGCCTTCGGCACCGGCGCCCACCCGACCACCCGGCTCTGCCTCGGGTTCCTTTGCGAGATGGAGGCGGCGGGCGAAGCCCGCGCTTCTCTGATCGACCTCGGCACCGGCTCCGGCGTCCTCGCGATCGCCGCGGCGAAGCTCGGCTGGGGGCCGATCCGCGCCTACGACCACGAGCCGGCGGCGATCGAGGCCGCCGCGACCAACGCCGAGGCCAATGCGGTTGAGCTTCGCCTGGAGCGGATGAACCTGCGCGAGCGCCTGCCCGAGCTGGCGCCGACCGTGGTCGCCAACATGACGGCGCCGATCCTGAAGGCGGTGGCAGGGCAGATCGAGGCGGCGCCAGAGACCCTCGTCTGTTCCGGGATCCTCCCGCATGAGCTCGACGAGGTGGCCGCGGCTTTCGCGGCGCCAGGGCTGCGGGAGATCGAGCGTCGCCGGGACGGCGACTGGGCCGCGCTGCTGCTCCGTCGCAGCTGAGAGATAGGGTTCCCGCCGATGGTCCTGGCGAACATCACCGACTACAGCGTGGGGTTGTTCATCCACATCCTCGCCGTGGTCCTCACCTTCGGGCCCACCTTCGGGTACGGCTTCCTCTTCTCGGTCCTGCCCAAGTACCCGCGGGCGGCGCCGGGGCTGATCAGGGGGATCCAGAAGATCGACCACTACCTGATCACCCCGGGGCTGATCGTGATCCTGCTCGCCGGCATCTACCTGCTGGCAGAAGGACCCTGGGAGAGCAGCGAACCCTTCATCACCGTCGGCTTCGTCGCGATCATCGCCCTCTTCGGGCTCCAGCACGCGTTCTTCCGCCCCCAGGAGGCGAAGGCCAGGGAGCTGGCCGAACGCGACCTGAAGAGCGGAGACACCCTCAGCGCCGAGTTCGAAGCGGTCTCGCGGCGGCTCGGCACCGTCGGGCCGATCGCCGGGTTGATCGTCGTCGTGACGATCTTCTTCATGACCGTCAAGCCCTGACGCCCTGTCCGGCGCGACTCCACAGTTGAGCCCGGCCCAGCCGGTCGGCATGTTCGACTCCGGGGTCGGCGGCCTGACGGTGTTGCACGAGTGCCTCGTCTCGCTGCCCCAGGAGGACTTCCTCTACCTCGGCGACACGGCGCTGTTCCCCTACGGCGACAAGGACCCGGAGGAGCTGCGGCGGCGAATCGCGCGGATCTCCGGGATGCTGCTCGACCGGGGCGCCAAGCTCCTGGTGATCGCCTGCAACACGGCGACCTCGGTCGGCCAGGACGTGGCCTGCGAAGTCGCCGCCGAGCGCGGGGTGGAGGTGGTGCCGGTGGTCGAGCCTCAGGCCGAGATCGCGGCCGCGATCTCGGCCAATGCGCGGGTGGGGGTGCTGGCGACGCCGAATACCGTCGACAGCGGCGCCTACCGGCGGGCGCTGGAATCGATCGGGCGCGGACTCGAGGTGATCGAGGTCGCGGCGCCCGACCTCGCCTCGTTCATCCAGGACGGGGCGCTGTTCGACGAGGACACGATGGCGATGGCCCGCACCTACTGCCGGCCGCTGATCGAGGCGGAGGTCGATACTCTGATCCTCGGCTGCACCCACTACCCCCTGGTCGCCCCGATGCTGCAGCGGATCCTCGGCCGCGACGTGCGCCTGGTCAGCGGCGGCCACGCGGTTGCCGCGGCGGTGCAGCGGTCCCTGGAGGGGTCCGGCCTGGCCCGCGAGCCCCGCGGAGAGGGCAGCTACGAGTTCCTCTGCACCGGCGACTGCGACGCCTTCCACGCGATCGGCACCCGCTTCCTGCAGATGCCGCTGGGCGAGGTCGAGCAGGTCAAAATCTGAGATCTGCGCCGAAGTTGGCGCAGATTGGCGCGTTCTGCGCGCCACACGTGCGGCGGGACCCGCCAGGCTTCCCCGCATGCCCACTCTGACGTCGAGCAATACCGTATATACTCACCCTGTGGCCAAGGTGATGATCTCCATTCCCGACCAGCTTCTGGCGCTGATCGACCAGCACGTCGAAGCCGCCCACGAAACCCGAAGCGGCTTCCTGCAGCGGGTTGCGAAGCGGGAGCTGGAGGGCGCCGCACGCCACGAACGCGCAGAGATCGAGCGGCTGCTGAACGAGATTCAGCCTCTTGACTTCGGTGGCGTCAACGCCACCCAGCTCGTTCGCGAGGACCGGGAATCCCACTAGAAGTGCTCCTCGTCGACGCCAGCGTCTGGGTGAGCCTGGTCGAGCGCGACAGCCCCCATCGGGAGGCCGCTATGAGCCTCGTCCGCGAGCGGACCCAGGAGCTGAACGCTCTCGATCTGACGCTTTACGAGGTCGCCAACGCGATCGGGGTCAAGCAGGGGGATGCGGGCGAGGCGAGCCGGGTCAATCGACTCCTGCTCAGGTGCTGTCGCGACCGCGTTCTCGCGGTCGAGGCGGAACTGATCGACTCCGCCGTGCGGATCGCTCTCGAACACGGTCTGACCGCCTATGACGCGGCCTACGTGGCGGCGGCCCGCCGCCACGACATGACCTTGGTCAGCGCCGACGTCCGCGACCTTGCCTCCAAGGGCTTGGCGGTCACTCCCGACGCCGCCGTTTACCCTTAAGGCGATGGCGGTTCTCGAACGGGTACAGGACGACGTCAGGTCGGCGATGAAAGCGCGCGACCGCGAGCGCGCGGGCGCGCTGCGGCTGATCGTCGACGTGCTGCAGCAGGACGCGAAGCTGGGCAAGGGCGACGAGGTCGCGGTCCTGCAGCGCGAGCGCAAGAAGCGGGTCGAGGCCGCGGAGGCCTACGAGAAGGCGGGGCGCGCCGAGCAGGCGAGCGCCGAGCGCTTCGAGGCGGAGCTGATCGAGGCCTACCTGCCGCAGCAGCTCTCCGACGAGGAGCTGGGAGAGCTGGTCGAGGCGGCGATCGTCGAGACCGGCGCCAGCGAGCAGCGGCAGATGGGCCAGGTGATGTCGGCGCTGATGCCGAAGCTCGGCGGCCGCGCCGACGGCAAGCGGGTCAGCGCCGCGGTGCGAGAGAAGCTGGGTCCCTGAGCTTTGGCCCGCCGGCAGCTGACCCTCGACAACAACGTCGCGGCCGAGCTGGCCGGCTCGGAGGACAGCGTGCTCCGAGCCCTGCGGGGGAAACTGGAGGCTGACCTGCACCTGCGCGGCAACGTGCTGACCCTGGAGGGGGAGCCCGACGACGTCGCCGCCGCCGCCGCCGTGGTCGATGAGATGGTCGAGCTGATCGAGCAGGGACACGACGTCGCCCCGGGGACGATCGAAGCGGTGACGGGGGCGCTGGACGCAGATGAGAGCCCGACGGAGATCCTCGAGGACGTCGTCTGGCGCCACCGCAACACCAGGGTCGCGCCGAAAACGCTGAACCAGAAGCGCTACGTCGACTCGATCCGCCGCCACACGATCACCTTCGGGATCGGCCCTGCCGGCACCGGGAAGACCTTCCTCGCCGTGGCGATGGCGGCGGCGGCGCTGACCGAACGCAAGGTGCAGCGGATCATCCTCACCCGCCCCGCGGTCGAGGCGGGCGAGCGCCTCGGCTTTCTTCCCGGCGACATCCAGGCCAAGGTCGATCCTTACCTGCGGCCGCTCTTCGACGCCCTCTTCGACATGCTCGACCCCGACCGCGTCAACGGCTACTTCGAGCGCAACGTGATCGAGGTGGCGCCGCTGGCCTTCATGCGCGGACGCACCCTCAACGACTCCTTCGTGATCCTCGACGAGGCCCAGAACACGAGCCCGGAGCAGATGAAGATGTTCCTCACCCGGCTCGGCTTCAACTCGCGGATGGTGGTGACCGGCGACATCACCCAGATCGATTTGCCGACCGACCAGCGCTCGGGCCTGATCGCGGTCAGCGACATCCTCAGCGACGTCCAGGACATCTCCTTCGTCCGCTTCGGCGGCGAGGACGTCGTCCGCCACAAGCTGGTGCAGCGGATCGTCGCCGCCTACGACGAGCATGGCTCTCGCGAGCGCGGCGCCCGCGCCGAACACGGGCCGACGCCGCGTTCGTGAGCGCCGACCTCGCCGACGTCCCGCCAGAGCTGCGCGACGCCGTCGCCGCCGCGCTGCGGGCGGCCGGGGTCGAGGATGGCCACCTCGCGGTCGAGATCGTCGACGCCGAGCGGATCCGCGGGCTGAACCGCGAGCACCGCGGGAAGGACAAGCCGACCGACGTCCTCGCCTTCCCGATCGACGAACTCGACCCGGTCGCCGGCCCGCGGGAGCTCGGCGACGTCGCGATTTGCCCCGAGCACTGCTCCAACGTGACCGAGGCCGCGGTCCACGGCGTCCTCCACCTCTGCGGCCACGACCACGAGAGCGACGACGGCGAGATGCTGGCCCTGCAGGCCAGGGTGCTCGCGGGGCTGCGATGACCCGCTCCGGCTTCGTCGGCCTCGCCGGCCGCCCCAACGTCGGCAAGTCGACCTTGGTCAACGCGATCGTCGGTTCCCACGTCGCGATCGTCTCGAGTCGCCCGCAGACGACCCGCCGCGCGATCCGGGGTGTCGCCACCGACCCCGAGGCCGAACGGCAGCTGGTGCTGGTCGACCTGCCGGGGGTGCAGCGGCCTCGTGACGTCCTCACTGAACGGATGCAGGGGCGGGTCGAACGCGAACTTGCCGAATCCGACGTCGTCCTCTTCGTCGTCAACGGCGAGGAGGGGGTGGGGCCGGGAGATCGCTTCATCGTCCGGGCGCTGCTCGGCGCCGGCGCCGACCTGCCGGTGATCTGCGCCGTCAACAAGGCCGATCGGCTCGGCCCCAACGAGCTGGTTCCGGTGCTGGCGCAGATCGGCGAGATGGAGGGTGTCGACGAGGTCTTCCCGATCAGCGCCAAGACGGAGGAGGGCATCCAACCGCTGCTCGAGCGCCTCGGCGAGCTGATCCCCGAGGGGCCGTACATGTACCCGCCGGAGGACAGCAGCGACCAGTCGAGCGAGCTGCTGCTGGCCGAGCTGATCCGCGAGCAGGTGCTGAACCGGACCCGGCAGGAGGTTCCCCACTCGGTTGAGGTCAAAGTGCTTGAGGTGGAGCCGCGAGAGGACGAAATCGTCACCGTCGTCGCGGAGATATGGGTGGAGACCGAGTCCCAAAAGGGCATCCTGATCGGTCGCGGCGGCAAGAAGATCGGCGAGATCGGCCCCGCCGCACGCCGCTCCCTGGAGCGCGAGCTCGGCTCCCAGGTCCACCTCGACCTCACGGTACGCGTCCGCCGCAACTGGCGCCGGGACGAAGACCTGCTCGACCGGCTCGGCATCGAGTAGCGACGCGGCGTTTACGATTCCCCGGATGTTTCCCGAAATCGAGTTCGACCAGCAGGGGCTGGTCCCGTGCGTCGTCCAGGACTTTGCCTCCGGCGAGGTGCTGATGCTCGCCTACATGAGCTCGCGCTCGCTGGAACTGACGCTCGAGACCGGTGACCTGCATTTCCACAGCCGCTCGCGCGACGAACTCTGGAAGAAGGGGGAAACCTCGGGCAACCTGATGCACCTGCGCCAGCTCCGCTACGACTGCGACGGCGACTCGCTGGTGGCGCTGGTCGATCCGGCAGGCCCTGCCTGCCATACCGGTGAGCGCAGCTGCTTCTACCGCGAGGTGCTGGGCTCGGCTTCGCCTCGCAGGGACGCGCCGGCGGCGGACGGCGAGCCGTTTCCAGTCACCTTCGAAGCGCTGCCGGCGCTGGAGCGGACGATCCGCCACCGCGCCCTGCAGCGTCCCGACGGCAGCTACACCGTGAAGCTGCTCGACGACCGCGCCCTGATCGGCGAGAAGGTCGAAGAGGAGGCGGAGGAGGTGGTCCGGGCCGGCCGCGAGGAGAGCGACGAGCGGGTGGCCGAAGAGGCCGCCGACCTGCTCTACCACCTGAGCGTGCTGCTGGCCTCGCGCGGGATCTCGCAGGCGAAGGTGATGGAAGTGCTGAATGCACGTAGCGGCTGACTCCGAGATCCGCCTCGAGCCGAGCCTCGAGGAGGCGCGGGAGCTGGCGCGCGAGGGCAACGTGGTGCCGGTGCGCGCCCGCTTCGTCGACGACTGCGAGACGCCGGTCTCCGCCTTCCTCAAGCTGCGCGCGGGGGAGCCGGAGGGAGCGCCCTGCTTCCTGCTCGAGTCGGCCGAGCAGGGCCAGGTCGGCCGCTACTCCTTCGTCGGCCTGCGCCCGCGGGCGCTGCTGCGCTGGAGCGACGGCGTCCTCTCGGAGTGGAGCGGGGAGGAGACGAGCCCCGGCACCGCGCCGAGCAAGCAAGACCCCGCTCCGGATCCATACGCGGCGGTGGCGGAGCGGCTGAGCGAGTACCGGCCGGCGCCGGTGCCCGGGCTGCCGCCCTTCGCCGGCGGCGCCGTCGGGTTCTTCGCCTACGACCTGGTGCGGACCGTGGAGCCGCTGGGCGAGCCCAACCCCGACCCGCTCGGGCTGCCGGACATGGCGCTGATGGTGACCGACGCGATGCTGGTCTTCGACCACCTGCGGCACGAGCTGACGATCCTCGCCTGCGCCTTCGTCGAGGAGGACGGCGGCGTCGAGGAGGCCTACGAGCGCGCGGCGGCGACAATCGCCGAGATGCGCGAGCGCCTGCGCGGCGCCGTCCCGGTCCCCGATCGTCCCTCGATCGCTGCCTCTCCCGAATTCGTCTCCAACATGAAGCGCGAGGAGTTCGAAGCGATGGTCAGCCGGATCATCGAGTACGTCCACGCCGGCGACGCCTTCCAGGTCGTTCCCTCGCAACGCTTCTCGGCGCCCGCCCCCGTCGAAGCCTTCTCGGTCTACCGCGGCCTGCGCGCGGTCAACCCGTCTCCCTACATGTACTTCCTCGAGTTCGGCGACTTCCAGATTGCCGGCGCCTCGCCCGAGCCGCTGGTCACGGTCGAAGGACGCCGGGTCTCGAGCCGGCCGATCGCCGGCACCTCCCCGCGCGGCGACAGCGAGGACGAGGACCGGCGCCTCGCCGAGCGCCTGATCAACGACCCGAAGGAGCGGGCCGAGCACGTGATGTTGGTCGACCTCGGCCGCAACGACCTCGGCCGGGTCTGCGAGTACGGCAGCGTCAAGGTCGACGAGCTGATGGTCGTCGAGACCTACTCCCACGTCCTCCACATCGTCAGCCAGGTGTCCGGCAGATTGAAAGAGGGTGTGAGCGCCATGGACGTGATGCGCTCCTGCCTGCCGGTGGGCACCCTCTCCGGTGCTCCGAAGGTGCGGGCGATGCAGATCATCGACGAGCTCGAGAAGGTCAAGCGTGGGGGGTACGGCGGCGCCGTCGGCTACCTCTCCTGGAACGGCGACCTCGACACCGCGATCCACATCCGCACTGTCGTCTGCAAGGACGGGCAGCTGCACGTGCAGGCCGGCGGCGGCACCGTCGCCGACGCCCAGCCCGCCTACGAGTACACCGAGTCGGTGAACAAGGCGCGCGCGGTCTTTCGCGCGGTAGAGGTCGCCTGCGAACAACCGGATTGGAGCTAGCGATGCGGGTGCTGGTCATCGACAACTACGACTCCTTCACCTACAACCTCGTCCAGTACCTGGGCGAGCTCGGGGCCGAGGTCGAAGTCGTCCGCAACGACAAGGCGACCGTCGCCGAGCTGCTGGAGCGAGAGCCCGACCGCCTCGTCGTCTCGCCAGGTCCGTGTACGCCGGCCGAGGCGGGAATCTCCGGTGAGGCGATCAGGGCCTTCGGCGAGGCCGGGACGCCCGTGCTCGGCGTCTGCCTCGGCCACCAGGCGATGGTCGAGGTCTTCGGCGGCAAGGTCGTCCAGGGGGAGCCGATCCACGGCAAGGACGGTGAAGTCGAGCACGACGGGAAGAGCATCTTCGCCGGGCTGCCGAGCCCGATGGTCGCCGGCCGCTACCACTCGCTCGTCGCCGACCCCGACCTGCCGGAGGAGCTGGAGCTGACCGCCAGCCTCGGCGAGGTGGTGATGGGCGCGCGGCACCGGGAGCTGCCGGTGGAGGGGGTCCAGTTCCACCCCGAGTCGGTCCTCACCCCGCAGGGCAAGCACCTGCTCGCCAACTTCATCGGCAAGGGAGAAGCCGATGCCTAACGACGTCGTCAGCCGCGCGATCGACGCGGTCTGCGCCGGCGACCACCTGACCGCCGACCACGCCTCGGCGGTGCTGAGCGAGATCATGGAGGGGCGGGCCGACCCGGTCCAGACCGGAGCCTTCCTGATCGCCCTGCGGGCCAAGGGAGAGACCGTGCCCGAGCTGGTCGGGCTGGCGCGGACGATGCGCGAACTGGCGGCCCCGGTGCAGACCGCTCGCCACGATCTCGTCGACACCTGTGGCACCGGCGGCGGCCCCTCGACCTTCAACGTCTCAACCACCGCGGCCCTGGTCGCCGCCGGCGCCGGCGCCGCGATCGCCAAGCATGGCAACCGCTCCAACACCAGCAAGTGCGGCTCGGCAGACCTGCTGGAGGCGCTCGGGGTCAACGTCGAGATCGAGCCGACCAGGGTCGGGCGCTGCATCGACGAGGTCGGCTTCGGGTTCATGTTCGCGCCCAAGCATCATGCTGCGATGGCGCACGTCATTCCCGCTCGCAAAGCGCTCGGGGTGCGGACGATCTTCAACTTCCTCGGGCCGCTGACCAACCCCGCCGGTGCCAACCGCCAGCTCCTCGGCGTCGCCGACCGCCACTTCCAGGAGACGATCGCCGAGGCGCTGATCGGGCTCGGCAGCGAACGGGCGCTGGTCGTCGCCGCCGAGGACGGCCTCGATGAGCTCTCGCTCGCCTCACGCACCCGGGTGATCGAGGTCGCCGACGGACGCACCTCGGAGTGGTTCGTCGAGCCGGGCCAGCTCGGCCTGGCACCGGCAGGTCTGGAGCGGGTCGCCGGCGGCACCCCGGAGGAGAACGCCGCCGTCACCCGGGGGGTCCTGTCCGGCGAGGCGGGACCGCACCGCGACCTCGTCCTCCTCAACGCCGCCGCCGCCCTCTACGTGGGTGGCCTCGCCGCCGACCTCCAGGAGGGGGCGACGAAAGCCGCCGAGGCGATTGACTCCGGGGCGGCAGCGGACGTGCTGGAGCGCCTGATCGAGGCAACGGCCGTCCCCGCGGTCTAGTCTCTGGAGCCTCAAGTGGGAATGATGGAGCAGCTCATCGCCGGGGCCCGCGAGGGGGTGGACACGCGTCGTCGCGACCTTCCCCAGGCCGATCTCGAAGCGCGCCTCTCGGTCCGGGGGGAGGATCGCCCCTTCAACGAGGCGCTGGCCCGGCCCGGCATCTCGGTGATCGCCGAGTTCAAGCGCCGCTCCCCCAGCGCCGGCCAGCTTGCCGGCGAGCAGGTCGACGTCGCCTCCCAGGTGGCGGCCTACGAGCGCGGCGGAGCCGCCGCGCTCTCGGTGCTGACCGACGAGCCGCACTTCGGCGGCTCGCTCGTGGACCTGCGGGCAGCACGC
>Ga0307300_10000199_pt1 | contig 15141 bp, 10 predicted proteins | sample ER_DNA_181_FD_194492 | JGI IMG/M metagenome (GOLD analysis project Ga0307300, IMG submission 194492) | Bulk soil microbial communities from the East River watershed near Crested Butte, Colorado, United States - ER_DNA_181 | ecosystem: Environmental > Terrestrial > Soil > Floodplain | place... | reverse complement strand
CGAGCCGCTGAAGACCTGGAAGCTGACCGCCGAGGACTGGCGCAACCGCGAGAAGCGCACCGCCTACGAGCAGGCGATCGAGGACATGCTGGAGCGGACCGACCACCCGCTGGCCCGCTGGCACCTGGTCGAGGCCGACTCCAAGCGCTTCGCCAGGGTCAGGGTGGTGGAGACGGCCATCATCGAGATCGAGCGGGGCATGCGCGACCGCGGCTTCGAGCCGCCCGAGCCCCGCCCCCGGCCCCCGGCCAAGACCAAGGTCAAGGCCAAGGACCGCGACAAGGCGAAGACCCGGCGCGGTTGACGCGGTCGCGCCCGCTCGGCGCGAACCCGCCGCAACGCTGCGGTGCGCTTGACACGGACGATAGCGTCCCAAGCGCCTTCCCCCCGGCGAACGCAAGGTGATCCACGGTGCTCCGTAACGCGCCCATCCGGACCAAGCTGGTCGTCTCCCTGCTGGGCCCGCTGCTGGTGCTGGCCGTCGTCGGCCTGGTCGGCATCCGCCAGAACCAGGCCGAGAGCGACCGGGCCGCCCGCAGCACCACCTACGCCCGCCTGGCCGCCGGCCTCGCCCCCCTCATCCACGAGCTCCAGGCCGAGCGCAGCCTGTCGACCAGCTACATCGACAGCGGCCGCAAGCAATGGGGCGCCCGCCTGGCCGAGCAGCGGCACCAGGTGGACGGCGTGGCCGCCGCCTACCGGGCCAGCGCCCAGCGGCTTGGCGCCGACGACCGGCTGCTGGCCGAGAAGATCGAGTACGGCCTGGCCGAGCTGGGCCGCCTCGGCCAGCAGCGCAAGGCGGTCGACAGCGCCCCGATCAAGCCCGAGGACCTGGAGGCCGAGCCGAGCATCGAGCTGCACGAGGAGGAGGGCGAGGAGGACCTCGAGAACGCCGTCGAGCACGGCCACGGCCCGATCGACACCCCCGGCAAGGCGCTGGAGCAGTACACCGACACCATCAGCGACCTGCTGGACATCAACACCGAGATCGCGCCCGGCTCCAACGACGAGGCGCTGCTGAAGGGCGTGGCCGCCTCGGTCGCGCTGGCCAGGGCCAAGGACTTCGCCGACAGCCAGCGCAGCCTCATGCAGCGGGTGTCCGCGGCCAAGCGCTTCCAGGGGGCCGAGCACACCCGGCTCAGCGCCCTGGTCGCGGCCGAGACCATCTACCGGGCCCAGTTCGAGGCCAGCGCCACCGAGGCCCAGCATGAGTTCTTCGAGGACATGGTCTCCGGCGACGACGTCGAGGCCGTCGAGCGCGACCTGGACGCCGCCCTGGGAAGCAGCGACAAGCTGCCCAAGCTCGGCGTCGACCCGCAGGACTGGTTCGACGCCATGACCGTCAAGCTGGACCGCATGCGCACGGTCGAGGAGCGCCTGAGCAGCGACGTGATCGCCACCAGCTCCGCCCTCCAGCGCGGCGCCGACCGCCGGGCCTGGCTGTACAGCCTGCTGCTGGCCGCCGGCGTGGTACTGGCCCTGGTCCTGGCCCTGGTCACCGCCCGCTCCCTGATCCGTCCCATGCGCCGCCTGGAGGCGGCGGCCGAGGAGACGGCCGAGCGCCGCCTGCCCGGGGTGGTGCAGCGGCTCCAGGAGGGCGAGCAGGTCGACCTGCAGGCGGAGTCGGCGCCGCCCATCGAGGTCCGCTCCAGGGACGAGATCGGCCACCTGGCCGAGGCGTTCAACGCCGTGCACGGGGTGGCGGTCCGGGTCGCCGGCCGCGAGGCGGCCCTGCGCCGCAGCGTCGGCGACATGTTCCTCAACCTGGCCCGGCGCAGCCAGAGCCTGATCGAGCGTCAGCTCGAGGTGATCGACGAGCTGGAGCTCAGCCGCTCCGAGGCCGAGGTGCGGGCCAGGCTGGGCGAGCTGGACCACCTGGCCACCCGGATGCGGCGCAACGCCGAGAACCTGATCATCCTGTCCGGGTCCGAGCCGGCCCGGCGCTGGCGCGGGCCGGTCGGGCTGGTCGAGGTGGTCCGGGCGGCGGTCGAGGAGGTCAAGGAGCACACCCGGGTGGAGCTGCTCCCCATCGACCAGGTGCAGCTGGCCGGTCACGCCGCCGCCGACGTCATGCACCTGCTGGCCGAGCTGATCGAGAACGCGGTCAGCTTCTCGGCCCCCGGCACCAAGGCCCTGGTGGCCGGCCAGCCACTGCCCGCCGGCTACCTGCTGGAGATCGAGGACCAGGGGCTCGGCATGACCGACGAGCAACTGGTCAAGGTCAACCACCGGCTGGCCAAGCCGCCCGACATCGACTTCGCCCTGGCCAAGATGCTGGGGTTCTTCGTGGTCACCCAGCTCGCCGCCAAGCACGGGATCAAGGTGCAGCTGCGCCACTCCTGGTACGGCGGCGTCACCGCCCTGGTGCTGCTGCCCAAGCCCCTGATCGTGCGGCCGGCCGAGCCGGCGGCGCTGCCCGGCGGCGAGGCCGAGCGGCGCCTGGACCAGTCGCCGATCGCGGCCGTTGCCGACCGCCCGCCGTCCACCGAGGACGGCCGCGAGGTGGCCGCCGACCCCGACCTGGCCTGGATCGACAGCCGGGTGCCCATGGTCCACGTGCCCCTGCGCCGCCCGCCGTCGCGCTAGGGGCGGGCGGCGCCGACGAGCTTGCAGCCGACCTGGTACCTGGCGCAGCGGTACAGGGCCAGGAACGCATACGCGTCGAAGGCGGTCTCGCTGTCGGTCGGCCGCAGGCCCAGGTACTCGGGCGGCATGTTGAAGCGGTCGGCCACCGCCTGGGCGACACCGGTCGGCTTGAGGTAGCGGCGGTCGCGGTTCCAGTAGGAGAGGAACCCGCCCCGCAGGGCCGGGCGGTAGGCGACCCGGTCGGCGGCCCGGACGACGCCGTCGTCGCCGATCTGGACGCTGAGGGCCAGGCCGGCCACGGCGTCGGCGTAGGGGCGGCGGCCGAGCTGGCCGCTGTTGTAGCCGAGCACCGTCTCCAGCATGCCGAAGGCGAAGGTGCGCAGGGCGCTGGCCCGTTCCCGGTCGCAGCCGAAGGGGGTGCAGCGCGGGATGCCGAAGCCGAGCCGGTCGAAGCGCCCCTCCAGCTGGTCGGCGGTCCGGCCGGCCGAGGTGGTGGCCATCGGCAGCAGGGCCGACTGGTCGCGGTAGGCGTGGTCGGGCGACTCGCCGCGGTTCAGCGCCTGCAGGGCCTCGATGGCCGGCAGCAGGGTGTCGTGGCGGGCCGCCAGCAGGTACGGCCGCACGTCGGCCACGCACGCCTTGGACCGGTAGGGGTAGGCCCTCGGGGAGGCCGGCGGGCTCAGCCGGCAGTCGCCGTAGGCGTCCAGGAACGGCTCGTGGCGGTAGCCGAAGTCGCGCGGCTCGTCGCGGCCCTGGCCGAAGATGGCCGCCCGGAGGTCGCGCCCGGGCACGAAGCCGGCGTTGAGCATGAACCGCGCCAGGGCGCTGGAGCGGGCCTTGTCTCCCCGGCTGACCGCGTGCAGCCAGGCCAGCTGGGTCGCGTGGCGGATCGTGAACCGGAAGCTGCGCAGGTGGCTGACGTCGCGGACCGGGAAGCTGCGGCGCAGCGCCGGCTGGCCGGCCGCCGGCCCCGGCCGGAAGGTGCCCAGCCGGACGTCGTCCAGCCAGACCTCGGCCGCGCTGGCCGGGTCGTCGAAGGCCAGCACGCTGACGCTGACCCGGTAGCGGCCCCGGCCCGCGTCCCAGTCGACGCCGGCCCGCAGCCGCAGCCCGTCGGCGGCGGTCGGGGTGGCGAAGGTCAGCTCGTAGGCCTCGCTGGCATAGGCGGACTCGAGGAGGCGGATCCGGGTCGGGGCCGGGCAGCCCTCGCCCCGGCAGTCGCCGGCGTCGGGCTGGCCGAGCAGCACCCAGCGGCCGTAGCCGGGGAACCGCACCCGGATGGGCAGCGCGTAGTGCTCGGACTGGACCGCCCCGGCCGGGCCGAGCGGCTTGTAGAGCCCGTCCAGGAACGCCTCGCCGCGGGCGATGGCCGCGTTGAGGTGGTCCAGGGTGGGCGCCGGGACCGAGACCGGGCGGGACGGGGTCGTCGCCCCCAGCCGGTCGACCATGGACACCACCGACGCGGCGACCATGGCCGTGACCACGATCCCGACGGCCACCAGCAGGGCCAGCGAGCGGCGCCGCCGGGGCGGCGGCGGGGCGACCGAGGGGCGGGCGGCCGGCACCGGGTCCCCGACCCACACCCCGAACGGGGGCGGGTGATCCGGGACCCCGCCGGCAGGCGACCACAACCGCGACATGAACCTCCCCCGACCCGGCCAGCTGCCCAGGTTGCCGGGATTGTCGTCAGGCCGGTGAACACCGCCCATCCAGAGACCTACCTAGTGCGACCAGGGCACGGCGGCCGGCTCCCGACCAGGCAGGCGATGGCCCGGGGGGGACCGGCGCAGCAGGTCACGACCACCCTCGGCGAGCCCGCGGCCCGGGGTCGGGACCACGGCATGGACGGGAAGGGACCAGTGGGGCGCCAGGTCACAAACCGGTCACGGCCCCGGAGGCGGCCCGGCCCACCCATCTGCGGCGAATCATCGCCCCGCGCCGTTTCATTGGTTTCTCCGTTTGGAGGCGAACAGGCGCATCCTCTAGGATCGGCCGAACCGATCGAGGGGGGCTGTCATGAGGCGGGTCAGGATCCTGGTGGTCGACGACCACCAGATGCTGCGGGAAGCGCTGGTCGGGATGCTGGAGCTGGGCGGCTTCGAGGTCGTGGGGGCGGTCGCCGACGGGGCCGACGCGACCTCCCTGGCCGTCGAGCTGGCCCCCGACGTGGTCCTGGTGGACCTGTCCATGCCGGTCCTTGACGGCCTGGGCACGACCAGGCTGCTGCGCGAGGCCGTGCCCGAGACGGCGGTCGTCATGTTCAGCGCCTTCGACAGCCCCGAGCTGCGGCGCCAGGCGTTCGCGGCCGGCGCCGTCGCCTGCCTCCCCCAAGGGCTGCAGCGGCGACCGCCTGCGGGCGACCCTGGAGGCCGCCGTGACCGTCGCCAGCGGCGACTTCCACCGGGCCTGACAGCTCCGCTCGGCCCGTAGCGGAACCCGGCCTCGGGGGCTGGCCGCCCGGGCAGCCTCCCGGCCGCCCGCTACGCGGCCCTGTACCTGCCCGCGACCGTGGTCGCCGCCCTGACCTGCCTCAGCTTCGTCCTGCTGCTCACCCCCACCGGGTCGCTCCCCTCGCGCCGCTGGCGCTGGTGGGCCTGGGCCACCGCGGCCGCGCCGGTCGCCTGCCTGCTGGCCATCACCCTCGCCCCCCGGCCGTTCGACCGGCCCTACCAGGCGGCCGAGAACCCGCTGGACGTCAGCGGCCTCACCGGGCCGCTGCTGGTCATCTACCAGCTGGCCTTCGCCGTCACCAACCTGGCCGTGCTGGTCGGGGCGGCGTCGCTGGTGGTGCGGTTCCGCCGGGCCCGCGGCACCGAGCGCCAGCAGCTGCGCTGGGTCACCCTGGCGGCGGCCCTGGCCCTGCTGGCGTCGGTGGTGGTCCTGGCGCTGTCCCTGCTGGACGCCAACCCGGTGCTGCTCGGCTGGGTCGCTCAGCCGGTGAGGCGCAGCCGGTGGGCGACGGCCGCGGCCTCGCCGCGGTTGGCCACCCCCAGCTTGGCCAGGATGTTGGAGACGTGCACGCTGGCCGTCTTGTCGCTGATGAACAGCGCCTCGGCGATCTGGCGGTTGGTGCGGCCGTCGGCGAGCAGGGCCAGCACCTCACGCTCCCGGGGGGTCAGGCCGAGCTCGTCGGTGGCGGTCGTGGACTCCTCGGCCGGGCTGTCCGGGGCTCCCCCGTCCGGCGGGAGCCCCAGGTCGAGCCGGGCCCGGCGGCCCAGCGAGTCGATCTCGGCGACCAGCGGCCGCGCCCCGAGCCCGGCGGCCAGCGTCCGCGCCCTGGCCAGGGCCGCGGTCGCGTCGGCGCGGGGCGCCCCCTGGGCCAGCAGCGCCTCGGCCTGCCGCCAGCGGGCGTAGCCGGCCTGCCAGGGGTAGCCGAGCGCCTCCCAGGCCTCGGCGCTGCCCGCCCACCGCTCGGGGTCGCTCGGGCCGGCGGCCCTGGCCCACTCGGCCTCGGCGGTGCGCAGGTTGGCCTCCACGACCGGCGTCGGCACCACCCCCGGCGCGGCGACGGCCGCCCGGACCCGCTCGACCAGGCGGCCGGCCAGCTCGCGGGCGGCCTGCTCCTCGGCCTCGGCATGGCGGTCCCGGGCCTGCTCGGCCAGAGCCGCCGCCACGGCCAGCCCGCTGCGGCACAGCTCGCCGACCCAGTAGGGCCCGTCCGTGGCGGCCAGGACCTCCAGGCCTTCGGCCACGGCGGCGCGCCCGTCCGCCGGGTGGCCGTCCCACAGGGCGGCCTCGGCCAGCCCGGCCAGCACCGGCGTGGCGTTCTGCGGGTCCAGCTGCGCCGGGACCTCGTCGAGGACCCGCCGCAGGTCGGCCTGGGCGCCGGCCAGGTCGCCGGTCCGCAGCCGCAGCGTCCCCCGGACGGTCAGCGGCCGGACCCGGAGCCCGGGCGACCGGAGGTCCAGGTCGAAGACCTCGTCCAGCAGCCGCTCGGCCTCCTCCCGCCGCCCCAGGCTCAGCAGCGAGTTGGCCGCGTCGGGGAGCAGGTTGGGGCCATAGCGTCCAAGGCCGCCGACCTGGCGGACCATGTCGGCGCCGGCCAGGAAGACCTCGACGGCGTCGGCGGAACGGCCGGCCTGGTCCAGGACGGTGGCCAGGCAGGCGTGCACCCGGCCCAGGTCGTCGACGTCGACCAGCTCCCTGGCGATGCGGCGGCCCTGCTCCAGGTCGGCGATGCCCTCCTCCAGCTGCCCGAGGACGCCCAGGGAGGTGCCGAGGGTGGTGAGGGCGTGGCCCTCCACGGCCCGCGCGCCGACCTGCCGGGCCACCGCGACCGCCTCCTGGCCGCGGGCCAGCGCCTCGGCGTGGTGGTCCAGCAGCATGAGCAGCTGGCCGTGGGCGGCCAGGGCGCGGGCCAGCTCCGGCGACGGCGGGTCGGGAGGGATGATGGCCACCGCCCGCTCGACGGCGGCCATGGCCAGGGGCGTGTGGCTGGCGTTCCAGTGGTAGCGGGCCAGCCGCTCCAGCAGCGCCCCGGCCCGCAGCGGCTCGGCGGCCGGGTCGACCCGGTCGAGGGCCAGGCGGCCCAGGGCGACCGCGCGGTCGTCGTAGCCGGCCAGGTTGGCCGCCTCGGCGGCGCGGTGCAGCACCGCGCCCCGGTCCAGCGGGCTGCGGGCGGCCGCCTCGGGCACCTGGTCCCACAGCTCCAGCGCGCGCTCGTAATGCCCCAGGGCCTCGGCCAGGGCCGCGGCCGCCTCCGCGGCCTGCCCGGCCTGCACGCTGGCCACCAGCGCCTGTCCCAGGTCGTGGGCGGCGTACCAGTGGTAGGCGAGCTGGCCCCACTCGACGGCGGTGCCGCTGGCGGTGCCCGAGGCGTCGGCGCGCTGCTGGATGCGTCGCTCCAGGGCGCGGGCGTAGGCGGCATGGAGCGGGCCACGCTGGACCGGCAGCAGGTCGTCGTAGATCGCCTCCTGCACCAGCGCATGCCGGAAGACGTAGGCGCCGCCGGCCTCGTCGACGCCGAGGATGTGGCGGGTCACCGCCTCGCGCAGCAGCCACACCAGTTCCTCGGCGTCCTGGCCGACGACGGCCGCCAGCAGCTCATGGTCCACCCGGGTGCCGGCCACCGCCGCCACCTCCAGCACCCGTTGGGTCGGCTCCGAGAGCGCCTCCACCCGGGCCAGCACCAAGTCCCGCAGAGCCAACGGCAGCCTGGTCCCGTCCAGGTGGGCGGCCAGCAGCTCCTCGGCGAAGAACGGGTTGCCCTCCGAACGGGCCAGCACCTCCCCGACCAGCGCCGGCGGGACCGGCTCCTCGAGGATCCCGGCCAGCAGCTCGGCCAGGCCCCGGCGGCCCAGCCGCTCCAGCTCCAGCCGCTCGGCCCGGCCGCTGCGGTCCAGCTCGGCCAGGAACGGCCGCAGCGGGTGGCGGCGGTGCAGCTCGTCGGACCGGTAGGTCATCACCAGCGCCACCCCGCCGCGCAGGTTGCGGACCAGGAACCCCAGCAGGTCGCGGGTGGACTGGTCGGACCAGTGCAGGTCCTCGACCACCAGCAGCACCGGGCCGCGCTCGGCCAGGCGGTGCAGCACCCCGAGCAGCAGCTCGAACAGCCGCGTCGGGGCCAGCGGCGCCTCCGCCGGCCGGCCCCCGGCGTGCGGGCCGAGCTCGGGCACCAGCCGGGCCAGCTCGGCGCGGGCACCGCCCAGCACCCGGTCCAGCTCGCCCGGGTCCAGGACCACGACCAGCGGCCGCAGCGCCTCGACCAGCGGCGCATAGGCCAGGACGCCCTCCCCCACGTCCAGGCAGCCGCCGGTGAGCGCGACCGCGCCCAGCTCGCCGGCCTGGCCGACCAGCTCGGCGACCAGCCGGGTCTTGCCGACACCGGCCTCGCCCGCCACCACCACGATGGCGGGCCGGCCGGCCGCCGCCCGATCGAGGGCCGCCCTCAGCTGGGCGACCTCGGCGTCGCGGCCGACCAGAACCGGACTGGAGACTCGCCGGGCCACGCCCCCGATCATCCCAGATCCGGCCCCCAAGGGCTCACGCCCTGGCCGGGCGCGGCAGCCGGAACGGCAGGCGTTCCCGGACGGTCCGGCGACGACGGGTGGCCCGCGCCTGCCTGGTCTTCAGCTCATCGGCCAGGCGCTGCTTGGCGGCCTGCTGGCGGAGCTCGGTGATGTGCTGCACGACCAGCTCCTGCGGCGACACCAGGTACATCTCATCCTCCTCAGGTGACGGTTGCCCTGAGACGAGCATCGGGCTAAGGCCCCACCCCCCACATTGGGAGGACGAGGTACTCCCACCCCGGCCGACCACTCATCTCGAGGGCCACGTGCCGTTACCCGGCAACCGAGCGATGATGAGCGGATGGCAACCGGTCCGGCGACACGGCGACGCCCCTGGTGGTTCCTGGGGCTGGCCGTCCTGGTGGTGGTGCTCGTGGCGGGCGCCGGCGGCTCGTGGCTGCTGTGGCGCCACCGGCACCAGGGCCAGGCCAGGAACGTCCCCGACGACGAGCTGAGCAGCCCCTTCGCGCCCTGGTCCACGCCGGCCCCCCGCGAGGAGGCGGCGCCGAAAGGGCCGCCGTTCGTGACCTCGGTGAGCCCCAACGGCCGCTATTTCCTCGACCAGTACGGCAAGCCCCTGCTGCTGGAGGGTGACTCCCCCTGGGCCCTGATGACCAGGCTGTCGCCGCGGCAGGCCCGGCTGTGGTTCGCCGACCGCCAGCGGCAGGGCTTCAACGCGGCCATCGTGTCGCTGGTCGGGGCGACGGCCAACGGCGCCCCCAGCGACGACGGGGCCACCTTCGACGGCCTGCGGCCCTTCGTGGACGGCGACGTCCTCAACTGGCAGGAGCCGTACTGGGAGCGGGTGACGGCCTATCTGCGGATGGCCGCCGACCACGGCATCACGGTCATGCTCTACCCGATCGACGGTTGGACCATCGGGCATTCCTTCGTCCCGACCTCGGTCGAGCAGTGCCGCCGCTACGGCGCCAAGGTGGCCGAGCGCTTCCGCGACCTGCCCAACATCGTCTGGATGGCCGGAGGCGACTACGTCCCCGCCACCGACGACCTGGCCCGCGGCAGCGACGTCGACCACTGCATCGACGCGATGATGCGCGGGATCCGCGAAGCCGGGGACGCCCGGCCGTTCTCCATCCAGCTGGGGCCGCGCAAGTCGGTCTCCACCGACAACCCCTACTGGGCCTCGCGGGTCGACTGGAACTTCGTCTACACCTACTACCCGACCTACAGGGCCGTGCTGGACGCCCACCGCCGGCAGCCGGCGATCCCGGCGGTGCTCGGCGAGGCCAACTACGAGGGCGAGAACAACCAGCCGGAGACGCCACCGACCACCGACGAGACCCTCCGCCGGCAGGTGCTGTGGTCGCTGACCTCGGGCGCGGCCGGCGAGTTCGTCGGCAGCGACGACTGGGAGTTCCACGACGGCTGGGAGCAGCGGCTGTCGACCCGCGCGCTCACCGAGATCCGGCGGCTGCGCACCCTGTTCTCGACCCTCGCCTGGTGGGAGCTGGTCCCCGACACCGCCAACGAGCTGGTCACCGCGGGACGCGGCACGGAGCTGACCACCGACGAGCCGATGGACGTCCTGGAGAACGACTACGTGACCGCGGCGAGGACCCCGGACGGCCGCCTGGCCGTCATCTACCTGCCGACGCGGCGGACGATCTCGGTCAGCCGCTCGGCCATGGCCGCCGGGACCCGGGCGGCGTGGGTCGACCCGACGTCCGGGACGCGCCGCCCCGTCCCCATGGCGGCGACCTTCACCACGCCGGGCCCGAACGCCGGCGGCGACGACGACTGGCTCCTGGTCCTGAGCGCCTGAGCGCGTTTCGAGCCCCGATCGCGACCGGGTCGAGCTCGTTTCGCGCCGGCCGCGATGCCTGGCCGTCGCCGGCCCGTGACCGGCCCGGGCCACGCTCATGTCCTGGGCTTCCAGCGTCGCGCCAGTTCGGGGGGAACCACCATGCGGGCAGCCAGGATCATCGCCACCGTCGCGTTCGCCGCCGCCGTCGCCGTCACCGGCTGCAGCGCCCACTCCACCGCCACCCACCCGTCCGCGGCACCCCAGGCGCCGGAGGCCACCGCGCCGTCGCACCGGCCGACGGCCACCGGGACACCGCCCTCGACGGTCGGCCCGTCGGGCGACCGGCCGGTGACCGGCCGCTGCGACGCCTCGGCGCTGGCGGGCTCGGTCCAGGGCATCGAGGGCGCCGCCGGCACAATCTGGACCACCATCCGGCTGCGCAACGCCTCGGCCAGGACCTGCACGGTCAAGGGCATCCCCGGGGTGCGGCTGCTCGGCCCCCAGGGACGGCCGGTGACGGCGCCGTCCGTGCCCGACGGGCCGGCCGGGTCCCCGGTGGTGCTGCGGCCAGGCCAGGCGGCCTGGTTCGCCTTCGGCGAGCCCAACGTCTGCGACCGCTCCGTCGTGGGGTCGCGGCTGCTGGTGACCCTGCCCCAGGGACGCGGCTCCCTGGTGGTGGACCTGGGCGGGGAGACACGGTACGGCACCTGCGCCAGCGTCCACGTCCAGACGCTCCAGGCGTCGGCCGTCCCCACGCCCCCCTCGCCCCTTGCCGACCGGATCTCCGACCCGCAGGTGGCGGCCGACCGCCTGGTCGCCGCCTGGCTGGGCGGCGACCGCTCGGCCGCCCGCCAGCTCACCAGCCAGGTCGTCACCGAGCGGCTGTTCGGCCAGGCCCCACCCGCCCACCGGCCCGTGGCCCGGCCCTGCCGGCTGGTCGACCCCGGCCTGTTCCTCTGCTCCTACCCCCTGGCCGAGCCCACCGAGCTGTCGGTCTGGGTGCGGGGCGGCGCCTCGGCCGGCTACGGCGTCAGCGGCGTCGAGTTCGTGGACTGACGCGGGTCCCCACGCCAGGCGGTCCAATCGGAGCGGGTCGGGCCACGCTGGGGCTGCCTGGGCTACGCCGCCTTCGTCAAGGCCCTGGACAACAAGGACACGGCCCGCTGGTTCACCACCCTCCTAGCCGATCTGAACCTCCAGGCCTCGAACCAGGGACGTAACGGTCCCGTACCGCTGGACCGCTAGACTCGGCTGCGCCATGGCCCGACCACGCCCAAGACCAGACGGTAGGCGGCAGCCCCCGACCAGGACGCTGCTTGCCTGGCCGCTGTGGCTGGCCACCCTCGGCTGCTGCGCGGCCGGCCTGGCCGTCACCCTGGCCGTGACTCGGCCGTTGACGATCGCCGTGCTGATCGAGGGCGCCGCCCATGCGCTGGCCTTCCCGCTCGGCTATGCCACCATCGGGCTGGTCCTGACGTTGCGGCGGCCGGCCAACCCGATCGGCTGGCTGTACGCCGCCGCCGGCCTGCTGTGGTCCCTGGCCATCCCCGGGGACACCTGGCTCGACCAGTTCCTCACCGAGCACCGCCCGCTGCCACTGGCCGCCCAGGTCGCCGCCGTGTACGGGGAGTTCAACTGGGTCCCGGCGACCATCCTGGGCGTCACCCTGCCGGCCCTGCTGGTGCCCGACGGGCGGCTGCGCTCGCGCCGCTGGCGGCCGGTGGCGGCCGCCGCCGTGGCCGCGGCCGTCCTTGCGCTGGTGGGCTCCGCCCTGGCCCCGTCGCGGTTGGAGGACACCTCGATCGCCAACCCGTTCGGGTTGGCCGGGCCCACCGGCGCCGTCGCCGCCGCCCTGGCCGCCGCCGGCACGCTCCTCTGGATGGCCACCATGGTGGCGTCGCTGGCTTGCGTGGTGGTGCGGTTCCGGTCCTCGGTCGGGGTCGAGCGCCAGCAGCTGCGCTGGGTCGCCGCCGGCGCCGTCGCCGCGGTGGCCGGGCTGCTGGCGGGGGCGGCCGTGCCGCAGCGCACCGTCATCTCGTCCATCCTGTACGCAATGGTGCTGTGCATCCCGCTGGCGGTGGCCGTGGCGGTGCTGCGCTACCGGCTGTGGGACCTGGACCGGCTGGTCTCCCGCACCGTCACCTACGCGGTCGTCACCGCCCTGCTGGCCGTGCCCTATCTGCTGATCGTGCCGGCCGCCGGCCGCCTGGTCCAAGGCTCAGGCAGCTTGGCTGTGGCCGCGGCCACGTTGGCGGCGGCGGCCGCCTTCGCCCCGCTGCGCCGGCGGGTGCAGGGTCTGGTCGACCGGCGCTTCAACCGGCGCCGCTACGACGCCGCCCGCACCGTGGAGGGGTTCGCGGCTCGGTTACGGGACCAGGTCGACCTGGACGCTCTCGGTGCCGAGCTGATCGCCGTGGTCGACCACACCGTGCAGCCGGTGGGGGCGTCGCTATGGCTGCGACCGCAGACATCACCGACAGCACCCGAGACCACCGTTGACCAATTGCCCACGGTGGAATGACTCAACAGCCCGCAAGAGCGAGATAGGGTTGCCGGTCACAGCAGGGGCGATCCCAAGGCTGCAGTCGCCGCACGTGGAGACCTGGGAGGATGGCCCATGGAGATCAACCGGAACGCACCGGCAACGGCCGAGGGGGAGCTGCGGATCGACGCCGACCCGTCGACGGTGTTCGCGGTCATCGCGGCCATCGACCAGTGGCCGTCCTGGAACCGCGACGTCAAGTCGGTAAGCCTGGAGGGCCCGGTCCAGCCGGGCACGGTGTTCCGGTGGAAGGCCGGACCGAGCTCACTCACCTCCACGCTGCAGGTGGTCGACCCTCCGCGGGAGATCGCCTGGACCGGCACGACCATGGGCATCAAGGCCGTGCACGTGTTCCGGTTCCAGGCCAGCGACGGGGGCACGCTGGCGCGCTCGGAGGAGTCCTGGGCGGGCTTGCTGGCCAGCCTGCTCAAGGGCTACAGCCGCCGGACCCTGGACAAGGGAATCCGCGGCGTGCTCGCCCATCTCAAGGCCGAGGCGGAGCGCCGCGCCGCGGCCGCGTGAGCACCCGCCGCGGGTCAATTTGCCTTGTGCCCATGGTGTGGACTCGTCACTCTGGGGTGCAGGACGTTCACCACGGCATCCCCGGGGAGGCGGAGGCCGTGTTCATCCAGGTCATGCAGGGCCGGGCGCTCGACCCGCCCGGGATCCGCCGGGAGCTGAACCGCTGGCAGCGACAGCTCGCCACCGACGCCGACGGCTGGCTCGGCGCCACGGCCGGAGTCGCCGAGGACGGCTGGAGCGTCGTCGTGATGCACTTCGACTCCGAGCAGCAGGCTCGTCGCAACAGCGACCGGCCCGAGCACCGCGCCTGGTGGCGGGAGGCCTCCCAGCACCTCGACGAGGTCGCCTTCCACGACGCCCCCAAGGTGCGTCTCTTCGGGAATGGCCGCTCGGACCTGGCCGGCTATGTGCAGGTCATCCAGGGCCACATCGACGACCTGGAGCGCATGGCCAGCCTCGGGGGCGACCAGGAGGAGGTCCTGGCCCGAGAGGCGCCGCACATCCTGGGGGTGACGGTGGCCGAGCACGCCGACCGGCCGGGGGACTTCACCCAGATCCTGTACTTCACCTCAGAGCAGGATGCCCGGCGCTTCGAACAGGAGCCGCTGACCGACGCGGACGAGCCGGCCCAGGAGGAGCGACGCGGCCTGATGACCAACCTGCGTTCCTTCGATCTGCGTGAGCCTCAGATGCTCGTCCCGCCGGTCGTCGTGACCTATTAGCCAACCGACCAGCTGCCTTGAGCCGGTGGGCAGCGCGTACAGGCTGATGGCCAGGAAGTGGGTGCGCGACCGCCCGTTGTCGGTCCGCCCGACGGGTGAGCTTGTCGTGGAGCTCCAGTCGACCAACGAAGAGCTCGAGACCATGGACCAGGAGATGCAGGCCACAACGAGGAACTGCAGACCATCAACGACGAGCTGGGCTACGGACCGCCGAGCTCAACCAGCTCAACGCCTTCCTGGAATCGATCTGGGCCGGCCTCGACGGCGCCGTCACCGTCCTCGACCCCGACCTACGCGTGCTGGTCTGGAACCACGGCTCCGAGGAGCTCTGGGGGGTCCGCCAAGAAGAGGTCCAGGGCCAACACTTCCTCAACCTCGACATCGGCCTGCCCATCGACCAGCTCCGACCCACCCTCCAGGCAGCCATGAGCACCCAGGACAGCACCCGGACGACCAGGATCCAGACCACCAACCGACGCGGCCGCACCGTGACCTGCCGCGTCACCTGCACCCCCTGCTCGACAACGACAAGACCCTCCGCGGCGTGATCGTGGTCGTGGTCGACGACCCGGGCCAGCAGGGACCCACCGGCTGATCCGGCCGCGGGGGCTGGATCTCAGAGGTTGAGGACGCACCACACGACCTTGCCGCCATCGGGATGGCGGTTGACGCCCCAGGCGCGGGCGAGCTGCTCGACCAGCCACAGCCCACGCCCCCCCTCTGATTCCCGGTCGGGATTGACCAGGCGCAGGAGCGTGGGGCTGCCGTCCCACACGGCGAAATGGAGGCGGTCGCCGCGCAACTCCAGCCGCAGCCGGATCTCGGTGTGGGCGTGGACCACCGCGTTGGTGACCAGCTCGTTGGCCAACAACACCGCCCGGTCCATCACGGTGACGTCGGGGAGGGCGAGCTGCCAGTACCCGCAGACCTCTCGCACGAACGCGCGGGCCGCTGCCGCAGCGGTCGGGGTCGGGGCCAGCCGCAGCTCGTCGCGCA
>Ga0307300_10000197_pt1 | contig 15231 bp, 14 predicted proteins | sample ER_DNA_181_FD_194492 | JGI IMG/M metagenome (GOLD analysis project Ga0307300, IMG submission 194492) | Bulk soil microbial communities from the East River watershed near Crested Butte, Colorado, United States - ER_DNA_181 | ecosystem: Environmental > Terrestrial > Soil > Floodplain | place... | reverse complement strand
AGGGAGACCCACACCCCCTTCCCACAGTTTGCGTAGGGTCGCGGGAGATGGGTTTGCCTCTTTCGCCTCCGATCAAGCCGCAGCTTGCGCTTACGCGCAAACAGCTGCCCGAAGGGGAGGAGTGGGCTTATGAGCCGAAGTTGGATGGGTTCAGGGCGATCGTCTTCGTCGACGGCGACGAGTTCTACGTCCAGTCGCGCGGCGGCAAAGATCTCAACCGCTACTTCCCGGAGCTGAGCTTCGCGCCCGGGCGCTGGGTGCTCGACGGCGAGCTGGTGATCCGCGACGCCGAGGGCAACCTCGAATTCGACTCGCTGCAGGAACGGATCCACCCGGCGCAGTCGCGGATCGAGCTGCTGTCAGAGCAGATCCCCGTCTCCTATGTCGTCTTCGACCTGCTCGCCGAAGGGGACGAGGTGCTCTGCGAGCGGCCGCTGCGGGAGCGGCGTGATCGCCTCGGGGCGATCGCCGAGGCGGCAGGTCTCGAGCTGACTCCTTTGACCCCCGACGCCGGGCAGGCGAAGCGCTGGCTGGAGAGCATCGAGGGCGTGATGGCGAAGGACCTGACGGCGCCCTACGTCCAGGGCAAGCGCAAGGGGATGGCGAAGGTGAAGCGCGAGCGGACGATCGACTGCGTGGTCATGGGCTGGCGCCCCGGCAAAGAGGAGGGCACGGTGGGGTCGCTGATCCTCGGTCTCTACAAAGGGAACGAGCTCTGCACTGTCGGCCACATCTCCGGGTTCTCGAAAGCGGCGAAACAGAGCATGCGGGCGATGCTGGCGCCTTTGGAGACGGGAAAGAGCGGGACTGCGGAGCCGAGCCGGTGGACCGGGGGGCGGGATCTCGAGTGGGTGGAGCTGAGGCCGGAGCTGGTGATCGAGGTCGGGTATGACCACGCGGCTTCCGGGCGGATCCGGCATGGGGCTCGGTTTCATCGGTTTCGGGATGACAAAAAGCCGGAGGAGTGCAGGTTCGAGCAGTTGGATGAAGGGGGCTAGAACAAGGAGCGCTGGGCGGGCGGGACCCGTCGCGGGCTGTTCGGGGACCCCTGCGCTGGATGCTCGGGATCCCCGGCGCCCGCGCCACCCGACCGAGGCGCCGCTGGGGCTGACGGCCCTGATCTGGAACCGCTGTTTGGAGATCTCGTTGCTCGGGAGCGGCCCCAGGTTTTTAGGGCTCTCGTGGCGTGTTTGCGTTGCTCGGGGCGCATGTAGGCGCGGTTGCCGTAGAGGGCCTCGTATTTGGGGAGGAGGTCGGGGCGCTTGGCTTGGAGCCAGGCGAAGAAGACATCCTTGACCTCGCCTTTGAGGTGGAGGGCGACGCCGCCGAGGAAGGTGGCGCCGGCGGCTTTGGCCCGTTCGACGATCGGCTGGACCTGGGCGGGGTCGTCGTTGATGCCGGGCATCAGCGGCGCGACCAGGACGCCGGAGTCGATGCCGCGGCCGCGGAGCTCTGCGACCGCGTCGAGGCGGGCGGCGGGGCTCGGGGTGTGGGGCTCGGTCGCGCGCCAGGCCTCCTCGTCGAGGGTCGGAACCGAGAGGTTGACAGAGACCGGCAGCTTCTTCGCCATCCGCTCGTAGATCTCGATGTCGCGCAGGACCAGCGGCGACTTGGTCAGGATCGAGACCGGCGTCTCCGCCTCCTCCAGCGCCGCGAGGATCTCGGGCATCATCCGGTAGCGGCTCTCGACCCACTGGTAGGGGTCGGTGTTCGTCCCCAGCGCCACCAGCTCCCGCTTCCAGCCCGGCCGCCTCAGCTCCGCCCGCAGCAGCTCCGGCACGTTGACCTTGACGACGATCTCGCGCTCGAAGTCCCGGCCCGCACCCATGTCGAGATAGGTGTGGGTGCGGCGGGCGAAGCAAAAAGTGCAGGCATGAGTGCAGCCCCTGTACTGATTGATCGTCCAGCTGAAGCCGTAGCGGCTGCCGGGCACGTGATTCAGCGCCGACTGCGCATGGACCTCGTGGAAGTTGATCCCCATCGCCTCCGGGGCGTCGAAGGTGCGGATAACCGTGCCGGCCCCCACGCCGGGCAGGCGGAGATCGTTCTCGACTCTCTGCTCATCCCATCGCATACGAACACATGTTCGCAGACGACGAGGCGGCGCATCCGATTTCGGGCTACCCCCGCTGTGTCGAGAGCCGGCTGAGGCAGTTCCCCACTGGTTATCCCCGGTTCACTTGGCCCCGCCGCAGCCTGCCGCCCTTCTGACAATCTTGCGCGGGAGACATTGACCGGTGGCCAATCGATGACCGACCTCGCTCAAAGCCTGATCGACGCGCTGGCCCTCGGCGGCCTCTACGCGCTGATCGCCGTCGGCGTCACCTTGATCTACACCGTGATGGGGATGATGAACTTCGCCCAGGGCGAGTTCATCATGCTCCCGGCCTACGCCCTCTACGTCCTGGCGGGACTGCCGTTCGCGGTGGCGGTCGGGGCTGCGCTCGCCACCGGGATCGCGATCGCCATGCTCGCCGAGCGGGTGGCGTTCCGGCCCGTCCGCGACGCCGACCTCTCCGCCCAGCTCGTCACCTCCCTCGCCGTGGCGACGATCCTGCAGAACGTCGTCAGCGCCTCGGTCGACGCCCGCGCCCAGTCGGTGGCCGCGCCGGCACTGGTCAGCGAATCGAGCCAGATCGGCTCCCTCTCGGTGCCGAACCTCGAGATCCTCACCCTGGCGCTGACGCTGGCCGTCCTCTTCGGCCTCGGGTGGCTGCTCTACCGGACCCGGATCGGGCTCGAGATGCGGGCGGCGGCGGAGAACTTCGAGATGGCCCGGCTGCTCGGCGTCCGCGCCAACCGCGTAATCGCGATCGCCTTCGCGATCAGCGGCGCCCTCGCGGCGATGGTCGGGGTGCTGATCGTGATGCAGACCGGCCAGGTCTCGCCGACGATGGGGCTGACCCCGGTGCTGGTCGGCTTCATCGCCGTGGTGATCGGCGGCTTCGGGAGGATCTCTGGCGCCGTGGTCGGCGGGCTCGTGCTCGGTGCCCTCTCCTCGCTGCTCGGCACCTACCTCCCCGACGGGCTGGTCCCGTTCCGCGACGCGATCGTCTTCTCGCTGCCCGTCGCGATCCTGATCGTCAGGCCGCAGGGCCTGCTCGGGTCGGCGGCGGGGGAGGCGCGGGTATGAGCGGCCGGGGCCTGCGATCGCCGGCCTCCGCGGCCGCCTCCCTGCTCGTCCCTCTCGCCCTCGTGGCGCTGACCGCCGCGCTCGGGGCGAGCGGCACGGCGGCCTTCGCGGACACGGTGACGCTGATCCTCTGCAACCTGGTCGTCGTGCTCGGACTGCAGGTCTTCATCGGCAACAGCGGCGTCTACTCGTTCGGGCAGCTGGGCTTCGCGGCGGGCGGTGCCTACGTCGCGGCGCTGCTGACGATGCCCGCGATCTTCACCGTCCTGCAGACCCCCGAGCTGCCGAAGCTGATCGCCGACGCCGAGCTCAGCCCGCTGCTCTCCACCCTCCTCGCCGCGGGAGCCACCGGGCTGCTGGCGGCGGTGGTCGGCTGGCCCCTGATGAGGACCTCGACCCTGGCGATCCCGATCTCGACCTTCGCCTTCCTGATCGTCGTCTACAACGTCCTCGCCAACTGGGACAAGGTGACCGGGGGCAGCAGCGGCCTGGTCAGCATCCCGACCACCACCGGCATCGGGTCGGCCGCGCTCTGGTCCGGCGTCGCGGTCGTCGTCGCCCTCGCCTTCAAGCGCTCGGCGAGCGGCTACCGGCTGCAGGCGACCCGCGAGGACGAGGTGGCGGCGCGCTCGATCGGCATCGGCCTGATGCGGGAGCGGCTCCTCGCCTTCACGATCAGCGCCATGCTCTGCGCGGTCGGGGGCGCCCTGGCGGTGCACCAGTCCGGGACCCTCTCCCCGAAAACCTTCTACTTCGCGGCCTCGGTGACGACGATCACGATGCTGGTGGTGGGCGGCGCCCGCAGCGTCCTCGGGGCGGTCGTCGGCACCCTCGCGGTGGCGACGGTGAACGAGCTGCTGCGCAACCTCGAGGAAGGCGCCAGCGTCCTGGGCTTGTTCTCGATCGGGGAAACGCCAGGCCTGGCCGCGATCGGCCTCGGCCTGATCCTGCTGGTGACGATGGTCGTGCTGCCGGACGGGCTGAGCGGCGGCCGCGAGGCGGGTGAGATCGGGGCGCTCCGTCGCCGGCTGCATCCCGGGCTGCTCCCGAGCCCGTCGGCGGCGGAGCGGGCGCAGCCGCTGCCCGACCCCGGGTCGGCGGCGGGCCTGCGCGCCGAGGGGATCTCGCTCGCCTTCTCCGGCTTGCGGGTGCTGAAGGGACTCGAGCTCGAGCTGGCTCCCGGCGAGGCCCTCGGCCTGATCGGCCCCAACGGGGCGGGCAAGACGACGCTCGTCAACGTCCTCAGCGGCTTCCAGTCCCCCGACTCCGGGAACGTCCTGCTCGACGGAGCCGCGGTGACCGGCTGGTCGCCGGAGCGGCTCGCGCGGGCTGGTCTCGGCCGCACCTTCCAGGCCGCCCTCCCCTTCGCCGGCCTGACCGTGGTCGAGAGCATCGCCGTCGGAGCGATGGGGGTCGGGGTCGGCCGCCGCCGCGCGGTCGAGATCGCCGCCGACGTGCTCGGGCGCCTGCGCCTCGGCGACCAGGCGCAGAGCCCCGCCGGCCTGCAGCCGCCCGGCAACCAGAGGCTGCTCGGCATCGCCCGCGCCCTTGCCACCGGGCCGCGCTACCTGCTCCTCGACGAGCCCGCGGCGGGGCTGGACGACGAGGAGTGCGGGGAGCTGGTGGCGATCCTGCGCGGGGTGATCGAGGACTTCGGCTGCGGAGTCCTGCTGATCGAGCACGACATGAACGTGGTGATGGACCTCTGCTCGCGGGTGCAGGTGCTCGACGACGGCGAGACTGTCGCGGTCGGCACTCCACAGGAGGTCCAGGCCGATCCAGCCGTGGTCGAGGCCTACCTCGGCACCTCCTACGCAGCGGGCGCACATGCTTGACCTGCGCGGCCTGTGCGTCGCCTACGGCGGGGTCGAGGTCCTCCACGACGTCGAGATGAGCCTGGGCGAGGGGGAAGTGGTCGGCGTGGTCGGCCCCAACGGCGCCGGCAAGACCTCGCTTCTGCGCGCGATCTGCGGCCTCGCCCGCGCAAGCGCCGGTGAGATCAGGTTCGACGGCAAGCCCCTGTGCGGACTCGAGCCGGAGGAGATCGCGGGGCTGGGGATCGCGCTGGTGCCCGAGGGCCGCCAGATCTTCGGCACGCTCACCGTCGCCGAGAACCTGCGCCTGGCCGCCCCGGGCAACGGGAACGAGACGATGGAGGGGGTCCTGGAGCGGCTGCCGATCCTGCGAGAGCGGTTCGGGCAGCGCGCAGACCGTCTCTCGGGCGGCGAGCAGCAACAGCTCGCGGTCGCCCGCGCCCTGCTGCGCAGGCCGCGGCTGCTGATCCTCGACGAGCCCTCGCTCGGGCTGGCGCCGAAGACGATCGACGTCGTCTACGGGCTGCTGGAGGAACTCCGCGCGGAGGGGGCGACGATGCTCCTCGTCGAGCAGAACGCGGCCCGGACGATCGACTTCTGCGAGCGGAGCCTCGTGCTCGCCGGCGGCAGGGTTCGTGCCAGCGGCCGGCGCGAGGAGCTGCAGCGTGACCCGGAGGTGCTGCGTGCTTACATGGGAAGGCAACTTTGACTGGAGAGAGAGATGACTGAGGACCGCCCCCTGCCCCCGCCGAGCAGCGACGAGGTTGCTCTGGCGCTGCGCCATTGCTGGCAGCCGGTGGCCAGGCTCGAGGACCTGAAGGACGGCCCGCAGCGCGCGATCCTGCTCGGCGAGGCCCTTGCGGTCTTCCTCACCGAGAGCGGCGAGGCGGCGGTCGTCGCCGATCGCTGCGCCCACCGCGGTGCCCTGCTCTCGATGGGCAAGGTCTGCGGCGAGAGCATCCAGTGCCCCTACCACGGCTGGGAGTGGTCGGGCGAGGGGGCCTGCACCCGGATCCCCTCGCTCGCCGACCAGCGGCAGATCCCACCGCTCGCCCGGATCCCGTCCTATCCCGTCCGCGTGCAGTGGGGGCTCGTCTGGACGACTCTCGAGGAGCCCCTGACCGGCGTCCCCGACGTCCCCTGGTTCGACGAGGACAGCTGGACCTGGGGCCACGGCGAGCCCTTCGAGCTGCCGGTCGCCTTCGGGTTGATGATCGAGAACTTCCGCGACGTCTCCCACTTCGCCTTCGTCCACCAGGCCACCCTCGGGGTGCAGCCGGCCGAGATCGAGCCACTGCTGCCGGAGCGCAACGGGCTGGAGGTGACCATGCGCCGCAACATGGAATGGGGAGAGGGCGCCAGCGATGCCTGGGGCTCCCTGCGGGAAATGGGCTACCACACGATCGCGCCCAATTTCACCTCGGCGAGGATGTTCACCGACGACGGCGAGCGCTGCCTGCTGCACGCCGCCCGCGCGATCAACGCGACCGAGTCGGCGCACTACTGGATCGAGGCCGGCCGCGAGAACTTCGACCAAGAGCGGCTGGACAAGGTGATCGCCTACGACACCGGCATCTATGCCGAGGACGTGGCGGTGCTCTCGAAGGTAACTCCGCCCGTGCTGCCCCTGGACCTGAGCGCCGAGGTACACACCCCGGCCGACCGGTTCACGCTCGCCTACCGCCAAGCGTACGTGGAGTTCGTCCACCGGGCCCTCGCAGGTCAGCCGGCGGCCTCCTCGTAGTGGAACTGCGAGATGTCGCTGCGGGCGACGATGCGGGTCAGCTCTACCGGGCGCTCGCCCTCCCCGCCCCCGGGGCTGCCGTACTGGAGGAGGCGGCCGACCAGGGCCGGGTCGCCGGTGCGGACGCCGAGGGCTTTGGCGGTCCAGGGCCCGCATGAGGACCCCTCGAAGGAGACGTGGATCCGGGTCAGCTTTGGCGAGTCGCCGAGGCTCGGCAGTTCGCCGTCTTTGAGCGAGACCGCGGCGGCCAGCAGCCAGGGCACCCGCTCGACCGGAAAGAAGGAGTCGATCAGGCAGATCGGTTTGTCGATGCGCAGGAGCGAGGTGACCTGGGCAACCGTCTGCCCGCCGGAGACGGCGAGGTAGCCGGCCATCGTCTGGTCGTTGGTCTGCTCGCGGATGCGCAGGACTGCGATGCGCGAGTCGCTGTGGCGATCCTCCCGCAGGGAGCGGATCAGGCCCCTGATCGGCACCCGGCGCTTTGGCGCGGCGACGTAGGTCCCCGAGCCGCGGCGGCGGTAGATGTCCCCGTCGCGTTCGAGCAGGCTGAGGGCCGGACGCACCACCGCGCGCGAGACCCCGAAATACTCTTCCAGCTCGCGCTCGGAGGGAAACAGGGTGTCGGGATCCCAGACTCCTTCCTCGAGCTTCTGCTTGAGGATCTCACCGAGCTGGTAGTAGAGCGGGACCTGTCCGCCGCGCTCCGGACGGCGGAGCCCTTCGAGACCGATCTGGGAGGGTCGCCTGGGACGACCCGAAGACTTGCGGCGACCACCCGAGACGGGTTTCTCCGGCTCCAATCAACTCACCGAACGGCTTACTGTTCGTATTCGGGCACGTAGGCAGGTTTGACCTGCTTCAGCAGCTTCGGCTTGCGCTCCGGGTATTCGTAGACGTACCACGGTCCCGAGGGTAGGTGATCACTGGCCGTGTAGCCAAGGGGTCCCATCACCGTCGCGTGTGACTTTTCCTCAAGCGCAGAGGCGAGCTTTTCGCCGTCGGTGGTGCCGGTTTCGCGGATCGCGTTCAAAATCAGCTGACCGGCGGCGTAGGAGGCGAGCAGGTTGCCGGAGACGTCCGTGTCGACCCCGGCCCGCTTCAGCCTTTCGAACAGCTTGGCCGTTTCAGCGTTGGTCGGGTCGTAGGCGGAGCCGTTGAGCGTCGCGTACACGTCGCGCGTGTCGGGCACCCCCTTCAGCCAGAAGGTGCCGTCGAAGGCGCTCGGCCCGGTGATCGGCAGGTCGATGCCGGCGGCGCGGATCTGCTTGATCGCCGAGGCGCCGCCGGGCGGGTAGGAGCTGATGTTGATCGCGTCGGCTCCGGAGCGCTTGATCTCGGCGATCTGGGAGGCGATCGAGAGGTCTTCGTTCTTGAAATCGGCCTGGCCCGCGAGCGTGCCCCCGAAGTGCTCCCAGGTCTTTTCGAAGCCGAACTGGTCGATCCGGCCGAGCAGGATCGAGGTGTCGGTCAGCTCGAAGGGGTGGCTGATGCCCCGCTGGTGCAGGAAGGTGGCACGGGTGGCCGCCTCGCTGATCAGGCTGCGGTTGGCGCTGAAGGAGAGTCGGCCGGTGTAAGGCGGGCCGTATCCGGGTTCGCTGGCGCAGAGGGTGAAGTTGAGCAAGTCGTGTTCTTCGGCGATCGGGGCGCCGGCGGCGGAGATCGGCACTTCGCAGCTGAAGAGGAGGACGTCGGCGCCGTCTTCGATCACCTCCTGAACGGCGATCGGCTGCTGCTGGGGTTCGGAGCGGTTGTCGACGGAGACGACCCGGATCTTCGAGCCGTCGATGCCGCCGCGGGCGTTCGTTTCCTTCACCAGCTGTTCGACGGCGGCGATGTTGGCGTCGTAGGGGACGAGGTAACCGCTCTTGGCGATCGCCGCGCCGATCACTATTTCGTCGGGCAGTCCGCCCGCCGGGGAGCTCGTGTCTCCACCGGATCCGCAGCCCCCGAGCAGCGCCAGGCCAAGACCGAGGGTGATCGCAAGCAGTGATCGGGGAAGGCGCCACATCGGAGCGCATCCTAGGTAGCGGCACCGCCGCGTCCCTGGATCGGCACCGGTTAGGGCGCTTGTTGTTACTACAGGATCTTGATTGGAAGGCGCCGCAAGCGGGCCCGGGAACTGCTCAAGCGTCAACCGGGATAGCGGTGCCCGCGGTCTGCTCCTCGAAGTGCTTGCTCAGCATCGTCACCTGCCCCTGGTAGTTCGAGCCGAGGTCAGAGCCGTAGAGGCGCTCGGCGGGCGCCGACATCCACTCGAGGCCCAGCTTGCAGACGGGCTGGCGGTGCTCGACCATGAAGGAGACGTCGCGGGCGCGAACCTCGAGCGCGGCCCGGCTGCCGTGACGTCCCCCCTCCGGGTCGTAACCGAAGCCGGGGTCGAAGAAGCCGGCGTAGTGGGTGCGAAGCTCCCCCGCGGTCGGGTCGTAGGCCATCATCTCGGCGGCGATCTGGGGAGGGATGCAGACGCCCTCGGCCGAGAGCAGGAGGTAGAAGATCTCCGGCTCCAGCACGACCTTGCTGCCGGGCTCGGGGTAGACCGGGTCCCAGTAGTCGGTCCAGCGGTAGGCGCGGATCCGGGAGAGATCGACGGGGAGGCTGTTCTTCTTCGCCCGGTAACCGACCACCCGGTCCGTCGGCCCGGAGAGGTCGAGGCTGAGGAAGAGGCCGTCGGAGACCGCCATCTCCGACTGGCGCAGCGCGTGCGAGTCCAGGTAGAGCAGCGGGAACTCGTCCTGGAGCTCGCGGATTTCCTCGTCGGAGAGGCGGACGTCGCCCCGCGCCAGCCGCAGTTGGTTCAGCGAGAGCCCGGTCTTCACCTGGATCGCGAACGAGCGCGGGACGATCTCCAGGTAGAGCCGGCCGCGGTAGCCGGCGCGGATGTCGTCGAAGCGGTGGTGGCGGTCGGTGATCACGCGGGTGAAGACGTCGAGGCGCCCGGTCGAGCTCTTCGGGTTCGCCTTTGCCCGCACGTCCTCCGGCAGGTTCAGCTCCTCGATCAGCGGCACCAGGTAGGGACGGTCGCGCTCCAGCACGGCTCCGTCCCGGAGGTCGACGCGCTGGAAGGCGAGGCCGTCGATCTTCTCCTCGACCGTCGAGTCGACGTCGGGCAGGAACGAGCAGCGCAGCGCCCAAGCGAAGTCGCCGAGGCGCAGGTCGATGCTCGCCGGCTGCACCGCCTGCGGCCGGATCCGGTACTCGCCGGAGCTGACCCACTCGGCCTCGATCGCCTGGTTCAGTGCCTGCGAGGGAAGAACGCCGCGCCTGAGCTCGCTCATCCCGCGGAGACTATTCGCCGCGCCTCCTCTGCGCCGAGGTAGGCCGAGAGGGTGAACTCGACGATCTCCGGAAAAAGGTCACTCAATCGATCCCCTTCGCCGGCGAGGATGCGGCGGCCGAGCAGAGAGGTGATGCCGCCGATCACCGCCTCGTCGGTCGCCTCGGGCACCTCGCTCCCGACCAAGGCCCTGGGCGCTCCCCGCCCGAGGATGACGACGAAGGACTCGAAGGCGGCCTGGTAGCGGTCGTAGACGCCGCGGCCCGCCCTCAGCCCTTCGACCAGGGCGATGCTGGCGAGCGCCGGTTCTTCGTCGAAGAGGTCGAGCAGCCCGCCGACTCCCTCCGGGACGCGCTCGGCCCAGCCTCTCCCCTCCGCCCCCTCGCAGGCGGCGAGGACCCGCTCGCGAATCCGCTCGATCGCCGCTTCGTAGGCGGCGACGAAGCAGTCATCCTTACTTTCGAAGTGCTTGTAGAAGTCGCTCTTGGAGACGGCCGCGCGCCGGCCAATCAGGGAGACGGTGGTTTCGTGGTACCCGACCTCGTAGAGGGCCTGAATGAGCCCCGAAATCAGCCTCTCACGCTGATTTCGGGCAACGAACTCCGGTGAGAGCCCATGACGTCCCCGTGGTAGTCGCTCCATCCCACCACAAAGTCTGGCACCGAGCGGTCAGTCGCGCCTGCCATCGGCGTCCACTACCCGGCCGACGCCGAGGTATGGCGAGAGGACGAACTGGGACAGTTCCGGGAGAAGATCGGGGGCCTTCTCTGCCTCGCCGTGGCGGATCTGCGACTGAAGGATCCAGGCGACGCCGCCGACCAGCGACTCCTCGATCGTCTCCGGTAGGTCCGATCTGTCCGGGGCGCTCCCCCGGAACAGCTCGACGAAGTCCCGCATCGCCGCGTCGTAGAGCCGGGCCGAGCTGGGCGTGGCGGATATCGCCTCGACCATGCACATCCGCGCAGCCGCGGGCCGCTCGGCGACGAACTCGAGCAGGGCTTCCAGGCCGCCGACGATCCCCGCCTCGGCGGACCCATCGCCGCCACGGCAACCCTCTTCGGCCGCGAGTCGCAGTTCGGCCATGACGGCGTCGATCGCCGAGAGGAACAGGTCCTCCTTGCCGTCGAAGTTGTCGTAGAGGGTCTTGCGGGCGACGGCGGCCCGGCGGACGATGTCGGCGATCTTCGTCGCCTCGTAGCCGTTCTCCGCGGTCAGCTCCGCGATCGCGTCCATCATCCGGCGCCGCTTGTGGCTGGCGACGAACTCGCGCGGCAGCTCCGGCCGGGTGGAGCTCATCGAATCCGCTCCGGAGCCGCGGACCGGGGAGCCGGCGCGCTCCCCAATGGATCGTGCATCCCCCCAATGTTCTGGTACCGTGATAAAACTTGCATTGTTTTTAATGGAAACTTATGAGTTACTCGGTGTCCGTCGATCGAATACAGCTGAGCCAAGAGACCCTTCTCGCTGCGATCGGTGATGAGTGGCCATCCGACCAGGTCGAGGCCGCGCTCGAGTTGCTCGCCAACAGCAGCGGGAAGTTTCCCTCCGGGGTACGACGATTCCCGGCCGAGCTGATCCGGGCGATCCAGAGGGAGCGTCTGATCGTAGCGATGCTCAGTGCCGCGGCCGACCTCGGCTATCTCGAAACCAACGTCCAGGACGTGATCGACCGGGCGGGGGTCTCCAGGCCGACCTTCTACGAGCACTTCTCGAACAAGGAAGACTGCTTCCTCGCCGCCTTCGACACCAGTGCCGACCGGTTGCGCAAGAAAGTCGCGGCCGCCACCAGGAAGGGGGGGGAGGTCTGGCACGACCGGGTTCGCTTCGCCCTCGAAGCTCTGCTCCGGTTCGCCAGCCGGGAGCCCGCCACGGCGCGCACGATGGTGGTCGAGGCGAGGGCCGCCAGCGCCGCTGCGGTTAAACGCCGTGTCGAGCTGATGGACGAGTTCGCGCAGTGCCTCCAGACGCAGGCTCGGGAGCTGCTTCCCGCGGGTGCCGGCGACAGCCCCCTGACCGCCGCGGGAATCGTCGGCGGAGTCGAATCCCTGCTGTATTCGCGCCTCTGCAAGCACGAGTACGACCAGTTGGAGGCGCTCCTGCCCTCGCTGATGTACTTCGTCGTACTTCCCTACGAGGGTCACGAGGCGGCGGCTGAGGCGTTCGCGGTCAACTAGATCCAGAGTACTAAAATTGGACAATAAGTACAGCCGGATTTCGGGTTGCATCAACTGATGTCGAGAAGGCGGCAAGGGACGAAACCGAAAGCGCCCTAGAATCCACCCCGGCTTCCTGGAGGGGTGCCGGAGTGGTTGAACGGGGCGGTCTCGAAAACCGTTGGCCCTCGTAAGGGGGCTCGTGGGTTCGAATCCCACCCCCTCCGCTGAGCATGCGTTTCTCAAGGCCCGGGGTCAGGCTGCCGAAGAAACCGCGTGAGCGCAGGCGAGCAGACCCCTCTCGGGCGTTTCTTCGACCGCCACCCGCGGCTGCTGCGGGCGGCGGCGCTGATCGCGCTGGTCTGGGGCCTCGGCTACCTGACCTGGCGCGTCGGCTGGAGCGGCGAAGGCGCCAGCCCCGTCGCCTTCGGGATGCTGCTGACGACCGAGGTCTACGGCCTCTACGCGCTGGCGATCCTCGGCTGGTTCTCCTGGTCGCGGCCGGCGGCCGTGCGCCCGGCGGCGACGCCGGGGCGCAAGGTCGACGTCTACGTCTGCACCTACGACGAGCCGGCGGAGGTCGTGATGGCGACGCTCGCCGGCTGCCGCGCCCTCACCTACCCGCACACGACCTACCTGCTCGACGACGGCCGGCGCGCGGAGATGCGCCAGCTGGCCGAGTTGGCGGGAGCCGAGTACATGACCCGGCCCGACAACTCGCACGCCAAGGCCGGGAACCTCAACGCCGCGCTGCCGCGCACCGGCGGCGACCTCGTCTTCGTCCTCGACGCCGACCACGTACCGATGCCCGACGCGCTCGACGCGCTCGTCGGCTACTTCGACGACGAGCGGATGGCGCTCGTGCAGACCCCGCATGATTTCTTCAACCACGACTCGGTCCAGCACTACGTCGTCGGCCGCCACGAGCAGTCGCTCTTCTACCGGGTCGTCTGCCCCGGCAAGGACCGCCACGGCGCCGCCTACTGGTGCGGCTCCGCGGCGCTGATCAACCGCCAGGCCCTGCTCGAGATCGGCGGCGTCGCCACCGAGACGATCGCCGAGGACTTCCACACGACGATCCGGCTGATGCGCCACGGCTGGCGCAGCCGCTACCACGACGAGGTCCTGGTCCAGGGGCTGGCGCCGCACGACCTCGACGGCTACCTGCTGCAGCGGGATCGCTGGGCCCGCGGCAACCTCGCCGTCTTCCGGCTGCCGGAGTCGCCGCTGCGGGCGAAGAGCCTGAGCCCGCTGCAGCGCCTCTCCTTCCTCGCCAGCCTGCTGGCCTACCTGGCGCCGCCGATGCGGCTGCTGCTGCTCCTCACCCTCGGCCTCGTGCTCTGGACCGGCGAGCTGCCGATGAAGATCAGCGTCGTCGCGCTGGCGGCGCTATGGCTGCCCTACGTCCTCCTCAACCTCGGCGCGGGCGCGGCGCTGGCCCGCGGCTACATGCGCGTGCCCGAGTCCGCGCACTACGAGCTGCTGACGATGGAGATCTACACCCGCGCCCTGCGCTGCGCCCTCGTCCCCGGCAAGACGGCCTTCAAGGTGACGCCGAAGCAGGGGCGCGACGGCGGCGGCCTCGATGCCGTCCGCAAGCTCCACCTCGTCCTCTTCTGCACCTTGCTGCTGGCGGCCGGGACGGCGATGCGGCTGCTTGACCTGGCTGGTGTCGGCCCGCTGCCGGACCTGCCGGGGATCGCCGCCGTCGTCGTCCCCCTGCTCGGCCTCTATGAGCTGCGGCGGCTGCTGGCGACGCTGACCGCGGTCGGCCGGCGGCGTCAGCGCCGGCTCGTCTACCGCTTCGAGGGCGACGCCCCGGCGAACCTCTACACGCCCGCCGCCCACACCACCGCCCGCTTGGTCGACGCCTCGGCCGCCGGGCTGGGGCTGGTCGCCTCGGCGCCGCTGGAAGCCGGCAGCGAACCCGCCGTCCTGCTTTCCCTGACCGACGCCGCCGGCAGCGAGCACGAGATCGCCGCCAAGGTCGAGGTCAGAACCTGCCGCGAGGTCGAGGGAAGCTTCTTGATCGGGGCGACGATCCGCGAGATCGACCCGGAGGCGCGGTTGCGGCTGATGGAGTGGTGCTATGTCGTCTGCACCCACGAGCGCCTGCGCGGACGCCGTCCCAGCGCGCCGATTCCCGAGTCGGAGGCGATCGTCGTCTCGCTCGACGACTACCGCGAGGAGCCGGTCCCGGCGCGGCCCTCGATACCGGCTCTGCGCCAGGCCTGACCCGCTACCCTTCGCTTACGCGGCGGTTCGCAAAGCCGCCGCCGAGGGAATGGAGAGGACCGGCACTATCGGCCAAGAAATGCCGGCCCTCCCGCGCTGCAACGAAGCGTCGTCAGAGAGAGCTCCATTACATCCCTGAGTATAGAGTCGACCTCAAACCGGTCGGCGGATTCCCTGTTAAGGAACCACCAGGTTCCGCAAAGCGGAGAGGGTGGGATTCGAACCCACGAGGCGGGTTAACCCCGCCCACGCGATTTCCAATCGCGCTCCTTAAGCCACTCGGACACCTCTCCAGGTCCCGACAGGGTACCGGCGCACCAGCGCCGAACGCGCTATCCGCGGCGACCGGCGAAGAACTCGCGCAGGAGCGCGCCACACTCTGCCTCGCGGACGCCGGCGACAACCTGGGGCCGGTGGTTGAGGGCGGGCTCCGAGAGGACGTCAAGGACACTGCCGGTGGCGCCGGCCTTGGGGTCGGGGGCGCCGTAGACGACCAGCGGCACGCGGGCGAGGACGATCGCCCCCGCGCACATCGCGCAGGGCTCGAGGGTGACGAAGAGCGTCGTCTCCGGCAGCCGCCAGCCGCCGAGCTCTTCGGCGCCCGCCCGGATCGCCAGCACCTCGGCGTGGGCGGTCGGGTCGCGGCGCAGCTCGCGCTCGTTGCCGGCACTGGCGAGCAGCTCCTCGCCGCGGAAGAGCGCCGCTCCGATCGGCACGTCGCCGTGCGCCTCGGCCTTGCGCGCCTCCGCGATCGCCACCTCCATCCCAGCTTCGAAGCTGCCCGCGCTCACGATCCGGGAGTATGTCCGCCGACAACTTCCGCGGCGGCGCGGTGTTCGCACCTAAAGACGATGAGACGACTTCTGCGCACCCTCCTG